>ERZ827088.1401-NODE-1401-length-30010-cov-2.863362_pt1 | contig 30010 bp, 32 predicted proteins | sample MGYA00519922_ERZ827088 | MGnify/ENA primary metagenome ERZ827088 (study PRJEB31778, sample SAMEA3449254) | human gut metagenome | biome: human gut; feature: human-associated habitat; material: faeces | place: United Kingdom | collected 2010/2012 ...
TAGACATGGAAGCGGGCCTTGCCGCCCATCAGATCAGTGCTGCTGTTGTCCTTGGTCTCAAACGTCACCCGTCCGCCGAGAATGAACTCGCGAGCCACAAGGCCGTTGAGCCATATATTAAAGGTATCCGTGATGGAGGAAATCAGACGGCGGCGCAGCGGGTTGCTGACCTTCTGCCAGGCCGTGAGCACCAGCGTGTTGCCGATGAAATTGAACATGCGCCGGATGGGGATGCTCGCATCCTTCACGTCCGTGACGCCGGGATAACAGGCGGTCTGATCGCCCCAGGCCACCAGACCGCCGATCATGTTCAGGCCGGTGACAATGCCGTTGCCGTTCAGGTTGGCCGCTTCCAACGGAGTGAGGGCCAGTTCCGCGCCGTTGTGCGTCAGCCCCTGACAGAGCATGCGCTTGTTGGAGGGCGACCAGAAGGGGATGCCGTCGTTTTCCGCGTCCCGCAGGGCCATGACGGCGGCAAGGTGCGTGGAGCCGTATTCCGGCGCGTTGTCATAGACGGGCGTGCCGAAAAAAAGGATGAGGTTTTCATCGGTCAGATTGTTGTCGTTGACCCAGGCCGGGGCGTCTTCCGGGCGGGCGATGTCGCCGGGCAGGTCGGCCACGCCCACGGCCCGGAAATGGCCGCTGATATTCTCGCAGGCCGCGCCGACGGCGATGGCCACGGCGGGTTCGGCGGAAAAGCCCGGCGCGAGGATCTGCCCCGGCACCTTGCGGAACAGGGGAAATACCTTGTCCACAAGGGACAGGCCGGTTCGCTTGCCCGAAGAGTCCACGCTGCCGATGATGTCCTGTGCCGTGACCGTGCTCACGTCCGGCGCATCTTCATCCCCGGTGTGCCTGGCCGGATCGAACACGTTGACACAGACTACCGGGGCCACGCTGTAACGCCCGATAAAAATATTCACGAACTCGGTCAGAGTGTAGTCGTGAGCTTTTTCGCCCTCTTTCAGACTGCCGAACTGCGCGACGAAATCCTCCACCGTGTAAATCAGGCGCGGCTCGTTCACCGGTGCGGGTGTGCCGCCCGGGAGGTTATGCACCGGCGCTGTGCCGACGACTACCGGCAGGGCAGAATCCACTTCCACCGGAGTCACAAGACTGGTGGGAACCTCGTCAAAAAATGCGCCGTGGCGGTAACTCATGTGATACTCCTTTTATTCCAGCCCCTTCATGCGCCACTGTGTCATGAGCGTGGCCTGCACATAGGGACGGGGTTGGACATCGGATTTTTCCCAGGGGAACAGACGGCCCTTTTCGTCCGGGGTCAGGCGGTAACGCGCTTCCAGCGGCTCTTTCAGGCAGGGGATCAGGCTTTGCCGGATGCGGGAGATCAGCAGAATCATGTCTGTTTCCGCTCCCTCGGTGTCACCTTCCTCGCCGCAATACACGCCGCAAATCAGGGCCACGGTCACGGCGTCCTCTCCACTGTCCGTCTGGCCGGAGAGCGGAACAAGGACGATGCAGGGAAAGCGGTCATCCAGTACTTCCGTGTCTCCGGAGCCGCGTTTTTTCGGCGGCAGATCGCCTATGAACACCCGTACGGCACAGGCTGATTTCTTTTGGGAAGCGGAAGCTGCGGAAGTACGGCAGTCCAGTCGCAGGTCGGCAAGATCGGCCAGCAGACGGGCCTTGAGAACGGGAAGGAACAGGGCAATCATACGGCCCTCCCCGCAAGAATTCTTTCCACCGCCCGATCAAGTTCCTGATGAAATACCAGCATTGCCTTTTCGCGGGCGGCCTCTTCCACATTGGGTGCGACGGCGTGGTACTGGATGGGCGGCGCATAGGCCAGAAACACGTTTTCTTCCCCCGCTTGGACGTTGCGGGCATTGCGACGGTACATCACGCGCAGCGTTCCACGGCTGGTGTATGCCAGAAACGGCACACTCCCGTTGCCGTGCGCGCCCGTGAGCGTGCCGTAACTGTGAAACAGCCTGCCGTCGCGTCGCAGCCTGTAGGCGAACCCGGGCCAGCTTCGGGAACGTATGCCGGGTCGGGCTGTCCGCTCGCGCGGCTCCAGTTCGTAATCATCGAGAAACAGGCTTTTGGAGAATACCCTGAACTCGGACGATTCTCCCCGGTTGCGCACAGCCTTCACCGCGCGGCGCACAAACTTGTTGCCCACGGTCACATCGCGTATCAGCACGCCGATGACTTCCCGCCTCACCTGGGGAGCTGTGGCCGCCAGCGCCGCCCTGACCGCGCGCGCAAGGTTGTGCTGCATACCGCCGAGCCGGGCCAGAGCCTCATCAATAAGACGCGGGTCAAACTGGATCTCGATCATGCCACGTTCCGGTACAGTTTGAGGTTGAGAAGCCCGTTTTGCGGCACGGCGCTCCGCACCGTCCATGCGCGACCATTGAGCGTGAGTTCCTGCCCCGGTTCGGGCAGCGGAATCACGCCTTCCGCCAGAGTGATGTCCGCATGAACGGCGTTCACGCCCCAGGTGTCGCCGGTATCGCCGTACAGGTGTTCGCCGCCCGGCTGTGCCGACCAGTCGCAGACGGCAGGGGTTTCCGGCACGTCCTCGATGCTGATGAGTTCCGCGAACTCGTCCGTGTTCAGGAACACGCGGGCAACGTCATTCAGCATGGCTTCGCGCAGATTCATCGCTATTCCCCCAGCAGCTTCCTTTTGAGCCAGTTCACGGCAATGCCGCCCAGCGCCCCGGCGAGGGCGCCAAGCCCTGTCCATAATATCCTGCGTCCCGCATCCACGCCCTTGCCGTAGGTTCTGGCGTGTTCCAGCGTGTCCAGACGCTCCTCATGTGTGAGACAGCGTTTTTCACCGTGTTCATCCTTCTCCCGCATCTGTTCCTTGAGTTCCCTGATCTGCCGCAGTACATCCTGAATTTTCCCGTCCAGGCGCGATCCCATGTTGTCCTGGGACTGCGCCAGATTTTCGATCTGGACGCTCTGATGTTCGGCATGGGCTTCAAGCCTGCCGAGCGATTCCCGCACGACGGCATGCTCCCGCTGGGTCAGGAGCAGCAGCTCCTCTTCCAGCCCGCGGCTGTCCCGGCGGGCACGCGGGGTTTCCGAAATCCGTTTGGGATAGCTCACACCAGACCTCAGCGGCGTTCAGCGGCGTCTATCCACAGGAGCAGTTCGCCCGCCTCCGCCGCGGGCAGGTGAACCCAGGTTCCCGGTACGGGCACGGTGTCTTTGCCGATATGGTAGAACCATTCGTCAGTCACCATCGCTCCCGGAGTCAGCGGAGCCGGAGGAAGCTCGTGCGTCAGTCCCGCCGCGCTCCCGCACCCATGCAGAGCCGGGGTCAGCGCGCACAGCGTCAGCATGACGCCGCGCATGCACATTGCGGACAAGGCGGAGGAACGCATCGGCCACCCTCAACAGCAGGCTGAACCATTTCATTTTTTCGCCGGGGTATCCTGCGCATTCCTCGCCTTGCCGAAGTTGAGCGCGACCCACTGGATCAGGCGGTACAGCAGCCGGAGGAAGATATTGGAATTCTCATCCGGCGCGGGAAGCACCGTTGCCAGCAGGGCGCAGACGGTTACCGCCAGACTGGCGGCAAGCGCCAGAGTTTCTCCGCCGATGTCCGTCCCGGCGTCGGCTCCGGCCCCGTCGGAGGCAAGAGCAAAAGCGGCAAGGACGGGGAAAAGGAGTGTGACAAGAAAGGTGAATGCCAGGGAAATGAAAAAGCGACGCTGCATATGTTTCCATCCTTCAATATGTCCGGCGCATCCAGCCGGAGAAAAAAGCCCGCTGTGAAACGTCTTTCGCGGCAAGGCTGATATAATGTGCCCCCTGCAGGCAGTTCAGGGCATGGACAAAGACGTCGGCCTCGTGCTGCCCGTCAAGCAGTTTTTTCAGGGCTTCCCTTGTCGCGGGGCCGAAAACGCCGTCGATCTTCAGGTCGGCGAACAGAGGCCCGCCCCCGCGCCAGTTCAGCGCGTTGCATATGCGCTGCACATGCCGGGCACCGCCGCCCTTGCCGATATTCACGGCCTGCTCGAAAATCTCATCCGCAAGGTTCTGCGGCAGCTCGCCCAGATGCAGGGCGTCCCACCACTCGAAACGGTAGAAGTCTTCGACAAGCCTTTGCAGCTCGGCAATTCCGGCAAGATGCAGGCTGAAGCCCTTCATGTCCCTCTTGAAAGACACGGCCCGCTTTTCCGCGTCAATGAGCATCCACCCCGGCCAGGCGGGAAAGAACCTGCGCGAAATCCCCGCGTAGGTTTCTCCTCCCCGGTCGCGGGAGTTATCCGCATAGCCGCCTTCAAAAGCCTTCAGAGGAGCATAGGCTTTCAGGAAATCCGCCATGCTACTTCTCCACCACTTCGCCGTAAGAGGCGGTCAGCTCCACCAGAGCTTCCGGGTAGGTGCAGATGGTGAGCGGATTGGACTGCACTTCCAGGTCGTAGCCGCGCCCCTTGGGCCGGGTGTCCATGCGGGCATAGAACTCGTTGCCGTAGGTGTTGACCGTTTCCGTCCAGTTCGCCGGAGCGTTGTACTGAATGAAAATATCCAGCCCCACCGGGTAGAAGTGGGCCTTGTCCGGTTCCACCAGCCGCCTGCCGCCCACGACTTCCGAGGCCTCAATCCATGTCACGTTGCCGTATGTAAAACCGCGCCGGCGGTAATCGTCCCGTCCGAAACTGTCCTGGTTCGCGGCCCACAGGTCATACGCCCCGCGCACCAGTTCGTGACTGGTGAGCATGTCGTAAAAATCCGAACCCACGAGAGCCTCAAAGCGCATGGCCGGAGTGCCGCCGAGTTTGTCCTCCGCGTGGCGCTTGGCATCAAGAATGGCCTTCTTGACAGGGTTGAATTTCGTGGCGTTGGAGGGAAACACCAGATTGATTTTTTTCTGTTTCACCCCGAACACCTGAAACAGATCGTGCAGTACGGTCTTGCCGTCCGCATCGTAGATCACGCCCTGTGCCGCGCCCAGACGGTGAAATTCCGTGGTCATGGACAGGGAATTTTTCAGGTCTGTCATCTTGCTGTTGATAACGTATTCTCTTGTGATCGGTTCGGTGGAACCGAATCCGCGCACATCCTGAAGATCATCAGGGCTTACGGTGTCCGACAGGGGCAGGTGCGCGGCCTGGAGCACACGGGTGGTACGCGTGCCGCCGCGCCCGTGCATTTCCTGCGGCGGGTCGCGTCTGTCCTGATTGCTGACCAGAGCCAGCCGGCCTTGCTGAATGTCCAGAGCGATGCTGGTGGTTTTCACGCTGCGCTGTGTAAACAGCGGACGCAGGCGCAGCGGCATGAGAGGGAGTTTGTTGACCGCTTCGGTCAGTTCCACCGGTGTATAAAGATCCGGGCTTGTGAGCATCTGGGACATGAACTTACTCCTTGGGGACGATGCCCAGGGCCGAAAGCTGACTCAGGGCGGTCTTTTTCTGTTCTTCTTCCACACCGTCCAGCCAGTACAGGTTCGATGCGGCAACACGCGCGCCGCGCCGGATCACGGTGCATGGCTGCGTCTCTTCACTTGCGGACAGATCTCCGGAAATGAGTACGGCCACGGCCTTGTCCGCCTTTGCGGTATTTTGCGTCTGGGGGCCGCTGTCTTCCTGATCCTCTTCCATAATGCTTGCGGCGGCTGCGGAAATATCGGCCATGTACGGTACATAACGGCCTTCCCCGTCCATGCCGAGCACCGCGCCCATCGGCACGGGGACGGCGCAGGGAGCCAACAGGCCGGACTCCCGGCACCAGCTCATGCTCAGCTCTTCCAGTACGATGTCCGACAGCGGACGGGGGGCGTCTTCGCCATAGTGACGCAGTGGCATGTCACACCAGCCTTTGCGCGGCGGCGCGGCGTTCCGCGTCGGCTACCAGCGCACTTTTTGAGGTTTTCTGAACTTCCGCGCCGGAGGGCAGCGGGCCGCCGGTCACGGATGCAATGGCCTCAAGCATCTGTTTGCGGGCGTCGGACTCCTCGCTTTTGGCCTCCGCTTTCTCCTGGGAGGGGGCAAAAAACGATGACATAAGCGACACCTGCTCAGGGGTGACGCCGGCGGCATCGATCTTCCGCACCTTTTCCGCCGTTTCCTCTCCGGCGACCGCCGCGACAAGGGCGAAAGCCGCGCTTTTGGCCTCCAGTGAAGCCTGGGCTGCCGCTTCCCGCCGGATGTCGGCCAGCAATTCGGGATATTTTTGACTCAACTCCGCCGCATCCATGTGCGCCTCCTTTTTGTTCGCGCCGTCGGCTCCGGACAGCGCGGCCATGACGTTTTCAAGACTGCCGACGGCATCGGCCATGCCCGCCCGCACGGCTTCGGCGGCCAGCATCACGCCGCCCCGTCCAAAGCGTTCCGTTACCCGCGCCGCATCGCATCCGCGATTGCGCGCGACATCGGCAATAAAAATGTCCGCCGTTGCATCAAGCAGGCGCTGCAAGGCGTCGCGGCCTTCCGCACTTGCGGGGTCAAGCCGTTTGTTGGGGGACTGCGAGGACACAACCTCGTAATCCGTCAATCCCTGAGACCTGCGGGCTTCCTTTTCATCCGTCCATGCCGCGACGACGCCGATGCTGCCGAGTACCGCCGTCGCATCCGCGACCACACGTCCCGCCGCGCTGGCGATCCAGTAGGCGGCGGACGCGCCGGTGCCGGAGATGTAGGCGACAACGGGTTTGGTGTTTCTGGCCGCGAAAACCTGTTCGGCGAACTCGTGCACGCCGGTGATTTGCCCGCCCGGGCTGTCGATATGCAGAACAATGCCCTTCACGTCGGGAGCCGCCAGAGCTTCGCCGAAGCGCAAGCCGAGAGTTTCGATGTTTGTCGCGCCGGAAATGTTCGTAAAAAAGTCCGCCCGGGGAAAAATCGGCCCCATGACGGAAAGAACGGCAACACCGTCGCGCATGTGTATCCTGCCGCCTTCGCGCCGTTCCGCGGGGCTTGCCAGCACGGCCTGGGGATCGCTGATGCGCCGCTGCGCGATGCCCAGCACAAGATCGAGTCCTTCCGGCGTAATGGCCCACGGCTGCCGTGTTATGGCGGAAACAATCCTTTCGCATTGCCGGGCACTCATGATGCGGCCTCCTCGTTTTCCTGCCCCTCGGACGTATTTTCCTGTTCTCCGGAGTGAGCAATATTGGTCGGAGAGTAGCCCCTTCTTTCAGGAAGGCGTTGCAGGGCAAGCAATTCCTCTTCCATGACCGGGAGGGCGTCGGAGAAATCGCCGCCGCGTTCGGCCCAGGCTTCGCCGTAGGTGGTCAGGTGATTTTCCAGCGCCATGATGGTCGCCTGGATTTCCTTCACCGGGTCGACAAAACCCCGCGCCGGACCGATCCACGTCGCGCTGCACCAGTATTCCCGGCCTTCGTAAAAGCCGGGGGCCGGGCGCAGGCTGTTGATGTCGTCCGCAAGGCCAAGGAAGTTGCGCAGGTACGCTTCCTCCAGCACCATTTCCCATAGCGGCTGCGTGTACAGACGGGCGAACCAGCGCCGATAAAACAGGTACAGCTTCCATGCCTCGTTCAGCGCCGCCCGCATGGAACTGTAGTTGGTTTTGGAAAAGTCCTTCGTCAGTGATTCGTAGGGAATGCCGAGCATGGCCGCGAGGGAGCGCAGAACAATTTCGACAAAGGGCGGGAAATTGGCCGAAGGGCGCTTGTTTTCCAGCACATAGGGCTTTTCGTTCGGATTGCCGAAAACCACCGTGCCCGGTGCGATTTCCATCGTCCGTTCCGCCGGCTCCTGTTCCTCCATGCCGTAGGCTTCCCGCACTTCCGGGGGCAGTTGCGCCGTGCCGTTTTCCAGCCCGATGAACACCGGGAAAGAGGCCGCGATGACCTGCGCGAACAGCTCGGAATCCAGCGCGTCATTGAGGTTGCGGAACAGCTTCATGCCGTTGGCCAGAATGGAAACGCCCCGGACCTGTTCCTCCTCTTCATAGCGGAACAGGTGGAACACGTTGGGCCGGTGGCCGATCCGGGCCGGGCGGCGGATAAAGGAATCGGAAAAAAGCTGCTGCTGATCCACGGGAATCAGCGAAGGCGGTGGACAGGCCAGCCAGTAGGCCACGGGCCTGCCGCAGCCGCTGAACTCGATGCCGTCCCGGATGCTCAGGTCAAGCGTTTTATCCGCCGGGGTACACAAGCGCGCGGGGTTCATATCCTGGATGGCAAGACTGAAGACGCGCCCGTCGTCCGCGCCATTCGGGGGCAGCATCACGGGCAGGTGCAGCATTTCCCCCAGACGCAGGATGGAGCTGATGCCCAGGTATTGCAGGTCTTCAAAATGGATGAGGCCCCGCGCGTGGGCCTGCCGTGACCAGGAGGAAAAGGCCCATTCCATCTTTTCCCCGATGGCGGCGGCTTCTTCGCGGGAAATGCCGAGCAGCTTGTGCGGGATGCCGGACTTGGGCACCAGCCCTGTGCCCACGGCGTTATCCGCGATGGTGCGCAGGCCGGACTTTGCCGCCCAGTCGTTGGCGGCCAGATCCGCCGCGCGGCGCTGTATGGTCAGGCGCTCGCGGATTTCCGCGTCCCTGTTGACCAGCCGCGAGGGATGCCAGTTGGCGATGGTGCCGCGATACGCCCCGGCGTCACGCGAGGGGCCGGAGACGTAGCGGCCCGTGTTCAGGGGTTGGCCGTACTGGTTCAGGAGGGTGGGCATCACTGCCTCCTGATCCGCGCCCGAACAAAGGCGGGGCCGCGTTTGCCGTCAAGGGCGGCAAGCTCGTTTTCAAGGTAGGATAATTGTCCGCGAATCTCGGAAAGATCGTAGCGCGTCAGGGTGCGGCCCTGAATCATGTACGACTTGCCGGTGGAAGCCGCCTTATAGGCGGCCTTCCAGTCGGCAAGAAGGGAGAGGAGTTCTTCACGGGACCAGATGGACATGCCATGCAATTAGCACGGCATGTCTTGCGTGTCGCGGAACAAACGGAATATACGGAATATGCGAACAAAAAATTTCACTGTCGCGGTCAGGCGGCGGGGCGCGCCTCAAACCTCATGGCAACGCCCAATGCTCCACAAATGGAAAGCAGTGTGCGCAAGCTGGGATTTCCACGAGATGAAAGCGTACGATACAGAGTATTTTTCTGCAATCCCGTCGCCTCCGCAAGTTCGGCAACCCCTTTACCCTTGGCGATATGCCGCAGGGTGACAAGCAGCATTTCCATATCCCCATCTTTCATGCAGGCATTGAGGGCATCAAGAGCCATTTGCGGATTTTCACGGTACAGTTGCGCCATTGCTTCATCATAAGATACATAGGGTTTCATTGCATTCTCCGTTCATAATCTTTTTTGTAGTCACGGGTGCGCTCAATATCCGCCGCCTGCGTCCGTTTGTCCCCTCCGCACAGCAGAAGGATAAGCCGTGTTCCCTCCCGACAGTAGTAAATCCTGTATCCTGGGCCATAATCAATGCGCAGTTCATACAGCCCGTGATTCAGTGATTTGCAATCCCCGAAATTACCGCTCATCAGACGACGAATCCGGCGATCGATGAATACGCTGGCCCTGCCGTCACGCAGAGATGACAACCAGGAGAGCAAGGGGCTGTTTCCGTCTTCATTCTGATAAAAAATAACTTCGTAATTTATTGTCATGAAATAAAATTAGCTTATAAGCTAATAAAGGTCAAGTTATTTTTCCACACGTCTGATGCAAGCCGTCACATCCGCTTCGTACACCCACAGCCCGCGCTTGCAGCCCTCTGGACGATAGGCGGGGAGCTTGCCGGATTTCACCAGGGCATAGAATTGCGTTTTGCCGCAGCCAATGAAAGCACATGCCTGCCGCCAGTTGAGCTTGCGTCCCCTGTCTGGAAAAGATGTTTGTCCGTCAGTCACAGCTCACCTCCTGATATTGGCCAGGCGGTCGGCGATGGACAGGCCGCCGCGCTGCCGTTCCGCCGTTCTGCGTTTTCCCGGCGCGGGTTCCGGGCGCTGCCGGTGGCGGATATTGAGAATGAAGGCCAGGGCAAGCGCCATTGTCTCACAGTCCCAATAATGATTCGCTCTGCCCTGCGGATTCACCCACGCCTGCTTTTCATCGTCCCACACTTCGGCGCACATTTCGCGGGCATACTGCTCCAGATTGCCACCCGTGTTGTCATGCAGATGAAACGCGCCGGGATCATCGGGCGCAATGGACAGTTTGTGCGCAAGGTCGGACTTGAAAAAGGTCGTGTCGCAACGCCAGAGGTTCAGGCCGCCGGGGATTTTGACCTTGTTGCCCCGCACGTCCGGAAAGTATTCCTGCGGGGCCGGGGTATAGGGCTGAGAGAGCGCCCGTACCCCCTGCCACGGGTACACCCGCCCGCGATGGCGGATGGCCCAGGAATACACCTCCCGCGTCCGTCCGCCCATCGCGTCGATCATGCAGGCCCGGACCTTGTATTTCAGGCCGTCCGGCGTGGCATATTCGGAGTTCCACAGAATGTCGTTCAGGGCGGAGAAGGAGGGCGCGGCCCCGGCCTGAATCAGCCAACTCTCTTCAGTATCGCCATAGCCGAAGGCCCGGATGATGTAGCGGAAATATCCCTTCTGCTCGTTCACGCCCTGGGTGTCCACGCCGGCCAGCAGGCAGGCGACGCGCTCCTTTCCGTCCACCGGGCCGGGCACGGCGCCACGCGGACGGTCGTCACACAGGGCCAGCACGACATCCTCGGAACGCATGACATGCTCTTCCTTCCATGGCTCGGCCTTGTACTGGTTCTGCAGATTCTTCAGGTCGTCGAGCTTGCCGGACTCCCTGTATTTGAGGGCGGCGGAAGCAACCTCCGACAGACTGACGAAATAGGACAGCCAGGCCGGAATGTGGAAACCGAGCTTCACCGCCCTGTGCGCCGCAAGATGCGCGGCAATGTCCAGACCGCTGGAACGCTCCCGCCACTCGCCCCGGCGCACGGCGCGGTCGCGGTCGCCGTCGTCCCACACCGCGCCGCAATGTTCGCAGGGATAGTATGCCAGCCGCCTCGTCAGCACATCTTCCGCCGTCGGCTCCATTTCCATGCCCTTGTCCGGCCAGCCGATGCGCTCGAAATCCATGAGCTGCGCCATGCCGCAATGCGGGCAGCGCACCCAGTAATCAAAACGCGCCCCAGCCTCCTGCGTGAGCGCCGTCCAGATCGGCCCGTCCTCCGTGGTCGGCGTGCTGATTTTGATGATGTGCCGGCGCGTCCGCCATGTCGTGGTGCGCTTTTCGGCCAGCACTTCGGACGTGGCCTCGTTCTTCGGATTCTTGTACTTGTCCAGCTCGTCAAGGATGAGCGTGCGGATGGGCTTGTTGCTTAGGCGGGAAACCGAGCCCGACCAGCCGAGATAGATCGGCATGTGCGCCAGATTGATGCGCAGGGAAGAGGCGTCGTCGCCCGAGCCGGTCATGTAGTCCCGCAGGCGCGGCGAGCCGGTAATCATGGGGATGATGCGATCCCGCGCGTTTTCCCGCGCGGTGATTTCATCCGGGAAAACGTACATGACAGGGCCGGGACTGCGGTCGATGCACCAGCCCACGAAATTGTGCCCGCACTCCGATCCGCCTGTCTGCGGGCTTTTGCAGATGATGACAGTTTCCACGCCCGGCGTTCCGGCGGCATCCATGATGCCGGTCAGATAGGGGGTGAACAGATTTTTCCACTTGCCCGGAATGCTGGACATTTCCACAATACGGTATTTTTCCGCCCACTGACTGACGGGAACAGGTTTGCGACGGCGCATGATTTTTCGTTCTCCTCTGGAAAATTGAAAATGAACGCCGTGGCCCGCCGCCGCATGAGCGGCGACCTCGGCGGCCACCACGGGCGGAAGCCAGCGCGGCACGGACGTTCTGAGCGTCACGCGCCGCACCGGCTCTGGTTTGGGGACGGCGCAAAGTTCAAGCTGGCCTGTCCGGATCATCTGACCTCCGTGTCATTCGGCCTCCTCCGGTTCGGAAACACCGGATTGCTCCGCTTCAAACGTCACCTCGAACTCCATTTCCCGGCTGTACTCGTTCAGAGCTTCGTCAAGCATGGTTTCCAGCTTTTCCACCAGAGCGGCCCCTTTCCGGGGATTGCCGTCCACCAGGGCCACAAGGTCAAGGTGCTGGGCCTCAAAGGCGGTTTTCAGCCCTGAAGCCAGCGTCACGGCCCGCGCGGCCAGCTCCAGATGCACCTGTTCCTTGAGGATGTAGCGGCCCTTCTTGACCTGAAGGTCAAACTCCCTTCCGTCCGCATCAGCCCTGAGACGCCGGATTTCCTCTTCTTCCTTGCGGCGCTGACGGTCAGCGGCCTTTTCCGCCACGGCGTCCGGCGTGCCGGCCATCGGCAGGCTTGCCATATAGCGGTCCACGTCCCGCTGACGGAATGTGCCGTCCGGCTGCTTTTTCAGGCGGCCCTTTTTGATGTCCTCGAACATCTTGGTTTTGCCGAGCTTGCGCCCGTTTTCTTCCACATAGGCCAGGACGGCCCGCCAGTCCCTGAGATTCGTTGTTGCCTGCATGGCGCTCTCCAGCATTCTGGAGGCGCGATCCAGCGCGGCAAGGTTCGCCTGTGAAGGGTCATCCAGGGCCGCCCGTTTGGCGTTTTCCTTGGCGGTCAAAAGCACCTGCACATCCGTGCTGGCGCTTCTGGCAAGCAGTTCCTCCACATTCTTTTCCGGCATAATAGCTCCGGCAAACCCGCGTCCGACGCTGGAACGCGGGGTTCAATCCCGGCCACGGCTCCCGCTCATGGCTCCCTCCGTTGATTTTCGGTAACGGAGGGAATAAGCTCACAAATGGCTCTTGGTGGGCTCACTCCCTCCAAGTCCAGGGGGCGGCGGATATTCCAGATCCGCTGCCCCCACCCGTTTTTTCAGAGCAGCGACGCCTGTTCAGGCTCCTTGCTCCTCCATTCCGGCACGTCCCAATTCAGCATTTCCCTGATGTACACGGCCAGCACACGACGGTGACACTCATCCGGATTGGATTCGTAACAGCACAGAATGGGATCGGGGGTTTCCCGCTCGATCTCCTGTAGGTAAAGCCGCAGGCTGGATTCCGTTGGAAAGCGGTTTTCCAGATCGCGCCGGTACGCCGCAGCCCAGTCTATCGCCTTGGGGTCGGACGGCGCGAGCTTGGGGGCGCGCGGCCCATGCCAGTAACGCGGAGGCCACTTGGCGATGCACACCTTGCGGCCCCGTGGAGCCTTTGAGCTGAAATAGGATGTCTGAATCACGGTAACTCCCTTTTAAAACGGCACGTCGTCAAAGACGGGTTCAGATTGCCGCGCGGTCATGTACTCCTCATATTCCCGAAGCCGGGATTCAAGCATCTGTTCGTAATAATGCTCTTCCACCGGGCCGCGCGGGGTATAGGCCAGAAGGAACTCAACCAGCGCGGATGTATCGCCGAACCCGTAGCGTTCGGCCACGATATCCAGGGGGCTGATGGCCGGATTATAGGTCAGCAGGTTCGGCATGAGCTGATTGATTTCCCGGATGGTATCCTTGCCGTGGTCATACAGCGCCGAGTCAATCTTGATGCGATCCGTCCAGATTTCATCATAAAGCCTGTAATGCTCTTTCGTCATTTCGTGAGCCATTTCCCGGCATTCCTTTTTGATGGCGCGTAATGTCTTTTTGTCGATACTCATGACCGGCTCCTTGACTTTTGAAGTTGGCGGAGCCAATCTGACCAGGCATGATGGTGGTCGGACTTGCTCCGCTACCCGGGGCGGCAAGTGGCATTGCCGCCCCTTTTCAGTTTGCTATACCCGGCAGGAAGAACTGCCCTTTTTTGACGGACATTGTGAACTGCGGCATCCCCGGAAGGACAAACTGATTGCCGAGCCCCCGGTGCCAGACGGTACGCGGGCGGCTGTCCTGCCAGACAAGCCGCAGGGCGATGGCGAAATACAGTTTCGCGCTGCCGCCGAATTTCCGGACTCCCTGCCGGGCCAGAGCCCAGGCTTCGTTCATGATGCGGGCAAGAAACATGCGTCGGGCGGTTTTCATGGAATTGTCCCTTTTTAGTGTAACTTGTTGATTTTCCATAAGAAAACATTACCATAATACCCCCGTTGCGCAAGTAAAAAACACAATAAAAACGCTCAATTATGAAATTTTTTCAGCCATTCGGCATAGCCTTCGGCAAGGCTCCACTTGCCCAGTCTGCCGTAATAGTTGAGCCGGTATCCGCCGTGTTCCGAACCATCGAGCCGCTTGTGGAGCTTGTAGATGCCGCGGTATTTCATGCTGACCGGATGCCGGGAAAAAGCGGTGGTTATAGCCCATGTCCAGTCTTCCGGTATTTTTTCCTCAAGCAGTCGTTTGACTTCATGCGACTGGATGAACATCAGCACCAGCTTGGAAAGACGGGGTTCGGCCTCGCTCGGCACGGCCAGGTCGGACTGCTGATAAATTTGCCGTCCTGGTTCCGGTAATGCCCATTCCGCATGGCCCTTGCCTAATTTGAAGTCCGCCTTGCCGATGATTTTTCTGTCCAGACAAAAGGCCACGGAAAGAACAAGGCTGACCAGAATATAGTCCACCCGCGCGGCCATGAACAATTCGTTCAGACGCACCGTCTGCTCGTGAGAGAGCAGCACGATTCCCGGTTCCTCATCTCCGGTCAGTTTTCTGTCGCTGGGGAAGATGGGGCCGGGAGAACGCGAGGCCATATAGCTGCGGGTGACGATAGTCTTTCTGCTGTGCCCGGCATACGCGCAGGTGATGCTCTTGCGCCCCTTGTGAACCACGGCTACAGGCTCGCCCAGGAGTTTTTCAATCTCCGGCAGGGGGCGCTCCATGATGATCATCCACTCGCGGAACGCCGTGATCCGCTCGTAAATCTCCACGTCCTTGAAGCTGATTTCCGTGTATGCAGGGGCCTCCCAGGAGGCTGATGCCGCGAGCATCCGCTCCTGGTTGATGTAATCATGGGAACCGATGGTGGGCGGAAAGATGAAAACCGCCTGCTCCGGGTTCTGCTCCCGGAGGAAGGCTGTAGCGTCCTGGGGAATGTAACTGAAGCCGTCACCCCGGTTCAGATGGGCGCGATAGGCTTCCAGCTTGACCAGCGTCTTTTCCATGAGCCGGGGCCAGTCGCGGCGATAGTTTGCCAGCACGCGCCGATGCCAGGCATTTTTGTTCTGCCAGACCTGGCGCAAATCCAGCATGATGCTCACTGATGCGGCCAGATGGGCGGGGTCGGACAGGTCGAGAAAACCGCGCAGATGCTCCGGGCAGTCCTCGCGTTCCGTCACATGCAGATGGTTCCCGGCCAGATAGGCACCCAGGGCCGAGGTGTAGAGGGTGATGTCACAGCCTGTAATCCGGCCCTGATAGCCGCCGGAGCGCAGCGCCGCCCCCACGGTGAAATTGCCCGCGCAGGGCAGGAGCACCGGCACGCTGATTTCATCGGCATACGCGGCCAGCACCTTGCGCAACGGCCCAGCGATGGAACCAAGGAAGCTCATTGCGCGGCCTCCTGTTCTGCTGACGTGGATGCTTGCCGCTCCAGATAGTCGGCGGCGATTTCCATCAACCGCGTCATGGCCAGCGAGTTGTCGCGGATTTTTTCAGCATTCTTCATGTCCGCGACGATGCGCATGAACTCGTCATACTGCCCCGCCGTGCCGAGGTGAACGGCAGAGGATTTTTTCGCCGCGTCGGCCAGCATATCCAGTATTTCTGAAAGCTGTTCCTTCTCTCCATCCGTGAACATGAACGTGACCATGTGGGCCGGAACCTGCGGAGTGGAGAAGTTCACCAGCTCAACGTCGCCGAGTTCCTTCAATGTCTCGCTGTCAAGACCGGAATAGAGTTTATCCTGCACCGATTCGATCTGTGCCCAGAGGTTCGCCAGGATGCTCTGATCATCCTCGCCCACCAGCGCGTTGTGCGAAAGCTGAATGGCGATGCGGCGGCTCTTGTCCAGTTCCTCGGTTATGACCAGCACAAGGATATGCGGAATGCCCGCCTCGATGCTGGCCTGTACCCGGTGATTGCCGGACAGCACCTCCAGCCTGCCGTCGTCATGGCGGTAGCAGAGGGGCACGCTGGAAAGACGCTTGTCCGCCGCGATATTGTCCCGGAGCTGGCGGAAGGTTTCCCGCTTGAAGAAACGGGCATTATCTTTCAAAAGCGTCAGCGAGGTCGGAGCTGCGATCATCAGACGCATTCCATTGCCGAACATTTCCCGGCTGATGGCCGCCAGTTCCTCATTGCGTTGTGCGAACGTGTTTTCACTCATCGTTTATCCCCATATTTGCAGAAGGTTTTCAGACGTAATCTTTTCTGCCGGGTGGTCGGACATCCACTGCCAGAGAACGGACGAAGCATCCTGAAAACACCAGAATGCCTCAAAGCGGTCTGGATACCTGCGCCGCCATGTGTGGTCGTACTTCCATGAAAAGCCCGTGCAGTCGCCGCGTTCATCGCGGAACTTGATGAAGGTGGCCGGGGTGCCCCGCCACAGCAGATAGGCGCGGGCCACGTCCAGAGGCAGCAGGTCAAGAGGCATCCCGACAGGTAAGGCGGCCTGCAATCGACAGAGCTCGTCCGGCGTGAAATCTCCCGCCGTCGCCCACGCTATCCCCGCCTTGCCCTCTGCCCCACTGGTACGCATCGGAGTGGTGTCTCTTCCTTTTTCGAGAGAGGCCGTTTTGGGCGCAGCCCCTCCCCCCGCTTCCATCTGACCAGCGGCAGAAGTGTCCATATGTCCATTGTCCGGCAGCGCGATGCTGGCGGGCAGGGCGGCGGCGACCCACTCGCGGATGTCCACGCCAAACCTGTAGGCGTCGCCCGGGTCTTTGCCTTCCGGCGTGGGCCAGCGCAGAGCGGCGGGATACGTCTTCTCCCAGAACTCCACGCCATCCGCGCCGGGGGCGTCGTAGTCCAGGGCGATGCAGACGCGCACGGCTTCGCGGAGCCGCCCATCAGCGGATGCGTCCGGCTTGCCGCGGTTGGTGCGCACGGCCAGTGCGCCGACCACGCCTCCTGTGGCGTGGTGGATGAGCATGGCATCCAGTTCCGCCTCGGTCACAAAGTAGACGGCCAGCGGGCTGGGGAGGGAGGAACGGAGCAGGAGCGGTGCCTTGCACGAGCCTTCAAGCTCCAGATACTTCGGACTGCGTTCCCCCAAATCTTCCCTGTGACGGCGGATGCGCAGATTCAGGACACGCCCGTCAGAGGCGAACGTGGGAATGACAATGCCGCGCGGGATGAACAGCTTGGTGCGGACCTTGCCGTCTTCGCCGGTTTTCGGCTCCAGTCCCAGGGCGGATCGGGTACGGTAGCGACCGGGATATCTAGTGCTTTCAGCCGGCAGGTAGCCGATGTGGTAGGCCCGGACGGCTTCTTCACCGAGGCCGCGCGCCGCCAGCCAGTTCAGGGTGGCGGGTTGATTCCAGAGGTTCGCCTCCGCTTCGGCCAGCAGTCTGGCCGCATATTCGCACCACTTCTCAGACGGCTGCGGCCACTCTCTTGGCGTCCATGCCGGTACTTCATCTGGCCTGCGCGGTTCGGCAGGGGCACGCCGACGCCGGTAGGCTGGGCGTTCGCTCTCGATGCCCAGCTCTGCCAGAGCAGTCTTGAAGCCGAGGCCATCAATTTTCATCAGATAGGCGATGGTGTCACCACTGGCTCCGCACTGGCGGCATGACCAGATGCCCGTGATGTTGTGAGTGGCACAAACTTCCCCCAGGCTCTCGGCGCGATCCGGCCAGACCATGAAGCGGTCGGACTTGCCCGGCTCCCCGCCGCACAGGGGACAGGGGCCGTTCCAGCCGTTGCCCTGACGTTTTACCGCCGAGCCAAAGCGGGATTGATAGAGATTGAGAAGATCTGTCCGCATCTGTCCGTTTCCTTTTTTTCTTATCTATTTATTTTATTAGAGGTTTTATGAATATGGACAGGTGGACAGATACACGGCATAGTCCATGCGCACCTGTGCGCCTGTGCCTGTTGCGTGTGGAAACATGCCTGGAACCTGTCCATCTGTCCGTTTGCTGCTTTCTTCCATAATTTCATATTGTTATGCCTCCTGCATGGCGGACACATGCGGACAGATCACTTGTCGGCCCGGTGATCGGCCAGAGCGTTTTCTCCCTCGGCGTTCAGGCGGATGCCAAGACGCCAGGAGCCGTTGCTGCGCTTGTAGGGGATGTCTTTCTTGTTCAGCATTTCCGAGAATTTCTTGGCGGAAATGCTGAAACGCTTATCCCTGTTTCGCGCGTACCAGATGCAAAAAGCCTCGTGCAAATCGGTTGACGTGATACGGGTTGTGTAGGCGTCGGGGTTATCTTTATGGGGTTCCTGCTCGCACCATTCGCTGATGAAGAGGCCCACGTCATCCCATGAGGCACGTTGTTCTCGGGTCCACTCCTTCACCTTGTCCGGTATTTTCAGGCCGTCGCGCAGATACTCCATGCTCCCTCGCACCATGCGGGCCAACACACCCTTGGCTTCGGCCTGAATTTTCTCATCGAGATTTTTGTCCGCCGGGCGTTCGTAGGGCTGCTCCGGGTTCTCCACAAAGGAGAGCGGCCACTTGAGCAGAATGGCACGCGACCAGAAGGCCGCGTCATCGGCCTTGGCTTTGGGAAGTTCGTTGGTGGTCATGATGGGCAGGTGCGTTTGCAGCCAGGTTGTTTGCTGCTTGTCTTGCAGCCCCCGCGCCGTGATGTACCCGCCGCCGGTGAGTTTTTTCAGTTTGGCCAGGGCAAATCGCTGCCCTTCTTCAGCCTCGTTGATCCAGGCGATGCACATGCCGCGCAGGGCCAGTACGTCGGGCGAGGGGGCCGAGCTGTTGCGGGTTTGCTGCATCTGGAGAAACATCTCCACCGGCACGTCGCCGGAGAGCGTCTGACCGAGGACGTGCGTCACCAGTTTGATCAACGTGTCTTTGCCGTTACGGCCATGCTCCCCCCAGAAGATGGTAAAAATGTGGTCACGTCGCTCTGTGATGAGCCCGTACCCAAGCAGACGCCAGATGAAACCGACAAGCTCCTGGTCGCCGTCCATTGATGAAAGCAGAAACTTGTTCGTTTCCGGGCAGGGATCGTCCTTCTCTAGGAGCGCCGGATCGTACTCCGTGGCGATGGCATTGAGGATGTATTCTTCCGGGCAACCCGGTCGGAGTTCTCCGGTGCGCAAGTCGATCACGCCGTTGGGACAGGCTTTGACGTAGTGTTGTTTGTCGATGTGCTTCGGCAATACGACCAACGGATCGCGGATGCGGCGCACCATCTGGAGAAGTTTTTCCTGCCCGTTGGTATCGCGGAGCAGATTGACGCGGCGCAATACAGCGTCGGCAATGCTCTGGATTTTGGCTTTATCCTCCCTGTCCGCTTCATCGGCCTCGTTTTGCTTATGCTCCGCAAGTCTGAGGTACAGTTCGCACACGTCTTCAATACGCTGGAAGGCGGCGTCATAGTCGTCTTCAATCCAATGATGCCCGCCCCATATGAGAAATCGTTCCCAATATTTGACATAGACAACGGTTCCTCTGTGCAGGCGACAATACAGTTTTGCATCACCCACACGATTTTCATTGATGTATCCCTGCAATTCATCATCGGAAATCGCGAGCTTTTCTATTGTTGCAGGTTTGACTTTTGAGAGTTTGGCGGCCCGCGCCTCAGCTTCCGCCTTGCGGCGCTGCTCAACCTGCCCCCTGATGTTCTTCTTTTTATTTGACATTAGGGCAACCTATTGATTTTTATTGGATTATAAAAAATAGGCCATTCCGCTATTCCGCCTCTTTCATTCCGCGGATCGCGGCCACAGTCTGAGGTGTGCGCCCCGTTGCACGGAAATTCAGCCGGGAAGGACCCGCGAGCAGAGAAAGGGAAAGAGTCGAACTTCAGGCACAGAGCGATCCGCAAGGGACTATTCTGGCGGGGCTGTGCTTTTTTATGGGGGGTGAGGGGGGCCGTGCCCTTCCGTATGGGGGGAGCAGGTGGAGAGAGGTATGCGTCTTGCACGGACGCATCCAGAAGAATGAAATGAGGGGGAAGGGCGAGAGGTCGGCACAGACTTTGTTTACAAAGCCTGTTTACAAAAGCGCCTGTCCGTAGGTGCATATTCATGCTCCAAGGCGCTTGCGGAGCCAAGCAAAATCAAGAACGGCGGACGGATGTCACACGGCTTTCACGCCGTCAACGCCGGTTCGAATCCGGCTGGGGACGCCAAATGAAATCAAGGACTTGGAGCAGTATCCAAGTCCTTTTTTCGTATATGAGTCGGGTTTGCCCATCATCTGCCCCACAGAGCTGGAAAAGTTTAACAAATTTTTTTCGAGCGGGGTAAAAAGAGGGAGCTGGGGAGAAGGCACTGACCTGCGGGTAAGGGTGAACCTGCCCTTTTTCTTCCTTGAGACAGCCGCAAATATCCAAATTATGAGAGGGCATCCCCCACAGGCAAGGGGATATGCCCTTTCTGTTTCCTCTTGCGGACAAGCCAGGGCCGGCAACGGACTGCGCAGGCAGGGAATCTTCGTCTCTTCCGGAATCCGCTTTATCTGGCGGCGCCATGACCCTGCATCCCTGAAACAACGGCTGACAACTCAGGAAAAGATGTCCGCTGAACAGGCCTGGTGCTGACCGAAGCGCAGGTACAGGCTCTGGAACATAAGAAGCAGAATGATGAGGTATCCGGAGGATGGAGAGTCATCACCCCGGCTATCCCGGCAGTCAGGCTGCCTTGCTCGTTCAGATTCCAGCAGGGCAGCTCTGTATCGGGGAGCCATGACGGCTGCCAAATCTCTGAGCGGATTCAGACGCTGAACCGCAAACGGGAACGATGGCAGAGTGCCTGTCAGGCGGACGTGGAATCAGTAATCCGTGATTCTCAGAAGGCGCAGCTTCCTGCAGGGGAACCGGGCCGGCTTCCCCGTTGCGGCCGTCTTGTTCGTCCGCGTGGTCCCTGTTAGAGTGCCTGCACCTTTCGTCTTGACGGGGGAAGTCCGGAGGGAGTCATGCATACGGAAATCGAACGCAAGTTTCTGGTCAGAGGTGACGGCTGGAGAGGCCGGGCGGAACCCGTGCCGTACCGGCAGGGCTATCTTGCACGGACTTCGGATCGTGTGGTGAGAGTGCGGATTGCAGGAGACAGGGGGTTTCTTACGGTCAAGATCAAGTCTGGGGCAATTTCCCGTGAGGAATTTGAATACCCCGTGCCGTTCGAAGACGCCCGTGCCATGCTGGACGCCCTCTCTCCCGGTGAAATCATTGAAAAATATCGTTATACCTTTGAAGAAAAGGGCTCCGTGTGGGAAGTGGACGAGTTTCTCGGTGCGAACAGGGGGCTTGTCGTGGCTGAAATCGAATTGAAGAGCGAGGAACAGGACTTTGAAAAGCCGGACTGGCTGGGAGAAGAAGTCAGCCGCCTGTCCCGCTATCTCAATGTGGAACTGGCCCGGAACCCCTATTGCGGCTGGGAAACGGGAGCGGAGCACAGGGCGGAAGTGAACGGGGGCTGAGGCGCGTATTCGTTCGTTCCGCCGGAGGCGCGGCCGTTTCCGTAATTCGGCGCGCAGCCGCGATTCAAATGCGATATGCCGCTGTGTGACATGCGGCGTCCGAGGACTGTCATGGGGCATGGTTTCGCCGTCTTCCCGCCGCTCCGCAGGGGCGGCCCCGCGCGCCGGGCGCTGGCCCTTGGCGCGTGCTATGTCATGGGCACCTTCAATGACAATTTTTTCAAGCAGGGGGCGCTGCTGCTGGCACTGGCGGCCGGCAACGCCGCCTTTCCCGCGTGGGGAACCTTTCTGTTTTCCCTGCCGTTCGCGCTGTTTTCCCTTTGGGCAGGCTGGCTGGCGGATCGCCGGCCGAAAAGGAATCTGGTGATCGGCGCGAAGCTGCTGGAGCTTGCCGCCATGCTTGCCGGAGCCTGTGGGCTGATTGCGCTGAGCTGGACGGGGCTCGCCGCCATGCTGTTCTGTATGGGGCTTTCTTCCACACTGTTCAGTCCGGCGCTCAACGGCTCCATTCCGGAGCTTTTTCCCGCGCGTCTCGTGCCCCGCATCAATGCCCTGTTCAAGCTGGGGACCACGGCATCCATTCTGCTGGGCATATCTCTGGCCGGAATCGTTCTGGACGCGGGGGGCAGCCGCACGGTGGAGCTGGGCTTTGCCCGTCCGTCCCGGGGCGTGCTGCTGCTTGCCGTGGGCGTGGTGGTCGTCGCTCTGGCGGGTCTGCTGTGTTCCGCCCTTGTGCCCCGCCGTCCGGCTGCGGGAAGTTCCGCTCCTTTTCCGCGTCTCGCGCTGCTGGATGCTCCGGCCCAGTTGAAGGAACTGCGGCAGGACAGGCCGCTTTTCCTCGCCGTATGGGGAGAAGTGTTTTTTTATTTTCTGTCCTCGCTGCTGTTGCTGGAAATCAATGCGCTGGGCGAGCTGGAGCTGGGCTTTTCCCACAGTTTCACAAGTCTCATGCCCGGCGCGCTGCTGGCAGGCATCTGCATCGGTTCCCTGGCCGCCGCGCGCGGCACGCCGGAAAGCTGGAAGCGTCGGATAGTCCCATCCTGCGCCGGAATAGGAGGGCTGCTCTGCCTGACCTCCTGCGTGCCGCTTCTGCCTGACGCCGCGCGTCATGTGTTTCTGCCGATCGTGTATGCCTGCGCCGGAGCATGCGGAGGCATGTATCTCATTCCCCTGACCAGCTTCATTCAGGTGCGCCCCGCTCCGGAGTGCAAGGGGCGGGTACTCGGACTGGATAACTGCCTCGTCTTCAGCGGCATCATGCTGGCGGGGCCGGTCTATTACGCTCTTTCTCCGCTGCCGCCCTCGCTGGCTCATGCCGTGCTCGGCGCGCCGGCGCTGGCTGCCGCCTGGTTCTTTTCCCGTGCCGTGGGGCGTCTGGAGCATGTTCGGAATGAAACAGCATGTGGAGTCGGGCGCGGCGGGATTCCATCGCCGCAAGACGTTCAGGAAGATAACGGCAGCAGGCCGGACGGAGAAGGTTCGTCGCGTCGGAGCGGCGTGCTGTTCGGAATCCTGGCCGCGTTTGTGCGGGGCTGCCTGAGCCTGCGCTACAGAGTGGAGGTAAAAGGACTGAAGGAGTTGAATCTGTCGGATGACGGACGCTCCATTCTGTTTCTTGCTTCCCATCCGGCGCTGACCGATCCGCTTGTCCTCTCCGCCCTGTTATGGCGTTATCGCCCGCGTCCTCTGGCGGATGAAGGGCAGGCGGGCAGACCGCTCATCCGCCAGGCGGCTTCTCTGGTGCGGCCCGTGTTCATTCCCGATGTGGGCAATGCGGAGCGGGGTGATCGCAGGGCCGCCGCGCGGGCCGTGCGCGAGGGGCTGCGCCGTGCCGCCGCTGCGCTGCGCGCGGGAGACTGCGTGCTGCTGTATCCATCAGGCAGGCTGACTTCCGATGGCCTGGAACATCTCGGTTCCAACGGCGGAGCCTGGCATCTTCTGGAGGAAGCGCCGGAATGCAGAATTGTGCTGATACGCACATCCGGTCTGTGGGGGTCGTCGTTCAGCCGATGGGGCAGCGCAGGAAACAGGAAGCGGAAAGAGGATGCGCTGGAAACGCCGGAGTTCTTCCGTGCCTTTTTTGCAGGGCTGCGGGATATGCTGCTCAGCGGCATCTTTTTTATGCCGCGCCGACGGGTGCGGATAGAGGTGAAAGAAGCCGTGCGCGGGGAAGACAGGGATACGGGGGCGGACAGAGTATGTCTGCCCGCGCATGACCGGCTGGCGCTGAACCGGGCGCTGGAAGCCTTTTTCAACGCGCAGGCTCATGCCCCCGGCGAGGGCGTTCCCCCGTTCATTCCGCCCGAGGAAACGCCGCGCCATGTCCTGTTTTTTCCACGCGGGCGGAAGTAGACCGCTCTCTGCCCCATCGGCTGTCCCATTGGAAATCCGGGCGTACCACCTGATCTTCCATGCGCTGGATGCGTTTGTCCAGGCGCAGAATGCGCTCCTTCATGTCACGCATGAGGCGGGCGCGTTCCGCGGGGGAGTCCGGAACATGCTCTCCGGAAGGCTCCCCCTGCGGGGCGGCGGCTTCCATGAGCGCGGCGGCCAGAATATACAGCGCGATGCCGGGCCAGAATCCCGTGACCATGGTCAGCGCCACGGCCGCAAGGCGCACGGCGGTCACGGGCAGCTCCCGTGACCGGGCGATGCCTTTGCACACGCCGAGGAGCATGCCGTCCGGGGCGCGTTGGATATTGAACATCATGACGTGTTTCCTCCGGGAGAGAGAAGAAGGGAGCCGTCCTGCGGAAGGCCGGAAAACTGCGCTCATCCGCGCTCTGAAGTGTTCCGGCGGGGGATGTCGTCGTGCGGGGATGGGGTTGTCCCGGCTCCGGAGCGCGATCCTGCATGCCGATCCAGCAGCGTTTCCAGCACGTCCACGCGTTTTTCCAGGTTTTCCAGTATGCCGGCGATATCCCGCAGCGTCATTTCGTCCGCGTCCGGCGCGCCGGGAGCGCCTGCACCGCGGTGAGAGGCGGCGTCCCGACGGGTCAGAGCCCTGAGCGCGTAAAGCAGGACGGCCAGGCCTGCAGCCAGCAGACAGATAATGAGAACAAGCAGAACTTTCATCAAAAGTCCCTTTGGTTAAGGCGACCCCCCGTCAGGGGAGACGGAACGCACTCGGCAACCTTCAGGCATATTAGGGCCGCAGCCCCGGGCGGGCAAGCATTTTCCGGCGGGAGCCGCTTCCCGCCGGAAACGTGATCAGGCGCCCATTCTGCGTCTGAGCGCGGCCAGTTCGTCCTCAACGGCGGCATCCCGCTCCATGTCGCGGAAGGCTGTATGCGGGGCAGGACGGGGCGCGCTGAGTTCGGCTTCATTTTCCATCCGGTTGATGCGCTGCTCAAGGTCGGCAAAGCGCCGCATGGCATCGGAATTGTCCGCCGCATTGATGGTGCGGTGCGCCTGATGACGCATGCGGGCCTGATGATGCCGTTCCACCAGCAGACGCTGGCGATCGCGGGTATTCACGATGCGTTCCTCCAGCATGCGGATATCCTCGCGGCACTTGTCCGCCAGACGCTCGTATTCTTCCCGGTTTCCCGCAAGCTGGGCCAGGCGTTCCTGCGCCTGGATCTTTTCCGCCAGAGCTTCTCTGGCCATGTCCTCCCGGTTTGCCCGGAGAGCGAGTTCGGCCCGTCTGTCCCACTGGGCGACCTCTTCCTCCGCTTCGCGTTCGATGCGCGCGGCCTTGTCCGCTTCCGCCATGGCGGCGGCGCAGCCGGACTTGAGTTCAACCAGGGTTTCTTCCATTTCACGCAGCATGAGCCGGATCAGCTTTTCCGGATCTTCCGCGTCGTCAAGCATGCTGTTGATATTGGAGCTGATGATATCCTTGAATCGGGAGAAAATGCCCATGTGTTCCTCCTTGGGGAGACAGTGCTGAAATGCCGGAATATCCGGTCACGCCGTCTTAGGGCGTCTTGCTCTCGAAAATATCTGCCGGCCAGGACCCTGTGTTCTGGCCCGCAGGTTTCACGCCGCCGGAGCTGTACGCCGCAAGTGAACTGCGGCGACAGCGGAGAAGAGGGGGCGGCGCGGCTTCAGTCTCGCCCCGCTCGACTGAAGGAGAGCATTTCATAAGCGAAATACTCTAAGCGCAAAGTATGCCATGAATGGTAAAATCAAGTTATTTCACGGTGATGGTAAATATTCCGGGGAAATCATGGACATAAATTTCATTGTGGGATAGGCAAAATAAACCATAAATGGATTTTAAAAACCGGAATAAGGTGAAATTATGCAATTCTCTGTCGCTGATGCTCTGGGCACATCGGATATTTTTCTGGCCTTTCAGGAAAATGTGGCGCGGGCGGCGCGGGCGGAACGTCCGGTGCTGGTGCTTGGAGAACGCGGCACGGGCAAGGAGCTGGCGGCCCAGCGCCTGCATTATCTTTCGCCCCGCTGGGAAGGGCCGCTGGTGACGGTGCTGTGTCCGGCGCTCAGCCCCACGCTGCTGGAGTCGGAACTTTTCGGCCATGAAGCGGGCGCGTTCACCGGGGCCCGGGGCAGGCATGAAGGATATTTCGAGCGGGCGAATCGGGGGACGCTGTTTCTTGACGAGGTGGCAGACATGCCGCTGCCTGTACAGGACAAACTGCTGCGGGTGCTTGAGTACGGAGAGTTTGAACGGGTGGGGGGAAACGCGCCCGTCCGTGTGGATGTACGGATAGTGGCGGCCGCCAACCGGGATTTGCCACGGCTGGCGGCTGAAGGGAAATTCCGCGCGGATCTGCTGGATCGTCTGGCTTTTGACGTGCTGCATGTGCCGCCCCTGCGCGAACGGGGAGAGGACAGGCTGCTGCTGGCCCGGCATTTTGCCGCGCGCATGGCCGCCGAGCTGGATATCGGCAGGGCGGGATCCTCTCCCGGTTTTGATCTGCGTTTTGGGGAGGAAGCCCTGCGGCAGATGGAGGAATATGCCTGGCCGGGCAATGTGCGCGAACTGAGAAACGCGGTGGAACGGGGCGTGCTCCATGCCGGAACGGACGAAAACGGCGTGTTCGTGGTGGAACGGCTGGAGCTGAATCCTTTTGCTCCTGGCGTTCTGCCGCCTGCCGCCGCTCCGGGCGCGGACGCCGCGCGGGAGGACGGACCGGAGAAAACCCCGGAAAGGGGAATGCTGCCGCCCGGATTTTCCCTGCGGGAGGAACTGGCCCGGCAGGAAAGGGAGCTGCTGCAAAGGGCGTTGCGGCAGGCGCGTTACAGACAGACGGAAGCCGCGCGCCTTCTCGGACTGACGTATCATCAGTTCCGTGCGCTGTACCGGAAGCATGGCGAAAGGAAACGCGGGCAGGAATCCTCCTGAACCTGCACAGTCTATGGCGCGGCGCACTGACGCTTGCGTCTCCGGCGGTCAATCGCGTGAGGGCAGGGCGTCAGCAGAACTGTGGCTGAGGGAGAGTTCCCGCAATTCAGTGATATTGATGCCAAGCTGTTTCATCTTTTGATAGAGATACGGCCTGGAAAGTTCAAGTGCAGCCGCTGCGCGGCGGACATTGCCGTGATGTTGCAGCAGGATGTTTCTGATATGTTCGGCCTCCTGCATGTTGCGGTAATCAGAGAGAGGTGGAGGCGCGGCCTCTGGAGCGGATGAACCTGCGCGGACGCCAGTCGGGGCGCTTCCCTTCAGGCTTTTCAGCAGGGATGGAGGCAGAGACGCCATCGTCAGCTTTTCTTCATTCAGGATGTTGACCATCCGTTCCATCGTGTTCTCGAGTTCACGGACATTACCCGGCCAATGGCAGCATTCGAGCATATGCAGGACATCGTCATCTATGCTGCGGATATTCTTCTTGAGATTGCGGGAAAATGTTTTCAGAAAGTATGCGGCCAGAAGTTTGATGTCCTCCCTCCGGAAACGCAGGGGAGGGATAAAGATGGGGTAGACGTTGAGCCGGTAAAACAGGTCTTCACGGAAGGTGCCGTCCTGAACCATTTGTTCGAGATTCCTGTTTGTCGCCGCGATGACGCGCACGTTCACCCTGCGGCTTACCGTGCCGCCCACGCGCGTGACTTCTCCATTCTGGAGGAGCCGGAGCAGGGCTACCTGGGCGTCCAGCGGCATCTCGCCTATTTCGTCAAGGAAAATGGAACCTCCTGAGGCCAGTTCAAATTTGCCCGGTTTGCCGCTTTTGCTGGCCCCGGTGAAAGCTCCATACTCATAGCCGAACAGTTCGCTTTCCAGGAGAGTGCGCGGCAGGGCTCCGCAATTGACTGTGATGAAGGGGCCGGAAGCACAGAGGCCGGCATTGTGGATGGATTGTGCGAAGAGTTCCTTGCCTGTGCCCGACTCGCCGAGGATCAGGACGGTCGTGGGGCGGGGAGCCACAAGCCGGGCTTCGGCCACGGCCTGTCTGAGTTCGGACGAGTGGCCGATGATGTCGTTGAAGGTATAGAGCGCTCTGTTGCCGGTCATTTGTACGGCAACCTTTCTCATCCGCTGGGATTCGCGCAGAACCAGCGTGATGTCATCGCCGCCTGCAATGGGCAGGACGGAATAGAGGCATGCGCGCGGTCGGGCCGTGAATTCAAATCGGGCCTCCTTGTCCTGAATGGGAGAAGACGTGTTCAGAATGTCGTGAAGGAGCGGAGAGTCCTGCAGATAGTCTGTGATGCCGCAGTCTGTGGCCGGGGCCCGGAGCCCCATGATGCGGGCCGCGTGGCTGTTCATCATGCGTATGCTGCCGTTCCGGGTCAGGACGATGATGCCGTCGTCCAGCAGCTCCATGATGGAATGCTGGCGGCGCAGCATCGCACGCAGGCGCATCTGTTCCGAGATGGCGTACGCTGCGGCCTTTACCATGCCGAAGGTGTGCGCATGGTAATGCTCCCTGTGCTGTCCTACATTGAGAACGGCGAGAAGATTCTTTTGCTCGTCAAGGATGGGGGCGGCGGAACAGCTCCAGTTTTCGCCAAGGCGGCGGAAATGTTCCATGCCTATGATTTCTATGGGTCTGTTTTCCGCAAGGCAGGTTCCTATGCCATTGGTGCCGATAATGTTTTCCCGGCTGAGGGCTCCCAGGGTGATCTCGGGCATGGGAGCAGTTTCTTCCTGCGGGACGAAAGATGCGATGATGATGCCGTCCGCATTGGAAAGCGCCATGTTGGAGGCAAAGGGTTTTATGTCCGAGAACATGTGCTGGAATATTTCGGTCGTACACTGGATAAGGGCGCGGTTATGTTCGCGGATATGTTTCAGCAGGCCAGGATCGATGACCGCGCATTCCGTGCTGTCCACGGAAACGCCGCTTTGTGCGGAGCGCTCCCATGAACGGAGTATGAAATCCCGGACGATACCGGGTTCGGTTTTTTCACCGCGGAGCACCCGCTGCTTTTGTGCGGCCAGGGTATGCTGAAGGGAAAGATGGACCGGCTTGGATGACATGTCTTATATTTCTTACATGTTTTAGATAACATGTCTTATAAAAATTACATATATTGCGTCAAGAATGTTTTTTTATGCAATAAATACAATAAGTTTAAAAATATTTCCAGTTGGCACGCCTTTTGTAAGGAACGGCATATTCCAATTTTCAAGACACTGTCCTCAAGGAGATATTCATGATTATCGATTTTCGTACCCGTCCCCCGTACAAGACCGAACTGAATACGGTTATTTTTCAGGATGCGCCGGAATGCGCCCCCGAAGACATGTCCATTTTTGATATCGGCAAGGAGCCCATTCCCTCCAAGGAACAGAAGTCCATGGAACTGTTCATGCGGGAGCTGGATGAGAGTGAAACCGAACAGGCTGTCATCATGGGCCGCAAGGCTGATGACAACGGTGAGGTGGACAATGATGAAACCTGTGAGCTGATGCGGATGTACCCCGGACGTTTTATCGGCTTTGCCGGCGTCAATCCCCTCCAGGCCGGTCAGGTGGAGGAGATGGAGCGCTGTGCGGCCATGGGGTTTCGCGGCATAGGGCTTGATGTGGCCTGGCTCCGCAAGCAGCTCATGATCGATGACAGGATTCTTGATCCCATCTACGAAAAATGCCAGCAGCTCGGGCTTATCGCTTCCATTACCTGCAGCTTCATGCTTGGGGATGATTTCAGCTTCAGCCACCCCGATCTTATCTGGCATGTGGCCGCCAGATATCCCAAGCTGAAGATAGTTGTGCCCCACGCCTGCTGGCCGCATGTGAACTATGCGCTTGCCATGGCCATCCGCTGTCCGAATGTGTACCTGATGCCTGACTGCTATGTGTATATCCACGGTTTCCCCATGAGCGAAGAATATGTGAATGCCGCCAACGGCTGGCTCAAACACCGCATCCTGTACTGCTCCACATACCCCGTGCGCAGCCTCAGGCAGGCCAGGGAGGGCTGGATGACCCGCAATTTTACCAGAGACGCGCTCGAGCACACCATGTATCTCAACGCCAGGCGTCTTCTTTCCCTGTAAGGAGGGCCGGATATGAAACAAAAGAATCTGACCGGTCTGCGGGCCGGCGTTTATCAGGAAAGCAGTAAGAAAAGCGTACTCTTTGACCTCCTTGCAAGCGTCTTGATTTTCCTCGCGCTTGCCGCGATTTTCTACACGATAAGCGGCTTTGCTGCAATGCTCTGGTTGCTGGGCGCAGGCGCTTTGACCTGCATCGCCGCTGC
>ERZ827088.1411-NODE-1411-length-29898-cov-12.658513_pt1 | contig 29898 bp, 20 predicted proteins | sample MGYA00519922_ERZ827088 | MGnify/ENA primary metagenome ERZ827088 (study PRJEB31778, sample SAMEA3449254) | human gut metagenome | biome: human gut; feature: human-associated habitat; material: faeces | place: United Kingdom | collected 2010/2012 ...
TCTGATGTCTTAATTACTCAAATTTAGAATAACTAAAGTTAATATACAATGAGAGAAATTATTTTTCTCATAATGTAAATGTTTTATCTTAACCTGAAATCGACCGGAATACTAAACCTCTGTTGAATGGGAGCGCCAAAATAGGTCGCGGGTGTCCATTTGCCGGAAGTCGATAAAATAATTTTCTTAACACGATAACTCATTTTCGGATGCGGCGATTCCAATACTTTATCGATCTTGACAGAACCGTCCGTATCGACGATAAAGGTGATGATTACCCGGCCGGAAATGCCTGAATGTGCCAAATCTTGCGGGAAAACAATTTTTCTGCTGATATATCTTTGAAGCGCTGTAAAATCATTCGGCTCACTCTTTTTAAAGCAGGCTGGGGTAATTACTTCAGAGATGTAGGCGAAATCGTATTCCATCGTTTGTCGGTAAGGAACTTTTTCGCCCTTTTCTGTCGCGGGCTGAAAAGAATCGATTCCGGCCAACGCCGCGCGAAGCAGCTCCAGCGTCCGTTCTTTTACGATAATCGTTTGGCGGCGACAGGTGTCGGGAATCTCCAGATCGACGCAGCGTCCCAACGTATCGATGGTAAAATTCATCCAGAAGTAGTGAATAAGGTCATCAGGAGTATAGCCGTCGCTATAGTAAACCTCAGTCACACGTTCCATAAGCGCTTGCCGGAACAGCTGAACATCGTCCGAACCTTGAAGTTTGGGCCTCCGCAATCGTGCACGAAAAACAGGATAAAAACAAGAGCAGGATCTTTTTCATGGGAATTGGGTATAATATTTGATTAAAAATACGACATAATTCGTCGCAGTCCAAATATTCCTGCGGCAAAATGCAGCGGATATAAAAAATTCCAATGCGAACATAAGAAATAAATAACGGTTATCGATGGCTTTTCCCGTTCGTTTATCGTATATTTGTAAAGAGAAATCAACCACACAAACAAATAAATTATTTTCAGTATGAGCAAAAGTGTTAAAGGTACCAGGACGGAGCAGAACCTGCTCAAAGCATTTGCCGGCGAGAGCCAGGCACGGACTCGTTATACGTTTTTCGCAAGCGTAGCCAAGAAAGAGGGTTACGAGCAAATCGCAGGTGTTTTCACGGAAACTGCGGATCAGGAAAAAGAGCATGCGAAGCGTTTCTTCAAATTCCTCGAAGGCGGGGATCTGGAGATTACGGCCAGTTATCCGGCCGGGCGGATCGGCACTACGGCCGAAAACCTGCTGGCGGCAGCCAAAGGGGAGAACGAGGAGTGGGACGTGCTCTATCCCGACTTCGCCAAAGTAGCCGAAGAGGAGGGTTTCCCCGAAATCGCCAATGCGTTCAAGCAGATTTCCAAAGTCGAGGCGGAGCATGAGCGCCGTTATCTGAAGCTGTTGAGCCGCATCACGGACGGCAACTTCTTCAAGCGCGACGGCAAGATCTGGTGGCAGTGCCGCAATTGCGGATTTATCTGCGAAGCGGAGGAAGCGCCGAAAATCTGCCCGGCATGCCAACACCCGCAGGCATACTTCGAACCCAAGAAAGACAACTATTAACGGAGTTCTTTTATCGAACGAGCCCGGATCCGTTCAGCGGATCCGGGCTTTTTATACAATCCAGGGCTTTTTTTCGGTTGGACAGGTCATACCGGAGATATGCGGATGAAAAGCGATAATAAGGCATTATCCACCGAAACGGGAACGGAAAATCCAAAATGGAAACGGTTACAACCCCAACAGGAGGCGGGTATCCGTCATGAATCGCTCGTACCGCTGCCGTGAATCGGCCGGCATGGAAAGGGTGTCGCCGACCTCCGAAGGAGTGATCCGGTAGCCGGGTGTCAGGACCCACACGGGCGTCAGTTCGAGCGAGTAGCGCAGCGAACCGTCGGGAGAACGGGTTACCTCGACGGTCGCCACGATTCCGCCGTCGCAATAACGCTTCCGCTGGTTAGACACGAAATTACCGAGCGAATAGAGTACGATTCCGCTGCTGTCCTGTTCGTAAGGCTGTACGACATGCGGGTGGCTGCCGACAATCAGATCGACCCCGTGTCTTCGCAGAAACCCGGCCAACCGCCGCTGGACCTTGTTCGGCCAACGTTCGTATTCGTTGCCCCAGTGCATGCAGGCGATCACGCAATCCACTCCGGCGCGATCGACCGCCGTCAGGTCCGCGGCGATCCGCACCGTGTCGATGGGATTGACCGACAATCCGGAAGGTACCGGAAGACCGTTCGTACCGTAGGTGTAGTTCAGCAGGGCGAAACGTATGCCGCCCGCTTCGAAACGGAGCGGATGCCTCGCTCGGAAATCCGAACTGTCCAGAAAAACGCCCGTATGTTCGATGCCGTGCCGGTCGAGTTCCCGGATCGTCGTACGGATGCCTTTCGATCCGCCGTCGCAGCAGTGGTTGTTGGCCAGTACGGTAATGTCCACGCCCAGGGAGTCGAGTGCCTCAGCCAAAGCCGCAGGGGAGCGGAAGCAGGGGTAACCCGTATAGGGTCCGGATTCGGAAAGGGTGGTTTCGAGATTGACGATCGCTGCATCGGCCGCACGGAAGCGCTCCCGCACCCAGTCGAAAGAGGCATTGAAATCGAAATCGCCTTCCGGCGTACGCGCTGCGGTGAGCTGGGGCGTATGCTGCATCAGGTCCCCGGCGAAGACCAGCCGGGCACGCCGTACCTCCGGGAGGGATGGCTTGGAAGGTATGTCGATTTCGGCTGTCCGGCTCCGATGCGACAGCGTGTGGGAGCAACAGACGTAAAGGGCGCCGGCTGCAGACAATCCGATGATTGTCAGAACGATGATTTTCGAAAATTTCTCCATTTCCCGTCAAAAATACGATACGGGGCAGAATTATCCAAAAAACTCCGTAGATTTGCGTCGGCGTTGATGGGCGCATTCCGAAAATAGATTGTTATGAATAATTTGCGAGGTGTGCTGTATGCCGTCGTTTCGTCGGCTACGTTCGGGTTGATCCCGCTGTTTTCGATTCCGCTGCTGCAAGGAGGTATGTCCTCCCCGGCGATCCTGTTCTACCGCTTCGGACTGGCCGCCGCGATGATGGGGCTGATCGCCCTTGCGACCCGGCGGCCGCTTCGTATTACGTGGCCGCAAACCGGCACGCTGTTGCTTCTGGGTGCGATGTATTCCGTGACGGCCCTCGGGCTGTTGCGTTCTTACACCTACATTCCCAGCAGTGTGGCCACGACGATCAACTTTCTATACCCGCTGGGCGTGGCGATCGTGATGACGCTGTTTTTCCGCGAAAAAAATTCCGTCTGGCTGCTGGTTGCGATCCTCATCTCACTGGTGGGTGTGGCGCTGCTTTCGTGGGGCGATATCGGCGGTCCGCAGAGCGACCGTGCCATCGTCGGCGTCGGGTTCGCGGGAGCGACCGTGCTGACCTACACGATCTATATCGTCGGTGTGAAAAAAAGCCGTATTTCCCGGCTCGATCCGATGATCCAGGCTTTTTATGTCCTGCTTTTCAGCGCCTGCTTCTTCCTCGTGTACGCTCTGTCCACGACCGGTGCTCCGCTGCCCGGCAAGTGGCATCTCTGGCAAAACCTCCTGTTACTGGCCCTGGTGCCGACCGTCGTATCCAACCTGACGCTCGTTCTAGCAATCAAGGAGATCGGTTCTACGATGACATCGATCCTCGGTTCGATGGAGCCGCTGACGGCAGTACTCGTCGGGGTGCTGCATTTCGGGGAGAAGTTCGGCCTCGACAGTGCCTCGGGCCTGATACTGATTATCACGGCGGTCATCATCGTCATTCTTCAGGCCAAGAAAAAGGAACATCCGCAAACCCTCCCGCACGAAAGCATCCATTAGCTTCGGCAGTAACGGCTGCGGAGGAAACCTTCCGACAAGGAGCGACGGACTACCGCTCCTTTTTTTCAGGCCGCTTGGGAAACCACCCTTTTTCGACCCGCTTGCGCTGTTCGAACAATTCGCCGATACTCCAGAACGAAGAGGCGCCCCAGACTGCCAACAGGGTGGACCAGACGATGTTTTCGACCAGTACGGAACCGATGACCGCCGCGATTCCCATCAGGAGGAAAATCCACCAGATCCGCACTCCGAAATAGTATTCGCCTTTAGTCACCAGCGGATGAAAAATACCGATGATGAGAAATGTGGCGACACCGATTACGATGCCGGCCAGATGATATTCCATCAAAAATTCCATAGTTCAACTCTTCTTTGTTTTTCCGAACAAAATACGTGCCCCGTCGGAAAGACAGACACGGAACACGTTGCAGGAAATGTCCCGTCGATGAGCAGTTCGTTCGCTGCAAAGATACGATTAAGCCGAGGGCAAAAACAAATTTATTTGTACTTTGCCGAGGCGGAGTATCTAAGACGAAGTCAAAGATTGGGATCAAGCCGAGATTTTATTTGCATTTTGCCGAAGCGGGATGGAGTCAAAGATACGGAAAGCCGAGAGAAAACGGGAACTTGTTCACAGGTTTCCGAGGCGCATTCTATCTTCTACAAAGATAGAGAAAGGAAGAGCAATTGTGCGGGCTCGCACGTAAAGATTTCCGGGCCAAAATCCTATCCGTCGCCCTCAAAATATAATCCCCGGCAAAACAAAATTGGTTTGTTCGACCGGGGTGTTATATCGAGATGCGCTGCCTAACGCCGGTATTTGAGCCGCAGGCTGTTGGCTACCACGCTGACGCTACTCAACGCCATGGCTGCCCCGGCGATCATCGGGTTCAGCAAAAAGCCGCTGACAGGGTAGAGCGCCCCGGCAGCGACCGGTATGCCTACGAGGTTGTAGATAAAGGCCCAGAAGAGGTTCTGGCGGATCGTTCGAACCGTCTGCTTGGAAAGCCGAATCGCCTCCGGAATCTTCCGGAGGTCGGACGAGATGATGGTCATCTGCGCCACGTCCATCGCAATGTCGCTGCCCCCGCCCATAGCGATACTCAAGTCGGCCTGAGCCAGCGCTGCACTGTCGTTGATGCCGTCGCCCGCCATCGCCACCTTATGACCGAGGGTTTGCAGACGCTTGACGAACGCGGCCTTGTCCTGCGGAAGTATTTCGGCCTCGAAATTCCGGATGCCTGCCTTTTCCGCAATATGACCGGCCGCAGCCCGGCTGTCGCCCGTCAGCATATAAACGTCGATCCCGGCGGCTTGCAGTTCGCGCACGGCCTCTACGGAGCTATCCTTGATGCGGTCGGCGATCGCCGCGACAGCCAGGGCTTGCTCCGAATCGGCGAACCAGACGAGGCTCTTGGCTTCTGCCGACAACCGCTGCGCTTCGATATTCAACTCTTTGCCGACGACGATTCCCTGCTCGTCGAGCAGCCGGCGGCTGCCTGCGAAGTAACGCACGCCATCGACCGTACCTTCTATGCCTTTTCCGGTAAGGCTTCCGAATCGTTCGACGTTCAGCGTCGGCACACCTGCAAAATAGTGCACGACGGCATCGGCAAGCGGATGTTCCGAGAGTTTTTCCAGGCTGAGAAAGACGGCTTTCGCCCGGTCGTCCCCGTTCGCCCAGATAATGTCGGTAACGACGGGTTTCCCTTCGGTCAGTGTACCCGTTTTGTCCATTACTACCGTGTCGATTTTTCCGGCCGTCTCCAGACTTACGGCGTCCCTGATCAGAATTCCTTTCTCGGCCCCTTTGCCGATGCCGACCATGACGGCCGTCGGAGTAGCCAGTCCCAATGCACACGGACAGGCGATAACCAGTACGGTCACAGTTGCCAGGATTCCGTGCGTCAGGCCTCCCGACGGATCGAAAACCAGCCACAGGACGAAAGAGAGCAGGGCGATGCCGATGATCGCGGGGACGAATATGCCGGCGATTTTGTCCGCCAGCTTTTGCACGGGAGCCTTGCTGCCCTGCGCCTCCTGGACCATGCGGATAATCTGAGCCAGCATCGTCGCGGCTCCGACCTTCTCCGCCCGAAAGCGGAAGCTGCCCTTCTGGTTGATCGTTCCGGCGAAAACTTTCGTTCCGGGCTCCTTATGCACGGGAAGCGGTTCGCCGCTCAACATGCTTTCATCGACATAGGAATCGCCTTCGCAAACCGCACCGTCCACGGCGATCTTCTCCCCGGGCCGAACGGCCAAGAGATCGCCGACCCGGATGCGGCTGATCGGAATCTCCGTCTGCGTACCGTCCGCAGCGACGACGATCGCATTTTTAGGTTGCAGACCGATCAGCTTTTTCAGCGAAGCAGTGGTATCGCCTTTAGCCTTCTCTTCGAGCGTGCGCCCCAGCAGGATGAAGGCGACGATCACCGCCGCAGCTTCGAAATAGACGTGGGGTTCCACTCCCCGCGAGAGCCAGAACTCCGGAAAAACGAGGTTGAACAGACTGAACAGGTAGGCGATGCCCGTACTCAATGCGACCAGCGTATCCATCGTGGCCGTACGGTGGCGCAACTGCTGCCAGGCATTCACGAAAAATCCGCGTCCCAGCCAGAAGACGACCGGAGCGGACAACAGCGCCATAATCGCACCGCCGTAGGGCATATCCATAAAGAACATACCGATCACGACCACCGGAATCGCCAGCACGACAGCCCAGAAAGCCCGCCGTTTCAGGTCCCGGTACCGCTCCCGGTTCATCCGCTCCAACTCGTCAGGCGTGTCGTCATCCGAATCGGCGAGCATATCGTAACCGCCCTCCTGCACGGCTTGCCGGAGTCTTTCCGGCGAGGTCTGCATCGTGTCGTATTCAACCGCTGCGGTCGAAGCCGCCAGATTGACGGAAGCCGCGACGACGCCCGTCTGGGCATTGAGAATTTTTTCCACACGTGCGGCACATCCGGCGCAGTGCAGCCCCGCAAGGGGAAAAGTCCGTTTTACATATTTACCTTTCGACATACTTTTTGATTTTTTTTACAGACAGGGACGAGCACGGAATATCCGCAAAACGCCCTTCGTGTCCTTTCGATACAAAGATCGGGACAAAAAGGGCGGAAGGCGTTATATAATTCCGGATACTATTTACAAGATTTCGGAACGACCGGCGGACTACACCTTGTCCAGCGGTTTGCGACGATTCTCGCCGATCTTCCGGAAATGGCTGGGCGTAAGTCCCGTCACCTTCTTGAACTGGGCGCTCAAGTGGGCCGTACTCGAATAGTTCAGCTTGTCGGCAATCTCGCCGAGCGACAGCTCGCCGTAAACCAGCAATTCCTTCACCCGTTCGATTTTCTGTGCGATGAAGTATTGTTCGATCGTCGTGTTTTCGATCTCCGAAAACAGCGAACTCACAGCCCCGTAATCCTGATGCAACCGGTCCGCGATATAATCCGAGAGGTTGGTCCGCAAAGCGGCGTCCTTCTCCCGCACCAGCTCGATGACCGTATTCTTCACCCGCTCGACGGTCTGCTTGCGGCGGTCGTCGATCAACTCGAACCCGACGGCGCGGAGCGCTTCGTCCAACTCCTTTCTCCGCTCGGCAGTCAGTTCTGCGGGCAGCACGGCTTCGCCGAGAACGACCGACGAGGCCTCGATCCCCGCCTGCCGCAAAATATCGCGCACGACCAGAATACAGCGGGGACAAACCATATTCTTAATGAAGAGTTTCATCGGCAACGGAAAGAATTTGTCGGTGACAAAGATACGATTAAGCCGAGTGCAAAAGCAAATTTTATTTGCATTTTGCCGAGGCCAAGTATCTAAGACGAAGTCAAAGATTGAGGAAAAGCCGAGGCATATCGGCAGGTTGCGGTAGAGCAGGTCGATATTCGGTGGATCGAAATATACAATCAAAAAATAAATAACACTTGACAGGCTTGCATAACTGTCAATTTTTATTTAATTTAGTCATAAAAAGATGGTTTTATACTATGTATGACGCCTTTATTTGATACTATAACGCTTTCTATGATAAAACGCCTTACTCTCTGCTTATTCCTGACCTGTTTGTATGTTCCCTGTTTTTCCCAGGAACGCTTCGTTGTCCGGGGCCGTATTCTCGATGCGGAATCCGCTCCGGTTCCTTATTGTTCGGTCAGCATTCTCGAATCGCGCGACTCCACGGTCCTCGGAGGCGCCGTTTCCGACACGGAAGGCCGTTACAGCCTGCATTTCGAACAGGCGGGCCGCTATCTGCTCTGCTACGACCATCTGGCCTACGAATCCTGCTACCGAACGGTAGAGGTTCCGGAGGCGCAAACCCTGCCCGATGTGATTCTACGTCCGGCCAGCCGACATATCGACGAGGTGGTCGTGGTGGCCCGAAATACCGAATACAGGGCAGGCCGCTACGAAGTCAATATGTTGGGTAATCCGATCGTCCGCAATCGATCCGTGATGCAGGTGCTGGATCTGCTGCCGGGCCTGCGGGCTTCCGATAATACCTTGTCCATCAAGGGAACGCCGGTGTCGGTCGTCTATATCGACGACCGGTTGGTAACGGATCTCGGGGAGCTTTCCGCCCTTCGTGCCGAAGACGTGAAAAGCGTGGAGGTCCAGAACAAGACGGGAGCGGCCTATTCCGCCACGACTTCTGGCGGTATCGTCCGTATCCGGCTCAAGAAACTCGCCGCAGGCAGTTTTTACGGCAACGTATCTCCCTCCGCGTCCGTTTCCCGCGACGGATATTCTACGGGACTCGCCCTGCCGTTCTCGGCCCAGTGCGGACGATTGGGAATATATAATTATGTGTCGGGTTCCTATGGGGAGAACGAAACGCTCGACCGCACCTATTCCGAATTTCGCAATTCGGGATACTCGCTCGACTCGGAGGACCGGGGGCGGATCACCTCCCGGAATATCCGCGAACTTTTGAGCCTGGTTTACAAGATAAACGACCGCCATTCGATCGGTCTCGGGGGACAGATTTTTATGGGAGCGAGCGACCCGTCCAATACGGTGCACACGACCTCTGCGGGATTGGCCTGGGGCGATGTGCCGCCGCAGATGCCCGAAGCCGGATATACGCTCTACCGCTACGGGGGCACGCTCTACAACCGGCAGTATCAGGGGTCGCTGAATTATATCTTCCGTTTCGACACGTTGGGTTCCCGGCTCTCTTTCAAGGCCGACTACCTGCACCAGAACGTCGATCGGAATTACGACTACGACACGCGCGATTTTTCCCGGCCGGAGGATGCGGAACCCTTCTCCACGGAGTTGCGGCGCGAGCGCTACAAGCTGCTGGGACATCTGTTCGCGTCCCGGCTCGACCTGAACAAGAATTTTTCGGAAGAGCGCAGCTTCAGCGCGGGGTTGAGCTATGATTTGCGGTATGCGGACAACAACGCTCCCGTGCATCGCTTCGAGGAGGAAGAGTGGATCCCGGATCCGAAGATGAGTACCTGGTTTATCGACCGCACTCAAAGCACGGGTGCCTACACCCAATGGGCCGATGCCTACGGCAAGTTCTCCTATCAGGCGGGCCTGCGACTGCAATGGGATCGCATCGCTTACCGAAATGCCGAAAATACGGGCTACGAACATCGTGACTACTGGCGGCTTTTCCCGGAACTCAGCCTGGCCTACACGTTCAACCCGGAAAAGGGCACCAATATCAATCTCGACCTCTATCGGTCCAGCGGCCGGCTGCCCGACAACAACGCCCTGAGTCCCCGCCGGGTCTGGCAGTCGCAATACAGTTATACCGTAGGCAACGAAAATCTCGAACCCGGCTGGGGGTACGACATCGACCTGAGCTATACGCTGCGCAACAAACTGACGATCTCTTACGGAGGTACGTGGTCGCGCGGCAGTGAAACGATGACTTTCTATGACCCCGACGATCCGAACATCGTCTATACGACGAAGGTGAACGGGGAACACGGCTCGGCGCATAATATCTGGATCGATTATACGACATTGGTAACCAAATGGTTCCGAGTGAAATCTTTCATTCACGGATATTGGTATCGGAGAGAGGTGGATGGCGACTGGCAGGCTTCGTACAGTGCCGGAGGTGGGATGTTCAGCCTTTCCCTTATGTTCCAGCCGCATCCCTCGATGATTATCTATCTGGACGGAGGCGTCGAGCTGCCCCAAAAAAGATTGGAAACCTGGCAAAATTCCTATTGGGCTTTAGCTGCCGGAATAACCAAATCATTCTGTAAAGACAAACTGTATATATCCCTCGACGTGAACAATATCCTTTCGACCAAACTGAAAAAGGAAACGGTACGCTGGGACAACTCCTACTATTCCGTCCTGCGGCAACCTCGGGGACACAGAAGTCTGCGGCTGGTCTTTTCGATCGGCTACCGGTTCAACCGAAATGCCAAAAAGAGCGTATCGACCGTGCAAACGTTACGAGATCCGGAAGAAATTCTGAAATAGGCCGCTCAAGACCCGTATTCGAATCCAGTGCGCAAGACGTGCTTTCCGAGAACCGTATTTTGTGAAACTTTTCCGCTCGATATATGAATAGTGGAATTGGCATCGCTTTTCTCCCCGGCAATCCGAAGCATTTCGGCGCTTTCACATCTGCCTCAAAAACCAAAAAAATTACGGACGGCTGCATCCGGCAGCCGCCCGTAAAAAATTCCGCCCTCCGAAATCAGAAGTTGTAGCGCACCATCAGATTGACCCGATTGGCATGGCCCTTCATTCCGTCCATATTTTCGCGGGTGCCGTACAGGTATTCGGCCGCAAGCTGACAGCAGGGGGCCAAATCCCAGAAAATATTGCCGAAGACATACTGACCGCGACGGTATTCGTCATCGGCATAGGCCCCGTTCCTGCGGCAAACCTCCGCCATGGAATAACCGCCCGAAATGGCGAGTTTGTTCGGAACGAGGTCGATTTGCGCAGCCGCCTGCCAACCGTACATCGGCATAGTCTGAATACTCCTCGGATTGTGAGGATTGGGTGTAAAATCCAGTCCGATGCCCGATAAATCTTGGATGTAGGGAGTGATGCCCTCGCCGTACACACCGTTGAAGAAGAGTTGCAGGGGACCCGCTACTTTGATATTTCCGCTGGCCTGGACGCCCCAGCCGAAGAGCGAAGTATTGTTACCCGTCGATTCGTTGTGCAGATACATATCGCGGAAAACGGCCGATGCCCGGAAATGGCTCTCCTTGTTCCGGCCCCAATTCACCTGCATATAAACCGGGAAATCAGGTACGCGCTGCGGAATCGAAGCGAACGAATCGCCGTAGGTGCCGCTTACGTTCGGTAGCTCGGCGGCAACGCCGAATTTCAGAATATCGCGGTAGATCGAATGCTCGTAACGGATCATCGTCGAGAAAAAGTAGTTATAGGCATTGGGACCCTGGAAGTCGATCGTATTGGGAGCGGCGTTCAGGTCGCAGAACGTCGTTACGTCGCGTCCGAACGTGAACCCTTTGAACGATACGTAAGCCGACCGGATACGGGGCGTATAACTGTTGGTTCCTCCGCCGCGGAAGTCCGTACTGAAATAGAGGGTGACACGGCCCAGTTTTTTCGAATTGGCGATGGCCTTCAGAAATATGCGGGAGGTAGTTCCGTCCAGGCCGAATTTCTGACGGGTGGCATAGGTGCCGGGAACGGCGATCGTGGCCGGAATGAAATCCTGTGCTCCGGAGATTCCGTCGAAATCATACGACGCACGCAAAGTCACCTGGCCGCCGAGCGAGAAAGAGAATTTGTTCTGCTTGGTGGCGAAGATGAAGTGAGGCAGTTCATCCTGCTGGAAACCGGGATGATGGGTTTCGATATAATCCCGAATGGCATTGTCGATTGCCAGTTGGTTCAATACGGCCGCTTCGAGCAAGGCCTCTTCGTCTGCGGGCGGTTGAGGTGCATTGACGGAAACCAAATAAACCGTCGGAGAGTATTCGCCGGTCTTTACGCTGTCCTTACGGATCTGGTAGGTCTGGGCCGAAACCGAGGCCGCAGAAACCGCCAGCAACATTGCGATTAAAAGTCGAAAAATTTTCATAAGCAATAAAATTAAATTATTCCGATAATGGCGGATGCCATCTATATATGTATATTACGATTTTGGAAGTCAGACAATTGGTATTTGCCCGAAACGTGGCAAGTTATATGCCAAAATACCCGGCAAGAACAGGTGCAGCAGGTCGGAAAGCGGGATCCTCCAGCCTGCGAGCCGGACCGGTCACGGCATCTGCCAGACGTTCGAACCTATTCCCGGAGTCTTCGGACGGATGTCGGTCTCCTTTCCCTAAATAAAATCCCCTCAAAAAGTGTAAAAAACGAACAGAAGGCGTTGGCGAATCCTGCAAATCGGATAAACTAACGGCGAAATAGTTATTTCCGAAACGGTCGCTATCCGATATTTTTGTATTTTTGTAAAAACATATTTTTCATATGAAACATAAGTTAGTGATAGCAATGACTGCGGCAACGCTGTTTCTGGTCGGGTGCGGGCAGCGGCAACATACGGAACAGGTAACGCTCGTGCGCATCGATACCGTAAAAACAGCGAATACCTGTGATATTCTCGAATTTCCCGCCCGAGTACAGGCTGCCGGAGAAGTTCACCTCGCTTTCAAGATACCCGGAACCTTGCAACGTATTTATGTCGATGACGGGGCTTTTGTCCGTCAGGGTGAACTTGTTGCCGAAATGGATCCGCGCGATTACGAACTTCAGTTACAGGCGGTCGAAGCCGAATATTTGAGTATCAAGGCCGAAGCCGAACGTGTAATGGCGCTTTACGACCAAAACGTCGCTACCGCCGATGCTTACGACAAAGCGCGATACGGGCTGCAACAGATTACGGCGAAATACGAGAACGCCCGCAACCAATTGGCCGATACGAAACTGTATGCTCCTTTCGACGGCTACGTGAAGCGTCGGCGTTTCGATCCTCCGACGGTCGTAGCGGCCGGAATGCCGGTCATCACGTTCCTGTCGGGCAAGAATCCCGAGGTCGAACTTTTCATTCCGGCATCGACTTACATTCGCCGTCGGGAGATCGCTTCGTTTGCGGCGGTGTTCGATTTTCTGCAAGGGCAAAAAATTCCGCTGCGTCTGCTCCATGTCGATCCGAGCGCCAATGCCAATCAGCTTTACGCCGTGCGGTTGGCACTGCCCGTGAATACGGAGATCGCGGCGACACCCGGTATGAACGCAACGGTCGAAGTCGCCATGCGGCAGGAAACGGAGGCATCGGTAGAGATTCCTGCATCGGCTCTGTTCAGCAACGGCGACAAGATGAGTTACGTGTGGATTTACCGACAGGACGGGACGATCGCACGCCGACGGGTCGAAGTAGCCCGTCTGCATACGGACGGAACGGCGACGATAGCGGATGGTCTGAACGAAGGCGAACGGATCGTCGTGGCCGGAGTTCATAAATTGACGGAAGGCCAGCGGGTCGCACCGCTTCCTGCTCCGTCGAAAACCAATGAAGGAGGGCTGCTATGATCGACTTGGGCAAATGGGCTTTCGGACACAGCAAGCTCGTCTATTTTCTGTTGGCGGTACTGTTGGTCGGCGGTCTGAAATCGGCCTACGACATGGGAAAACTCGAAGATCCCGAAGTCAAGGTAAAAATCGCCATGGTGGTCGGGGTTCGTCCGGGAGCGTCGGCGCACGAAATGGAACTGGAAGTGACCGACCCGCTGGAAAAGGCGATCCGTACCGTCGGGGAGGTGGACAATACGCAGAGTTGGTCGTACAACGACCTATGCATCATACAGGTAGAACTCAAAAGTACGACGCCCGATGACCGGCTCGAACAGTGTTGGGATATGCTGCGGCACAAGGTTTCCGATGCGGAAGCATCGTTGCCCGGCGGTACGTCCGTGACGGTTCAGGACGACTTCAGTCTGGTTTACGGTATGTTTTACGCCCTGACCGCCGAAGGCTTCAGCGAAAGACAGCTCGCCGACTATGCCGGACTGATCCAGCGCGAATTGACCGATCTCGACGGCGTGGCCCGGGTGGAGCTTTACGGAAAGCGCGAGGAGAGTATCGATATTTCGCTGCGTGCGGACCGAATGGCGACACTCGGCATTTCGCCAACGGAAGTACTCGCCACCCTGAACGGACAAAACGGCACTTTCTATGCCGGTTACTACGACAACGGGGATCAACGCGTGCGCGTAACGGTCACCGATAAGTCGCGTACGGTCGAACAGATCCGCAACATGGTCATTCAGGGCCATGAAGACGACCAGTTGCGTCTGGGGGATATTGCGACCGTAGAGAGCGGCTATACGGAACCCGTACGCAATTCGATGACCTATAACGGTGAACGTGCCGTCGGTATCGCCGTAGCCGCCGCCTCGGGAACCGACATCGTAAAGGTCGGCAATGCGGTCGAACGGCGGCTCGCCGAATTACAGGAGGAACGTTTTCCTGCAGGCGTCGCTTGCCACAAGGTCTTCTATCAACCCGAACGGGTAACAGGGGCCCTCTCCACTTTCTTCATCAATCTGGTCGAATCGGTATTGATCGTCATCGCGATTCTGATGATTACGATGGGGTTCCGCAGCGGCGTAATCATCGGATTCAGTCTGCTTACGATCGTCATCGGCACGTTTCTGCTGCTGGGTATGACCGGCGGCACGATGCAGCGGGTTTCACTGGCGGCGTTCATTCTCGCAATGGGGATGCTGGTGGACAATGCGATCGTCATAGTAGATGGTATTCTGGTCGATCTGAAGCTGGGCAAGCCGCGCCGCGAAGCGATGTGCGCCATCGGTCGTAAAACCGCCATGCCGTTGCTCGGAGCTACGGTCATTGCCATCCTCGCATTTCTGCCCGTTTTCCTTTCGCCCGATACGGCAGGCGTCTATGTGCGCGATCTGTTTATCGTGCTGGCGGCGAGTCTGCTGTTGAGTTGGGTCCTGGCTCTGGTGCACGTGCCGCTGATGGCGAATCGGCTTTTGAAGCAACCGTCGAGGACCGAGGGAAGCGGTAAACTGTATGACAGCACGTTGTATCGTCGTTTCGGCGATCTGCTTCGCTTCGGTTTGCGGCACCGTATCGCGGCCCTGTCGGTCATTCTCGTTCTGCTCGGATTGAGCGTCTGGGGATTCCGGTACGTGCGGCAGGGATTCTTTCCCGATATGGTTTACGACCAACTCTATATCGAATACAAATTGCCCGAAGGTACGAACTCCACACGGGTTGCCGCCGACCTGCGGGAAATCGAAGCGTACCTTAAGACTCGTCCCGAAATCCGGAACGTTGTTGCGTCCGTGGGCGGGACGCCGGCACGGTATAATCTGGTGCGCAGTATCGCCACGCCGTCGCTCTCTTACGGAGAATTGATCGTCGATTTCGAATCGCCCGAATCGCTGGTGGAAAACATGGATGTCATTCAGGAGGATCTTTCGGCCCGTTACCCCGACGCGTACGTCAAGGTGAAGCGTTATAATATCATGTTCAAAAAATACCCGATCGAAGTGCAATTTTCCGGACCCGATCCGGCGGTACTGCACCGGTTGGCGGATTCCGCACGAATGATTATGGCGCGCACGCCCCAGGTTGCGCAGATCACTACCGGTTGGGAACCTGCGGTTCCCGTTTTGGCGGTGGATTACCACCAGGCGGCCGCCCGTCGCGCCAACCTGAGCCGCCAGGATATCGCCACCTCGTTGCTGACGGCCGAAGGCGGTATTCCCGTCGGGACGTTCTACGAAGGAGTACATCGCAATACGATCTATCTCAAATGTACGGCGGCCGACGGCTCGCGCATCGACAATCCGGAGAACGTACCCGTTTTCCCGATGCTCCCGAATGTAAATGCGCTGCTTGACGACGAGCTGGTGGGAAGCCTTCAGACCGGCACGCTCGACAAAGGCGATATCATCCGAAGGCTGGCGCAGACCATCCCCCTCGGGCAAGTCGGACGGGGTGTCGGCATTCGCTGGGAAGATCCGGTCATTCCGCGCTATAACGGTCAGCGCATGCAGAGCGTGATGTGTTCCCCCGCACCGGGTGTTGAAACCGAGGCGGCACGACAAACTATTGCCGAACAGATCGAAGACATTCCGTTGCCGACCGGCTATTCGATACGCTGGGATGGTGAAAAAGGGGCCCGTGACCAGACGATGTACTGGCTTTTCAAACAGGTCCCGCTGGCCGTAGTACTCATCATCGCTGTTCTGATTCTCTTGTTCGGCGACTATCGCAAGCCGACGATCGTGTTGTGCTGCATTCCTTTATTGGCCGTCGGCATCGTCGGAGCAATGTTGCTGACCGGAAAGACGTTCGACTTCTGCGCCATTGTGGGTGCGTTGGGATTGATGGGCATGCTGATTAAAAATTGCATCGTATTGTTGGACGAAATCGGCCAGCGGTGCAGCGGCGATACCGACCTCATAGCCGGACTGGTCGTCAGCGCCCAAAGTCGTCTGCGGCCTGTGATGATGGCTTCGCTTACCACCATTCTCGGTATGATTCCGCTGCTCGGCGATGCGATGTTCGGTTCAATGGCTGCGACGATCATGGGCGGACTGTTCTTTTCGACCATCGCCACGTTGTTGTTTCTGCCGATACTTTACGCCCTGTTTTTCAAAATCAAAACGAAATAATACGATTCGGCCGCAGGCCATACCTTACCGTTCGTGCCGCACCGATGCGGCGCGAACGGTGTCGATATTCGACGAGCGCATCGAACAACTGCAACACAATGTTCGCCCGATCTTCGGCGCAGGGCAGAACGACGGGTGCAAACGGACCCGGCTTTCACTATCTTTGAAGTACTCCGCTGCGGCAAGACGCAAATAAAATTTGCTTTTGCCCTCGGCCTAATCGCAATCTTTGACTTCGTCTTAGATACTTCGCCTCGGCAAAGTACAAATAAATTTGTTTTTGCCCTCGGCTTAATCCCAATCTTTGACTTCGTCTTAGATACTCCGCCTCGGCAAAGCACAAATAAATTTGTTTTTGCCCTCGGCTTAATCGTATCTTTGCAGAAGATAGGAGGCGGTTCGGCAATCTGTACGTGCCAATTCGTGCGATTGCCATCATCTTATTATCTTTGCAAAAACGATTCCGTCCGGTCGATCTGTCGATAAAATGCCAGAGAGCGACTGAACGCGATAACGAAAAAATCGAACTATATGATCTGGTTTCTGCTTCTCCTCTCCCTGCTTTTTGCCGGGGTGGACTTTCTCTTCTACCGGGTGCGGATGCGTGGGCATTCCGAGCGCCTTCGCCATGCCTTCGTCTGGTTCGCAGTGTTTTCGGACGCGCTTCCGATCGTCGTGGTGATGCTGCTCAAGGCCGTACCGGACAATACGACGGGCTGGATGCAGGCAGCCCAATGGTTTACCTTCGTCTTCCTGCTGCTGATCGGCTGTCGTTACGGGTATTATTTCGGTTTGTTGTTCGATCGGCATCGGGGCTTCAGTCGGGTAGGGGTGCTCTTCGCTGCCGGATGGGCCGTATGGCTCGTATGGGGAGCGGCTTGGGGCAGACAGGCCCTGCGGGTGAACGAAGTCGAAATCCGGTCCGCAGCACTGCCCGCCGCATTCGACGGATTCCGGATCGTGCAATTCTCGGATCTGCACATCGGCACGCTCGTGCGGCCGGAACGGGAGATGAATCGGCTCGTGGACACGATCAATGCGCTGCGACCCGACCTCGTCGTCTTCAGCGGCGATTTGGTCAATGTCCGCTCCACGGAACTCACATCGGACGTATTGGCTATTCTGAGAAGGCTTCGCGCCCCGTACGGTGTCATCTCGACCCTGGGCAATCACGACGTGGGACTTTATATCAAAGATACCGTCGCCCTGCCGCGTGCTGAAAACAACCGGCAGGTAATCGACCGGCAGCGGAAGATCGGGTGGCGGATGCTGCTGGATTCGACCCTCTACCTGCGCCGGGGCAGCGATTCGATTTCGGTGACGGGCATCTCGTTCGATCCCACGCTGCAAAAATTCCGACATTCGTTCGATCTTCCCGAAATATCCCTCGCAACCGCTTACGAAGGCATGCCGGAGGGTATGTTCAACCTGACGGTTTCGCATCTGCCGCAACTGTGGCCCAATATCACCGCCCTCGGTCGCGGAAACCTCACGCTGGCAGGGCACGTGCACAGTATGCAGATCAAGGGACATCTCTTCGGACGGGCGTTCTCCCCGGCACAACTGATGTACGACCGTTGGAGCGGGCGCTACGACGATGCGGCCGGCAATACGCTCTACATCAACGACGGAATCGGATACGTCGGTTTTCCGATGCGGCTCGGCGCCGATCCTGAAATCACCCTTTTTACGCTGAAAAAATGAAAGTGACCGTTTCCACCGCCGTTTCTGCGGACGGATATCTGGACGACCGTTCGCCCGACCGCCTGATCCTCTCCACGCCCGAAGACTGGGCCGAAGTGCATCGCCTCCGGGCCGCTTGCGACGCTATTCTGGTCGGGGCCGAAACCATCCGGCGGGACAATCCCTCGCTGCTGGTCGGCGACGAAGTTCTTCGTCGGGAACGAATCGACCGGGGGCTTTCACCCGATCCGGTCAAGGTAACGCTGACCGCTTCGTGCCGGCTCTCGCCGGAGGCCAAATTCTTCACCCGGGGAGATCAGGAAAAGATCGTCTTCACCACCTGCCCCGACCCCGGTTCCCTGCAGCAGGTGGCGACGGTGATACCCGCCGCAGAGATCACGGCTGCTCTGATCGTTACCGAACTTGAAAAACGGGGACTTCGCTCCCTGCTGGTCGAAGGAGGAGCTGCGACGCTCCGGATGTTCTTTGCCGAAAATCTGGTCGATACCTTCCGGCTGGCTGTCAATCCGGCCGTAAAAGTGGGGGATCCCCGGGCACCCCGTTTGGAGATCGGTTCCAATTATCTGCAAACGCCGCATTCGACCGAATCGTTGGGAGGAATGCGGGTCACGACCTATGCGATCAAGCCCGACCGGACCGCCGAAGACCGCCGCTACCTGCAAATGGCGATCGACGAAAGCCGCAAATGTACGCCCTCGACCTCTTCCTATTGTGTAGGTGCAGTGATTGTAACGACTAACCGAAAGATATTTACGGGTTACACTCACGAAACTTCTCCGACCCACCACGCTGAACAGGAAGCGATTCTGAAAGCGCTTGCAGCGGGTGTCGAATTGCGGGGGGCGACCATCTATTCTTCGATGGAACCGTGCTCCGAACGAAAAAGTGAACCGGAAAGTTGCTCGGAATTGATAATTCGGCACGAATTTCGCCGGGTAGTTTTTGCTCTATATGAGCCGGACTGTTTCGTTTGTTGCCAGGGCGCCCTGAACCTCCGTCGCCACAGGATCGAAGTCAGCGTCGATGACACGCTGTCCGATCAGGTCCGAACGATAAACGCACATATCGGCCATCGATAGGCTTGGCTATTTTTTGTTCTGTTTTACGCCGAATATTGGCCTAAATAGCCACAACAAATTATACGTACGAATATTCGCACTATCTTCGCATAAAAATTTAGAAGACCATTTTATGAACCGTATAATCGTTTCATTTTTCGCTCTGTTAGCTGCCGCACCTCTGGCGGCTCAGGAGCAAACACCCCGGGTACTTTCCCTGGATGAAGCCCTGGAGATCACCCTCTCCGGAAGTCCGGTCATCGAAGCCTCGCGTTACGAAGAAAAAGCCGCCCAGCAGGAACGGCGGGCAGCGATCGGCTTGCGTATGCCGCAAATCAGCGTAGGCGGAACCTACACCTATTTGGGCAAGGACATCGGATTCGACTTCAACGATTTGAAAGGGCCTGTCGGAAACATCACCCACGACATTCTCGGCAGCGGGCTGATCCCGACCGAATTGATCCCCCAGATTCAGCAACTTCTCACCCCGGTCATGGGAGCGGATTGGTTCCTGACATTGCAGGACCGCAGTCTCGGATTCGTCGGAGGGCAGGTAACCCTGCCGATCTATATGGGCGGCAAGATCAACACGGCCAACCGTGCCGCGAAAATCAACGAAAAGACTGCAGTCGAGCAGGGAAACCAAAACCGCAACGCGCTGGTTTCGGAGCTCGTGGAGCGATACTACGGTCTGGCGCTGGCCCGACAGGTCGTCGAAGTACGCCAGCAGGTAGTGGATGGAGTAGGCCAACATCTGAAGGATGCGATCGCCCTCGAACAGAACGGTATGATCCCCCACAGCGAACGTCTTTACGTCGAATTCAAGATGGCCGAGGCGGAGCGGGAGCTTCAAAACGCCCGGTTGCAGGTCGAAACCATCGCCAGTGCACTGAATAATACGCTCGGACAGCAGGCAGAGGTTCTGCCCGTAACGACGATGTTCGTACTCGGCAACCTGGAAGACGTAGCCTATTACAAAGACCTGGCGGCCAAGTTCAATCCGCTGCTCAGCCAGGTAGCCCTCAAGCGCCAGTTGGCCAAGGAAGGAGTTCGGTTGCAACGTGCCAATTTCCTGCCGCAGGTCGCGGCGATGGGCGGAGCCTCGTTCTACAACTACCAGGTAACTAAAATAATGCCCCGCTGGGCAGTAGGTGTCGGCGTTAATCTCAAGATTTTCGACGGCCTGAACCGCGAATACAAATATTCGGCGGCAAAACAGACGGTCAAGCAAGTGGAAGTGCTGGAAATGAAAGCCGGCAAGGACATTGCAGTACTGATCGAAAAACTCTACAACCAAATGAACAACTATGCCAACCAGATGAAGTCGATCGACGCTTCGCTCGCATTTGCGGAGGAGTATCTCAAAGCCAAGAATGCGGCATTCCTGGAAGGTATGAGTTCCTCCTCCGACCTGGTGGATGCCGAACTGAATCTCGCCAAGGTGCGCACCGAGCGTATGCAGACCGCCTACAATTACGATGTCGCACTGGCCAAGTTGCTCGAAGCCGCCGGCATCAGCGATGAGTTCATCAGCTACCTGCACCGTACCGACGCCCGTCCCATTCATTTCGACAAAGAGTAAATATAGATAATCTCATGAAAAAAAGTACCATTGTCACGATCATTCTGATTGCCGCCGCTGTCGTGCTGGGCGTCATCTTCATCAGTTGGTATTTACGCAAGGCCACGCCCCTGTACATCCAGGGAACGGTGGAATGTACTACATACAAAGCTTCGTCGAAAGTTCCCGGCCGTATCGAGGAGATGAAAGTAGAGGAGGGACAGCACGTCACCAAGGGCGAACTGCTCTACACGCTCTCGACCCCCGAACTGAATGCCAAGTTGCAACAGGCCGAAGCCGTGAAGAGCGCCGCATCGGCCATGGACCAGAAAGCCCTCACCGGTGCCCGTATCCAACAGAAGGAAGCCGCACTGAATCTCTGGGAAAAAGCCCAGGCAGGACTGTTGTTGGCCCAGAAAACCTTCGACCGCGTGAACAACCTCTATGAACAAGGCGTCGTTCCGGCCCAGAAGCTGGATGAAGCCCGCGCCAACCTGCAGGCGATGCAGGCGACCGAGCGTGCGGCCAAAGCGCAATGCGAACTGGTATTCGACGGAGCCAGCAAGGAGGAGAAAGAGGCGGCAGCCGCCCAGGTACGGCAGGCCGAAGGCGCCGTTTCGGAAGTGGAGTCCTATCTTTCGGATGCCTTGGTTTACGCCCCTGTAACGGGCGAGGTTTCGACGATCATCGCCGAAGCCGGCGAACTGGTCGGAACGGGTTATCCCGTAGTGGCGATTCTCGATATGAGCGACGTATGGGTGACCTTCAACATCAAGGAGGATCTGATGCCCGACATCCATATCGGAACCCGTATGACAGGCTATATCCCGGCCTTGGACCGCAGCGTGGAGTTCGAGGTGACCTATATCGCTGTGCAGGCCGATTTCGCCACCTGGTCCGCAACACGCACGCAGGGCGGCTTCGACATCCGCACCTTTGCCGTCAAAGCCAAACCCACGCAAGACGTGGAATACATCCGGCCGGGTATGAGCGTACTGGTGAACTGGAAAGACATCGCCAAATAATTCAGAAAGGGTAGCGTATGCCGGGCTTTTTCAGCAATACGCTCGCCGTCCTGCGGCGAGAGATCTACCGGGTCGCACGTCAGCCGATGTATTGGCTGCTGACGGTGATTCTGCCGATCGTCGCGTTCGCATTCTTCGCGGTGTTGTTATACAAGGGAGTGGCACGCGACATTCCGATCGCCGTCGTGGACCAGGACAACAGCACCCTCTCCCGCAAAGTGACGCAGATGATCGACGCGACGCCTACGGCTTGGGTCGCTTACGGCGTACAGGGAATGGAAGAGGCCGAACGACTGATGCTTCAGGGCAAGGTCATGGGAATCGTTCTGATTCCCGATTTCTTCGAAAAGAACATTCTCAACAACAGCCAGACCCATCTGGAAAGCTACCTGACCGGCACGAACATTACGGTAAACGGTCTGCTGGCGAAGGATTTGCAAACGACTGTCACCACTTTTACCGCCGGTATCCAGCTGCAACTGCTGATGAAACAAGGGCTGACCGAAAAACAGGCTATGGCGCAACTGATGCCCGTACGGTTCGACAAACATGTGCTATTCAACCCGCATATCAACTACGGCTATTACCTTTCGCCGAGTTTTATGCCGATGATGCTTCTGATCTTCACGATCATGGCGACGATTTTCGTCATCGGAACCGAACTCAAGAACGGCACGGCCAGGGAGTGGTACGACACGGCCGGAGGCTCGGTCTTCGCGGCCTACGCGGGCAAAATCCTGCCGATTACGGTCATTATGTTCCTGATGTCGGAATTGATGCTCCTGGTCATCTTCAAGGTGGTCGGCGTACCGCTGAACGGCAGCCTGACGGTCATCACCATCAGCAATCTGCTCTTCATCCTGAGTTACCAGTCCCTCGGTGCGATGATCGTCACCGTGTTGAGCAATTTGCGCCTGTCGCTTTCGATCGGCGGCGGTTACTCGGTACTGGCCTTCACGTTTTCGGGCCTTACGTTCCCGATTATGGCTATGAGCAAACCCATGCAATGGTTCTGCTGCATCTTTCCGTTCACATTCTACACCGACATCATGGTCGATCAGGCCCTGCGCGGTGCTCCGGCGATATACTCGTTGCCCGACATGGGCATCATCGCCCTGTTCATCATTCTTCCGCTGCTGTGTCTGCCGCGCCTGCGCACCATCTGCACGAATAAAAAATACTGGGGGAGATTATAGCGATGAGTCGATTTACCAAACAGATAACCTCTTACTGGCAGCAGTTCCGCACCGTCGTCCGCAACGAATACGGCTCGATCTTCACGGATGCCGGCGTGATTCTCGTGCTGGTGCTCGCCCTGCTGATCTATTCCACGCTCTATTCGCTGGCTTACGGGACGCAGGTACTTCGTAACGTGCCGATCGGAGTAATCGACATGAGCAACACTTCGACCAGCCGTCAGTTGATCAATACCTTCAATGCCGGACCGAACGTCTATGTGGCCTACGAACCCGGCGACATGGACGAGGCCAAACACCTTTTCTACGACCGGGAGATATACGGCGTGGTTTACATCCCCTCCGATTACGAGGAAAAACTGCTCGGCGGACAGCAGGCGGTCGTTTCGCTCTATGTCGATGCCAGCTATTTTCTGATGTACCGCCAGGCGTTCCAGGAGCTCGTGTCGGGCATCGGCACCACAGGAGCTATGGTGGAATTCCAGCGGTTGATCGCAAAAGGAGCCAACATCCCGCAGGCTACGGCCACGACGCAACCCGTGATTTACCAAAGCCACAATTTGTTCAATCCCTATCTGGGATACGGATCGTTCGTGATGCCGGCTATCATCATGGTCATCATCCAACAGACGATGCTGATCGGTATCGGTATGATCGGAGGCACCTGGAGCGAATTCGGACTTTACAAGAAACTCATTCCTCCGGGACGCCGGAGAATGTCCACGCTGCCCGTCGTGGCAGGCAAAGCGTTCGTTTATGCGTCGATCTACGCCGTCACCCTGTTTTATATTTTGGGACTGCACTACAAATTGTTTCATTTCCCGACCAACGGTCACACGGCGGACATCATCGCCTTTCTCATCCCGTATCTGCTGTCCTGTATTTTCCTGGGCATCGCCGTCTCGACGCTGTTCCAGCGACGCGAACAGTCGATCATGCTGTTACTCTGGTGTTCGATCCCGGCTCTGATGCTCAGCGGAGCTTCCGTACCCCGCGAAGCGATGCCCGAATGGCTCTACCGGTTCGGCCAGATTCTGCCGAGCAGCAGCGGGGTAGAAGGGTTCATCCGGCTCCAAAGTATGGGGGCTTCGTTCAGCGACGTGCTGCACGAGGTACGTATCCTGTGGATTCTCACGATAGTTTACGGCGGATTCGCCGCTGTCGGCATACACCTCCGCCTCAAGCAGGCCGCAGGTAAATAGCCCGATTAAAATATGATTTTCTTTCCAAACATCGAATCAGGCTATGAAACGGCTTGTTTTTACTCTTTTTACCGTATTTGCGGCAACAGCGCTTTGCAGCGCTCAAAATCCGAATGAAACGCGCGTTGTCAAAGACGCTGCCGGACGCGTGAAGTACACCGTCCACAAAACAGGGAATCGGGAAATAATCAAGGATTCGAAGGGAAGGATCACAGGCACGACACGCGAAACAAAGGAACGCAAATATTATTACAATTCAAACGGCTCGTCGGCAGGTACAGAAACAAAATGGGAACCGGCAAGCAGACAGCGGAAAAGTCATCATACGGCAAGTCCTGAATCGAATGACCGGAAGTAATTGGATCCGGGAGTGCCATTTCCATCCCGAAAGGTTGTAGCGACTCGGGCAGGCATATTCCGCAACGTTATGGGCCTGATCGCAAAGGTGCTGAAACAAAAAGAGAGGGGTCGATACCCCTCTTTTTTATGTTTCAATAATCATATCGTATATTCCTCGACCAAACCGGGGCGCATATCGCTTTACCGGTGCGGCGGACGGAACCCGCCTCCGGGAGCGGTGCTGCGTCCCATACCGACGGCTCCCGACGGGCGGTCCGAAACGCCTTGATAATCCTTGATGTTCTTCGAACCCTTCTTGCCGAAGAACCGCAGGTTATAGACGAACTGCACACAGTAATAACGTCCCACTACGCTGTTCCAAGAATTTTGTGTCCAACCCGAACCGGTCGTGCGCACGAACGCTTTATTCTGATTGAAAATGTCGTTTACGCCGATGTTGATTTCCCCCAGCTGGTTGCGAAAGACCTTCTTGCCCACGAACAGGTTGCAGAGCAGATAGCTGTCGTCGTAATCGTTCGTGAAACCCAGATACTGGATATAAGAAGCGCTGCCCGAGAGGGAGAATCCCCGGCCGAAGATGAACTTGAACGACGCCGCAGCCTGATGGTTGAAATAACGGTTCTTTCCTCCGGTAGCGGCGAGGGAATTGACGGCTTCGTTGTACGTGCCGTCCCACGAAAGGGTGAAGTCCACATTCTCGGAGATGTTGCTGCCCAACACTACGCCCGCTTCATAACCGAGGTTGCCCGTATTGTTCCGCTCGCCGTCCACAAGGCTCGGAATACGCGAATAGCTTACGCCGCCCCGCAGATTCAGGTTACTCTTGATGAAATTCACCGGAAACCCGTAACTTGCCCGCGCCCGCACATCCCAGTAGCCGTCCATATTCGTCCATTCGGTGAACTGCAACGGACGGTAAACCGTATTGTCGATCTCCAAAGTAGGACGGTAGCGGGTGCTGGTCGTAATATAGTCCTGGGTCGTTTCGGCCCGGAACATCAGCATAAAAGTACGACCCTTCTCCGCATTGGAATTGACGTAGTGCATACTCAAATTATGGCTGTACGAAGGCCGTAAGTCGGGATTACCCCGCGTGATGTATTGCGCATCCGATACGTCATAGACATTTTGCAACTGGGTAACCTCCGGGTTGTCCGTATAGGAGCGCAGGAACATTCGCAGCGTATTCTCCCGGTTCAGGTTGAACTGTCCCACCATAAAATAGGTCACATTGTTGTAGGCGTGCTTGATCTCTTCGGAGCCGGTACGGATCACCTCACCCGAAAGGCTCGAACGCTGATAATAGACGTTCGCAGCGAAAGTATTGCGGTCCTTGGAGTAGTTGAAGCCGGGGCCGAGAGAGTGCACCGTATAGCTGCTCTTGTAAGCGTTCGACAGCAAGGGATCGGGAAGCAATCCCGTAATATCGTAATCCTCGCCGGTCCGGTAGGTTTTCTTGTCGCTCTGCTGGTAATTGTACGACGTCCGATACCCGAGGCTCACCTGCGAATATTTGGATACGGGCTCCGTATAGGTCAGGCGGCCGTTCAGCCGATAACGGTACGAAGGATTCATCATGCGCTGGTAAATCAGCTTTTTCAGATCGTTCTCGTCCGGATCGGGATCGAGGTCGGGGTAATCCTCGTAAATACCGAAATCGTTGGTATGGGAGTTTTGCTTATTCTGGGAGTCGAAATAGTTGAAAAAGCCGTCCACCGTAAGCGTACGTCCCGGCTTACCCAACCGCACGCGGTAAATGGCCGAAGTATTGACGCTGTAACCGTTTCGGAAGGCATCCTCGAAATTGTCGATGACGCTGTAACCGCTTTCGCCGAACTGTCGCCCGTAAGTCGTACTGAACGGATCGTTCGACTGGAAACTCAAGCCCGGGCGGATCATCAGCGACTGGTTGTCCGCGATTTTCCATTCGATGCGGGCATTCAGGCGGTTGTTGAAATTCTGTATCCGGGAATAACCGTCGGTGAAAAGCGTATCGATCGGTGCCGGCTCCTCGTACCAACGCTCGGTACGCGCCCGATTGACCGTACGGGTTCCGTTGAAGAAGTAGCTGCCCTGGAAAGTCACCTGATCCCGACTGCCCCAGGTATCCGAATAATTGACACCCACTGCATTTACCGAAGCCACGCCGTCCTGGTGACGAACCATATATTGTCCCACGCCACGGCCGAAGCGACCGCCGCCATGTCCTCCGCCGGAATTGCCCGTAACACCCAGAATATCCTCGAACGAAAAGTTCTGCTGATTGACGTTGTTAAAAAGACCGATCAGCGACAGACGGCTGGAGCCGCTGAAAAAATTGACGTTGCCGCCGACCATATACTTGTTTTTGGCTTCGGTTTCCGTGTCGGCGTCGTAACCGTAACCGGCATATGCCTTACCGAATATGCCCTGACGCATATTTTCGCGTGTGACGATGTTGATCGCCTTATAGCTTTCGCCGTCGTCCATACCCGAAAACTCGGCCTGGTCGCTCAGCTTGTTGTAAACCTCGATCCGTTCGACCGCTTCGGCCGGCAGGGACTTGATCGCCGATGTCACGTCCTCGCCGAAAAACTCCTTGCCATCGACGAATACTTTCTGGATCGTTTCGCCCTGCGCCTCGACAGCGCCGTTATTGACCGTAATGCCGGGCATCTTCTTCAACAGCCCCTCGACGTCGGCATCGGCAGTCACCTTGAACGCATTGGCATTATAGCTTACCGTATCGCCCTTTTGAGAAGTGCGGAGTGCCTGCACCTCCTTCACTACGGTCTCGATGGCGATGGCCGCCTCCCGCAGTGCGATCTTTCCCAGGTTTTCGGACGGCTGCGTCACCCGAAACTCCTTTTCGGCCTTTTCATATCCCATGAAAGTCACGGCCAGGGTATATGAACCATAAGCGAGGCCGCGCACTTGCAATGCGCCTTTGTAACCCGATGTATAATATTTCTTCTGATCGGGGTGGGCTTTGGGTACGATTTCTATCACGGCACCCGGTACCTCTTCTCCCGTTTCGGCATCTACCACGGTGAGCGTAATCACACCGCTCTGGGCCTGCGCCCGAGCCAAACCTATCGTACACAAAAATACAAGTAAACAAATTGCTCTAATCATCTCCCATCATTGTCGTCACACGGCAAATATACGATAAAAATCGACTTTTTTCACTGTCCGGAACATGAAAAAAGGATGAAACAGGTCGGCCTGTTTCATCCCTATAAACGGAAATATCGGCGAATTATTTCGACTTTCTGCCTACTTTTTATCCACACACGGAGCACCGTTACAGGGTCTGCGGTGATGTCCGGGATTCGCATCGCCTTTTCGACATGCCGGTCCGGCGCAATCGACCTTTCGGGCGGGACACTCTCGGCATTCGATCCATTGGGCATACTGTTCGGGCGTCAGAACCGCCTTCATCCGGCCGGCCATCTGTTCACGCTGCTGTGCCATCGCTTCACGCGATTTTTCAGCCATCTCCCGGCGTTCGGCCCGGTGCTCCCTCATGGCTTGAGCCTGTTCCAGGCAAATAGGGTAAACCTGTTTTACCTGTTCGTCAGAGAGCGACAGGTTTTCTTTCATCCGGTCGGTCATCTTTTTCGCAACCTGCTCCGTAGTAAGTTCTTTGTGTTCGGCACGACGATTATGGTGTCCCTTCTGGGCCCATACCGTACCCGTTGCCAGCACCAGCGCTGCCAGTACGACGATCAAGAATTTCGCTTTCATATCAACTACCATTTTAATTGTTACCGGTCTTTATAACCGAATGTACTCTTGCAAACCAAGCGCCAATCTCTTCCGACAAATGGAAAAAACGACTTATTCCTCCTTAAACCACGAAGCATACAGTTGGTAATCACGGGCTGTACGCAGTACGATCTCGTCCCGTTGTTCCGGGGTTATCTCCTTGACTTTTTTGGCCGGAATACCCGCATAGACCGAATTGGGTTCGAGCTTGCTGCCTGAAAGCACCAGTGCGTTGGCCGCTACGATGCACCCGGACGCTACTACGGCATTGTCCAACACCGTGGCGCCCATACCGATCAGGCAGTTGTCTTCGATGATCGCGCCGTGAATTACGGCGTTATGTCCCACCGACACGTCGTTGCCGATATGGGTCTGCGACGGGTGCTTCGAGCCGTCGAACAGGGTGTGGATCACCACGCCGTCCTGGATGTTCGTCCGATCGCCGATGGTGATCGTGTTCACATCGCCGCGTAACACGGCGTTGTACCAGATCGAACAGTCGCGGCCCACCGTCACGTCGCCGACAAGCACGGCGGTTTCCGCCAAAAACGTATTTTCACCCACCTGCGGGGTATGTCCCCGTATCTCTCTGATATATGCCATAATTCGATATGTATTAGTTGGTTCTTACTCTTTTTCAGCCGCCGCATGCTTGGCTTGCTGCCACAACTCTTCCATCCGGTCGAGCGACAGCTCGTGCAGGGTATGCCCCTCGGACGAAGCACACTCTTCCATATAATTAAACCGATTCATGAACTTTTTATTGCTTCGCTCAAGTGCAGATTCGGGGTCGATCCCGTACAGGCGGCAAGCATTCACCAGGGCGAACAGCAGGTCGCCGAACTCCTCCTCCATCGCCGTACGGTCGCCGGATGTCATTTCGGCTTCGACCTCGGCGGTTTCCTCCTTCACCTTGGCCCAAACATCCTCTTTTTTCTCCCAGTCGAACCCCGTCGCCGCCGCTTTCTCACCGATGCGGTAGGCCTTCACCAATGCAGGCAGGCTCACGGGAACACCTCCCAACGTACCGCTCCGACGGTTTTTCTTACGCAATTTCAATGCCTCCCAGTTGGCTTTGACCTCTTCCGGAGTATCGGCATGCACCTCCCCGTAAATGTGAGGATGGCGATAGACCAGCTTGTCGCACAAAGCGTTCACCACATCGGCATAATCGAACGCCCCGGCCTCCTCGCCCAGCTTGGCATAGAAAACCACGTGCAACAGCAAGTCGCCGGCCTCTTCCTTGATACCGTCGAGATCCTTGTTCAGGATGGCGTCGGCCAATTCGTACGTCTCCTCGATCGTGTTGTTTCGGAGTGTTTCGAAGGTCTGTTTGCGATCCCAGGGACACTGTTCGCGCAGCGTATCCATAATTTCCAACAGGCGGGCCGTCGCCTTCAGTTTGTCTTGTTTCATCGTATTGTTTCTGTATTTTGACCGATAACGAAGCGAATATTCGCAATCCAAGCGAACACCTTTTTTCCATATTCTTATGGTTTTTGCAAGTTTTTTAAGAGTAAATAGGAGTATAAAATTCATTTCTTTTGATGACGGCGAACATACGGGCCACGATTTTAGCACGTAACGCA
>ERZ827088.1427-NODE-1427-length-29761-cov-3.846428_pt1 | contig 29761 bp, 28 predicted proteins | sample MGYA00519922_ERZ827088 | MGnify/ENA primary metagenome ERZ827088 (study PRJEB31778, sample SAMEA3449254) | human gut metagenome | biome: human gut; feature: human-associated habitat; material: faeces | place: United Kingdom | collected 2010/2012 ...
TTGGGATACCCGGGGTAGTTCTCCAGGGCCTCGGTCTGCAGGATCTGTCCTCCGGCTGCCATCTTCTCAAAAAGGATGACGGAGCAGCCGGAACGGACGAGATACAGCGCCGCCGTCACCCCGGCAGGGCCACTGCCTATGACTGCAGCATCGAAGGAGCTCATGCCAGGGCCTTGGTCTGCAGGATGTTGACGATGGCGTCCTTGTTGACGGCACCGGTCACCTGGTCGATGGCCTGGCCATTCTTGAACAGCATCAGGGTCGGAATGCTCATGACGCGGAACTTCTGCGCCAGTCCCATGTTCTCATCCACATTCAGCTTGCCGAATTTAACGCCCTGTACCTCTTCCGCCAGCTCGTCGATAATAGGCCCCTGCATCTGACAGGGTCCGCACCATACAGCCCAGAAATCCACCAGTACGGGAACGTCAGACTTCAATACCTCTGTCTCAAAGTTTGCTTCTGTAATCTCTATCACTGCCATAATGATAACCTCCTTATATGAGCCCGCTGCCGGGTTCTCCCGGCCCGGCGCGTTTTATTTTTCTTACTGCTTTACTCTACCACATCCAGAATGAAAAATCTACATTTTCCTGTTCTCAATGTGTCCAGCTTCTGCCGCCTTTATGTAAAATTTATCATCTATAAATTTTCTTGACTTTTCTATTCCTGTGTGCTATTTTGTGTTTAGACATTTAGATATTCATCTAACTATCTAAATATCGGTTTCTGAATATCAGGAAAGGAGGAACTATGTTAAATGATGCTTTTAAGGCTTTGTCAGATCCCACCCGGCGGCGGATTCTGGAGCTGCTGACCGAGGGAGATCTGACTGCCGGGGAAATCGCCGGCTGCTTCGATATCTCCAAGCCTTCCGTCAGCCATCACCTGAATGTCCTGAAGTCCTCGGGACTGGTGCTGGACGAGCGCAGAGGCCAGAACATCGTCTACAGCCTGAATATGACTGTTTTCCAGGAACTTATGAAATGGTTTTTTGATTTTTCCAAAGGAGGAAAATAAGAAATGAAATTAACGAAAAAGGATTGTTTTTTTATCGGACTTTCCATAGTCTCTCTGCTGGCCCACGCCTGCCTGCTGCCGGGAATGCCGGACATCGTCCCCACCCACTGGGGCTTTGACGGGACGGTCAACGGCTATTCCAACAAATACGTGACCCTGTTCCTTGCGGCGCTGCCCTGTATCCTGTTCTTTTTCATGAAGCTGCTGCCCTATATCGATCCAAGGAAGAAAAGCTACACGCTCCATAAGAAGGCCTTTGATATTTTTATTTACACTATGACCCTGTTTCTGATCTGCCTTACCTGGGCTACCGACGCTGTCATTTTCGGCCTTCCGGTGCGGATCGAGCAGGTGGTTCCCGTGGCCGTGGGAATTCTCTTTCTGGCCATCGGCAACTATATGCCGCAGCTTCGCACCAATTACACCATGGGAATCAAGACGCCCTGGACCCTGGAAAATGAATATGTCTGGAAGAAAACCCACGCCATGGGCGGCGTTCTCTTCTGTATCATGGGAATTCTCCTGATCCTGTCCGGTGTCTTCCCCTCCAGGCTTATGACCGTGCTGGCCTTTGGCTTTATTCTTGCAGGCACCCTCTGGCTCTACGTATATTCCTGGCTGGTATACCGGAAGCAATCCGGCTCATAATCCGTTTCTTCAATATCTTCAATAAGGGGCGTGCCCGGAGCGGAATTTTTCCGTCCCGAGCACGCCCCTGTAACTGTTCCAAAGCCTTATCTGGTTCTGGCCATTGCCTCCTGATAATCCTTCGTATCCACGAAAATCTCTTCCTTCCACGGATTCTTCTTCTGTACCTTCGCCTGCTTCAGGATATAAGCGAAGCTAAATACGTTGACTGCAAACGCAATCACAGAAATCAGTCCCTGCGCCGTAGGATTCGCGGTAACCGGCATAGTGTTTCCCATTGCCGCAGCTATGCCGCCCTCGCCGTAGACGGAGGTCACCGTAGTGAAACGGCTGGCGTCCTGGAACAGCGGAAATACCTGTGCGAACATACACCACAGAGCCAGGGTATTGGCACGGTTCTGGATCCAGCCGCCCTTATTCCAGAGAGCCGCCGCAAAGGTAGGCGCCAGAAGCAGTGCCAGACCGCAGTACCAGGAATGGGTCGGCAGATTCAGATAGGTATACTGGAAATTCCAGATGTCATATGCCAGAATGTATACCCAGATCATATCCGGCCACAGCATATCCTGCTTATTTTTAGAGGAGTAAATGCCCCACCAGCCGGTCATACATACGATATTGAATAGACCCGCCAGGCCATTCAGCACATTCCACCAGCCGCCATACAGCCATACGCCCTCTGAGGACAGCCACCAGCCGCCTGCCAGAGATCCGGCCCGGATAGCGGATTCAAAATCAGAGGCCACCGCGATCAGAATGTTGATTGCCACAATCACAAAGGGGAAGGCTTTAAACCAGTGTGATTTTCCCAGTTTTCCCCAGTTGTATTTCAGTGCCATAAATCCGATACAGCCCGCCGTCGCCGCGTACAGCTTGGCGTAATGGAACCAGCTGTTCATATGTACGTAGGTGTCATTCTGCAACGCCCATTCTGCGCCCGTCGCCGCTCCGATGTAGATCGCGATAAAATACACCGTCAGCACTGCGGGAAGAGCCAGGAAACACGCGATTCCGCCCCATTTGGTCCGTCTTGCCACCTCGTTCATCAATACCAGTCCGGCAAAGACCAGCAGCCAGCCTAACAGCTGCCAGCCTGCGGTTTCTCCATAAATCTGAAAAAACATTGTCTCACTCTCCTTTTTCTTATTTCTGCAATTCTCACATCAGGTAACTGCGGGAAGCGTCTTTCACGCTGCTCTTATCCCCTTCATGATGATCTGAACCATCTCTTCTTTTCCCTGCTCGTAGGTCAGCCCGTTTTTATAGAGAATATCGCTCTCTGTAAAACAGGTTACCGTTCCCCGGATCATCGCCATTACCACCGGAACGGAGATATCCTTTCGGATCTTACCTTCCCGTACGCCCCGCTCCAGATACTGCTCCGCAAGGATCCAGCCCTGATTCACCGCCTCCATCAGGTATCTGTACTGCTTTGGATACTTCCGGGCCACCTCAAAGAGCCGGCTGAGGCCGATATTGTAATACTTGGTGGGAATCGCGCAGAACAGCCGTTCCAGCTTTTCCAGAGTATCCAAACTGTCATCCTGTTCAATGGCTTCCCTCATATCGGTAAAATCCCGGGCATACCGGTCGGCAATTCCCACCAGCACATCCTGCTTGCTCTCAAAGATGGTGTAGATGGTTTTTTTACTAATCCCTAATTCCTTCGCCACATCGTTCATGGTAAATTTCGATCCATGTTTCGTAAATTCTTCTATGGCTGTATCAATGATTTTCTCTCTCATTCATCCCTCCTTAGGGTGTTTCCTTTTTGTCAGGGGAAACCCAGAAACCAAAAAAAGTTTCCTAGTTTCCATCATTGTATCATAGCCCAGGCTACCGGTCAATCCGGAAACATAGACAAAAAAATGAGAGATGCTTGGTGAAAAAGTCATCTCTCAAATCCCATTTCGGTTTTATTCCATGTCCCGTTCTTCTGTTTTCCGTATCAGTCTCCGCAGGGGCAGCGCCACCAGAAGCAGGCCGAATACCACGAAGCAGATCGCCTGCAGCACCTCAGGCAAAAAGCCCAGGGCTCCGGCTACCAGCGGTTCCAAAAGATAATACCCGTTAAACAGCATATGGAAGACAATCCCAGCCCAGATGGAACGATAGCGCAGCACCAGATATCCGGCCAGAAGGCCTATCAGAAAGGCATAGCTTCCCTGTACCAGGTTGAGATGGGCAATGCCAAAAAACAGAGCCTGCAGGATATTGATCACCCAGAAGGAGGCTCCCGCCCGCTTCAGATATTCGACCGTCAGGCCGCGGAAGATCAACTCCTCCGCAATCGGGCCAATGATGACCGTCGCCAGGATCGCGGAAATTCCACTTTCTCCAAGACCCGCGTCTTCTATCAGATCCGTGTACTCCTGCATGGATTTCGGATCCAGCACCTCCCAGCCGCTCATCAGAATCCCTATCAGAAACTGCGCGCCCACCGCCATCAGAAGCAGGCTTACCAGATCTTTTTTTTGAAACAGTGACATCTCCCGGATCCCGTATTTCTCCCGCCACCGTACCACACTGATATAATACCAGAGGCCTGCTACACCAAGCAGCAGTACGTCAGAGATCAGCAATACCGTCATGGTATCGTTCATGTATATCTGTGTTCCCTCTTCCACGCCATATTGCACCATGAACCTTATCATCTGAACCGTAGAAGCCGCAAATTGTATTCCCAGCATAGCCACCAGCGGCAATATGCTTTTTAAATATCCTCCTGCTTTTTTCATAGGCACCTCCGTTTATCTTTTCTTTTGTCCCTTTTTTCTATCTTATCATATCTGTTCCGGTCTGGCTACCTTCAGATGCTTTATATAAAAAGGATCCTGCTTTTTACAGAATCCCTTTGTCTTGATTTCTACTATAAAATAAATTCCAGCAACAGGCCCGCTCCGGCGGACAGCAGATACAGGAGACCTACGATGGCTGCATTTTCCTTCGCCGGATGATTTTCCCGGAATAAGACTGCCAGGCCGACGCCTGCTCCGGCGCATAAACCGCCCATGGCGGACGCAAGGCTCAGGCCCCCGGCCAGGTAGAGCTCGGTGATGAGAATTGAGGAAGCGCAGTTGGGGATGAGTCCCAGAAGCGCGGTCAGGAAGGGCTGGAACCAGGTGTCTTTGCCCAGGAAGGTGGTCAGGGCGTCCATACCCACCCATCCCAGTACGATGTTCAGGATGGCGGTGAAAACGAAGACATAGATGGTCAGCTGAATGGTATGACGCACAGCCGGTTTTACGATGCCGCTGTCGTCGCTGCAGCCACAGCCGCGGCACATATCTTCGATGTGCTTGTGCTCTTTTTTCTTACGAAGCAAAAAGTCCAACAGGTATCCGGCCACAATGCCGATCAGCATTTTGCCCAGAAGAAGCTGTCCGATGACCCGGCCGCTGCCCGGATGGCTGAACAGTATCAGGATGGCCTCGTCGGAGGTGGACAGGAATACGGCCATCAGGGTTCCCAGAGTGATAACGCCGCCGGAATACAGGTTCGCCGCTGCTACGGAGAAACCGCACTGGGGAACGCAGCCAAAGATGGCTCCCACCAGAGGGCCTGCCTTGCCCATTTTTCCCAGGGCACGATTCATAAAGTTATTGGAATAATGCTCCAGCGTCTCCAGAAGCAGAAAGGCGGCCAGCAGAAACGGCACGGTCTTCGCGGTATCCAGAAGCGCGTCCAGGATTGCATCCAGTATCATTTTTACACCTCTTTCTATCGAAACGTCTTATCTAAGCCCTCGCTTTACGATAAGAAATTTTTGTCACAGGAATGATTTGCGATATGCCAAAATCGACATTGGTTTTTAGGATACCATGTTCTGAAGGATTATGCAAGGAGGCTTTTTCAAAGTTTCGTTAAATTTTTGATAATCTTTCTTGCTTTTTGGAAAATCTATGTTATAATGTACCTGTTCGGATACAATCTGAACGAAAAATAAATAATAGCGAAGTAGGATTTTATGCGTCAAGTGTTCGCAGGCTGGGGAGTCGCCGCGAAACGAAAAGGAGAGCTTTGACTCGGTCTTACGATATATTATCCGCACCCGTTGCTACAGATGAGTACATCTCATGTGTGGAGGAATCGGGCTTCATAAGCAGTCTCGATATTATTTATTTTGTAACCTGTTTCTCACACACAAGTATGGAGGTGTATTTTTTATGCAGTTTTTTTCCAAGGATGCCCTTTCCTTTCGTGAACAGTTTAACAATCTCCGGAAGGTACAGAGTATCTGTCTGTGCGGTCTTTTCGTGGCCGCGTACGTAGCTCTTTCCTTTTTTAATCTGAAGCTTACCCCGTATCTGGAATTCCGCTTTGCTTTCCTGGCGCTGGCTGCTGCAGCTGCCTACGGCGGTCCGGTGATGGGTATGACGGCAGGTATCGCAGGCGATGTGGTCAGCTTTTTCGCTGCTCCGCAGACCGGTCCCTTTTTCCCGGGCTTTACCATAAGCTACGCGATTCTCGGTTTTGCGTTCGGCCTGATTCTGTATCGCTCCAGGGTAACCCCGGTTCGTGTTTTCGCGGCTGCCTTCTTTGAATTTGTGGAGGCCTGCACGCTGAATACCCTGTGGCTGCATTTTATGTACGGCATGGAATGGAAGTATCTCTTCACCATCCGTCTTATAAAATGTATCGTTTCCCTGGGGATCAATACGGTACTGCTCTTCATTTTCATGAAGGCCTTCAGCAAGATTATTTCCAGTGTTCTGACTCCCGCAAGCGTGTCCAGATCTTAAATGGAGCGCTGATTTTATAACCAAAAGAACCGCAGCCGGAAAATCGGGTTCCGGCTGCGGTTCTTTTTTTGCTTTCCTTTCGCCTATCGGTAAACCGACATGCGCTGTCTGTAAATGCGTTCCTTCTTTTCCCGTTTCTTCGCGATACTTTTTCTGATAATCAGTGCTATCGCCATTGCCGCAGCCCCGGCTGTCAACAGCCACATCAGCGGATGCTGTGTGTCGCCGGTCCGGACGGCTCTGACAGCACTCCGGTGTCCGCCGGAGCCTCCGGAGCTTTGATTTTTCGGCGCATCATACCGGTTATCAAAGCGAATCGCGTCGGATTTTTCCTGCTTTCCTTCCCGCTTTGCCACCACTTCTGCCGTCAGGGTGCCATCGCCCCGGCGGATCACCTGTACGTCCACCAGATAAGCCGTCCGGTCATAGTTGAAGCGTTCGGCGCTGTCCGTATCCTGGGAAATGCGGTACTGATACGTTCCGACCTCTCCATAGGTGACGGGGCCGAAGGTAATCGTGCCCGCGCCGGTGCGGGTCTTCACGGTCTCTATGGGCAGCGGCGCGTTCTTTGTCACCGCTTCCAGGGTTACTTTATAATCTTTACCGCCCGGGATATTTTCACCACTCACTTCGACCTGCACCGGTATGGTGAGCGTACAGCTTTTTTCTGCCGCCTCTGTCTTCACCGGCAGCCACAGGCTAAGAATAAAAACGAAAAGCGGCGCCCATTTCCAGACCTTTTTTTTCTTATTTTTCATAGGTGTTTACACCTCCCTTCCGGCTGACGTTTCTTCCAGCCAGCCGAATACTACCACGCGTCCATTGGTTCCCACATCATCTGCGCAGGTGGAAAGCCCGATAAGCTTCTCACCCCGAACTGCTTCCCGATACTGTACCGCCTTTTTTCTGATATGAGACAGAAGCCCTGAAACATCCACGTCTTTTCCGCTGTGATAGATTTGTTCATCATAGGCGTCCGTCTCCACACACGCAAAAATATGGATAGTCAATTCCTTATCCGGCAGATACAGGACGCCGTCCGGATGCTCTGTAAAATACACTGTTTCTATAAATTTCGCCACATCGCCGAACATGGCGCCATTTTCCATATGGTGACCGTAGAGCAGGCTGTAGCTGTCGGAGAAATCGGGACTGTCCGCGCTGGCCAGGAATATTGCGCCAGACAGAGAAAATTCGCCGTAGACGTCCTGATTGACATAGATCATATCGTTTTCTCCCTGCAACACCGGATAGTCGATATGCGTATCCGGTATGGTGATCCAGGCGCGCACGTCGGGATTCAGTTCCTGAAGCTCCGCAAAGCCTGCGCTTTCTCCATCTCCTACCGGCTTATAATCCAGAAGTTCGGCGGATACAAAAGCATTTTGGCTTACCCGGTACGTATCCCAGAGGGAATACGTACCGTAGGCCAGCATTACAAAGACCAGCAGGCCTGCAATTATGGTGAGTAACCGGTTCCCAATCCCGGCCACCCTCGCTGCTGCCCGCCACATTTCTTATTCCCCGAACAGCTTTTTCTTACGTCCAAAGAAGAAGATCATCACTGCCGCGAAGGCCAGCATCAGAGCATAGGGAGCTACGGTGCTGACTACGCCGCCGGGAATTTTGGCGTCGCGGTGGTTCTCCACGTAGAGCAGCTTCCCGTCTTCCGTTACCTGATTCTCCTTCGATACCTCTTTTCCGTTCGCATCCACGTATTTCGTGGTGTAACCGTCTGCGGTATAATCCTGTTCATTTACCGTATAGGTATCACCGGCAGTCAGGCCATAGATATGGATGGAACCGGTATCCTTGATGGTATACTCCGCTTCCACGTTGTTCTCCAGATGTGTCTCCGTTACCCTTCCTCCCTCTTTATCTGTGATGACAACCTTATACCATTCACCGTCTGCGCCTTTCACTTTTACATGGAACCTGAAGTCTTTATTTGTCTCGCCCATATTTCCGGTAACTTTTTTGACGATGGTAATATCGTGCGTTGTGTCATGCTCCTTGCCGTAATCATTGGTGAAAATCAGGTCAGATTTCGTGTCCTTGGTATTCCCCTCTTTATCCGTCACCGGCTTTGTGCAGAGGATATTTTTTACATACAAGCTGCCGGTATCATCCTTTAAGACAAATACATAGACATCATAAACCGTTCCGTCATAAACGATACCCTCGTAATTACCGGCTGTTTCCCTCGCCTGATAATGATAGACGCCCGGTCTCGTAAATTTTGTAATATCCCATTTGATATTATCGCTGCCTTCATAGGAGGCTGCAGGCGCTGTCCCGAACGGCGCAAATGTAATGGTTCCCTTTTCCATAGTCAGACCACCCTCTACGCCGGATAAAACCACATTATCCGCAAAGGTTGCCTGCGTCGTATCTTTGCTGTGATCCACCGGCGTCAGCGTAAAGGAAAAGCTCGTATCCGGAGCGTACGTATGCCCATCTGTGGTCACAATCTTTTTATATTTCATCTCTTGCAAAGGCGTTATCTCCGTCGCTGCCAGCGCATTTCCGCCAAATGTAGTCAGAAGCACTGCTCCTGTCATCATTCCTGCTGCCAGTCTGCCTGCGATTCTCTGAAATTTCATCTCGTTCCCTCTCTCTTTCCTGCCTCGCTTTATAGTTCTCATAGTTCCGATCTGCGGACTGCTGTAATAACAGTCCCCTTTATCTCAGAGTGTTTCACCGGTCCGAAATACCGGCTGTCTAAAGCCCCCTCCCGGTAATCGCAGAGCACAAAGACCTCGTCCTCTTTCAGTGTCACCGGATAGTCCACCTTTCCATCATATACCGGCGTCCGGTAATAAATGTCAGTTTCCAGAACCTGATAGCCATTGATGTAAAGTCCATCCTCTCCGGCCACCTCCACCGTGTCCCCGCCACGGGCCACAATACGGCCCACATACTGCCTGTCCTCCTTGCAAAATACAATCACCGAGCGATCGTTCAGCTTTTTTCCCAGCCGATAGTACAGCACCAGATCGCCTGCCTCCAGCTTCGGGCTCATGGAATTGTCTTTCATGGCCGTGACGCCGAAAACCACGCCGAACAGCAGCCAGAAGACTACCATCATCACACCCAGCCGGATCAGAAAATATTTTACTTCAGCCTTATCGCGTTCCATCGTATCGCCGTCTCCTGTATGCCAGATATGCCAGAGCCGCCATAGTCGCCGTGCCAAGCAGTGCTGCCCATACGCCGCTTCCCAACTGTCCGCTGAAGCCGAGGCCTGTGGGTACCGGGATATCCACGCCGTCCAGCTTCACTACGGGCATCGGGAACTCCTCTTCCCTCGGAACCGTATCATTCCAGGTGTAAATCAATTTTGCGCTGTCTTCCACATTGGAATAAAAGCCCCAGCCGTCCGCATGGGTTCCTGTATCGGGCTCCGCTCTATCCGGGTAAGTCTCGTCTGCCTCAAAATACTTCTTGTAGGCCAGCTCCGACGGCGCGATATGAACCGTGATTTTATAGGTCCAGCCATCGCCCAGCTCGTATTCATCCGGGAATTTCAGCTGAAGCTCACGGGTCGTCGGGTTATAAACGACTGTCGTTCCGTCCGGTACGCTCTCTTCGCCGCCTTCCGCATTCACCGCCGAAAGCGTGTATACAAGCTCTGACGCATCGACTAAGGGCTTTCCATCTTTATTCAGCAGATCTACATTTTCACTGAGGGTATCGGTAACAGTCACATTCTTACAGGAAAGCCTTGTAATCTCACCAGCCATTTCCGAAAATGCTTTTTTCAGTTCTTCCAGACTGCCGCAGAGGTATGGCGCGTTATTCTCTGTGACTTTACAACCGGAATTCTTTTTCTCGATCCGCACGCTCAATTCTTTTAGTGTAGCCGGATTGATTGCCTGCTCGTCTTTTCCGATACCAATGGCGTAGAAATAGTTGATGCCGGTCATTTTGTCTGCCTGGGTATAGGCGGCGCTGGAACAGCTGCCCCAGTTATACTTATTTCCCCACCAATCTTCATCTGCATCTTCATCTCCGGCTCCCACAGTATCTCCGTCACTATTATAATAAAACGTTGGTTTTCCATCCGACAGAAACAGTAATGCCTTTTCCGCGTCTGAACGGGCTTTTGCCAGTTGTTCCGCCCCCGTACGGAGTCCTGCCTGATAGTTCGTTCCACCGGAGGGTTTATAATCCAGCTTACCGCCTCCGACGCTGTACTGATCCTGTGGATTTGTCAGATTCCCACTTATTTTAAAATTATTCGCCTCGTTCCATTCTACAGCTATGCTTGCGTCATTCCAGGTTCCATCATCTTCACTTCCACTGTATGTCACAATACTGTAACGAACATCCAGTCCATCATTCTGTTCCAGTGTATCGATCAGCTGCTGAATGGCCAGCTTGGCATTGTACCAGCGGCTGTTCTTATAGTTTGTTTCCTTAGATCCTCCCATAGAGTAAGTCATTGACCCCGACCTGTCCACAATCAGAAGGACGTCCAGTTTCCGGGCATTACTGTCGGTATCCGCTTTTCCCGTAAATTCCAGCGTCAGATCGTAAGTTCCATCCGGGTTCCGCTCGGCATATTTCCGATGGGCCAGGGACGGAGCTTCCGGTTTCACCGTCGCCAGATCCAATACCACTGGCTCTGCCGCCATAATCTCTCTCAGAAGCTCCTCGGGGACCAACTCCTCTTCCGGCAGCACTGTTTCCATTACTTCCGCATCGTCTGCCTCAGAGCCTGCTTCCAGATTTCCCGCTTTCTGTTCTTTCTCTGTGGTTTCTGGATTTTCTGCCTCATTGTTCTCTCCGGGAGCCACAGTTTCCGTATTTTCATCCGGATCTTTTTTTCCGGTATCTTTCCCGGTGTTCTCATCCGAACCACTGTCTCCCTGTTGCTGTTCTTCCGCCTGCTCGTCCTGTTTTCCGGCTTTTTCCTCTGCTTCTGTCTCTCCGGCTTCCATTTCCGCGGTCTCCATATTCTCTGCCTCCGTCGAAACATCTTCTATGTGTTCCGTTTCAGCCAGCACCGGGAAGCCGCTGCCTCCGGCTACTGAAAAAAGCAGCAGAAGCACAAGCAGGTACGCCCACATTCTTTTTGCTTTTCTCCTCAACTTTCTCATTCTCCTTTTTTCACTGCAAACTGTCTGTTGTCCTCTCTCCCCCTTTCTGTTACTACTTTCCATTCTATGTAGTTTTTCCCAGATTATTACAGGACATGAAGGAAATCGTTCGCCGGATTTCGGCTTTTTGTGACAATGCGATAAAATACGCTTCGCGGATTTTACTCGCATAAGCGACATATTACCACTCAGCCACAGTGTGATAATATTTTTTGGAATAAGGAATTCTACCGGAATTTTCTATTCCACAAAAAAATACCGTATCAACAGAACTTGCTGTCGATACGGTATCTCCGTTTTACCCTATTTATTTTATATCGGGCGGTGTTGCTGCCCGTCTACCCGCGAAACGCAAATGATTACGCCTGCTCTTCCAGACTCTTTTTCGCCGCCTCTGTATGCGCCACATAGATTTTTCGCACACTGGGATACTCGCCTAGGCCCTTCAGCACGCAGGATACCTGATACCCTTCCGCCTCAAACTGGCTCTTCCAGGAATCCTCGTCTTCGCCGGACATGTCGTTGTTTGCATGATCTCCGGCAACCACCATAAAAGGTGCCAGAATGACCTTTTTCAGCGCCAGCGCACGAAGCTGCTTTTTCAGGGATTCCATGGACGGATAAGCCTCCACAGTTCCAAGAAAGGTTCGGGTATATCCCAAATCCTTAAAGGTATAATCCAAGGCCGCGTAAACGGTATTGGCGTAATGGGTAGTTCCATGTCCCATAAATACCAGCGCCTCGTCCTCTGCAAGCGCCGGAAATTCTGACATCACCGCCTGCAGTACCGCCACATTGTCTTCCGTAGTGGTCAGCAGCGGATCGCCGAACACGATTTTTTCAAAGGCTTCCTTTCGTGCCAGCACATCCTCCTTCATCAGATCATTTTCAATGCCATTAATGATATGGGTGGGCTGCACAATCAGTTCCTGTACGCCGTCGGAAATCATCTGTTCCACAGCCTCCGCCACCGTAGGAATTACAATACCATCCCGCTTTTTCAGCTTCGTGATGATCATCTTGCTGGTCCATGCCCGATACAGGGTATACTCCGGGTAGGCTGCCGCCAGATTTGCCTCAATGCGATCGATGGTCTTTTCCCGGGTCTCATGAAAGCTGGTACCGAAGCTCACGGCCAGGATTGCTTTTTTCTTATTTTCCATTTATTTCCAATATCCTTTATTCCAGTTATCCGCCTATTTCCCGGCCAGAATCTTCAGCGTGTTGATGGAGATATCTCCCACCACCGCCAGATCCTCCGCCTGGTAAGCGTAGGGGAAATTATCCTCGAAAAGGATCTGGGACGCAGGTGGGAATTCGTCGTCGCCGGTCCAGAGAATAAAGCGCACATGCAGACCGTTGATATACTCGAACTCGTAAGAAGCGTCGCCCAGGGTCAGTCTCTTCGCACCAAGCTTCTCCATAGCTTCGCAAAACTTGTCCAGCTTGAAGCCAAAGGCGAACTTAAGACGGGTCAGGCATCTTCCCTCGAACTGCCGGAAATACACTTCGCCCCAGGGCACTTCCCGGTAGGTCAGATATTTGCCGCTACTTTTGACCACCTGACCGGAAATCAGGAACCGGAGCACACTAATCTTCGCTGCCACAGTATCCAGCAAAAGGAACGCGCCTTCTTCCTCCTCATGTTCCTTATGCACCGCGAATTCCGGATAGTCCACCAGATAATGATAGCCCATCAGGCGCACATGAAACTGCTGCCTCTCCTCGTCGTATTCGATGCCGCAGCGCTCGGCTGCCTCCTTTGGGTCGATTTTCTGATATTCGTTCAGATAATGCTCAAAGGGAATTCTCTCTTTATTGTCCTTTTCGTAAGGAAATTCCATGGTTTTTCAGTCTCTCTTTCTCGCAATATTTCCGTCTTTATACCTGACTCATCACCGTCGGGAACAGGCTACTGTCCGTATGGGGCAGGAAACAGCAGGCCACGAATTCATCCATATAGCCCGGTTCTGTGGAAAGCTCCAGGTAGGTCATATTCTGGGCCAGCTCATAGACCTTTTTCTCTGCCTTGGTGGAAAGCAGCATAGCGTACGCGCCGCACAGAGAAGAGTTGCCTATGTAGTGATAGTACTCAATCGGAATATCCGGGAACATACCGATATTCACTGCGTTCTGCATGTTGATACCGCTTCCGATGCCGCCTGCTACATAGACCTCCTCGATCATGCTGATGTCAAAGTCCAGACTCTTCAGCATGGTACGGATCGCTGAAAAAATCGCACCCTTGGCACGGATGAAGTTATCGATATCCACTTCCGTGATCTCCACGTCCTTGCTGCCCGCAGCCTCCTCCTCGAAGGCCAGGACATAGCTGCCCATGCCGTAATGATCATGCTTCACGCGCTTGCCTTCCCGGACAAATTTGCCCTTGGGGCTGATGATGCCGCAGCGGAACAGCTCCGCAATCACGTCGATGATACCGGAACCGCAGAGGCCGATGGGCTTCTGTCCCGGATCGCCGATAATATCAAAAGTAGGCTCCATGGTCTCCTTATCGATCTTACACGCCTCAATCGCGCCGTCGGTCGCACGCATACCGCAGCTGATATCGCCGCCCTCGAAGGCCGGTCCTGCGGAACATGCGCAGCTCATCATGAAGTCAGAGTTACCGAATACCAGCTCGCCGTTGGTTCCCAGGTCGATGAACAGGGAGAAATGGGGCTGGTTCCACAGCATACTGACCAGAGCGCCGGCGGTGATATCGCCGCCCACATAGCTGCCGATATTCGGCGCGATGATCACATGGGCGTCCGGATGCACGTTCAGGCGGATGTCAGACGCATAGATGGAATTGGTCTTATAAAAAGCCGGAATATAGGGCTCCATACGCAGCGGATCTGCGTTGATACCCACCAGCAAATGGTTCATGGTGGAGTTGCCGCCCACGGACAGCCGGTAAATCTGGCGGGAGCTTAAGCCTGCCGCCCGGCTCATCTGCTGAATCATCGGGTTCAGGGTCTCGTCGATGATCGCGTCCTGCAGCTTCTTGTGTCCGCCCGGCTTCTGGGACTCGATGATACGGTTAATAACGTCTGCACCGTACCGGATCTGTCCGTTACCGGAGGACGCCTTAGCCAGAATCCTGCCGGTCAGCATATCAACCATAACTGCGGATACGGTAGTCGTACCGATATCGATGGCCAGTCCTGCCGCTACGACGTTGGCTGACTTTTCGAACACATCGTAAACGAACACATGCTCCTTATTCTGGGCAATGACACACTGCACCTCGAAATCACTGGCCCGCAGCACATCCGGAAGCTCCATCAGAGTCGAGAACGGAAGCTCAATCTTCTCGATGCCGGTCGCTGCCTGCAATGCTCTTGTGAGCCGCTCATTGTCCGGCATGGTATCATCCAGGGTCGGTACGTCCATCTTCAGATCGATGATACGGATGTTATTACCCAGAGTCAGATCGGCCTCTGCCAGATGCTCCATGCAGTCGTCAAAAATCTTGATCTCCTGGGGAGAGCTTAAGTCTGCCACCTTCATGCGGCTGCGATACGCAGACGCGATATCCGGCACCATGACCTGCACATCGCCGGCTACCGTACTGCAACAGGCCAGACGCCAACCCTCCGCCCACTCTTCCTCATTGATATGGCGGGTCTTCTTGGAATCCAGCTCGCCTCCCAGCAGCTTCACGCGACACTTTCCGCAGGAGCCATTGCCAGAGCAGGGCGCGTCGATGACCACGTTGGACTTCCGCGCCGTCTCCAGCAGATTCTCTCCTGCCATAGTTGAAACCGTCACTTTCTCGCCGTTTTCAAACTGGAATACTACATTTGCCATTTATATCTTCCTCCTGACTTCTTCCCTCTCTTGAACAAAAAAATCCCTTTGATAAGAGTATAACATACTCCTCCCGCTTAGTCCAATGTAACTTGACGGATTTTCCTGGGTTCTGTCAGAAGACTGATTTTTCCTATACGGCTCCTAGTTGAGTTTCAGATCGCCATCCTTGATCCAGCCCATCTTTCGCTCGATTTCACAGAAAATGGTGCTTAAAACAGCCGGAAGCACGAAACAGATGAGAATCAGACCCACCCAGTCAAAGCCGGTGATAGCTGCCCGGGTACCTGCCTCAATCTCGCTCATCCAGCCGGTATACACGCCAATCTGACCTACCAGGCCGCAGGTTCCCATACCACTGGATACGGGTGTGCCGTTCATGGTCATATGGAAGACGCAGGTGGCAATGGGGCCGGTGATGGCGCTGGCCAGGGTCGGCGCCATCCAGATGCGGGGATTCTTCACGATATTGCCCATCTGCAGCATGCTGGTGCCGATGCCCTGGCTTACCAGGCCGCCCACGCCATTTTCCTTATAGCTCATGACCGCGAAGCCCACCATCTGGGCGCAGCAGCCTGCTACCGCAGCGCCGCCTGCAAGTCCCGTAAGACCCAGAGCTGCGCAGATAGCCGCACTGGAAATCGGCAGGGTCAGAGCCATACCGACTAATACGGATACGATGATACCCATCAGCAGCGGCTGAAGCTCGGTCGCCCACATGATCAGCTGACCCACACTTGAAGCCGCCGCACCAATGCCCGGTGCAATCAGCTCTGCCAGACCGACGCCCACGAAAATGGTGACACCCGGCGTTACCAGAATATCGATTTTTGTTTCTTTGCTGACCAGCTTTCCGCATTCCGCCGCGATGACAGTGATGACAAGCACCGCCAGCGGGCCACCCGCGCCGCCCAGTACATTCGCCGCGTTGCCGACTGCCACTAAACTAAAGAGCACCAGTGGCGGACACTGCAGTGCCCAGCCGATGCTGACTGCCATGGCGGGTCCGGCTACCGCGCTGGCGTAACCGCCCAGCTCAGTCAGATACTCGATCCCCAGCTGCTTGCCAAGAGTGCTTACGATAGTGCCGATCAGCAGGCTGGCGAACAATCCCTGCGCCATGGCTCCCAACGCGTCTACCAGATAGCGTTTTACGCTGATTTCCACATTTTTCTTTTTCAGAAAAGCCTTCACTTTTTCCATTTTCTTACTCCTCTTTTCCTGTTAGTAACCATTCTGCTTAATAAAGCCTTTACATCATACCATACAGGTGACAAGACAGCAAGTGTCGATATCAAATTTGTTTATTTTTGTTTTCTGTCTGGTTTTCATGGATCCTGTGGAAATTCGATGATTTATCTGAAATCTTTAAAATTTCTTCAGAATTTATAATGATATTCTAAATACTTTATCATAATTTTGTAATATTTTTTTGTTAAAATACTACATATGAAAGAGAACACATATCGTAAATGAGGTGAGCCTATGAAAAAATTTTCCCTTTGTATTCTGGCCGGACTGCTGGCCCTGGTTCTTTTCCTGAACCCCATTTCCGTAAAAGCTGAAAATCCGGCAGAGGAAAACGCTCCGGCTGTCTCCTTGACTTATACTTCTCTGGAAGAATCGGAAAAATGGATTCTCGATGAGGTTCTTTCAGATTATGTATCTGAGCATGTGGTAGATATGGAAGAAGCTTCCGTTCCCTGTACCATCGGCGAACTGATTGACCGGGGCACCTCCTCCTATCTTTTCTATCAGGATGAGCAGGCAGGCGGAACCGTTTATACGGCAGCCGGTTATGCTCTGACCCAAGATGGAAGCTACGTATACTTTGAGCTTACTTCCGCTTCCCCATTGGATACCGCGACGGTTGATTTTGAGATTGCAAAAAATTTTGGAAGCAACGGCGATACGAATTCGCTCTCTTAAAAATGAATGTTCCATAAGTATCCTTCTTAGAGTTATAAAAATTGCTCCGACTGCCACACCTGGCAGCCGGAGCATTCTCTTTTTCTAAATCAACTTGAAGTGCTGGAGCGCATGAGTGATCCCGCCCTCTCCTACGCTGTCCGTCACATAATCCGCGATCTCCTTTACCTCCGGATCGGCGTTGCCCATGGCCACGCCGATTCCGGCAAACTGAAGCATCTCCATATCGTTTTCCCCGTCGCCGAAGGCAATGATTTCTTCCCGATCGATGCCATAATAACGAAGCACCCGCTCCATACCCTTGGCCTTACTGTTGCCCGCGACAATAATATCCACGCCGTAGGGATTCCAGCGGGTCATGCGGCAGTGGGGCATATCTGCAAGCACCCGATTTACATCCGCCTCATCGGCAAATACATTGACCAGATAGACCGGATTGCCATCGAAGCGGCCTGTCTTTGGAAGTTCCGAGGAGATGTCCGCCTGGGTCTTCCGCACCCGGTCGTTGATGAAATTGATATAGATCTGCTTCTGCTCCACGAAGGCCACCGGCAGCTCCATTTCATCAAACCAGCGCAGAGCGCCCTGCATATCCTCCTCAGGAATGGCACATGCGTCTATCAGCTGTTCTTCTTTGTCCAGACAGATCTGACCGTTCAGAAGCACATGCCCGTCAAAGGAAAGTTCTGTCACGCCCAACTCCTGAAGCTCCAGCAGATGCCGTCCGGTGCTGGTGAAAATTTTCACGCCGCTTCTCCGTAACTCTGCCAGAGCCTCCTTCGTGTCTGATGGAATCTGACCGATGCTGTGATCCATCAGTGTTCCGTCAATATCAAAAAATGCTGCTTTTATCATCTCTGTAAGCCTCTCTTATTCTGCGTCCAGAAGCACCACACGGACTGCCTCCTCCTGCTCATTCAGCCAGATCAGACACCGGCTTCCTTTCCGGATATCCTCAGCCCGGACCACATTCCGGGTACGGAAGGGCTTTATCTCCGCCGTGTCCGGAATCACATAGCTCTCTCCATCGTCAGCAACCACTTTCAGACAGCCATCTTTCACAACCGGCTTGCGGGCAATGACTGCGTAATAAGGTGCAGCTTCCTTATCCGAAACATTCGCGAACACTACCTCCGGCGTACACTGAGGCGGTAAAGACAGGGTCATGGCCGGTCCCAGATAGGCCACAAAACCTCCCTTTTCCACGTCAGAAAGCTCCAGTGGCAGACCGCTTTCCCCATCTACCAGAACCGTATTCTCCGGATCAATCGTCAGAATCATCTCTCCCTGAGAAGACATGTCAGACTGATTATCTACTATGATATCTTCTTCCGAAATTTCTTCAACTTCTCCATAAATACGGGCTGCTGTATCCTCTGCCTTACTGCCGCAGGCGGTCGCTGCCGTCAGCGCCAGGGTCAGTCCCAGTATCGGTATCACTCTTTTTAATTTCATATTCGTCCTCCTGAATCTTTTTCCCTAACCTGTCTCTCCCTACAGGTTAGCCCCATTGTATCAGATGGATACCGAAAAAGGAAGCTTTCTTAAGAACAATTAAGAAAGCAAAAAATGGGGCCTGACTGCCAGACAGTCAAACCCCACTTTCTGATTCTATTGTTTTATCAAAAATGTTGTGTTACATAATCGGATCCAGACCCAGTACCGGATGGTTCTTCTCCTGCAGGAACGCCATCAGAGTCTCCTCATCGGTTGCTACAGTCTCGTCTGCGATCATATCGGTAAAGTTATCAATACCGTATTTCTCCTTCGCAGACTTATTCAGTCTCTCGGCTACGTCGTCCTTCAGCTCCTTCGGCATCCATACGATACGCTCAAAGCCGCCCTCGGCGCTCATGAACTTCTTGGAAGCGATAAAGTGACGTCCATGACCCATGAAGCCCGGCGTCTGAACTCCGCCGCCTGTCATACTTGCCAGCTCGCCGAAGGTCATGCCAAGAGGCGTCATGCCTGCGTACTCACGGTTGGCAATGATAACGCCATTGGAGAAGGGCTCGATACCGCAGATACACTCGAAGCAGCCGCAGGAGGTCATCGGGTCTTCCATAATGGAGTACAGGGTTACTTTCTCAAGGGCTCCCTGAGTAGCCTCGGATACCATACGGTTTACATCCGGGTAGATACCCTTTACTTCATCCTCGCAGCCTTCCTTGGAGATAGGCTGGCAGGGTCCGGTCGGGTTCAACTCCTTGGTTGCCTTAGCGTCCAGCCATGATACGGCTCCGCAAAGTCCCAGACGCTCCGGAGTAACCACGCAGCAGTGTGACGGTGCGAAGGACTGGCACAGGGTACAGGTGTAGAACTGGTCTACGCTCTCATCGGTCAGGGTCTCCAGACGCTCGTCACGCTTCTCATAGGTCGGCATAGCGACAGTATCCAGAAGCTCCTGAACCTTATCGGTATCGGTTACGATGGTAACCTGACATTTATCTACGACGATATCAAACTCGTCCATGATCATATTGTAAAGCACCTCTGCGAAATGGGTCAGGCGAAGTCCTGCCTCATAAGCAGCCTTGCTTACACGGACACGGATCTGATTTCTCTGGCCGGTGTGCATCACACCTTCCATATAGTTGTACCATGCATGAATCTTACGCTCGATAACCGGCTCGAAGTCAGGCTGCATCTTTGCTCCCGCTACCTGTACATAAGTAGCCAGTGCGAAGGTCTGACCCTGCTCCAGCTCGTCCAGATCCTTGCCGACAATGGTAATCTTGTGATCCTCAATGTCGTCTGCGTTGCAGGTCTGTACCAGCTCGCAGGTGGGCGCCTTATGGGAACTGAACTCTACCTGCATATCGCCTCTGCGGATAATCTCACCCTCGAATGCGGAAGCGAATGCCACCGGAATCGGAAGCTCGGTCACTTTAATCTTGATGTTACGCAGCTCCAGGGACTTCTTTACGGTCATGCTGTGATCCAGGACAGACTCCAGTGCGCCCGGAACCTGATTCTCGCCCAGATCTACGTCTACGACAACCGGGAAGCCCAGTGCGATAGCGCCTGCGCCTGCGGATACAACCACCTCGTTCAGAGCGCCGAAGGTATTTACAAATGCGGGTACTCTTTCCTTGGTATATTTCAGCAGTCCCGGAAGATCGCCAGGTGTAACATTACCGAAGATCAATGCTGCACGGATCGCCACAGTTACTACATGGATGACTGCGGTTACATCATGTCCCAGCGGAACTACACGGAAATCCAGACCGATCTTTACGCCTCCCTCGGCACACTGCTCGATGACGTCGCCAATCAGGAAGGTCATGATACCCTTGCTCTGGTAATCTTTTACAACTGTCACTACATCTTCTGCATTGTCAGCCTTGCCCAGTACAACTGCTACGCCGGGAATATCTCCGGTTACAAGAGGTACGCCCAGAGAACGGATAACCGGATCCGGTACGAAGCCGATACCGCTGTCCCCTGCATACGGGTCGGCATTATCCACATACTTCAGGGCCTCGATGATCTCTGCTCCCACTGCGGTAGCCAGACCTGCGTTCAGTGCCTCTCCCAGGTCTTCCTTGTTGCTGATCAGGCTTTTCAGTACGCCTACACAGGCCGGCAGATCGCCAAGCTTGCTTACCTTTACGCCGGTAGCAGCGTAGATGGTCGGCAGGAAGTACGCCGTATCCGGCATTGCAACCTTCTTGTCCTCACCGTACTTTGCAATCGCGTCGTTTACAGCACCTTCTGTCAGTCCCGCAACTGCGTTTGAGCCTCCGTAGATTAAATCTGTTAATACGCTCATTTCTTATGTCCCTCCTTGGGTTATGTAACTGTTTCCTTTGGAAATCAGCCTTTAATGATTAAATTTTAGCACTCCTGTATAAGGAAGTCAATAACCCCGGGGGAGGGTTTATGAAATTATACCAACTCGGTATTTTGGCATATTCATACCAAAACACTTCGCAGGATAGTGCCTGTGAACAGTAACAAGTAAAGAAACCGAAGATGGCTTCTGGATTTTTTTCCAGAAGCCATCTCTGTCATTTTTTATAATACTTTACTCAGGAAATCAATGGTTCTGGGCTCCTTCGGATGAGCCAGTACCTCCTCTGGAGTTCCCTGCTCTACGATATAGCCGCCTTCCATGAAGACTACCCGGTCTGCCACCTCGCGGGCAAAGCCTATCTCATGGGTTACGACCACCATGGTCATTCCCTCTTTTGCAAGCTCCTTCATAACCGCCAGAACCTCGCCGACCATCTCCGGGTCAAGGGCAGAGGTGGGCTCGTCGAAGAGCATGATATCCGGCTTCATAGCCAGGGCGCGGGCGATGGCCACACGCTGCTTCTGTCCGCCGGAGAGCAGCTGCGGCGCATAGGTCCGGTATTCGTACATGGCTCGGGAATGCCTCCGCCTTATCTGCCAGGCCTACGCGTGTCAGAAGTTCCATGGCTTTTTTCCGGGCCTCGTCCTTGGTCATCACCTTCAGATGGACCGGAGCCAGCGTCATATTGTCCATCACATTCAGATGGTTGAACAGATTAAAATGCTGGAACACCATACCGATGTTCTGACGCACCTTATTGATATCCGTGTGCTTGTCCGTCACGTCATAGCCGTCTATCAGAATCTGGCCTGCCGTCGCCGTCTCCAGCTGGTTCAGGCAGCGCAGAAAGGTGGATTTACCGCTTCCGGAGGGTCCCAGGAGAACCACAACCTCGCCTTCGGTGATATCCATACTGATATCCTTCAGAACCTCCAGCTTTCCAAAGTTCTTTTTCAGGTTCGTTACATGAATCTTATTATCTGCCACGGTTTACCCTCCTCTCGATTCTCTTTGCCAGCTTACTTAAGGTAATGATGACAATCATATACATCACGCCGACGATGGCCCAGGACTGCAGCGGCTTTAAGGTATTACCGGAAATGGTTTTACCAATCAGCGTCAGTTCCGGGAATGCGATAACGGAAAGAATCGACGTATCCTTCAGGGTAATGATAAACTGGTTAATGATAGACGGAATCATGGTACGTACCGCCTGGGGTACTACGACCAGTGCCATGGAGGAACCATAGGAAAGTCCCAGACTCCGGGAAGCCTCCATCTGTCCCCGATCCACACTCTCGATACCGGCGCGGATAATCTCCGCCATGTAAGCGCCGCAGTTTAAGGAAAGGGCGATGGTACCTGCCTGAAGCGCGCTCAGACGGAAGCCCCTCATTCCCATGCCCTGCATACCGGCCGGAATACCGAAGAATACAAAATAAGCCAGTACAATCAGCGGAACGCCTCGAATCGCGTCCACATAAACGGTACCGATCAGATTCAGTATCCGGTTGCGTCCCACGTTCATCAGACCGAAAATCATACCAATGATCGTCGCGATGACCAGGGTCAACAGTGTCATCAGCAAAGTCTGTCCCATGCCCTTTAAAAGCATGATTCCATACACTCGAAGAATTGCTGCCATATATCTTTTCTCCTCACTTGTTTACTCCCGCTGTCCGCGGGGCTTCTTTGTCGCGGAATACTTCCTGCATTGTGGAAACCTCCGTATCCGGGAGCTTTCACAGTACAGGAAGCAGCTGCATCGCTACGCAGCTGCTCCGCACCTTTTATCCCTATTCGCCAAGATACTTGTTCAGAATCTCATCGTAGGTTCCGTTGTCCTTAATCTCCTGCAGTCCCTTGTTGAACATATCCAGAAACTCCTGATTGTCCTTGTTCATGATAGCAAGGCCATAGGGAGCTACCTCGCTTGCGGTACTCTCAACGATGGTCAGATCCAGTCCGCCGGTCTTGATGTTGTCTGCCATAATCGGCTTATCCTCTACACAAGCGTCTGCCTGACCCAGTACCACTGCCTGATACATGGTCGGTGAATCCTCGTAGGTATCAATCTTAAAGCCGTACTTGTCCTTCAGTTCCTCTGCGTAATTCGCGCCTGCTGTAGCGTTCTTTACCGCGATGGTCTTGCCCTTCAGATCGTCCAGGCTCTCGATACCGCTGTCTGCCTTTGCGGCGAATACCTGATAGGAATCATAATAGGAATCGGAGAAAATCCATCCGTTTGCCTTACGCTCATCTGTGATGCTCGCGCCTGCCAGCAGCGCGTCTGCCTGGCCTGCCTGAACTGCGGTAACCGCAGCGTCCCAGCCAAGGCTCTGAATATCAATATTGAATCCCTGATTTGCTGCCACTGCCTTGATGATATCCACGTCGATTCCTACGAACTCACCATTCTCATCGGTGTACTCAAAGGGACGGAATACCGTATCCATTGCGATAACCCATGTTTTGTCAGAGCCGGTGCTCTCAGCAGCGTCTGCGCTTTCGGTTGTCTCTGCAGGCGCTGTGTCAGCAGCCTTGTCAGAACTGGAGGAACCGCATGCAGCGAGACCCAGAGTCATGCTTGCAGCCAAAGCCAATACAAGTAACTTTTTCATAATGTATACACTCCTTTTCCCCGACTTATCTGTCGGCTATATTTAACATAAGGGCGATGTATTTTGCTATACACCGCCCTTGATGCCACTTCATAAGTATAATTTTTTCTTTTATTGTTGTCAAGCAAAAAAGTTTTTGTCTTCCCGAAATTCTGTCTTTTTAAATAAGCTTTGCTGCATCCAGAACCATCTCTACCGCCTTGTCAATCCCCAGCTTCTCTGTATTGATGGTTAAATCGTAGTTCCGGGCATCCCCATAGATCTGCTTCGTATAATACTCGCAGTTCTTCTTACGGGAGCGATCCGCGTCGCGGATATCCTTCTCCACCTGGGAAAGCGGTACCCCCGGCATCTTGCCCGCCATACGTTTTACCCGCCACTGGAAGCTGGCATGGGCGAATACATGGAGACAATGATCGAATTCCCTTAAGATATACTCGCTGTTCCGGCCTACAATCACACAGTTCTCATGATTTGCCATTTCGCGGATGGCGTCCCGCTGGGCCTGCCAGAGCTCTTCATCCAGGGGTTTATTATAGAAATCAAAGAGACTCTGGGCAAAACCAAAGCTTTTCGGCACTCTCTCATCCCATTTCCGCACCAGTTCCGGATCCAGCTTCGAGTTGGCCAGGGCTGTTCTCAGAATGATATCCTTATCGTAAAACTCAATCCCCAGCTCCTTTGCCACTCTCCGGCCAATCTCGCCGCCTCCGGCTCCGAATTCCCGGGCAATCGTAATAATCTTTTTCATGAAAGCTTCCTCCGTTCTGTAAGCCTGTCGGCTCCGTCTTCTGTTTCATTATAACGAACAAAAAGAGTTCGGGCAACCCCTATTCCACAAAAAGAGCACCCCTGATTTCTCAGGGATGCTCTTAAAAATTCCGAATTAAACCTCAAGATAGGAATCTGCGTACAGATTGTTGTTCTTGATGATATCGCAGGACTTGATGGTCTCCATCAGTCTCAGGTCGTTCGGGTTTACGATAGCGGAGGTCAGACCGTTCATCATAGCCATAGCTACCATAGCGGAGTCCATGATCGGACGGATGTGCTTCGGCATACCGTTGGAGTTGTTGGACAGACCACCTGTGGACTTCATGCCCATGTCGGAGATCATCTTGATAAACTCCAGAACCTGCATCTGCTTGTCCTGCATTCCCTTGATAACCAGGAATAACGGGTCAAACCACATATCCTCAGCAACGTCCATACCATGCTCCATGCCTCTCTCCATCAGAGTCTGCATGTACATCATACGCTCGTCGTTGTCCTTAGCGATTCCCTCGCCGTTGCACAGAGCGATAACGATAGCGTCGTTAGCTGCTGCCAGGTCAACGTACTCCAGTCTTCCAGAAGCGTCAGCGGAGTTAACGATGGGCTTACCCTTTGCACGGTTGTATACAGAGATACCAGCCTCAATAGCTGCTACGTTGGAAGTATCCAGTGCCAGCGGAACATTGTCGAAGTTGCCCTGAAGCAGCTCAACGGCCCACTTCATCAGCTCCGGTCCGTCATTCTCAGCCGGTCCGATATTAACGTCCAGGTATGTAGCGCCTGCGTCCAGCTGCTGCTTTGCTCTCTTCAGGATCGGCTCCGGATCTCTCTCGGAAAATGCCTTATTTACAGCCGGTGCTGTGGTGGAAAGTCTCTCACCGATGGTAACAAATTTTGCCATAGTTTTGTTCTCCTTTTATTATAAAATAATTAGATCTCGCCGTTAGCCTGCAGATCCTTCAGGAACTTCACAAGCTGTACTGCCTCGTTGGGGGCTACGATAACTTCCCAGCCCGGCAGCTTCGCCTCGATATCGCCCTTCAGAACTGCTACCTTTCCGGGGATGATCAGCTTTCTGCACTTAACCTTCGGCTCTACGTTCTCCTGGATGAACTTGGATACAGAGGTAGAAGAAAGCTTACCAGCTGCCCAAGCAGTCAGTACGGAAAGTCCGCCTGCGTCGTTGATGATCAGGTTGCAGGGAACGCCGGAACGCTCCAGCTCGCCGGATACTACGAAGTAGGTCAGAGCGAAGTCTACAGTGGTCAGACATACGGAATTCTCATCGCCGCCGTTCAGCGGGTAGATGCCCGGCTCAACCTTCATGGGCTTCTGCGGGTCGGTAAATACATTCTGGCGCAGACCATACAGCGGCAGAGCCTGTGCATAGTCCATGCCTTCCATAACGATGATGGAACCGTATTTTACAGTAAACAGTGAAACAAGAGCTGCCTGCATGGTCGGATCTCCGGCAGCCAGTGCTCCTACGTTAACGATGGAGGGATAACCGAAGGTTCTGTTCTGATCCTTCAGAGCCGCGCGACGAATCTGTACGGTGGTAGCAAACGCGTCCTTAACAGAAGCAGTACCTACATTCAGTACCAGGTTCTTATTGCCCAGCTTCTCAAGAACTGCTGTGGTATCATAGAGCTCGTTGATGTCTGCGCCGCGAACGCCCAGAACAACGCCTGCCTCCGTAGCGACAGCGCTCATAGCCTCGTAGTTGGAAGCGTCTGCGCCATCCAGAACCGGCTTTGCGTCCTTGCATACTGCCAGAGCTGCCTTAGCTGCCTCAACATCGGTACAGTCAAGTACCAGCGTCTTGCCGCAGTCAGCTGCCTTCTTAACCAGCTCCACATAAGCATCAACGCCCTTATCTGCACAGTAGGACAGATACAGCATCTCAACGTGCATACGCTCGCCGATACGGTCGTAATCAACCTTCTTAGCTGCCTCAAGCTTCGCGTCGATATCCTCGTCCGCGCTGCAGATGGATACTGCGTATCTCGGCTTGCTTACAAAGGTCTTCTCATGACGGCAGAGAACGGTCTCGCCGCCCAGTGTGTACTCAGCCTCGCCGGTACCAACCTTGATGGTCTTCATGGGCGGAGCAGTTGCCTCTGACAGAGTAGCCAGCGCTTCTTCGGACATATGCGGACACTTGCTGAGTTCTACAGCGCCCTGAGCAACCTTCATAGCAAATGCCATACAGGTCGGGCTTCCGCACTCCTTACAGTTTGTCTTCGGTGTTAATTTAAAAATATCCAAGCCTTTTAATGCCATGGTAAATTTCTCCTCCTTCCTCGATTAAACCAGTGCTTTAATTAATTTTGAAATCGTTGCAACCGAGGTCGGATGTTTCAAAATTACTGCATTGGAGCCGGATGCCAGTACTGCTGCGGCTGTCTCAACTTCCATATCAATTCCACGCTCTTCCTGGGATCCCCACTCCGGCATATCTGCTTCGGAAGCCATAGCCTCTTTTACATTCCATGCCTCGTCAGCTACCGGTGTCATAATCGGCATCTGAAGCTGTACATCACCCTGAGCCAGAGCTGCTGCCTTTACACGGTCCATAGTAGAAACTACGTACTCAAAACCGTATCCGGCTGCTGCGGAACCTACGTTCATGACAACGTTAGCCTGATCTACGCCCAGCTGTCCGATCAGCACGTTCAGCTGTTTTGCAAGGTTGATATCTACGGCAGACTCTGCTCCGACCTTCTGGCCGTAAGCAAGACCAGCTGCTGCTGCAACTGCCTTGTAGTTCTCTTCTCTTGCGGACAGGATCAGTACGTTCTTTCCCTGAAGCGCTTCTGCAACCTTGGAGAAAAGCTCTGCATCCTTCTCTACATTCTTACATCCCTCAATTACAAGAGGAGCTGTGATCGCGTCGCCAACCTCTTTCGCGATAGCTACGCAATCCTCAACGGAACGGTTCTCGCCATTCGGATCCGCTCCCTCAAAGCGGAGAACAACGAAATCTGCTCCAGGCATTTCTTCGGCTTTCTTTGCAATCTCTGCAAAAGTTGTAGCACCTGCATAGTAGTCCTTGATTCCTGCAACTTCATTCTCCAGACCCATGTCTGTAATCAGAACTCCAATCTTCGGTGCATTCTCGATCGGCGCGTCGAATGTATAAAACGGCAGTACATTCTCTCCGCCAAGCTTCACTGCCTTATCTCCGGTTCCGATTTCTACGGTACGGATAGCAGCGTTGAATTTTCCTGATTTTCCAGTAAACGGCATTTCTTAGTTACCTCCTTGTCCTTTACGTGGTTTTAACGCATAGGGGCACAGCCCCTATGCGTAAACCAATTATCTTACATATTATACTACATCATCGGGTCCATGCCAAGTGCCGGATGTCCTTTTTCTGTAAGGAATGCCAGCAACGTTTCCGGATCCTCTGCGATAGTCTCGTCACCGATCATATCGGTAAAGTTGTCAATTCCGTAGAGATCTTTTGCTGTCTCATTGAGACGTTCTGCTACGGACTCCTTCAGCTCCTTGGGCATCCATACAATACGCTCGATTCCGCCCTCAGCCTTCATAAACTTCTTGGAAGAGATGAAGTGCTTTCCATGTCCCATGAATCCAGGTGTCTGAACTCCACCACCGGTCATACTTGCCAGCTCGGAGAAGGTCATTCCCAGCGGAGTCATGCCTGCGTACTCACGGTTGGTGATAACAACACCGTTGGAGAACGGCTCGATACCACAGATACACTCGAAGCATCCGCAGGAGGTCATCGGCTTCTCCATGATGGAGTACAGGGAAACCTCTTCCAGAGCACCCTGGGAGTACAGCTTAACCGCCTCATTGACATCCTCGTACTCACCGATTCTCTCATCGATGGGCTTCTCTTTGGTGATAACCTGGCAGGGTCCCTGGGGATCCAGCTCGTTGGTAGCCTTTGCGTCCAGCCATGAAACGGCACCGCACAGACCCAGACGCTCCGGAGTAACCACGCATACGTGGGACGGGGAGAATGCCTGGCACATGATACAGCTGTAGTATACGTCTACAGACTCGTCAGTCAGAGTAGCCAGACGGTCGTCACGCTTATCAAACAGCGGGATAGCAGTCTCATGACGCATCTTGGTACACAGCTCCGGATCGGTGATAACCTTAACCTGACACTTATCTACAACTGCGTCAAACTCATTCTTAATTCTTGCGTACAGAACCTCACCGATGTGCTTTGCACGGAAGCCTGCGTCGAAAGCGTTCTTGCTTACACGGATACGAATCATATCACGCTGACCGGTATGCATAACACCCTCGATGCAGTTCAGGTAGTTATGGAACTTACGCTCGAATACCGGCTCAAAGTCAGCCTGCATGCTCTTTCCGGCAACCTCTACCACGTAGCCGATGCTGTGCTTGCTGCCTACCTCGAACTCGTCGAAGTCCGGTCCGATTACTTCGATCTTGTGGTCCTCAACCTCAGACGCGTCCTTTGCCTCAACCAGCTCGAAACAGTCCACACGGGAACCGTCGAACTCTACCTGCATATCGCCGCGGCGGATAATCTCGCCCTCGAATGCGGATGCGAAGGAAACCGGGATATCGATCTTGGTAACCTTAATCTTAATATCTCTTGCTTCAATAGAAGTAGCGTTGAACTTGGATACGTCCTCCTGAACGATCAGGCTCTTCGGTACACGGAAGATGTTCTCGGTCTCGTTGGTAACTACCGGGAAACCAAGAGCGATTGCGCCTGCACCACAAGCTACGATAACATCATCCAGCGGCTTGAACGCATTTACGAACGCCGGTACACGGTCCATGGTGTACTTCATCAGCGCGCCTGCGTCGCCCGGTGTTACGTTACCGAAGATCAGAGCCGCACGAAGCGCTACAGATACAACGTGGATTACTGCGGTTACGTCCTTGCCAAGCGGTACGATACGTACGGCGTTGCCCATGTTCAGGCCTGCCTCTACGCACTGATCGATAACGCCGCCTACCAGAGTAACCAGACAGCCCTGTGCCTGATAGCTCTTAACCAGCTCTACTGCTTCTTCTGTAGAAGGAGCGCTTCCCAGGATAACAGCTACGCCCGGGATATCGCCGGTTACAAGGGGTACACCCAGCTCACGGATGATAGCGTCTGCCAGATGTCCGTAGCAGGGCTCCTCGTACGGCTTTGCGCCGTTCATGTACTTCAGTACCTCGATGAACTCTGCGCACAGAGCTGTTGCAACACCGCTCATGAATGCGTCGTTCAGTCTCTTCTCTCTGGTCATCAGAGTTTTTACAACTCCCAGAGCTGCCTTCAGTTCTTTCACGTTGGTAACCTTGCTTCCTGTT
>ERZ827088.1431-NODE-1431-length-29709-cov-5.814494_pt1 | contig 29709 bp, 24 predicted proteins | sample MGYA00519922_ERZ827088 | MGnify/ENA primary metagenome ERZ827088 (study PRJEB31778, sample SAMEA3449254) | human gut metagenome | biome: human gut; feature: human-associated habitat; material: faeces | place: United Kingdom | collected 2010/2012 ...
ATGTTACTTCACGTTCGAAAACTTTGTGCGCCTTACCTCCCATTGAAATGAGAGGATTGCGGCGCACGGGTTCTGTCATGCAAAAGGAGACCGACTATGTACGAGACATTAGCACACCTCGCCCAAAGTCCCGTCCCCTGAAGCGCAGGAAGGGCGCCTTCCTGAGAAGGCGCCCTTCCGAGCATCATGAATCGAACGTCCTTATGCGGCGAAGTTCTGCTGAGCGAACTCCCAGTTCACGAGGCTGTCAAAGAACGCATCGATGAACTTCGGACGGGCGTTGCGGTAGTCGACGTAGTAGGCGTGCTCCCAGACGTCCAGCGCGAGAAGCGGCTTCTGATCGCCCGTGAGCGGCGTGCCGGCGTTGCTCGTGTTGACGATGGCCAGCGTGCCGTCGGCATTCTTCACGAGCCACGTCCAGCCGGAACCGAAGTTGCCCACAGCGGAGGCCGTAAAGGCCTTGCGGAAGGCGTCATAGGAACCCCAGATTGCATTGATCGCCTCAAGAAGGGCGCCTTCGGGCATGCCGCCGCCCTGCGGCTTGAGGCCCTGCCAGAAGAACGTGTGGTTGAAGACCTGGGCCGCATTGTTGAACACGCCGCCCGTGGAGGTGCGGATGATTTCCTCAAGGGACTTGCCTTCGAAGTCCGTGCCGGCGATCAGGCCGTTCAGATTGTTGACGTAGGTCTGATGATGCTTGCCCCAGTGGAATTCCAGGGTTTCACGGCTCATGGCGGGCTCGAGGGCGTCGAGCGCATAAGGAAGAGCAGGCAGAGTAAACATGTTGGTATCTCCCCCGAACCTGTCGGGATCTGAGTTTCGATAAATGAAGTTTATCATAAAAGATCTGCCAATATAGACTCCTAATATTTGGATACAACCTTCACACGAACAGGCTCCCTTTTGTCTGCAGGATCATTTCGCCACGGCCTTCCTGCTGCCATCAGCGAAGCAGAGCGTGAGTTCGTCCCCCGTCGCGATTTCGGCGGCTGCAGTAACCGTTCCGTCCGCAAGTTCGACTCTTGCGTAGCCGAGCTTGAGCGGCTTGTCGGGATCAAGTCCTGCGAGTGCATGTCCGAGCGCCCGCAGGTGCAGCGCAGCCTCGTCGAGGCGCCTCTCCATGTCGGGAAGTCTCCTCTCGAGGAGCCTGAGCTCCATGTCCTTCCTGTATGCCGACTGCTCGAAGGCAGCCGCCAGACCTGTCCGGGTCTGGTCCAGGCGCCGGCTTTGTGCGTTGCACGCGCGTTCCGCCGCGAGTTCAAGGGTCTTGTCCAGAGACGTCAGCCTGACGCTTCTGGCCCGCAGCACGGCGTCCGGCGACTGCAGGCACAGAGCGAAGTGATCGAGCCTGCGCGCCCGTGTGCCGAGCACTCCCTCCGATGCATCCTCCAGACGCTGCGCCAGCGCTTCGAGCTGTACGCTGCGCCTCCGGGGCAGGGCGCCGATGCCTGCGAGCCCCGAACCTGCGGTCTCGAGGCGCGCTTCGCGCCCCTGCAGGCTGCCTGCGGCAAGACGTTCGAGCAACATCCCGTTGCGCACAAGATCCCCCTCCTGCCTTGAGAGGAAGCCGTCCTGCCTGCTCATCCTTGCCTCGAGCCGGTCGAGCGTCTGTCCTGCGTCATCCGTCTTTCTGTCCACGGCCAGCGTCATGCGCTCTTCGAAGTCATCAAGAAGCGAGCGCCAGTAGTGAATGTCCGGACCGATGTGCTCCGCAGCGGCGGTGGGCGTGGAGGCGCAGACGTCGGCTGCAAGCGCCGCGAGCGTTTCGTCGGACTCATGACCGACCCCCGCGATGACGGGCGTCTTCAGGCTTCTCAACTTCCTCACCAGACGCTCGTCATTGAAAGCGGACAGGTCCTCGAAGGAGCCGCCGCCGCGAACGAGCAGGATGACGTCGGCCCCGGCCGCATCCGCACGATCGATTGCAGCCATAAGCGACAGAGGAGCCGACTCCCCCTGCACATAGGCGGGCGAAAGCATGAGCCTCACCCACGGCGTCCGCCTGTCGATCGTCCTTCGGACGTCCTGTAGCGCCGCCGCCTGAGCGCTCGTCACCACGACGACCCGCCTCACGAAAAAGGGAAGCGGCTTCTTTAGGCCTTCGAAAAAGAGTCCCTCCGCGGAAAGCCGGGCCTTCAGCCTCAGATAGGCTTCATAAAGCGCCCCCGCACCAGCATGGCGCCAGTCCGTCACCTTGATCTGCAGATCACCGCTTTTGGCATAGACGTCCACAGCCCCGGTCACCTCGATCCTGTCGCCCGTTCTAAACGTTGCGGGATGACGTCTGGCGTTGCCGGCAAAATACGCGCATCTGATGGAGGCGTCCCTGTCCTTGAGCGTCAGATATACGTGCCCCGACGCAGGCATCGAAAGGTTGCTCACCTCCCCCGACACCCAGACACCGCCCAGCATGCCGCCGAGCGCACTGCGGATTCGAGCCACCGCAGCCCCGACCCCCAGAACGTTTTCAGATCGGGCCGGCTCCCTGCGAAGCGGTACGGACGGACGAGCGGAGGCGGGACGACTAAAGCATTCGTCATCAAAAAGAAAGGGATAATCGGGCATAAGGTCCCTGTGTACAAGCCTGTGGATAATTGTCGGAGTCTGCGAACGTCCATTCTACCCTTTGCCCGTGCTCGTCAGGCGCTCCGGCGCATCCGCCCCGCAGGCCAATCCGAGTCCCAAAGCCTGAAATTTCCACACTTTGCACAAAAATTAGGCAGTTGGCACTTTTACCTTTTATTTCATGACGTTAACTGTCAAAAAACAGACTTATCCACAGAGCTACTCACAGCCTCTGGGGAAAACACCATAATGCTCACGTCGACGGTACCGACGGACATGCAGATTTTCATAAAAAAGTCAATAGGGACAGAAAGAAAATCGGCAGGGTTGTCCACATCCCTGCAACAGTAGGCGAGTCACGAAGTCGCATCTGAGTAGGAAGGCCCCGAACACTGACAAAATACGCAATCGCTTGATTTTCAAATGTTTTTCAAACGAGGGGAGAAGTCTTCGCCCTCTTCGCCCGTCTTTTGCAAGCTCTGGTAGAGAGCGAGCGTGGAAAAGCCAGCGACTTGTCCACACAGTTATCCACAACATCGTGGATAACTTCCGATGCCGAAAGCCCCGTCCCTGTCGTCAAAAAGCGCCCTTGCGGCGCGCACCGGGGGGTGAAAACCGTTTATCATTACCGCTCCCGCGCAACTGCATGCGCTCTTCCATCAACGTCATGTCCGACAAGCCACCCCCTACACCCTTTTCCTCGACCATCCCGCCGGCATACGCCGCAGCGTCCGTTTGTTCGCACATCCATGCGGAGGTGCTCTCATGACATGGCGCGCCGGTCTTGAAGCCTGGGCTCACCGCCAGTGGGCCTCCCGCGGCCCCGTGGCCTGGCTTCTTTCTCCGCTCTCCCTCGTCTTCCTCGCCGTCAGTCGTTCGCGCCGCGAGCGTACCGTGCCCAACCGTCTGCCTGTCCCCGTCGTCGTGGTCGGCAACATTTATGTCGGCGGCACGGGCAAGACGCCCGTGACGATCGCCCTTGTCCGCGAGCTTCAGGCACGCGGTTGGCGCCCGGGCGTCATCTCCCGCGGCTTCGGACGCCGCGAAGACGGCATTCGACTGATCAACGAGGAGACTCCTGCCGCCGAAGCCGGCGACGAGCCTCTTCTCATTGCAAGGGAAACTGGAGTCCCCGTTGCCGTCGGTCGAGCCCGATTTGAAGCGGGCAGAGCGCTTCTCGAGGCGCATCCCGAAGTGGATCTGATTGTGAGCGACGACGGTCTGCAGCATGCGGCTCTCGCCCGCGACGTCGAAATCGCGGTCGTCGGCGCGCGCGGCCTCGGCAACGGCTGGGTGCTTCCCGCGGGCCCGTTGCGCGAGCCTCCCTCCCGTCTCGACACCGTGGACGCCATCGTTCTCAATACATCGAACGAAGCCGTCGTCGAAAGCAGGACGCCGCGCTTCGCCGCCTCGAGTTGCTTCGGCGCCTGCACGCAGCTTGCGACCGGCAGAACCGCCCTCATCGACGAGCTTGCCGACAGGATTCACGCCGAAAAACTCAAGCCGCTCTCCGCTGCCGGCATCGCCGCTCCGGGACGCTTCTTCGCGATGATCCGCGCCCATGACATTGAGGGAGCCGAGCTCGAGCTTGGCGACCATTTCGACTTCGCCGAGAATCCCTTTGCGAACCGCACCGAGGACATCATCTTCATCACGGGCAAGGACGCCGTCAAGTGCCGCCACGATCCGGCGCTCGCAGGCGACAAGCGCATCTGGGTCGTCGGTCTTGAAGTCAAGCTCGACTCCTACCTGATCGACCTGATCGACAAGCGCGCCCGCGACGCCGCAGGCAGGCACTGACCTCGCTTCAGCAAGCCATGAAAAGCGCCTCCCGCATCCCCTGATGCGGTTCGAGGCGTTTTTATTATGGTTTCCGCCCCACCACGAGCGGTAAAATGTTGGTTTTAATCCTTTCCGAAAGGGATACTGAGAACAATGTCCGCCAAACTCAACGACATGATCGTCTGTCCTGTCTGCAAGGGCAGGCTTCTGCAGGGCGACGGCGAGCGCCGCGAGCTCGTCTGCCCGCGCTGCCGCCTCGCCTTTGAAGTCCGCCACGACATTCCCGTGATGCTTCGCAACGCCGCCCGCAGCCTGAGCGACAACGAGGCGCGCCACTACTCCGAGCGCTCGGCCGCACTCGATCCCAAGTGAGGTTCTCATGTCCTTTACCGTGATCATTCCTGCGCGCCTCAAGTCCTCGCGCCTTCCCGACAAGCCGCTCGCCGACATCTGCGGCAGACCGATGATCGTCCGAGTCGCCGAGCGCGCCCTCTCCTGCGGCGCGGACAGGGTCGTCGTGGCGGTGGACGATGCGTCCGTCTACGAGGCCTGCGCAGCCGCAGGCCTTGACGTGATCATGACGGATCCCCATCACCCGACGGGCACCGACCGACTTGCCGAAGCCGTCGCCAAGATCGGCCTTGCCGATGACGAGAACGTCGTCAACCTTCAGGGTGATGAGCCTCTGATGCCGCTTAACGTCATCCGAGACGTGGCCGACCTGCTCGCCTCCAGGCCCGACTGCGCCATGGCGACTGCCGCACACACCATCCACGACGTCGAGAGCTTCTTCAATCCCAACGTCGTCAAGGTCGTGCTCGATGACCGCGGCACCGCCCTCACCTTCTCCCGCGCTCCGATTCCCTGGCCCAGAGACCACTTCCGAGAAACAAAGGAAAGTCTCCCCGAAGGCTTCGCGCCGCTTCACCATCTCGGTCTCTATGCCTACCGTGCAGGCTTCCTGCGCCGCTTTCCCACCCTGCCTCAGGCTCCTTTGGAAAAGCTCGAGAGTCTGGAGCAGCTTCGCGCCCTCTACTACGGCGAGCGCATTGCGGTCATGGTGCTTGACGCCGCCCTTCCTGCGGGCGTCGACACCCAGAAGGATCTTGACCGTGTGCGCGCGATCTTCGAAAAGAGCGCGCCCGTCTGATTCCCGTTGCGAATACGTGCACGGTCTTTGACTTCATGCGGATTCGGGATAAAATTTGCTTATTCTCCGCCGTTCCCCCGGACGGCAGGCCGCCGGAAGTCTCCGGCGTCGTTCATTACATAATCGAAGGAGCATTCCAATGCGTCTGATTCTGATTGGGCCTCCCGGTGCCGGCAAGGGCACGCAGGCCAAGTTCATCTGCGAAAAGTTCGGTATTCCCCAGATCTCCACGGGCGACATGCTTCGTGCCGCCGTCAAGGCGGGCACCCCGCTCGGTCTGGCTGCCAAGGCCGTGATGGACAAGGGTCAGCTTGTCTCCGACGACATCATCATCGGTCTCGTCAAGGACCGCCTCACGCAGCCCGACGCCGTGAACGGCGCCCTCTTCGACGGCTTCCCCCGTACGATTCCGCAGGCTGAAGCCCTTCAGGCCGCAGGCATCCCGATCGACTTCGTTCTCGAAATCCAGGTGCCTGACGCCGAAATCGTTGAACGCATGTCCGGTCGCCGCGTCGACCCCGTCTCCGGCCGCACGTACCACATCAAGTACAACCCGCCGAAGGTTGAAGGCAAGGACGACGTGACGGGTGATCCGCTCATCCAGCGTGACGACGACCGCGAGGAAGTCGTTCGCAAGCGTCTCGACGTCTACCACAGCCAGACGGAAGCCCTCGTCGGCTTCTACAGCGACCTCGCCAAGTCCGGTGACAAGACCGCTCCGCAGTACCGCGCCATCTCCGGTCTCGGTGCCATTGACGCCATCACGGCCCGCGTCTTCGAAGCGCTGAAGTAATTCCGCACCTTCGCCGACAACGCTCAAGCCCGAAGCACCCGCTTCGGGCTTTTCCTTTTTGGAGGGCCCCGCTCTTCATCCCCTCCCCGAAGGTATGATTGAGGCATTCCTCCAATGAAACCGTCCTCCGCCATGCCTGCCTATCAAGAAATCATCGATGCACTCCGCTCCGCCGTGAGCGACACGGGGCTCATAACCGATCCCGCCGACATCTCCGCCGCCGCTCTGGACGGCAGAGGACGCAGACAAGGCGAAGCGCTTGCCGTCGTGCGACCCGCCTCGACCGAAGAGGTTTCTCTCGTCATGAAGACTGCCGCCGCATACGGACTCTCCGTCATCCCGCAGGGCGGCAATACTAGCAATGTCGGAGGCGCCACGCCTGAACCCGGCGCCTCCGCAGAGACAGCGCGACGAACTCTCATCCTTCAGCTCGGCCACATGAAGCGCATCCTGAATGTCGACACCGTCAACAACACGATCACGCTTGAGGCCGGCGTCGTTCTGCAGGATGCACAGAAGGCCGCCTCGGATGCAGGGCGCCTTCTTCCCCTGTCGCTCGCCGCCGAAGGCTCATGCCAGACAGGAGGCGTCATCGCCGCCAATGCGGGCGGCGTGCACGTGTTGCGGTACGGCATGGCGCGGCGTCAGGTGCTCGGCCTCAAGGTCGTGCTCGCCTCAGGCGAAGTGCTCGACCTCATGAAGGGGCTTCGAAAGGACAATTCAGGCTACAGCCTGCGGGACGTCTTCATCGGATCCGAAGGCACGCTCGGCGTCATCACCGAAGCCGTCCTCGCGCTCGAGCCCATGCCCCGTTCCATCGTCTCGGCCTGGATCACGCCTCATCGCCTTGAAGACGTTGAAACGCTCTTTGAAACACTTGAGGCGGCCTTCGGCCCCGGTCTCACCGCTTTCGAACTCATCGGTCGCACGCCGCTCGAATCGCTCTCGTCCGTCACGGGCATGACGCCCCCCGTCTCTCTTTCCGACTGGCAGGTGCTTCTAGACGTCTCCGACTGGCGACGGGATTCCGACGAATCCTCAGAAGAACTCGAGGGCGTTCTGGCACCGCTTCTCGAGAACGGACTGATTCTCGACGGTGCCGTCAGCCGCAGCGAATCGGACCGCGAGGCCTTCTGGCGCTGCCGTGAGACCATTCCCTCCGCCGTCAAGCGTGAGGGCGGAAACGTCAAGCACGACATCAGCGTCCCGCGCTCAAGCCTCGTCCGCTTCATCAGGGAAACAAGCGCCGCCCTTGAGGAGACCTTCCCGGGCGTAAAGCCCTCCGTCTTCGGCCACTACGGCGACGGGAACCTGCACTTCAACGTCGGTCCCGCCGGCGTCGCCTTCCCGCATGAAGAAGCCGTTCACAGGCTCGTGCACGACCGAGTCCTTGCCGAAGGCGGCTCCATCGCCGCAGAGCACGGCGTCGGAAGTCTCAAGACGCAGGAGCTCAAGCGCACCAAGACACCGGAGGAGCTGGCCGCCATGCGTGCCCTGAAACTCGCCTTCGACCCCGACAACCGTCTCAATCCGGGCCGCATCGTCGAGATCTGAGGAGTGCGCCATGCCGATGCCGTCCGCTTACGAAACACGTTCCGAGGCCTTTTTCAGGCTCTATGAGGGTGAAACGCCCCAAGAGATTCAAACGCTCCTCACCCGATGGATACCCAAGGGAAGCCGCGTTCTAGAGCTCGCTTGCGGATCGAGCCGAGATGCCCGCTTCATGTCGGGCCTCGGCGCCATCGTCGAAGCCACGGACGGGAGCGGGCCGCTGCTGAAGCTCGCCGAGGCCAGAGCTCAGGCCCTCCTCGGCGCCGAGTCGCCCTCCTTCTCCCTGCTTTGCCTTCCTCCCGACAAGGGTTCCGAAGACGCACTATTCGCCCGTCTCCCCCGCTTTGACGCCGTCTACACCTGCGGAGTTCTTCAGCATCTGTCCGACCATGAACTCTATGAAGGCGCATGCTTCATGGAGCGTGCTGTCACGGACAAGGGCACGCTGATCGTCGTCGTGCCTCTTGACCACAAGGGGGATCCAGATCGCAAGACCTTCTTGCGCGATTCGCTCGACTATGCCACGCTCTTCGAGCGCATGGGCTTTCGGCTGGCCTCGCAGGAAATCCGGGACGGCGTCGGCTCTCCCGGTCACGAGTGCAGATGAGCGTCCTGCGTTTTTCTTCGCGACTCGCAAAGCGAGCTGAGCAACAGACGATTCAGGCACATTCTCGAAAAGGATGTCAAAACCTCGACCTACAAGCTCGCGCTCCTACGCGCACTCTGCGACATCAACCGCACCATGCCGCGCAGCGTCCGCTTCGACAATGGCAAAGCTCTGGTGCCGCTCTGCCTCATCGCCGAACGATGGATCAGGGACTACTGGCAGCTCGCCAGCGGCCCCCGCATGCCCAGACAGATCCATCAGAACAGAGAGCTCGGCTTCGGCACTGCGCTCGAACGGACCATGACAAAATGTCATAGCCAATACGGCGTCTTTGAATCCCTGATGCGAAACGAGGCACGTTCAAAGGATCAGACCTCACTGCTTCAACTGCTCTTCGACGATGTCGTCACGACCGCTCTCAAGGGGCCCATCCATTACATTCAGGATGACGGCAGGAACCCCGTTTTCACCTACGTCGCCACGCACGCCGGTCGCAGGCCTCCTTTTACAGGACGCGGATCAATCATCGAACGCTACGGTCTCCTCGCCTTTCCCGCCGAACTCTGGCTCGAACTCAACCGCATCGCCCCCTGGCTCGAGGACAGCTTGATTCTCGAGTGGGCCAGACTCTCCGCACGCTTTGAATCCCTGTGCAGCGCTGAGCACGCCCTTACGCAGGCCGACATCATCGTGCGCCTTCTGCCGCCGGAGTCCGCCCGCGACACGGACTTTGCCGCAAGCGCCTACAAGGCTGCAATCAGCCGAGGCTCCCTTCGGAGCATCTGGAGCGGAACGCCGCTCAAGGCGCAGACGCTGGCCGTCGACCACATGCTGCCCTGGGCCTGCTTTCACTGCAACGACCTCTGGAACCTCATGCCCGCCGACCGCGTGGAAAACGGAAGAAAATCGGACGCCATTCCGTCCGCCGACATTCTGCATGACTCGCGCGACAGAATATTCTCGAACTGGGCCCTGCTCTCCTCGCTCGCTCCCACCCGCTTCGCCAGTGAAGCTGAAATAGCGCTCACCCGAACGCCGCTTCCCAAACTGCATTGGGAACCCCCGCTTTTCGACGCACTTCTGGAAACCGCCGACATGGCGGCGAGACAACTTCAGTCCGCCCGATGGCCCTGAAACGCCTCCTTACCTGAGAACGGCGTCCGCCCGTCACCCGATCTGCTATCCTCATCCGACAGGCCTTCGCCTTCCGTCGCCCATAGGCAACAGAAGATGCATTTCGCACGCCTGCGCACAAACACTGCAAACTCTGTGAGGACTCCCCCAATGTCTGTTCACATCACGCGCCGCGCGCTGATTGGTTCCGCTTCCGCCGCTGCGGCACTCTGGCTCACAGGCTGTGCGACCACCGCCGCCCCCCGTGAGGAAAACATCCGCCCCGCCACCTTCAGCAATCTCGGCGCCCGCGCCGCCCCCGCCACGCCTCTCACCGCCAAGCGCATTCCCATGCCCGTGGTCGATGCCTTCAAGGGCGACGGCATCTTCTTCTTCGACGATGATGAAGGCGCGCAGTTCCGCATCACCGACCTGATCCGTGAAAACAGCCGCTACAAGGTCGAAGAGGACTACGCCTTCGGCAAGCCTCACGGCTTCTCCTGGGGTTCCGGTGCCGTCGGCATCATGAGAGACGGCCGACGCGTTCCGCCTGAAAATCCGACAGGACTTCGCCCCGAGGGCGACCACGTCGTCATCGAATTCGACGGCAGGGAAAAACTCGAGCTTCGCGTCACGCTGGAGGCCTACGACGTCTCCGGTCAGGAAATCCGAGACTTCCTGCGCACCCGAGGCAACATGCCGACCAAGGCCGCGCTCTTCATGGGCGAGGAGCGATTCCCCGCAGGCAGTGTAGCCTATGCCGCCACGCTCTGGATCATTCAGGACGAGCTGCTCGCGCTGAGCCACACTGCCTTCACGGGTTCGAACAACATCGAGGACTTCTCCGAGCGCTTCACGAAGGAAACGCCATACTGTCTCAACGTGCTTCCCGGCGACGGTGTCATGCCCGTGGGCCTTCGCTTCGAAAAGACCATCAAGAAGAAGACTGGCAAGGAAAAGATCAAGACGCGCCGAGGAACAAAGACCCGCACGGTGGAACTGCCGCAGAACGGCCTCGTCAACGTCTATCACACGAAGTCCGGCACGATCTTCTGCCAGCGAAGCAAGCCCGACCCCGTCGTAAAGGCCCGCTGGGACCTTCGCTACCTCAACGGCACCCGCACGCTGACGGTCGACTTTCCCACGCTCATCGACTCCCTGAGCATCGGCCTCATGACTGCCAACCGCGGCAAGCTCATGCCGGCCTTCGCCGAGGAGCTCACGCCGACGAGCCGCAAGACCCGCGTCATTCCCACCGCCGTCTGGCTCAAGAATGAAAGGATCCGAGACAGCCAGTACCGCTTCAACAAGACCGCAGCGACGGCCGTCAAGGCCGCCATCGAAGCCTCCCGCCCGCGCCGCAAGGCCTGGGAAGCCGCGAATGAAAGCGACGTGACGCGCCGCGCCCGCGCCCTTCAGGCCAAGAAGGCCGCCTCTGGCAAGGCACGCAGGACGCCCGCCAAGAAGCGCTGATCATCCTTTCGCGTATGAAAACGCCAGAGCTTTCACCCTGGCGTTTTTCATGCCGTCATCAGCCTTCGCCGAAGGCCTCCTCCCATGCATACTGAATGAGCCCCGCTCCCCTGTCCTTGATGGCCGCAGGATCGGAAAGCACCTGACGCCATCTGCGTGCGCCGGGCAGCCCCTGAGCCAGACCGTTCACATGACGAGCCACGGCACGGATGGCGTGCACGTCGTCCCTGTAGTTCTCCTCCAGATACGCCGTCATGCGATGAACGCATTCAAGGCGCGTCACGTCGTGCTCAACACCGTAGAGCACCTCGTCGACGCCGGCGAGCATCCAGGGATTCTGATAGGCCGCGCGTCCCACCATCACGCCGTCCATGCCTGCATCAACAAGCGCCTTCGCCTCGTCGAGGGAGGCGATCTGTCCATTGATCAGCATCACCGTGTCGGGAAAGTCCTTCTTGAGCCTGAAGGCAGTCTCGCGAACAAGCGGAGGAACCTCTCGATTCTCCTTCGGCGACAGCCCCTTGAGCCAGGCCGAGCGCGTATGAACGATGAAGACGCGGCAACCAGCATCATAGACCGTGCCCACGAAGTCGCGCACAAAGCCGTATTCGTTGTGATCATCCACCCCGATGCGGTGCTTCACCGTCACGGGCTTGTCCGTCACGTCCTGCATCGCCCTGACGCAGGCGGCCACGGTCTGAGGCTCGAGCATCAGACACGCCCCGAAGCTTCCCTTCTGCACACGCTCGGAAGGGCATCCGCAGTTGAGGTTGTATTCGTCATAACCGTAAGCTGATGCAATTCGGACGGACTCCGCCAGATCGGCAGGATCCGAGCCGCCCAGCTGCAGTGCGACGGGATGCTCCGGCTGTGAAAAGCCGAGCAGGCGGTCACGATCGCCGTGAATGATCGCCCCAGTCGTCACCATCTCGGTGTAGAGGCGAGCCCTGCTCGTGAGCAGCCTGTGAAAGTACCTGCAGTGCCGGTCTGTCCAGTCCAGCATCGGCGCCACGGTGAAGCGCCAGTCCCCGGGATTGAGAGGCATGAAAGTCGGTTCCGTAAACAAGTGTTGTTGAATAAAAATTAAGCCGCCCCGAAGGGCGGCTCATAAGTCGAGATCTTACCTGTCGTCAAACGTGCCGTCGACATATAGCCATCGGCCGTTCTCAAGACGGAAGCGGCTGTTCTCCTCCAACCTGAAGGCGCCCTGAGAGGTCCTGCCGCGCGCGGTGAAGCTGACTCTGCCCTCCGCCCCTTCCTCGTAAGAGGAGTGAATGACGAGGGAAAGCCACTTCGGCCGTTCCTCGCCATCTTCGAAAAGGACGGCGGGCCGCGTTTCAGGCGCCCACGTCTCTAGGACATAGGCGTCGAGATCGAGAGCATATGCCGAATAGCGGCTTCGCATCAGAGCCTCGGGCGTTTCTGCGGGCACACCCGCATGAAGACGCCCGCAACAGGCTGCGAGTGCGAACCCGCTCCCGCAAGGACAGGCCGCATCACACCCCTTCGACTTCTTCTTACTCATCCTTCTCGCCGAATTCGTTCTGAACGGCGCGGGCGGCGCGCTTGCGTTCGAAGTCCTTCAGATAGCGCTTGCGCAGGCGGATGGAGTGCGGCGTGATTTCGACAAGTTCGTCGTCATTGATGAACTCGACGGCGCTTTCCAGCGTGAGCTTGACAGGCGGCACCAGACGGATGGCTTCGTCCGTACCGGAGGCACGGATGTTGGTGAGCTGCTTGCCGCGGATCGGGTTCACGACGATGTCGTTTTCACGGGCGTGCTCGCCGATGATCATGCCTTCGTAGAGCTTGTCGCCCGGGGAGACGAAGAGGCGGCCGCGCTCCTGAATCTTCCAGAGAGCATAGGCCACGGCATCGCCGTCGTCCTGGGAGATGATCACGCCGGAGCGGCGCTCGCCGATGTCGCCGCGGCTGATGGGACCGTAGTCGTCGAAGACGTGGCTCATAATGCCGGTGCCGCGGCACATCGTCATGAAGAGGCTCTGGAAGCCGATGAGACCGCGGGCGGGAATGCGGTATTCAAGGCGGACGCGGCCCTTGCCGTCCGGCTGCATGTCCTGCAGGTCGCCCTTGCGGCGGCCGAGCTCTTCCATGACGGAGCCCTGATGCTCTTCCTCGACGTCGACCGTCAGAAGTTCATACGGTTCCATCTTGACGCCGTCGACTTCCTTGAGAAGGACGCGCGGACGGGAGACGGCCAGTTCGAAGCCTTCGCGGCGCATGTTCTCGAGAAGAATCGTGAGATGAAGTTCACCGCGACCGGCGACTTCCCAGACGGTTTCGTCGTCGGTGTTGCGCACGCGCATGGCGACGTTGGACTTGAGCTCGCGTTCGAGACGTTCGCGAATCTGGCGGGACGTCACGAACTTGCCTTCACGGCCGGCGAGCGGAGAGGAGTTAACCTGGAAGTTCATCGTCAGGGTCGGCTCATCGACCTTGAGCATCGGGAGGGCTTCGGGTTGCTGAAGATCGGTGATCGTCGTGCCGATGGAGAGCTCTTCAATGCCGTTGACGAGCACGATGTCGCCGGCTTCGGCTTCATCGACGAGCTGACGCTCGAGGCCCTCGAACTTCAGGACCTGATTGATCTTCACGCGCTTCGGGGTGTCTTCCGGACCGTTCATGATCGCGACGTCCATGTTCGGGCGGATGCGGCCGCGATGCACGCGGCCGATGCCGATCTTGCCCACGTAGCTCGAGTAGTCGAGCGAGCAGATCTGAAGCATCAGGGGGCCGTCGGGATCGTCGTCACGGACGGGGATGTACTTGATGATGTCGTCGAAGACGGCGCGCATGTTGCCGATCTGCTTGAGCTCTTCGACGTCGGTCGTGTGACCGGCAAAGCCGTTGAGAGCGGAGGCGTAGATCACGGGGAAGTCGAGCTGGTCTTCCGTGGCACCGAGCTTGTCGAAGAGGTCGAACGTCTGGTTGACGACCCAGTCGGGACGGGCGCCCGGGCGGTCGATCTTGTTGACGACGACGATGGGCTTGAGGCCCTGGGCGAGAGCCTTGCGGGTCACGAAGCGCGTCTGCGGCATCGGGCCTTCAACGGCGTCGACGAGGAGCAGCACGCCGTCGACCATGGAGAGGACGCGTTCAACTTCACCGCCGAAGTCAGCATGCCCCGGGGTGTCAATGATGTTGATGTGCGTACCTTCGTATTCGACGGCGCAGTTCTTCGAGAGAATGGTGATGCCGCGTTCGCGTTCCAGATCGTTGGAGTCCATCACGCGTTCAGCAACCTGCTGATTGGCGCGGAAGGTGCCGGCGCTGCGAAGCAGGCAGTCCACCATCGTGGTCTTGCCGTGGTCGACGTGCGCGATGATCGCAATGTTACGAATAGCTCGAGTCATTTTTTTCTCGTGTTGATTTAATGTGCGATGAGTCTTTCAGGCTCAAGGACGCCGCGCTCGTTTGCGCGGGCCGTCCCGAGCAGCATGTTGTTCGGTCCGTATACGCGGACGCGCCCCCGCATTGTAAGCCCGAGGGCAAGGCGCTGTCCCGTCATGAAGCGTGCCGTCTGCATTTCGTCAAGCGTCACGGCTTCAAAGGTCTGCAGAAGAGAGTCGGCCCCCTTGAGAAGACGGCGGGCCTCTTCGGGAGAGCCGCATTCTTCAAGCGTCTCAACCGTCACGGCGTCGTCGATAGAAAGGTCGCCGACGCGCGTGCGGCGAAGAGCCGTCAGATGAGCGCCGCACCCAAGCCTGCGCCCGATGTCCTCGGCAAGCACGCGAATGTACGTACCCTTGGAAACGAGACACGTGAGTATGAAGGACGTGCCGTCAAAATCGGAGGCCGCGATCTCGCGCACGGTGACCGTGCGCGGAGCACGTTCAACCGTCTCCCCCTGACGGGCGAGCTGATAAAGGCACTTGCCGTTGACCTTGAGGGCTGAGTACATGGGCGGAATCTGAACGATCTCACCCAGAAAGGCGGCGACGGCCTCTTCGAGTGCCTCGGCCGTCACGTCGACGGGATGACGCTCGACGATCTCGCCCTCGGCGTCGCCCGTGGACGAGACCTCGCCGAGCTTCACGCGGGCGACATAGCCCTTTTCGGCGTGCAGCAGGTCGGCGGAAAACTTCGTTGCGTTGCCGAAGCAAAGCGGCAGAAGCCCTGTGGCCATCGGATCGAGAGTGCCCGTATGGCCAGCCTTCTGCGCGTTGACAAGCCTGCGCACCGTCTGGAGCGCAGCGTTCGAACTCATGCCGAGCGGCTTGTCAAGGAGCATGACGCCATCAATCGGATCTCCACGCCTGGCCAAGTCAGTTCTCCTCGGGACGCGTTTCGCTCATGGCCTTGCGGATGAGGGCGTCCATTTCGAAGCCGCGGTTCACGCTGTCGTCGTGCGCGAAGTGAAGCGTCGGCACAGTATGGATCGTCAGCTTGCGAAAGAGATGGTTGCGAAGCATGCCCGCTGCGGCATTGAGACCTTCCTCACAGACGGCGGGATCGCTCCCGATCACCGTAAAGAAGACCTTGGCATGCGCATAGTCGGGCGTAATCTCGCAGCCCGTCACCGTAACGAGGCCGACGCGGGGATCGCGGACCTCCTTCGGGATGAGCACGGCGAGATCGCGGGCGATCTGGTCGGCCACTCGGAGGGAACGGCCGGGTTTCTTCGGTTTCATGAAGGTTGCCCCCCTTGCATAAAGTCAATGACGGGAGGACAGCCCGAAGGCATGTCCTCCCCTGATGTTGGAACGATCCTCTTAAAGCGTGCGGGCGACTTCGGTCACCTCGAAGATCTCAAGCTGGTCGAGCTCACGGATGTCGTCGTAGCCCTTGAGCGACAGGCCGCATTCCTGACCGGCCTGAACTTCGCGGACGTCGTCCTTGAAGTGCTTGAGGGAGGCGAGCTCGCCCGTCCAGATGACCACGTTGTCGCGAAGCAGTCGGACCGACGCATTGCGGCGAACCACGCCTTCGAGCACGCGGCAGCCGGCGATGTTGCCGACCTTCGGCACGCGGATGATCTGGCGGATCTCGAGAAGGCCGAGAGACGTTTCGCGGCGTTCGGGAGAGAGCATGCCGCCCAGAGCGGCCTTAACGTCATCCACGGCGTCGTAGATGATGTTGTAGTAGCGGATGTCGATGCCTTCGGTCTCGGCAACCTTGCGCGCCTGAGCGTCGGCGCGGACGTTGAAGCCGATGATCACGGCGGACGACGCAGCGGCGAGATTCACGTCGGACTCGCTGATGCCGCCGACGGCGGCATGAACGACCTGAACGCGGACTTCGTCCGTGGAGAGCTTCGTAAGCGCATGGATGAGCGCCTCCTGAGAGCCCTGGACGTCGGCCTTGATGATGAGCGGCAGCGTCTTGACTTCGCCCTCGTTCGCACCGGAGAAGAGGTTGGCGAGGTTCGTCGCATGCTGTTTGGCGAGTTTCTGATCGCGGTACTTGCCCTGACGGAAGAGCGAGATTTCACGGGCCTTGCGCTCGTCGTTGAGAACGATGACCTCGTCACCCGCGGCAGGAACGCCGGAAAGGCCCTGAATTTCGACAGGGATGGACGGACCGGCGGCCTGCTGGGCCTTGCCGAGTTCGTTGATCATGGCGCGCACGCGGCCGAATTCCTGGCCGACGAGCACGATGTCGCCGCGATGCAGCGTACCACCCTGAACCAGAATGGACGCGACGGGGCCGCGGCCCTTGTCGAGGCGGGATTCGATCACGATGCCGTGGGCGGGACCTTCGACCGGAGCCTTGAGCTCGAGCATTTCGGCCTGAAGCAGCACGTTTTCAAGAAGTTCGTCAACACCTGCGCCCGTCTTGGCGGACACGGGGCAGAACGGCACGTCGCCGCCCCACTCTTCAGGCATGACGTCGTTGGCAACGAGCTCCTGCTTTACGCGCTCAGGATTGGCCTCGGGCTTGTCGATCTTGTTGATGGCGACAACGAGCGGAACGCCAGCGGCACGGGAGTGCGCAATGGCCTCCTTCGTCTGGGGCATCACGCCGTCGTCGGCGGCAACCACCAGAATGACGACGTCGGTGGCCTGAGCGCCACGGGCGCGCATGGCCGTAAAGGCTTCATGGCCCGGGGTGTCGAGGAAGGTGACGATGCCGCGCGGCGTCTTCACATGGTAGGCACCAATGTGCTGCGTAATGCCGCCGGCTTCACCGGCCGCAACCTTGGCACGACGAATGTAGTCGAGCAGCGAGGTCTTGCCGTGGTCGACGTGGCCCATGATCGTGACGACAGGCGGACGCGGCAGAGCGGGATATTCGACGTTCTGCAGTTCACCGAGGATGGCTTCGGGATCGTCCGGCTTGGCGGCGACGGCCTTGTGGCCCATTTCCTCGACGATGAGCATCGCCGTGTCCTGATCGAGCATCTGGTTGATCGTGACCATCTGCCCCATCTTCATGAGGGTCTTGATCACTTCGGTGGCCTTGACGGCCATCTTGTAGGCAAGGTCCGCAACGCTGATCGTCTCAGGCACCTGAACTTCACGCACCACCTGCTCCTGAACCTGCTGAACGGGTTCGGCATGACGGTTGCGGTCCTGGCTGCGACGGCCGCGGGCCGTGCGCCAGCCGGTCTGCCCGGAATCGTCCTCACCGCGCGTCTTGATCGTGCGGCGATGCTGACCCTCATCACCGAAGCGGTCGGAGCCGCCCTTGCCGCCCTTCTTACGGTCGGACGGGTGGCCCTTGCGGCCATCACCGGCATTCTGCTGCGGCTCGGCGGCCGGACGCTGCGGACGAGCGGTCTTCTTGGCCTTGTCATCCTTGGCGGCAGGCTTCTGCTCAGCGGCCTTCGGGGCTTCGGCGGGCTTTTCAGCGGGCTTGACCTTCTTGGCGGTGAGAACTCCGTTCTTGCGGTTCATCATGGCGCGGATGCTGCGGGCCTCCTCCTCGGCCTTGCGGCGAGCTTCCTCGCGGCGACGGCGTTCGGCGGCCTCGGCCTCCATGCGCTTGGCAGTGGCGGCGGCCACTTCAGCATCAAGCTTGGCCTTTTCGGCCTCGCGACGGGCGGCCTTGAGGGCGGCCTCGTCCTTTTCCTGTTCCTTCTTCAAAGCTTCCTCACGAGCACGGGCTTCTTCAGCTTCACGGCGTGCGGCTTCGGCACGTTCCTGGGCGGCGCGGCGCTCCTCTTCCTCGCGGATGCGGGCTTCCTCGGCGCGGCGGGCCTCTTCAGCACGGGCGCGCTCCTCAGCCTCCGCACGGGCGCAGGCTTCGGCGGCGGCCTTTTCCTCGGCGGCGCGGCGGGCCTGAGCGGCTTCGGCTTCAGCGCGAGCAGCCTCCTCGGCGAGCACCTGCGGATTCTTCACGAAGACGCGCTTGCGTCGCACTTCGACCGGAATCGCACGGGAGCGGCCGGAGCCGTCCTGCTGCTTGACGACGCTCTGTTCCTTGCGCGTGACGGTGATCTTGCGCTGAGCCGATTGCGTGCGCTCGACGCGCAGGCTGTCGAGCAGGCGCGTCTTGTCGGTCTCGCTCAATTCATCCGTTTCGCTCGCCTTGTTGACGCCCGCGGCTCGAAGTTGAGCCAGAAGCGTCTTGGCGGCCACCTTGAGTTCCTGTGCGAATTCGCTTACCGTTTTGCTGGCCATAAATTCCTTTCTCCTTGATGCCTTCAGCCTGAATGCCCTGCGTCCTCTGGGACGCTGCGGGACTTTCCCGGACCGAACGCATCTGCCGTGCCTGCGTCTGTACACCTGCGTCCCGAAGGACGTTCGCGCGCAGACGGCACGGCGATTATTCATTCGCGGCGGAAGACCATTTCTTTGGGGACAAATCCTGATTCGTCCGGAGCGCGGTCTCCGCCATTCGCGGTCGCGCTCCTTTCGCCTTGCGCCTGATTATTCGAACCAGTGCTCGCGGGCCTTCATGATGAGGCTGCTCGCGCGCTCTTCGTCGATGCCCGTCATTTCAACGAGATCGTCTGTGGCGAGTTCGCCAAGATCGTCAAGCGTCTTGACGCCGTGGCCCACAAGCTGGCTGGCGAGATCGTTGTCCATGCCCTCAAGGCTCAGCAGCGGCTCGTCGGCCTTGCGCAGATTCTCTTCACGGGTGATGGCGTCGGCGAGAAGCTTGTTGCGGGCGCGCTGGCGAAGCTCGTCGACCGTTTCACGGTCGAAGGCCTCGATCGCGTAGAGCTCCTTCTCAGGAACGTAAGCGATTTCCTCAACGGAGGAGAAGCCTTCACCGATAAGCACGTCGGCGGCGGCCTCGTCGATGTCGAGGCTGTCCATGAAGTCGGCGCGGATCTTCGCGACTTCCTCATCGCGCTTCTGAGCGGCGGCAGCTTCGGTCATGATGTTGATCTGCCAACCGGTGAGCTCGGACGCAAGACGAACGTTCTGGCCGGCGCGGCCGATGGCGATGGCGAGATTGTCCTCGTCGACGACGACTTCCATCGTGTGGGTCTCTTCGAGCATGACGATCGAACGGACCTTGGCGGGCTCAAGGGCACCGACCACGAACTGGGCGGGATCCTCGTTCCAGGGCACGATGTCGACGCGTTCGCCGCCGAGTTCGTTCGTCACGGCATTGACGCGGGAGCCGCGCATGCCTACGCAGGTGCCGATCGGATCGATGCGGCGGTCGCGGGCGTAGACGGCGATCTTGGCGCGCACGCCCGGATCACGGGCGGCGGACTTGATCTCGAGGAGGCCTTCCTCGATTTCCGGGACTTCAAGCTCGAAGAGCTTCTTGATGAATTCGGGGGACGTGCGGGAGAGGAACACCTGCTGGCCCTTGTTGGACTCGCCGACATGGTCGACGTAGGCGCGCACGCGGTCACCCGTGCGGAGATTCTCACGCGGAATCATCTGGTTGCGCGGCAGGCGAGCTTCAAGACGGCCGATTTCAACGATGGCGTCGCCCTTGTCGATGCGCTTGATCGTGCCAGTCACGATGCTTTCGTTGCGATCGAGGAACTCCTTGAGGATCTGCTCGCGTTCGGCGTCACGCAGGCGCTGAAGGATGACCTGCTTGGCGTCCTGAGCGAAGCGGCGGCCCGTCGTGTCGACGTCAATCACTTCGATCTCGCGCTCGATGAATTCCCCGGGCTGGATTTCCGGATATTCGTCGATGACGTCGGAATACATTTCCTGACGGTCCGGCTCCTGGAGACCTTCCTCGTCGGCAACGACGAGCCAGCGGCGGGCGGCCTTGAATTCGCCAGTCACGCGGTCGACATGCACGACGACGTCGGCGTCCTCACCGGGGAACTGAGCCTTCTTGACGGCGCTGGCAAGCGCGGCCTCGAGCACGCCGAAGACGGTGTCCTTGGCAACATTCTTTTCGCTTGCGAGTACGTCGACAAGCTGGAGCATTTCACGACAGTTCATTGAAATCAACCTTTAAAGTTCAATTCAGCAAGAAGATGGGCATTGTCGACATCGGACAGCGGGAAGGTGACGCGCACGGGGGGAACCTCGGCCGTCTTCTTCCTGCGGCCGCGGAGCGCCGTAACGGCAGCAGTGGGCGTGCGGGCGATGAAGACCTCGAAGAAGTCGAACGTGATCGTTTCAGCACCGGACTCGCCTTCAATGGAGATGATGCGGCCATCGAGCTTGCGGCGGCCGGCCTCGGGGAAGCCTTCGGCGTGAAGGGGCGCAAAGAGCTCGACGTGAGCGAGTTCGCCGGCGAAGCGATCCCAGTCGCGGGCGCGCTTCAAGGGGCGCTCAACGCCGGGAGAGGACACCTCAAGGCGCTCATAGGGAATGTCCTCCACCGTGAAGAGGTGGGTGAGCTGATCGCTCACGCGTTCGCAGTCCTCAAGCGAGATGCCGCCTTCGGCGGTGGTGTCGATCGTCACGCGGACAAGGCCTCTGGCAAGGCGCTCGAGTTCGACGAACTCATAGCCCATGCCTTCGACGGTACGTTCAACGAGCTCGTTAAGCGCTCCGGATTGGGTCATTGATCAAACTTCCTATTAAATTGCGGCCGGAGTCATCCCGGCCCGTCCTGACGGCGCGTCCGTGCTGAACGGCTCGTCCCTGCAGCTTAAGCGGACAAAAGTCAGCCGAAGCTCGAAAAAAACAAAAAAAAAATGGGCAAACGCCCATTCGACACCCTCTGACGCCGGCGGTCCGTCTGCAGCCTTCTGCATGTCCTTCTGGACACGCGGCCTCGGGATTCTCATTCCGGCAGGGCAACGGCGCGGCCTTCTCTCGGTCTGCGCCGCCTGAACCTTTCCGTGAAAACGCCCTCTCCCCCGTTTGCTCAGGGACGGACACGACCTTGAAGGTCGCCTCGGGTTTTCACGAACACCCGCGATTGTAGGTGAAAAAGCGTCCCCGCGCAAGCGCGGAGCCGCTTTTTCAGGTCCTTTCGCGATCAGGAGCGTCCGCCCGTTCGGCGGCGCTGCGTCGGGCGATCGCTCATGTCGCGAGCCTCCCACATGGGCACGCCCGTGCGGTCGGACTTGCCTTCCTTGAAGCGGGTGCCTCGACGAGCCTCGCGGGCCTCGGCCTCGCTTTCGGCACGAGCGCGGGCGCGGGCCTTTTCACGAGCGGCGGCCATTTCGGCCTTCTTAGCCTCAGCCTTTGCAGGAGCTGCGGCGGCCATTTTCTTCTCGGCCTCATCGAGGTCAAGCATCCAGGCGCGAACCTCTTCAGGCGTGAGTTCCATGCGTTTGCCGCGCGGCAGGGTCTTCGGAAGAGAAACGGCGCCGTAGCGAACGCGGATAAGGCGCGAAACCGTCATGCCGACAGCTTCGAACATGCGGCGGACCTCGCGATTGCGACCCTCGCGGATCTGCACGAGGTACCAGTGGTTCATGCCCGTTCCGCCTTGATCCTCGAGCTTGTCGAACTTCGCCATGCCGTCCTCAAGCTCAATGCCCTGCTGAAGCTGAAGCATCTGCTCGGCCTCAAGCTCGCCGATGACTCGAACGGCATACTCGCGATCGATCTCGTAACGGGGATGCATAAGGCGGTTGGCAAGCGCGCCGGAGGTCGTGAAGAGAAGAAGGCCCTCGGTATTGAAGTCAAGACGGCCCACGGCCACCCAGCGGGCGCCCGAGACGCGGGGAAGACGCGCAAAGACGGAGGGACGGCCTTCAGGGTCGTCACGGGAGACGATTTCGCCGGCCATCTTGTGGTACATCAGAACGCGGGGCGTGGAGGAGGCAGCCATCGTGCGGCGCACGAGCCTGCCCTCGACACGAATCATGTCCGCAGCCGTAACGCGGTCACCCACGGTGGCGGTTTGACCGTTGACGGTCACGACGCCGGAGGCGATCAGAGCCTCCATGTCGCGGCGGGATCCGAGCCCAGCATCGGCGAGCGCCTTCTGAAGCTTTTCGGTCGGCAGATCGGCAGGCGTCTGCTGCTGGCGGGCGCGGTCGATGATGTCGAGCGCGATCGGACGATCCGCAAAGCCCCTGTAGCCGTCGGCCTCGGACTCCATCTGTCCGAAGGCCTCGCGCGGAGAGGCCAGGCCTGCGCGCTCGGAAAAGGGGGCGTCCTCGCGCACGCGACGGGTGCGAGGCAAATTGCCTTCGCCAGGACGACGGAACGGCGTGCGCTTGCGTTCGGCGGACTGCGGACGGCGACCGCCGCGAGAATTACTGTTGTTTCTCAAAATCAATCTCCTTCTGAAGCGGCATCGGCCCTTCGTCGGCTGCCGCCGAAGGCGGCAGGGCTTCCGACAGCAGGAAGTCGGGAAGCGGCTCGGCATCAGGGCCCGGCAGTTCTGCAAGGCTTCTGAGTCCGAGATCATTTAAAAAAGTTCTGGTCGTGGCAAGAAGCGCCGGCCTGCCCGGCGACTCCCGATAACCCACCGTCTCGATCCATCCGCGCTCCTCGAAGAGCCTGAGGGTGGCCGGATTGACGGTCACGCCGCGAAGCTCCTCAATGTCGCCGCGGGTCACGGGCTGATGATAGGCGATGATGGCCAGCGTCTCCATGGCCGCCCTCGAATAGCGGGGCGGCTTTTCCTCGTCAAGGCGCAGGAATCTGGGACCAAGCTCCGAGGCCGTCTGGAAGCGCCACCCGTCGGAGAGCTCCACGAGGCGCATGCCGCGGTCCTCCCAGAAGGCCTGAAGCTCAGCGAGGTGTTCCTTCACGGACTTGGCGCTCAGCCTGTCGTCGAAGAGACGCCTGATCTCGCGCACCGGCATCGGCCGCCGCGAGCTCAGTAGCGCTGCTTCAATGATGTGCTGCGGAGTCATGAGAGACGGACGAAAGGGTATCTGAAACAGCGCCCATTGTAGAAAAAGGCGGCGCCAAAATAAAGCCCCGCAGCTCGATCCGAGTGCGGGGCTTCAATCGGGATTGTGACCGGAAGTTGATTTCCGTTCACTTTGAATCTGGCGGAAGGAGTGGGATTTGAACCCACGATACGGTATAACCGTATACCGGATTTCGAGTCCGGCGCATTCGACCACTCTGCCATCCTTCCGGCTATTCCCCATAAGGAGAACAGGTTTTGCATATTACAGAAAGCGGGAGGTTTTGTCAAACCTCCCGCTTCAGATTCGAACGAATTCGAAGCTGTCGCTGCCTGAACAGCTTAGTGGGCGAAAACGCCGCCTTCGATCGGACGGAGCACTTCAACACCGCCCATGTACGGACGAAGCGCTTCGGGAACCGTCACGCTGCCGTCAGCGTTCTGGTAGTTTTCGAGCACGGCGACGAGCGTGCGGCCGACGGCGAGGCCGGAACCGTTGAGCGTGTGGACGTACTGGGTCTTGCCATTTTCATCCTTGAAGCGAGCGCCCATGCGGCGGGCCTGGAAGGCCTCGCAGTTGGAGCAGGACGAAATCTCGCGGTAGGTGTTCTGCGCGGGGATCCAGACTTCAAGGTCATAGGTCTTCGTGGCACCGAAGCCCATGTCGCCCGTGGAGAGCGCGACGACACGGTACGGCAGACCGAGCTTCTGCAGAATGCCTTCGGCGTTGTGGGTCATTTCCTCGAGATCGTCGTAGGAGGTTTCCGGACGAACGATGCGGACCATTTCCACCTTGTCGAACTGATGCTGGCGGATCATGCCGCGGGTGTCGCGGCCGTAAGCACCGGCTTCGGAACGGAAGCACGGCGTATGGGCCGTCACCTTGAGCGGAAGGTCCTTGTAGCTGAGCATCATGCCGGCGACCTGATTCGTCAGCGTGACTTCAGCAGTCGGCACGAGATACATCTGTTCCTGTTCACCAAAGGCACCGCCCTTCTTGGCGGCGAAGAGGTCCTCCTCGAACTTCGGTAGCTGGCCGGTGCCCTGCATCGTGGAAGCCGTCACGATGTACGGCGTGTAGCACTCGACATAGCCGTTTTCACGGGTGTGCGTGTCCAGCATGAACTGGGCGAGGGCGCGATGAAGACGGGCAATCTGACCGCGCATGAAGGCGAAGCGGGCGCCGGACTCCTTGGCGGCCGTATCGAAGTCGAGGCCGAGCGGAGCGCCGACGTCGACATGGTCCTTGACTTCAAAGTCAAACTCGCGCGGGGTGCCCCAACGGCGGACTTCAACATTTTCAGACTCATCCTTGCCGACCGGCACGCTTTCGTGCGGGAGGTTAGGAATGCGGAGAAGCATGTCGTTGAGACGCGTGCGAATGTCGTCGAGTTCGGCCTCAAGTTTCGTGAGTTCTTCGGGAATCTGGGCGGCTTCAGCCATCAGGGCGGAAGCGTCCTCACCGTTCTTCTTGGCCATGCCGATCTGACGGGAGAGCACGTTGCGCTTCTGCTGCAGATCTTCGGTCTTGGTCTGCACGGTCTTGCGGGCAGCTTCAAGTTCGTTGAATTCCTTTTCAGGGAACACAAAGTTGCGCGTCGCAAGGCGGGCAACCACTTCAGGGAGCTGCTTGCGCAGCATCGTCAGGTCAAGCATTGTTTTTACCTTTAAAGTTGCCGGCGCAAGCACGCCGGCCATCAGAAGTCGATCTTTTAATTTTCTCCTTTTATCGGAGAAAAGGCAAATTCAGCAGTACTGCGGCTCATGAGGACCACCTACCTGCCCTGGCCCCTTCTGCGCCCGCGCCCCGCCTTTCTGGCCTCTTCGTTGAGCGACTCCAGGCGAGCAAGCTTTTCAGCGATCTTGATCTCCAGACCGCGATCGACAGGTTTGTACCACTTCATGCCTTCGAGCCCTTCGGGCATGTAGATCTCGCCGGCGGCAAAGGCGCCAGGCTCGTCATGTGCGTAGCGATAGCCCTCATGGTATCCGAGCTCCTTCATGAGCTTCGTAGGCGCGTTTCGCAAATACATGGGGACGGGACGCGTGCGGTCCGTCTTCACGAAGGCCCGCACTGCGTTGTAGGCGTTGTAGACGGCGTTGCTCTTGGGTGCGCAGGCAAGATAGACGACAGCCTGCGCGATGGCAAGCTCCCCCTCGGGAGAGCCGAGTCGCTCGTAGATTTCAGCCGCCTCCACGGCAAGCTGCGTCGCGCGCGGATCAGCCAGCGAGATGTCCTCGATCGCCATGCGCACGACGCGGCGGGCAATGTAGCGCGGATCGCACCCGCCGTCGAGCATGCGGCACATCCAGTAAAGCGCTGCATCGGGATCGGATCCACGCACGGACTTGTGCATGGCGCTGATCTGATCATAGTAGTTGTCGCCGCCCTTGTCGAAGCGGCGCAGAGTTGCAGGAAGCGTCTTCCTGAGAAATCCCGCATCGACCTCCGTCATTCCCCTCTCGAGAGCCATCGTGCAGGACACGTCGACCGCATTGAGAAGCCGCCTGGCGTCGCCGTCGGACAGTTCGATCATGACACGGCGTGCATCCTCCGTCACCGAGAGCTTCGGAAACTCTCTCTCAAGCGCACGCTCAAGAAGGACTTCGGACTCCTCGGGCTTGAGACTCTGAAGCTGATACACAGTCGAACGGCTCAGAAGAGCCGAATTCACCTCAAAGCTGGGATTTTCGGTCGTCGCGCCGACAAAGACGAAGAGTCCCGACTCCACATGAGGCAGAAAGGCGTCCTGCTGGCTCTTGCTGAATCGATGGACCTCATCCACAAAAAGAAGAGTTGGCCTGCCGGTGAGACGCATCGTTTCCTTTGCGGCATCAACGGCGTCACGGATTTCCTTCACGCCGCCGAGTACGGCGGAGATCGAGATGAAGGGGAGGTCAAATGCCGATGCCATCAGGCGGGCAAGCGTGGTCTTGCCGACGCCGGGAGGCCCCCAGAGGATCATCGAATGCGGGCGATGCTGTTCGAATGCGGTGCGAAGCGGCGCTCCCGCTCCCAGCAAGTGAGTCTGCCCCACGACTTCGTCGAGGGTTCCCGGTCGCATGCGTTCGGCCAGCGGCCTCAGCATGGGCTGCGGCTCTTGGGTTGAAGCCTTTCGGGACGCGGGCTTGGATTTGGCGTCTGGCGGCAGAAGTTCGCCGCCGAAAAGATCGTTGCTCATGCGCAGTACTCTAGCAAAATTCGAACGGCAGGTCATGCCCGACCTCTCGGGCGCGGGAATCGGGTAGAGAGCGCCCTCACAGGCACTCCCCTCCCACACCATTATGCTCACTCAGTGCTGAGCGTTCGGACGTGCCGTTCGGCATCCGGCGGTTTCTGAGTTAGAAATAGAAGGGGACTCAACGCATCTCGAGAAGGCTGTAGAGTCCCTGTCGTCTGAAGAAAGACTTTGGAAATGCATCGCGCATGTGAAGTGCGTCAGCGTTCCACCATGCACCCCGTCCGTTGTTGGCAGACTTCCACGCACGCTCTTTATCCAAGCCGCGACGTCGAGGTTCCCGTTCACGTGTCTTCGGTCGCTTCCATGCAATCCACACCGACTTTCGGAGATGGCGTCGGATGTGTATGTCGAGCGCTTCGCCCCCCCTTGCGAGTGTCCAACTTGAAGTACTGCCGCCATCCACGCAGAATCGCATTGAGCACCCTAATCGTTCGAAAGAGTGACCCGCCGCGCGCCCTGTAGAAGACGGTGCGAGGCTTGTCCTGCAGCCGCTTGAAGCTTTTCGGGTGAACTAGCGGTTGTCCCGTCATCCCCACGAAGTGTAGCCAAGAAATTTCGCCCTACTACGGCCTCGGCTGACTTCCATGCCGACATCCCTCGGCCTCCCGAACCTCGGTAGCCTCGCGGCGTCGAGATGGCTCTCCCCAGGTATCACACATGTGCTTCCCTCCCCACCTGCCGGATCTACGTGCATCCCTTCCGGAACAGCTTTGGGTTAATCGAGCTTTGCCGACTCTCCCAAGATACACGCCTCACATCCGATTCCTGTTCGTCAGGCTGGAGTTTTGTTATCGGCTTCCTTCATCAAGGTCGTTGCCTCCCTCGACTTGCACGACTCACTCGTCCTTCCCCTGTTCGGGCGGACAGCGGACTTTCACCGCATAGACACACGTGCACTGCTGGGCGCACAAAGCAAACCGCCCGAACGCTTTTACACGTCCGGGCGGTCCTTGAGATCGACTGTTTGGGATGGGTTACCAAGTCACTCCACGGTAGTCATCCGTTTTCGGTTGCGGTTAGAACGCATGCCTCACACCAACAGTGGCACGCCAGTCTTCATCCAGGTAGCTGCCGCTCGTGCGTTCGACGTCTGCCCAGAAGTACGTGGTGTCGGTCAGGTTGAAGTTGGCACCAAGACCGTATTCAACCCAAGTGTCCTTGCCGTCGATTTCAACAATGCCGGTGCTGCCGGAAGCCGTACCCGTGATCTTGCTGTCGCCAAGGAATTCGTGAACGACCGATGCGCGGAGATAGACATCACCCTTGTTGTTCGGGCACTTGATGCCCGAGGCAAAGCCGAGACGGCCCGTCAGGCTGTCCAGACCTTCGACCTTGTAGCTGGCCTCACCAAGCGTGAAGTCGTCGCCATTGATGTAGGTGTACGCGACTTCGGCCTGCGGCTCGACATAGAACATGTCGGTCAGGTCAAAACGCCAGCCGCCTTCAGCGGAAACGCCGACAGCCAGACTGTCCATCTGCCCCTTGAGACGGCCATCAACCGTCAGGTCATTGTCGAACTTCGACATTCGGACAACCGTGTCGAGGAACATGCCGTTGTCAGCCATCCAGGTTGCATAGCCCGCCAGGCTGTAGGCCTGCATGTCGGACGAGTTGCGAACATGGTCCATGTCACCGTCCGTATAGGCGAAGGCCACGCCGACACGCGGAGCGTCAGCAGAGGCTACCGTATCGACGCCAACCTGAATCGTATGGAACTCACTGTCAAGGCCATTCTCGCCCGAGAGCTTGCCGCCGTCATAACGCGCCCAGGCACCGTGCGTACCGTTCGAAGCACGCAGATCCCCCATGCGCTTACGCACGTCGTTGGTGAGAATGCGGTTCATCGCAAGCGGCATGGAAGCAGCCATCTCAAGAGAAGACTCCATGACCGAGTTCGTCTTTTCGGTCACCGTCGTCTCGTCGATCTTGCCTTCCTCGGTCAGCTGCGCCGTCTTTTCACCGGCCACAAGACCTTCCTTCATGACGAGGGTCGTGCCTTCGGCACCGTTCGTGATGGAGATGGCGTCGTTGAAAGCATTGAGATCGCCGCCAAGCTTGTCGTTGAGGCTACCCGAAGCAACGGCGTCGAGAGAAGATCCGTCAGTCAGGCTAGCGATACTAACCGTATCCGCGGCCGCATCATTGAGAATGATCTGCCCACCATTACTCGAAAGCGCACCTTCAACTGTCATCGTGCTACCCTCAGCAAGCTCGACAGACGCTTTTTGAAGCATGATCGATGACTGCTGATCAACTGAAACATTACCCGTTAGATTGACCGCACTGCCTGCATCCGATCCAAAAGAAAGAGATCCCGCATTTTGAACAGCAACATCACCAGACAAGGCGACATTTTGACCCGATACAACCAGAGTCCCCTTATCAGTCATAAGAGAATATGCCGTACCGTCACCACTGGCTACAGCCTTAGCCAATAGATTCCCTTCTAGATTCACAGTCGTGTCACCCGTCACATTAACTGCGAACGCGCTGCCATCTTTCGTTGTAGCCAGAAGATCCATGTCGCCTTCTACGGAAGCTCTTCAAAAACCCCTGTTCCCAAGCCGAATTGAACAAAATCGTTCCGTTCGGTTTTTCTTTACAACGTCAAAAAATGGTGTTTTTTTTGCCATCAAAACAGTATAATTCTATTGTGTTGACGTTTGCGATCTTGTAACGCTATGGAAAAGTTGTTTAATGGTCAATTGAGCTTTGCAGACATTGACGCTGAAAAGTTCCTACATGTTCGTCGGGCTCATGCTGATCGTCGCGTGAATGCCATGGATCGCTTGACAGATGATGTAATCCACGAATTGATCCAACTATGCCTGCCTCACTACCACATCAAAGCTGGCGTGACGGTTCAACAAGGAAGGCCGTATACACGCCTTGAAACGATGGTTCGTGTTCACCTGCTTCAGGTCTCTCTCAATCTGTCTGATCCGGAGATGGAGTCATATTTGGCGAGCGACATGGTGGCTCGCAGCTTCTGCCGCGTGTCCAGCACACGTCTGTTCATCTCAGATTCGACGATACTGCGCTTCAGGCATTTCATTGAACAACATGGATTGGCTCAAAAATTCCTCGAGCGCACGGTAAATCTGGCCGTAGAGGCCGGAGCCTGTTCTTTTGAAATGGTTGCCGCTGACGGCACTTTTATCTTTTATCGAAGCGCCGTCGTCAACCAAGAACAAGGCTCACGCCCGAGATCCTGAGATGGCTTCAGGCAAGAAGGCCAACACCTGGCATTTCGGGATGAAGGAGCACATTGCCGCCTGCT
>ERZ827088.1437-NODE-1437-length-29631-cov-4.802475_pt1 | contig 29631 bp, 29 predicted proteins | sample MGYA00519922_ERZ827088 | MGnify/ENA primary metagenome ERZ827088 (study PRJEB31778, sample SAMEA3449254) | human gut metagenome | biome: human gut; feature: human-associated habitat; material: faeces | place: United Kingdom | collected 2010/2012 ...
GAGCACAACACTTTTAATGTTGGGGTCTTGGGTTCGAGCCCCAAGCGGATCACCAGAAGAAAAGCCAAAAGGCGACAACAAAAAGACAAGTCCTACAAAATCAATATTTTGTGGGACTTTTTTTATTGTCCTTTGGCGACCTTGACCTTCAAAAAGAGGGCATTGACGGACAAAAATTAGTACCCAATTCGTACCCCAGACAAATTTGTCTTATTCAAGATAAAAGAAAGTGGGATATGGATGATATGGAATAGAATACATTCTTGGGATTATAATGTTCTAAAGTTTTGTCTTGTGGAATACTCCAAGCAGCAGATAAACATCTTACATTCACTTTCTCACACTCTGTTTTTCTATGGGTTCTAAACGTTCATTTAGTTCCACGGGATGAGTGGCCGTATAAATTTGTACATTTGGGGCTATTAACATATTGCTTCCGATTGTGATTTTATTGCAATCCACAAAGGTGCAGCCTGTATTTACGCTGACATTGCTTCCTATATGGATGTTGCAACCATAGTCACATATAAAAGAATGTCCTACTGAAACCTTTTCGCCAATGCTTCCGAACATTTCTTTTAGAAGTGCATACTTTTCTTCTTTATAATCATACGGCAATGAGTTGTATTTTAGTAACAGCTCTTGTGTCTTTCTTTTAAATTCCATAAATATGGGAGCATGGCAATCGTACCATTCACCAGACAAGCATTTTTCTAATTCTGTTTTCATACCTGATAAGGATAAAAGTTACTACTATCTTTCTATTTGTGTCAAAGTTATACATATCAATACGATAAAATCTGTATTCTTTTTCTCTTTATTTGTATCTTTATACCTAAATAACAATTTGTATAAATGAAAAGAGAAAATCTACACCAATCGTTTGAAAGAACTTGGCCTTACAGATGGAAGTCATTTGAATAAGCTATTCAAGAGATACAAGAATTGTAACCCGACGGATTTCAGGAAGAAGTATCGAATTGAATAAGGTTAGGTTACGCTCAACGCAAATTTGGGCTGTGATTTTATGATAGGGATATAATAGTAGGGAGAATTCAGGATTTTGAGGATGAAGATATTCTTTTTGCTTCTTGTTCACCGTCTTTGGTCTGCATTGCCTGAAAATGTATTTCGGCATCAAAATAGATTCGGGAGTATCGTAGAAGTCTCGGAAAAAATGCGTTCATTTGTATGATGACAGAGCTTAATTTGATGAAGACGCAACAAGTTCGGATAATAGGTATAGTGCGTCACCGTCTTTCGACCGACGGTGAAGGTGTCACCACGCTTGTTGCTTTTCACGGTTGTCCTCTACGTTGTAGCTATTGTCTGAATCCGCAATCGTTGGGCAATGGCGGTCGTTTTCGTAAATATTCTCCGGAAGAGCTGTATGCCGAAACGCGTATTGATGAATTGTATTTCATAGCTACTAATGGAGGCATAACTTTTGGTGGAGGTGAACCTTGTTTGCGATTCGATTTCATCCGTGAGTTCCGTGCACTTTGTGGTTCAACTTGGAGGCTCAACCTGGAAACATCGCTCAATGTGCCGGTTTTCAATATGGAGGCTCTTCTTCCAGTTGTCAATACCCTGATTATTGACATCAAAGACATGAATCCGGATATATACCGAAACTACACCGGACAAACAAACGACCTTGTTATAGAGAATCTTAGACAAATAGCCGGAGCTGGACGACAGAATGACTGCATTATCCGCATACCGCTTATTCCAGGCTACAACAATGATGCTGACCGTGCGGCAAGCTGCTCTGCACTTGAAGCACTTGGGTTCAGACGATTTGATTTATTTACTTATAAATTACATAAGATATGAAAGATGGAATGGCTTATAAAAACGGCAAACAAGTGCTTTTGCTTATCGTTTTTCTTGCGATAGGCTTATTAGCTTATGCCAACGGAGATCCGGTTGCCAAGTTCTCCTCCATAAATCGTGTTGCCAATCCGGAGCCATTATCAATTTCTGAAATAATCATTGTCCATGAACAGATTAATATCACACATGTGGATGGGTATAACTGCTTCGATGTGACTTATACCTTTAAAAATGATTCGGACAAGGATTTTCCTGAAATCCATTATGGCTTTCCGATTGATTATCTTGTAGCTGATGAGCAGGAAGCTTATCAATTCACGAGCGATTATATTTCAGAAAGTATAGCTGAGGTCGGATGGAACGAAAAACTGATCAAAGACATCGTGTTTACATTTAATGATGAAGTGTTGCCATTTCATTCTTCCAAAGAAAGTGTCAGGGATGCCGGATTTATAGTGGAAACGTATGATGATTACAGTGACAGTATTCCTGTTGACCCGGTCAACCGCCGTTGGTTTTATACCAAGTTTGCAATAAAGCCCCATGCTAAGGCGACACTGAACGTGCGCTATAAGGTATATGCCAATTCCTATGTGGGGCTTTATGAAGATGGTTATAAGTTTTCTTTTTTTGAAAGGAAAGCCGAGGGCTCGAATGACGTAGAGACGAATTTGCCGTTTTCATATAGATATTTCCCTTCTAAGTTTGACATACTTTACGATTTTACTCCTGCAAAACATTTCGGGAACGGCAAACCTTATGTCATCGATATAAACATAGATCTTACCGATCTAGCCAATCCATGCATTAGAGGAAATGATGGATATGACTATTACGTCAATCACATTGAACGAAATATTTATGTATTCAATGCAGAAGACATAGAACCTATCAATCTGACTGTGAATTTTCAATCAGACCATTCCAGATCTAATGTCAGTCGAATAATTGAACGATTCAAGATTCCTGAATCAAAGTTTGATGTGGAAATGAAGACAGATACGGTATGGATTGATTTTCATAGTCCTGTGTTTGTGTCGGATGTGGTTTGCGAAATGGAGACTGCTGGTGTGGAGAGCATTCGTTCGTGTGTGACATACGCCGACGGAACGGAAAAACGATACAGATATGAGTCTAAAAATATGAATGGTTTCTCTTCTGATGACACTCGGATTAAATCGCCTGTCATACTTACAGTCACAGACTTGTATCATGACGGATATATATTGACGGAGGATAGATATATACTTCAGAATGCAGGTTTTGAGGATGATAAATTCAGGATTAAAAACATTAGACTAACATTTGATGCAAGTACTATCGGACAGAGTGTGTGCAATGGTATAAAAGTTCTTGATGCTCGTTTTATAAATAACAACAAATGACTATGGCACGTGGAAAACAAACATGCAGGATACTGAAAGAGATTCGTCGGCAGATAGCCGAAGTCAACGACATAGAGTTCGCAACGTCGGAGTGCCGCTACAAGGGCGACTGCCTTGGCACTTGTCCCAAATGCGAAGCCGAAGTGCGCTACCTAGAGCAACAGTTGCGCACCCGCTCCCTTGCCGGTAAGGCGGTGGCGCTTGTCGGCATATCGGCCACAGCTCTCGCCATGCTTATGCCGATGTCGGCAGATGCGCAGACATCTCAGGAGTCAAATGATTTTAGGAAAGGAAGCGTATCGGAACTTGCTGACACGATTAGGATTAAAGGCATAGTGCTGAGCGGTGACACATTGCCTGATGGCACGATTTCAAAGAATCCATTAGTCGGTGCGACAATAACCAATCATCGTGTAGGTCAGGGCGTTATTACTAATCTTGATGGCGAATTCAGCCTGGAGGTATCAGTCGGTGATTCGTTGGAAGTGAGTTATGTCGGTTATGAGACACAGAAGATTGTCGTAACGGAAAGTATGAATAATATGACAATTACGCTTATGCCCAGTATGGCATTGATGGGAGAAGTCGTAGTAAAAGGCTTTGTACCGGTAGTCAAACGTGAAGAAATCCATTATCTCGACCTGAACGTGATTGACGAACACGGTAACCCCATTGACAACGACGATATATACGTTGAACGCATTTGGGTGGATAGTGAAGGCGAGGAAGATTCCCGGTACATAGAAGTTACAAGTATCGACGAGAAGCACCCCTGCCGGATTTATTGGGACTATGACTATGGTATGAGAGATGAAGATGGTAAGCCCCTGAAGGAGGCGACCCTGAGCATTGAGGCCGAAGGCTATGACACTCCTGTAATAATCAAGGTCAAATATCCTAAACGTAACGCTAAGAAAACCATAAAGTTTAGAAATAAAAAGAAATAGCCGAGATGGCAGGAACTGAAAATGTTATCATAAAGGATACCCTTGACGGATTGGGCACGGACGTTTACAGCAATTATTTGGCCCATGTTCTTTGCCTGGCAGGAAGTTGCCGGCTGAAATACAACGGAGAGGAACGTGAATTGCAAGCCGGCGACCTGATGATTGTCCGTAAGGGAAAGTTGGTGGAACACATTCGCCCTGCGGAAGATTTCCAAGTAAAGGTGATATATGTGACTTCTGAATTTATCGTGCTTTCCACGCCGCTTAGCAACTATGGCATGAAAGGCCAGCTTGCTTTGTTTCTCAATCCCATTATGAAATTGGATGCCGGACAATGGGAGCTGTGCCGCAAAGACTTTGAAATGGTGGAAGCACGTTTGGCGCAGACCGACCACCATTTCCGTAGGGATTTGCTGATAGCTTCTGTACAACTGTTGATAATTGATTTTTTTGATTTCCATTCCCATCTTTATGGGGTTGACAATATCCCGCTTCAAAGTGCTGCCATCATGAGCCGTTTCCTCAATATGTTGGAGAACGGGATGTACCGGGAACACCGCGAGGTGAACTGGTACGCCGACAAGCTGTGCATCACGCCCAAGTATCTGTCTGAGGTCTCCCGGAAGGTAAGCGGGTATGCCGCCAACTACTGGATAAACCGCTACACCGTCCTTGACATTTTCCGCCTGCTCCGCGACAAGTCTCTGACTTTTGTCCGTATTTCCGACATGTTCGGTTTCTCATCGCCTGCCTATTTCAGCCGTTATGTGCAACAGCATTTGGGAGTAAGCCCGACGGAGTATCGGGGATAAGGAGCGACAGGATAAACAAACCGCAAAAATGTAGGCTTTCGCAGTAATTCGTGTAATAGGCGGCACAAGGATTATATCGAACTTTGCAACCGTATAATTACATGAAACGATGAAATTAATGACTTGCCTTGCAATGATAGTGGCTGCCATGACAACTGGATTATGTGCCTGTACGGAAAAAATGGAAAGAACAGAAAGAATAGAAACGCAGCAGATTTTTACTCGCACAAGTCGTATCAGCGACGTGATGCGCGACCCGGCTTTCGGCGATTGGGGACGATTGATTTTCCCCGTGGATGAGGGCTACTGGAGTGGCAAGACCTTGGAACAGTTGCGTCTGGTCTGGTACAATTACATAGACCCGGACAAGACTGTCGAAATCTGCAATTACATGAAGGCACATGCCGACAGCGTATTCCTCGACATCTATACGGAAGCCGAGAAGCTGGCCGACCCGCAGAAGCGTGACACGGGACTGTTCTTTTTCCGAGGACGCCCCGATGCTCCCTTTGCCGTTTGCAATGCCGGTGGTGCGTTCGCCTATGTCGGGGCTATGCACGACAGCTTTCCCATGCTCTCGAATTGTCCAAACTTGGCTACAATGCCTTTGCGCTCATCTATCGTCCGGACGATGCCTACGAAGACCTTGCCCGCGCCATTACTTATATCTATGACCATGCTGACGAACTGGGTGTAAGTGATTCCGGTTATTCCCTGTGGGGCGGTTCGGCAGGAGCACGTATGGCGGCTGTGCTTGGGAATGCGGGCTACTTCCGTTCGTTGACCGGGCGCACGGACATACCGCAGGCTTCGGCTGTCATCATGCAATATACGGGTTATAGCACGGTCAGCTCACAAGACGCAGCGACATACGCATGTGTGGGCACCAGTGACGGCATTGCCTCATGGCGCACCATGCAACGGCGGTTGCAAAACCTTTCCAGCCTTGGCATCCCGACCGAATTTCACGCTTACGACGGCCTTCCTCATGGCTTCGGACTGGGCACACGTACGGTCGCTGAAGGATGGCTGACAGATGCAGTCCGCTTCTGGGAAGAAAACCGATGAGAGATGAGCCCGGACTTGAGGTTACCAAAGGCCATACCTTTGATAGCCTAAGGTCAGACCTTTGGTTTGGTAACATTGGATACCTCTATCTTCGCTCAAATCCATCTGTCTTGACAGACATCGTCTGAGGTTCGGACTATCCGTAAAAAAGGTATGATTGTCCGTAATCCGTGTATGGAGGAACGCGACGTTTTGCCATACCTTTGCTTCTATAGAAAACTGATTAAATGAAGCTTATATGGAAACAATCAAACTGAACAACGGCGTGGAAATGCCGCTATTGGGCTACGGAGTGTTCAAGGTCGCCCCGCAGGAATGTGAACGGTGCGTCAGCGATGCGCTGAACGTGGGCTATCGCCTGATTGACACGGCGCAGGCCTATTTCAATGAGGAGGGAGTGGGAAATGCCATTAGCAAGAGCGGGATTCCCCGGCAGGACATTTTCCTGGTGACGAAAGTATGGATTTCAAATGCCGGCGAGGAGAAAGCGGCAGCAAGCATCGACGAGAGCCTGCGCAAGCTGAAGACCGACTACGTCGACCTGCTGCTCATCCATCAGGCATACGGCGACGTGTTCGGTTCGTGGAGGGCCATGGAAAAAGCCTATCGTGCTGGCAAGGTTCGTGCCATCGGAGTCAGCAACTTCCAGGCTGGACGTTTCTTCGATTTCGCCCACTATGTGGACGTCAAGCCGATGGTGAACCAGTTGCAATGCAATCCGCTCGTCCAGCAACAAGGCATCGAACCGGTTCTCGCGGAACACAACACGAAGATGATGGCGTGGGGACCGCTCGGCGGAGAGGGTGCTGACGGTGTGGTAAAGAACGAGTTGCTTGCCTCCATCGGTAAACGTTACGGAAAGACCGCCGCACAGGTGGCACTGCGCTGGCTCACGCAGCGGGGCATCGTCGCCATTCCCAAGAGCACGCATGTGGAACGTATGCGGCAGAATCTGGACATCTTCGACTTCACGCTGACCGACGAGGAAATGAAACGTATTGTGACACTCAACAGCCACGATACGGGAACGGTGAACTTCGGCGACCCGCAGTTTGTGAAATTCCTGATTGAGACATATGGATAAAAACAGTATTATGAACATAAATAAACAACAACGAGGCTGTGTCGAAGAATATCAACCACAGAGTCACGGAGACACAGAGGGAAAATAGTATAAGTCAACAAAATAAAATCTCTGTACCTCTGTGCCTCTGTGTTTAAATCTCATTTTGACACAGTCTCGTTGTTGTTTGTTAGTCAGCCTGTTTCTCTTCTCTCGCCGGACTGTGCGTGACGACCATTGCCCCGGCTATGACCAGGGCGAGCGTGACAGGCTTGTCCCCCATTTACGTTTTTTCATTTAAACAACGGATGGAAATAGTCTGCGCTCTTCGCGTCCGGATGTTTGATGTCGGCTCTGTCCCGTTACAGCTTTGTGTCCGGCAGTCCCTTAACACCGCCCGGCCACGGAAAGGAGGGGCGACGAGGACGGATAGGACTCCGCGCGCGGACGGAAAGGAAGGCTAGGTCGCCGTCCTTTAAGGCTTGTTTTGCTCTTTTTTAAGGAAAGAGCCGTGGCTCAACAGAACATGTCTTTCCCGATGCAGATGGAGGCAATGGAGGCCACGATGGGTTGCATATTTTCCGGCCAAACAGCCCTGCCGTCCAAAACATCGCCGAGGCAAATACGACACGCGAAAACGTATATCCCACCGGTGTCATCCAGTGTAGCAGCAACAGTTGAGTAACGGGCACAGCCAGACCGAATATCACGTTTGCCGTGAAGGCCATGGCGTGCCCGTACGCTTTATGCAGAGTCATGTTTTACAGCTTTGCTCCCCAAACCATCTTTTCTACATCCTCCAGCGTGGCGTTGAAGAAGCGTTTCTCCTTGTTGAGCGAGCGCATCTGCTGCATTTCCTCGTCAGTCAGGGCGAAGTTGAAGATTTGGATGTTCTCCTTGATGTAGTCGGGATTCGAAGCTCCGGGGATGACGGAGAAGCCTTCCTGGATGTGCCAGCGCAGGATGATCTGTGCCGGGCTTTTGCCATGGGCTTCGGCTATCTTTTTTATCACAGGGTCTTTGAACAGCGCACCGCCCGACATGGCGCCGCCCAACGGGAACCAGCATTCCACCTGGATGCCTTCCGCTGCGGCTTTCTTGCGCATATCCAGTCGTTGGGCATAGGGATGGCACTCTATCTGGAGCACTTGAGGCTTGATGGTCGCTGCCTTCATGATGGTGTTCCACACTTCATCGTTGGCATCGAAGTTACTGATGCCGAGGGCACGCACTTTGCCCATTTTCACCGCCTTTTCCATGTCTTTCCAAGCTTCCACGAAGTCGCCCACGGGCTGGTGGACATAGAGCAGGTCGATGTAGTCCAGTTGCATACGCTCCAGCATTGCGTCGATGGCTTTCAGCGTCTTGCCCTCGCCGTATTCTGTGGGCCAGAGTTTGCTGGTTATCCAGATTTCCTCGCGGGGGATGCCGCTTTCCTTGACGGCACGCCCTACGCCAGCTTCGTCCTGGTAGGCATGGGCGGTGTCGATGTGACGGTAGCCTGCTTTCAAGGCGGTGAGGCAGGACTGTTCGCACACTTCATCGCTGGGCTGGAGGAACGTGCCGATGCCGAACCGGGGCATCTCCACGCCGTTGTTCAACTTGACCACGGGCACGCCTGCCGTAGTCGTTTTCTCTTGTGCATAGGTCGCACATGCTCCGCCACAGAGTATCAGGGCGGACAATAGAAGATTCTTTAGTAATTTCATATCCATATTTTATAAATAAAAGGTTTCCGCATGCGATTTGCGGTTTGGACGCAAAGATAGGGACTGCTTGCCGGAACAGGCTTGCAGAAAATTCGGGAGGATGTATCGGTTTTGCGGATTATGCTACATTTTCAGCTCCGAATCACCTCATAGTTTCGGCTTCCCAGTCCGATTCGCTCTGCATATTCCACCACGTGCGCTCCGCCGCGGCTTTCAATGCGCTGGATGAGCGGTTGGTTGTTGTTCCCCTCCGTGGGCGTTACGGCGTAGACCAAGTCGAGACAGGCTTGATCCAGGGCGACGGGGTCGGTCGAGGCAAGGATGCCGATGTCCTGCATTTCGGGCGCGGCAGGGCTGGAGTCGCAGTCGCAATCCACTGACAGGTTGTTCATTCTTTTCATTTTGAATCCTCCTTATGGAATTTATATCTCAACCATATCACGCCGTCCGGCATCGTTTCAGTCGAGAGCAGTTCGAGGCTCTGGCCTCGTGCAGGCAGGGTGTCGTTTCCCACATATTCGAAGATGGAGGGCGATGAGGCCGACCCGTCGATGCCCGGATAAACCACGAGGCTCAACTCGTCGAGCAGTCCGGCTTGCAGGAAGGCGCCGTCGATGATGCCCCCGCCTTGCAGCGAGAGGGATTTCACGCCGAATACTTCGTCGAGCGTCTGCATCGCCTGCGGCAGGTCGTTTCCGTCCCGTCCGGCGAAGAGGTAGGAGATGTTCTGCTGACGGAGCCGCTCCAAGTAAGCGGCTGGAGTCGTCTCCGGCAGGATGACAGCGATGTTGTCGCCCCGCACGGTGGACGAGTCGTAGAGAATGTCCGCTTCCGGGTCGGCCACGATGAACAGGCGTTCGGACGAGCGGGAGGCTACGAAGATTTCCGGGCGGGGAGACGTCTTGAGGACAGCCGGCCGGAATTTCCTGGGGAAGAAACCTTCCGTCAGGGTACGTTTCCCGAACATCCAGGCGTCGGTGTCCAGCTTGCGGCCGATGGCGGCATAGATGCCCAGCAGTTCGTTTTTGGACTTTCCGTCGAAGGGGGTCGTCCAGCGGTCGGTCAGCAGGCGGCCGTCCACGGACGACATGATGTGGCAGATGACTTTGGGATACATAATTGATTCCTCCCCTTACAGTCGTTTGCCGAAGAATTCCGTCAGCTTCTTCACGGCCTGGTCGACGTATGCAGGCACCCAATAGGTCTGTATGTGGGTCGCTCCGGGGATGAGGAACAGCTCTTTGTCCTGCGTGCCCGTGGCTTTGCTGAAACACTGTTCCGTCATGTAGAACGTGTCGGCGATGCTGCCTGCCATCATCAGCAGCGGCTGGTCGATGAGGTACATTCCTTCGCTGGCGTCGAACGCCATCAGGTCGACCAGGCTGCTTTTCGTATAGCGGAACGTCGAGCCGGGATGGGCGTGGGTCTGGAGATAGTATTCGTAGCCGTCGCGGTAGAGGTCGAACGGGAGTTGCTTGGCCTGCTCCGGTGTCATGCCGCTCATGTCGCCCACGTATTCCGGCGTTTCGCCGTCGGCTTCCTTCTGACGGGCGGCACAGGCATCGGCGAGGCGCTCCTGCACGTCACTCGTCTGCGAGTCGAGGAAACCGTTGCGGCGCACCAGTCCCGTGTTGAACATGCTCAGCGTGGCGACGGCCTTGAACCGCTTGTCGGTCTGTGCGGCCTTGAGCGTGTAACCGCCGCCTCCGCAGATGCCGAGGATGCCGATGCGTGCAGCGTCCACGCCGGGATATTGGGCCAGTATGTCGCAGGCGCGGCGGATGTCCTCGATGCGGTTGGCCGGCTTGTCCACGTTGCGCGGTTCGCCTTCGCTGCCACCTTGGTAGGCGGCGTCAAAGGCCAGGCAGATGTAGCCTTGTTCGGCCATACGCTGGGAGTAGAGTCCGGCCACTTGCTCCTTGCATCCGCCGTTGGGATGCGCGACGACCAGGGCTGGATATGTCTTCGATGGGTCGTAGTCAGCGGGTGTATAGACGTTGGCGACCATCTTCAGCCCGTTCAGGTCGTAGGTGATGCGGTGGATGTTCACTTGGCCCGCTTCGTTTTCAGTGAGTGCGCCCCGGTAGACCAACCCGAAAGGATTGGCGTTGGGGCTTGGGAGCGTGGAGAAGTCCACTTCGGTGAATGCCGGTCTGGTCTGTGCGACCGAGGTGCCTGCCAACATCAATGCGGCAGCACCGCACAATAGGGTCTTGCATAAAGTGTTCATTGTCATTTCTCTTTAAAAAAGGTTGGTTACATACGTTCCTTCAACACAGCAAACAGTTCGTCCCTCGTGAACTGCTTGCAGCAGCCGGGCATCAGCAGGCAGGTGTCGGCAGCGGCACGCAGGAGCGTCTCGTCCGTGATGCCCATTTCGCTCCAGCGCGTGGGCAAGCCTATCTCCTGGATGAAAGCCTCGAGCGCGTCGACACACAGGGCGGCTGTCTCTTCCGTCGTGCGGCCTTTCACGCCCCACACCCGTTCGCCCATTCGCGCCAGTTTCTCCTTGCCTTCATCGAGCAGGTGGCGGTAGAGGGCGGGATGGATGACGGCCAGCCCCTGCCCGTGGTTGCAGTCGGTGTAGGCGCCCACGGCATGTTCCAGCATGTGGCATTGGAAGTCGGTCAGCTTGCCCAGCTTCAGCAGGCCGTTTTCAGCGAGGGCGGAGTCCCACATCAGTTCGCCGCGGGCAAAGTCGTCATCGGGATTGGCGATGAGGGCACGCAGGTTTCGGATGACGTTGCGCATCACGGCTTCGTTGATTTCATCGGAGACGTTGTCCCCCAGCGGACGGCCCATATAGGTCTCCATGCAGTGGCTCAGTGTGTCGAAAGCCCCGCTGACGACTTGCTTCATCGGCAACGTCTTTGTCAGGTCGCTGTCCAGGACGGCGAAGCTGTGGTAGGCGCCGACGAGCGGCTGTTTCAGCTTCTTGCCGGTGTGGGTGATGACGGCTCCGTTGTTTTGCTTGGCACCTGTGCCCGAGGCGGTCACGACGGCCCCCATCGGGACGAACTCCGTCGGCAGGCGATGTTTCTCGTACATCATGTCCCAGATGTCCTCATCCGTCCGTGCCTGTGCTGACACGATTTTGCAGCAGTCGATGACCGAACCGCCGCCCACAGCCAGGATGAAGTCGATGCCTTGCTCGCGGACGATGCGCGCGCCCTCCTGCACTTTCTCGTAGGTGGGGTTGGGGAGGATGCCCCCGAAGTCTGTCACCGTCTTGCCACACTCGCGCAGCCAGCCGGTGATTTTGTCATACAATCCCGTGCGCCGCAGCGAGCCGCCTCCGTAGGCCAGCAGCACGCGGTCTCCCACGCGGGCCATTTCTTCTTTGATTGCGCTCTCGGCGCACCCCTTGCCAAAGTGCTGGCGGACGGGGTATTGGTAGGTGAATTTGTCCATATCTGCTTGTTTTTGATTGATTGTGTTGCAAAGTTAGGATGCGGATTGCCGCCCGTCCATACACAGATTACGGATTGAAGCACCAATATCAACGAAAGGCATTGTGCTTCTTGCCTGTATGGCTGAAATGATACAAACAATTGGATATGATGGATTTGTTTGAGTGTATGTAGGACGGGATATTCATCTTTATACGTAAGTGGCAAGAACTAAATGAATATATCCGGTTATTTTTTAGACACGGATGCCGCGGATGGACGCGGATTTATAAGATTCAGCAGTATTTAGTGTTTTACAATAATAATCCGCGTCATCCGCATCGAATATTGTATAAACTGAGTATTATTTTCTACTTAATATGATTTGAATAGAAGGAAAAAACATCTGTTGCCGGCCTTGGCGATAACCTTGATGCCTTCTTTCAGGTTGCCGTCGTGTGTTTTGTAGCAAGAATCACTGATTCCGGGTTGCCGTCGTGTGTTTTGTAGCAAGAATCATTGATTCCGGGTTGCCGTCGTGTGTTTTGGAGCAAGAATCATTGATTCCAGGTTGCCGTCATGTGTTTTGGAGCAAGAATCATTGATTCCGGGTTGCTGTCGTGTGTTTTGGAGCAAGAATCATTGATTCCGGGTTGCCGTCATGTGTTTTGGAGCAAGAATCATTGATTCCTGATACTTTTTTCCCGATGGCAAGCCGTATGTCGATGATTTTTCATACATTCGTTCCCGATAGGGGCTGGAAACGGTGTTTCTGCCAAGTATAAACTTTAAAACGATAAAAAAATGAAGGAAATCGGAACTATCAGTTTAGGCCGGTTGAACAACGGCGCACATTTCTTGTATGTAAGCAATGTATTGGCACGTGCCGAAGCGGACGGAAAGGTCAGCACGAAGGCTGCGACGCAAATCGCCGCGCTCAAGGCTGCCGTGGCGCAGGAGGACAAGGACTTGAAGCTCTCGCAGAAGAGCCTGTTGACGGACGACATCGCGGAGGCGGACCACGACCGCGACCTGTTGCTGGGCGGTTACAAGCAGGCGGTGAGGGGCTTTCTCAACCTGCCTGTGGAGAACATGGCGCAGGCGGCAAAGGTGCTGAACCAGCACATCATCGACTACGACATCGACCCGCAGGCGCAGCTTGACAAGGAGACGGGACTGCTGGTGAATTTCATCGCCGACCTGGAGGGGAAATATGCCACGCAGGTGGCTGCCCTGTCGCTCACCCCGTTTGTCACCAACCTGAAAGAAGCCAACGAGCGTGTCCGCACGCTCACTGCCGACCGTACGGAGGAACGGATGGCCGTGTCCGTGGGCGCGCTGAAGCTATCGCGCAAGGCGGCTGACGATGCGTACCGTACGCTGGTGAAATGGGTGAATGCTCTCGCGTTGATAGAAGGCGAGGCGGAATATGCCAGCTTCATCGACTATGTGAACACCGAAATCACGCACTACAAGCGCGAGGTCATCGGGCAGAAGGCGGACCCGGCTGGCACTTCGGGCGGAGGCGACACTCCGGACAAGCCCGTCACTCCTCCGGAAGAGGGCTCCGGCGACGGAAGCGACGACGGGGAATTGTAAGAAACTAAAAAAAGAATGCTGCTCATCATCGGGCAGCATTCTTTTTTTCTTTACACGGGACAGGGAGCCGTCCGGATGAGGCTGGAGTCCGGGGTGGAAACGTTTATTTCACGACCTGGATTTCCCGCAGCCACTCCGTGATGCCCTTCGTGTTGCGGTCGACGGCTCCGAAGCCCTTCAGGTGCTTGGCGTCGGGCGTCAGTTCGACGATCCGGGCGAGCGTCTCGTCGCGGTAGGTCGAGGCGTAGGTGCAGAAGGGGACGACCGTTTTCCCTTTGAAATCATAGCTTTCGGTGAAGGTGTTGATAATCATTGGGGCAGTCCACCACCAGACGGGGCAGCCGATGAACACGGTGTCGTAGCTGTCCCAGTCGTCGACTTTGTTCTTGATGGCGGGGCGGACGTTCTGCTCCTTCTCCGCCTTGGCGACTTCGGTGCAGGGCGTGTAGTCCGTGGGGTAGGGCTTCGCAGGCTCGATGCGGAAGAGGGTCGCGCCGGTCTGCCGGGCGATATATTCGGCCACGTGCTGGGTGTTGCCGCTCCAGCTGAAGTAGGCGACGAGGATTTTCTTTTCTTGGGCAAACGTGCCTGCTGTGCACATCACGAGAAGCGTGAGGAGTGTGAAGATTCTGGTTTTCATAGTCATGTTTCTATTTTAAATTTATTGTTCGGTGATTCCCATTTCGCGAAGCCAGTCCGCGGGCAAGGGCCGTTTTCAGGTTTCCCAATTCGCCTGTGGCCGTGTTGGCGGCGATGGCTACGATGTTCTGCTGGCGGATGCTCAGCGTGTCTGCCTGCTGTGCCTGCAAAGGTCCGCAGAAGGCGAGCAGGAAGAGGGTCAGGGATAGAATCGCTTTGTTCATAAATGCATCTGTTTTTTTTGATTTGTTCTGTTGCAAAAATACGGTGGATGCGGCCTCCCGTCCATACACAAATTACGGATAGAAGCACCAATATCAACGATGTAGGCTCATTTCCGCAGGGCTGTGCCTCCGAACACGTCAGACATCGGCATCGTGTCCAATGCCCGGTCCATCTGCTCCACTTCTTCGTCGGTCAGGAGGATGTCTGCTGCCTGGGCATTTTCTTTCAGGCGGTCAAGTTTGCGTGTGCCGGGGATGGGGACTATCCACGGCTTCTTGCAGAGCATCCAGCCCAGGGAGATTTGCGCGGGCGTGGCGTGTTTTTCTCCGGCAAGTCGGCGGATGAGTTGCAGCAACCCGTGATTTTTGTCGTAGCTGTCCGGTTGGAACTGTGGCATCGCGGCGCGGTAGTCTGTCCGGGCATCGAAGCGGGAAGCGGCGGTGTAGCAGTCGGACAGCAGCCCGTTGGCCAGCGGCGAGAATGCCACGAGGCCGATGCCCAGCTCTTCCAAGGTGGGAAAGAGGGCCTCATGCCAGCGTGCCATCATCGAATAGCGGTCTTGTATGGCGGTGAGCGGGCAGACGGCGTGGGCGCGGCGGATGTCTTCTTCCGATGCTTCCGACAGTCCCCAATAGAGCACCTTGCCTTCCTTTATCAAGTCGGCCACCGTGCCTGCCACGTCTTCCATCGGGACGTTCGGGTCGGGTCGGTGCTGGTAGTAGAGGTCGATGTAGTCGGTCTGCAGGCGGCGGAGCGAGCCTTCCACGGCACGGCGTATCGTCTCCGGGCGCGAGTCGGGCAGCAACGGATAAGGCACGATGCCGCTTTCCGTGTCGAAGCGCAGGCCGAATTTCGTGGCAATGGCAATCCGGTCACGGTAGGGTCTCAGGGCTTCGCCCAGCAATTCCTCGTTGTCGTGCGGACGTTCCGGCGTGCCATACACTTCGGCGGTGTCAAAGAATGTGTAACCCATGTCCACAGCTTTAGCCAGGAGCTCCGTCATCTCCCGATGGTCGGCAGGCGCACCGTAGGCATGGCTCATGCCCATACAGCCCAGTCCGACGGCTGAGACGCGGAGGCCACCCGTTCCCAAAATTCTGTATTCCATAGTTTGATTCTCCTTTCGTTTTGTTTGCTGGCAAAATTACGGCAAGTCGCAAAGCGTGTCGATAGACGGATTACAGATTGCTATACCCATATCAACGAAAAAAATCCCTTGCAAACCAAGTAAAGTTTGCAGGGGATTTTTTTCGGTTTCATTCAAAACCCTCACGAGATGTTGACCTTGAAGCAGAGAACGTTCCTCTCCATTCCGATTTCGGCTGTCCTCGTTGGGGGATAGTTATCGGAGCGGACAGGATTTGTGAATCAGACTTTTCCCAAGCCGTATTGCAGCTTCTGAGCAGCCCCGCTGACAAGTTGTTTTTGTGCTTGATTGAGAGAAAGACGGATTAGATACTAGGATTAATAATAGGTTTCATGAAATGTTTCAAAATACACAATGCCATCCCGGTAGAAAATGTTTATTTTGTTTTCGCGGGCCAACCATCCGATGGCGCAAGCCAATTCCATTGGATTCAGCTCCGTGCTTTTGACGAGTTCTTCCCATGAGAGTGTGTTGTTATCCAAGGCACGCCATACGATGCCTGCATTTTCGCCAATCATTTGTTTTTCCATAGGTATATTCTTTTAATATCAGTGATGCAAAAATAAGCACCAGACGCTGTGTTTGTATAACCTTTAGGTATAATAAAATGTGCATTATTTCTTATTTGCATTCCTTTTTTTCAAATGTACCTCCAAGATAGCTTTCCGTCCTTTTAAGTCTGGGAGTATCATTGGGATGCGGCGGTCGAAACGTCCTGGGCGCAACAAGGCTTTGTCCAGACTTTCCGGGCGGTTGGTTCTTGACGGATCGTGGATAAAAGGATTTGCAGACATGGAAACCGTGTCTTGGTATCTGCTTGTCAGCATAGATTCCCGAATACCCAGCCCGAGACTGTTGCCATGGAAATGACTAGAACCACAAAGACGACCGTTTTCTTAAAGCCAAGCACTTGGTTGATGACAAGCATGCTGGGCAGTGACAAAGACGGGCCGGCCAAAAGCAATGCCAATGCAGGACCTTTGCCCATGCCTGAAGCCAATAGGCCTTGTATGATAGGGACTTCGGTCAGTGTGGCAAAATACATGAAAGCTCCCGTAAAACTGGCTAGAAAATTGGACAACAGGGAATTTCCGCCTACAGCCCATTGTATCCATTCATTGGGGATAATGCCGGCAAGGGAGGTGTCGTCATGGGTGGACCCCAACAGAAAACCTGCGGTGACTACACCGACTGCAAGCAGTGGCATGATTTGTTTGGCAAAGCCCCAGGATGAAAACAGCCAATCGCGGTTCTCTTCATTGTTTTTGTCAAGCAATAGTACCACAGACAAACAAGTGATGGCTACAAGCATCGGTACAAGCGGAATCAACTTTTCGTTGGGGATAAAGCTATTGGATAGGATGGCTGATGAAGCTGTAATGATTGCACCAAGTAATACCCATACCACTTTCAGTTTCAATATCCAGACTAATGACCCGCATAGCAGGACTGAAAGTACACCGACAACATACCATTTATAGATAAATAAGGTTTGCCATAATCCGGTATCGTTGGAAGCGGGTGCACCCAAATTGGCGAATACCAGTATCAGTACCAACGTAAAGAAATGGAATGCGGTCTGCCACATCGGACGATTTTCAGGTGCAGGTATGATATTCATTTGTTGTTCTTGCTTGGCTTTCTCTTCTTTCCGGAAGATGAATGCCATGGCAAGACCGATGACGACGGAGAACAAGACGGCTCCGATTACGCGGGCAATGCCCATCTCGAGGCCCAATATCCGTGCGGTCAAAATAATGGAAAGCACGCTGATGGCAGGACCTGAATACAGGAATGCGACGGCGGGTCCCAATCCTGCACCGCGTTTGTAAATGCTGGTAAACAATGGAAGGATGGTGCAGGAACACACGGCCAGTATGCCGCCTGAAACAGCAGCCACTGTATATGACAGCCATTTTTTTGCATTTGCTCCAAAGTATTTCAGTACAGAGCTTTGACTGATAAATACGGCGATTACTCCTGCGATGAAGAATGCAGGCAGCAAGCAAAGGACGACATGTTCGCGGGCATACCATTGGACCAGGTCAAGCGTTGCATCTATTGCTGTCGTGAATCGAATACTTTGCAACGGCATAAAGAATACCGCTGCAAAGATTGCTACAATCCCAAAGAGGATTTTCAACTCCTTTTTTGTTTCCATGTCCTGTCTTGTTTATATGCCAAGGGCTTTTTTCACTTCGCTCTCGGTTGGTACATGTCCTTTGATTTTGACTGTTCCGTCGATCACTATGGCTGGTGTACTCATGATGTTGTAGCTCATTATTTCCAGAATGTCTTCCACTTTGGAAAGCTGTGCGTCAAGACTGTTTTCTTTTACTACTTTTTCCACAACTTTATAGGCTGCTTTGCATTTGGCACAGCCTGGGCCTAAAATTTTAATTTCCATAATATGTATTGTTTGAATTGATAAAATTTCTTCTCAAAAAAGAGTAGTTGTGCAATAATAAGAGCCGATGGCGAGAACCCATGCTGCGTCTTGGACAGGTAAAGCCGTAGGAACATTTGCTTGCTGTTGCTCACTTTTTGCGTTATTGTTTCCGCAGGTGGAAAAGACCAACGCACAGGGTCATCATTAGAACTGTTTTCTTCATATGGATGGTGCTTATATGTAATTCGCAAAACAACGAACAATGAAGGTAAAAAAAGAGGCTGTTATCCACAGCAACTCTCTTTTTTAGGTGCTACACATTGCTCGAAAAAGTCTTTGAACAGGTTGGAAGCTAATTGCCAGTTATCCCTGTTAATGCAATACTTCACCTTGGGTGTCTCAACTTCGCCCTGTATCAATCCTGCGTCTTTTAATTCTTTCAGGTGTTGTGATACGGTAGCTTTGGCTATCGGCAGCTCTTCATGTATGTCTCCGAAATAGCAAGTGTCACGTTTTGCAAGAAATTGAAGAATCGCGATGCGTGTAGGATGCCCCATTGCTTTGGCAAAGCGAGCAAGTTGTTCTTGATTGGTACTTACATTATCTGACATATCACTTTTGTTTGTTGTTCGTAAAAATACAAACATTATCGAAGGTAGCAAAAAAATGAAGGTAAAAACAAAAATAGTTTGTTCCATTTTTTAGCGGTGTAACACGGCTCGTTTATTTAAATAGTGGATAAAGTGTTTATAATTAGCACTTTTCTCGCGATCTGCATCCGTATGTTTGATGCCGGTCTTGTCCCGTCACGGCTTCCGTCCGGCAGTCCCTTAACACCGCCCGACCACGGAAAGGAGGGTAGCCGAGGACGGATAGTACTCCGTGCGCGGACGGAAAGGAAGGCTAGGTCGCCCGCCCTTTAAGGCTTGTTTTGCTCTCTTTGGGTTTAATGAAAGAGCCGTGGCGATGCAGTCCGGTAGCCTCTTTTATTGTCTGTTTGCTTCTTTGATGCTCCACAGTGATACGTGTTCGTTACGGTAACGGGCGTTGGGATTCACTTCTTTCATTTGTTTGAAGAGGATGGCCTTCTGCGGGCAGTTGTGTATACAAGCAAAGCAGAATTCGCAATCGCCTTTCATCGTTACGCCTGTGGATGCCAGCTCATAGTTGCCGCGCGGACATACTTCGGTACAGATGCCGCAACCGATGCAGGCGTCCGTGACGAGGAACGCGTCTTGGCTATGCATCAGAAATCCGGTTTCCGGGTCGACGCCTGAGGCTTGGAGGAATCCTGCATGCTGCTGCCGTTCCAATTCCGTTACCGGCTCGTGCCAGTGGCGTTGTTTGCTGAGGTCGGCCGTGATGCGTTCCAGGCTTTCGGGGATGTGTTTGTCTATCTTGATTTGCTCGTTCATGTCGAAATTGGGGAGCCAGTTGTCTACCATGATCATCGTGGTGATATAGTCGAATGGACATCCGGCTTTCCGTGATATGTCGTCCCAGATCTCGACAGAGCTGCATTTACGGTTGCCGTAGGTCAGGATGGCAAATTTGTATGTTGCTTTCAGGTGTGCTTTCTTGATAAATTCCCGTACCATATTGGGTGGCATGTGGCCGTAAACGGGATAGACGATGCCGATTTCATCCGCTTCGAATGTGTAGCGGCCCTGCTTCACGAGTTGGGGAATGCTGAGCAGTTCGGTATGTTCGTTTGCCAGTTGTCTTGCCACATAGAGACAGTTGCCTGTTCCTGTGAAATAGAAGATGATACGTTTTTTTGTTTCCATATTGCATGATGTTAATGCCGGCATACCCATGCAGGCGGCTCCGGCGAAGAACAGTCCCATCCGTTTGAGGGCGGAGCGACGTGATATGCCCTTGTTGTAGTCTTTGTCCATGTTGTCTTTATTATGTTTTTTGCAAAGGTACGAAGGTTCGTCATGCCTGTCCATACACGGATTACAGAACGTTGCACCCATTTTACGGAATCTGATACCTAATTTACAGATTATGTTTTCCTTCACATTTGCAATCAAATCTTTTCGTTACTTTTGGGCATGACTGTATAATAAAGAAAAGGATATGGGCGAAATATTGGATTTGAAGACAATAGATGATTACAATGAGTTTCTTGGATTGGAAACGCTGAACCCTTTGGTCGGCTTTGTGGATTTTTCAAAAGTCGAAGTGTTGAAACATCGTTGCAAATGTTTTGGGTTTTATGCGATTTTCTTGAAGGAGAAGATTCATGGAGCGATTACTTACGGGCGCAGTAAATATGACTATCAGGAAGGAACACTGGTGTTTATTGCACCCGGGCAGGTGGGAGGCATTGATGACGATGGCGAGACTTTGCATCCGCAAGGATATGCTTTGTTGTTCCATCCCGACCTTATCCGGGGGACGTTTCTTGCCCGTAAGATGAAAGAATACACGTTCTTTTCTTATGAAGTGAATGAAGCCCTGCACATGTCCGAACGTGAACGACAGACCGTCTTCAACTGTTTCAGCGAGATTGAAGAAGAGCTTCGACACGCCATCGACAAGCATAGCCGTTCCATCATTGTTTCCAATATCGAGGTTCTGCTCAATCACTGTCTCCGTTTCTACGACCGTCAGTTTGCCACTCGGGAAGCCATCAATTCAGATGTTCTCACCCGTTTTGAAGCTTTGCTGGACGGATATTTTGACTCTAAAAAGCCTGAGGAGCTTGGATTGCCGTCTGTGGCTTGGTGTGCTGATCAACTCCATCTCTCTGCCAACTATTTTGGCGATTTGGTGAAGAAACAGACAGGCAAGTCGGCCATCGAATACATCCATTTGGCCGTCATCAACAAGGTGAAAGACTATTTACTCGGAACGAACAAGACTGTCAGTGAAATAGCTTACGAAGTGGGCTTCCAATATCCGCATCATCTGAGCCGTTTGTTTAAGAAAGTGGCCGGTTGTACACCAAATGAATACCGGATGCAGGCGAAACAATAAGCGTGGCGATGAGTCTGAGCTTGTCTTTGTTGTTTGGTTCCCGTGATTTGGAAGAGTTTGATAGAAACAGGTGTAGGAATATAATTTCCACATCGGCTTGACGTATCCGTATTAAAACAGTTTCAGGTAATCTTTTGCCACAAATATGTTTCATATTCATTAACCTGTGCTGAAGGAATGAAGGATATTTTGCAAACTTTCCCAAAATGCAAAAAATGGTGCTTCCCTTTAAAGGCAAGCCTTGTTTTTTACATTTCCAGAACTTTTTCTTAGAAATCCTTCAGTATCCTTCATCCTTCAGCGGAAAACGCTGGCTATCAACAATGAAACATCCATTAACAGAATCAAGCGTTGCTTTGCTCTATTTTCCGTACTTGGAAGCCCACCAAGCGACCAATCATTGACGCAGATGGATGATAAACTGCCCGCCGCTCTTGAAAGAATTATACAACGCCGGCAATCAGAAACGCCAACGGCAGTTTGACATCCTCAAAGCACACTTGGGCGAACCGTAAAACCACCGCCTTCGGAGCGTCCTCTTTGTCATGGTCTGACTATCGCAATTCACTCACCCTCATCTTCGCGATCATGAGCACCTGACTATCGCGATAGTGACACAGAGTGAATCGCGATAGTCAGACCAGCCAATCACGGACGTCGAACAAGGACGACCGATGGGCCGGTAACAGCTGTATGCCGACAGGTCCTCCCTGATACGGTCATGGTGTCGGATTGTTTGGTGTTGTCAGAGCAAGTTGAACTTGTCGCCGTCGGACAGTACGGGAAATTTTTCCCTGAATGCAGCCAACCGCTCCATGTCGAGAGACAGGGAGACAAAGCTTTCCCGTCCTTCTTCGCAGGCGGCAGCCACACGGCCGTATGCGTCGACGGCCTGGCTGTGTCCCGGATAGGTGCAGGCAGGGTCGGAACCAATGCGATTGGATGCCAGCACATAACATTGGTTCTCGATGGCGCGTGCGCGGAGCAGGATGTCCCACACATCGATGCGTGAAGTCGGCCAGTTGGCGACATACAGGATGGCATCGTAGTCTGCACGGTTACGGGAGAACACAGGAAAGCGGAGGTCATAGCACACCTGGAGCAGGAAGCGTACGCCGCGGAAGGAGACTACGACGCGTTCCCTGCCTTCTGTATAGGCACGTTTTTCTCCGCCATAGGTGAACAGGTGGCGTTTGTCGTAGGTCGTAGTGCTTTCAGGCGTCACGAATGCGAAACGGTTGTGACACAGACCGTCCGTCTTGACCGGCAGGCTGCCGGCGATGGCTGAGTCGAGCTCTTCAGCCTCGTGTTGCATCCAGCGGAAGGTGTCTGCGGCTGCATCGGACACTCCCGGCACTTCGGGGTTCATGCAGAAGCCTGTGGCAAACATTTCAGGGAGCAGGTAGAGGTCGCTTTTCGGAGCTTCGTGCAGCAGGCGGGTGAGACGGGCGAGGTTAGCAGACGGAGCCTGCCACTCGATGTCTGTCTGCAGGATGGTCACGCGCAGTGGTCGGGATGGGTTTTCGTGTGTGGACATGTCGTGTGGAAGAGGGTTCAACGTGTATTGCTTTCCAGTCGGTCGAGCATTAGTCGGGCAGCTTTTTCAGAAGCTCCCGGTTCGCCCAACATCTGAATAATGCGGTCGTATTCGGACAGCATTTTTTGTCGTTCGTCTTTGTCGAGAAGGAGGGCAAGTTCGTGTTTCATGTTGTCCACGGTCATGGTGTCGGCCACCAATTCGCGCACCACTTCCCGCCCTGCGATGAGATTGACAAGCGAGATGTATTTCACTTTGATGATATGCCGTCGCAGGAAGGATATGACTTTTCCGATAGGCGTATGATAGCAGACGACCTGCGGCACGCGGAACAAGGCTGTCTCCAGAGTTGCCGTGCCGGAGGTGACCATGGCCGCGTGGGCATTGGCCAGCAGGGGATAGGTCTGTCGGTAGACGACCTTTACGGGAGTGTCCCGGATGAAGTCGTCGTAGTAGAACGGGTCAATGCCGGGAGCACCGGCGAGGACCATCTGATAGTCCGTGAAGCCGGACGCAGCACGTATCATGTCAGGCAGGTTGTCCTTGATTTCCTGTTTGCGGCTGCCAGCGAGCAGAGCGATGATAGGCTTGTGCGGGTCCAGGCCGTTTGAACAAATAAACTCTTCACGCGTTTCGACGTAACTGCGGCGGAAATTGGCCACGGCGTCGACACAAGGGTTGCCCACATAGTGGACGGGATAGCCGTAGCTGCGGTAGAACTCCACTTCGAAGGGCAGGATGGAAAACAGTTCGGCCACGTCGCGTTTGATGTTCTTGATGCGATAGGTTTTCCATGCCCAGATTTTGGGGGAGATATAATAGAAGGCCGGGATATGTGTGTGGGCCTTAAGGAATTTGGCGATGTTGAGGTTGAATCCCGGATAATCCACCAGGATAACGACGTCCGGCTGCCAGTTTACAATGTCTTCCTTGCACAGGCGCATGTTGGCAAAGATGACAGGCAGATGGATGAGCACCGGGATGAAGCCCATGTAGGCCAATTCGCGGTAGTGCTTGACGCGCGTCCCGCCGACGGCTGTCATCAGGTCGCCTCCGAAAAACCGGAATTCGGCTTTCGGGTCTTCGTGGCGTAAGGCTTTCATCAGGTTGGAAGCGTGGAGATCGCCCGACGCTTCCCCCACAATCAGGTAATATTTCATAGCGTTAAAACTTCAAGTTCCATTCTTTCATGCGGTCGAGCATCTCGTAAGCTGTGACATCCGTTTTCACCGGAGTGATGGCCACATAGCCATGCTCCAAAGCCCAGGCGTCCGAGTCTTCGCCCATCTCCGAACGGTGGAACGAACCTGTCAGCCAGTAGTAGTCTGCTTTGTGGGGGCGGGGACACGGGACCCACTCCTGTTGCCATTGTCCGCGTGTCTGGCGGCAGACTTTTACACCGTTGAAGCGAGGGGCCAGCGGGAAGTTCACGTTCAGGCAGACACCTTCGGGCAGGCCGTGTCGGAGGACTTGGCGCGTGATGCCTTGCACGTAGTCCGTCAGCGGTGTGAAGTCGGCATCAGGGTCATGGTCGCAGAGCGAGAAGCCGATGGAGGGGATGCCCTTCATGCAGCCTTCAAGCACGACACCCATCGTGCCGGAATAGTGTACGTTGACAGCCGAGTTGTCGCCGTGGTTGATGCCTCCCACCACGAGGTCGGGCTTGCGCGTGAGCACGCTGTGCAGGGCCAGCTTCACGCAGTCGACAGGCGTGCCCGAACAGGAGTACATCGTCAGGCCGTCTTCTTGGCCGTACAGGGTGTAATGCACCGGGTTGACCACTGTCAGTGAGCAGGCTGCTCCCGAGCGGGGTGAGTCCGGGGCCATCACCACCAGCTCTCCCAGGGGGCGCAACATGCGAATTAGTTCATTGATGCCTTTGGCCGTGATGCCGTCATCGTTGGAGATTAATATCAGTGTTTGTTCATTCTTCATACCTTATATATTTATATAGTCGCTTGCTTGGAATGTATGCTAAGCATGGCTCATTTTTTTCGTTGCCTTGTGCGCTCACAAAAGTACGAAAAATAGATTAATCCTTGACTGCTCCCGGGGCTGTTTGTCGATTTACCCGGCATTCCTTGGTCGGTGTCCCTGACTTACGTCTGTGCTTCGTCTCTCGCCGGAGTCTTTCCGGCGGCTTGCATAATCCCAATCCGTCATTCGCCTGTTTCTTTCGACTTTTTTGGCTGCTTTTCGATGCCTGATGTCATCTTTCTCCGCTCTTTCCCGGGCATGGCCCGTAATGCCTCCAAAAAGGCCCGGAAATGCCTGTTCGCTATAAATTAAAAATCAATTCAAAGACTGACGACCGATGGGGAATGATGCGGCCGGACGTTACCCTCCTTTCCGCTCCTGCACGGCTTCCTTTCCGTCCTTCCACGGACTCCTTTCCGCTCCCGGCTACCTTCCTTTCCGCTCTCTCGCAGTCTTAACATGTTGATAATACGGCGTCTGAAGCGATTGCCTTAGCTCTGTGCCGGAGGCCTAGCGGCATAACTGATGGTTGGCAGGCCTGCATTTCGTCAGAAGGCGACAGAATGGAGGCATTCTCTTCCGGCACGAGAATCCGCGAAGGCGAAAAAAGGCGTGTAAGGAAATGCTTCTTTAGAATATTTCTTAATCTGCGTGAAAGGTCATGTCTGAAAATGAAAATATTCGGAGATAAATCTATATATTTGCAAATTCAAGAAGTGTAAGCGACTTGAATTAGAAAATTAACATAAATGGGAAAAATCATTGCTTTAGCCAACCAAAAAGGTGGCGTTGGAAAAACGACTACAACGATAAATCTTGCAGCTTCCCTGGCCACGCTTGAGAAGAGCGTCCTGGTCATTGACGCTGACCCGCAGGCCAATGCGTCTTCAGGTTTGGGTGTGGATTTGAAAGAAGTTGATTGTTCCATCTACGAGTGCTTGATCAATCAGCAGGACATTCGGGAAGCCATCTATACGACAGACATTGACGGGCTGGACATCGTGCCTTCACACATTGACCTTGTGGGGGCTGAAATCGAAATGATACAACTGGACAACCGCGAGAAAGTGATGAAGAAGCTGCTCGCCCCGATGAAAGACTTGTATGATTACGTCTTGATAGACTGTTCGCCCTCCTTGGGGCTTATCACGGTCAATGCCCTTACGGCTGCCGACTCGGTGGTAATCCCGGTGCAGTGTGAGTATTTTGCACTTGAAGGCATCAGCAAGCTGCTGAACACGATAAAGATTATCAAGTCCAAGTTGAATCCGGCATTGGACATAGAAGGTTTCTTGCTCACGATGTACGATTCGCGCCTGCGTTCGGCCAATCAGGTCTATGACGAAGTGAAGAATCATTTTCAGGAACTGGTGTTCCACACGGTTATCCAGCGCAATGTGACCCTGAGCGAAGCGCCCAGTCACGGCATCCCCGTCATCCTCTATGATGCGGAGTCGAAGGGGGCGAAGAATTATTTGTCGCTGGCACAAGAGATTATAAAACGAAACAGTAAATAGAAGCTACATGGCAGTACATAAAAAGTTTGCTTTAGGACGCGGACTGGATGCACTTATTTCCACGGAAGAGGTGCACACGGGTGGTTCTTCTTCCATCAACGAAGTGGAACTGTCGAAGATTTCAGTAAATCCTAACCAACCCCGGCACGACTTCGACCCGGAAGCCTTGCAGGAGCTTGCCGATTCCATTGCCGAAATCGGCATCATCCAGCCTATCACGTTGCGCAAGGTGGATGAAGATTCCTATCAGATCATAGCCGGAGAGCGGCGTTTCCGTGCATCGCAGATGGCCGGATTGACCACCATTCCGGCTTATATCCGCACGGCTGACGATGAGAATGTGATGGAGATGGCACTCATCGAGAACATCCAGCGTGAAGACCTCAACTCGCTTGAGATTGCTTTGGCCTACCAGCATTTGCTGGAGCAATATGAATTGACCCAGGAACGTCTGAGCCAACGCGTGGGCAAGAAGCGCACGACCATAGCCAACTACCTGCGCCTGCTGAAACTGCCGGCTCCTATCCAAGTGGCTTTGCAAAACAAGGAGATAGACATGGGGCATGCACGGGCATTGCTGACATTGGATGACCCGAAGACTCAAATCAAGATATTCGAGGAAATCGTGAAGCACCATTATTCCGTACGCAAGGTGGAAGAGATGGTCAAGGCGCTCACTGAGGGCGAAAGCATCAAGAGCGGCGAAAGGAAGATTACGGCAAAGGGTGCCAAGCTGCCCAAGGAATACGATGCCTTGCGGACTCATCTTTCTGATTTCTTCCAGACGAAGGTGCAGATGTCGTGCAGCCAGTCCGGAAAAGGTAAAATCAGCATTCCGTTTAACAACGAGGAAGAACTGGAACGCATCATGGAGATATTCGACAAACTTAAACCCCAAGAATAGAAAAAGATGTCAGCTTCGAAGCGTATGAATCAGATGTGTTGCCATTGGCGGATTATGATGTGGGCATTTCTCGTGCTTTTATCGTGTGCTGGCAGGGTGGAGGTGCAGGCGCAGACCGTGTTGCCTGATACGTTTGCCGTGGACTCCCTTGTGACTGACAGCCTGATGATGATGCAAGAGCGGCAACTGGAGGCTCTCGAAGCACCCATCGACACCGCACGGCTGCTTGCCGGCAGCGATTCCATCAGCAAGACGGCTACGCCTCTTCCTGAAAGGAAACGCTGGATGCCCGACCCGAAGCGTGCCACCTGGCTGGCTTTGCTCATTCCCGGAGGCGGACAGATTTACAACCGTAAGTATTGGAAACTTCCGATTGTCTACGGGGGCTTTGTGGGGTGCGCCTATGCCTTGACCTGGAACGGGCAGATGTATTCCGACTATTCGCAGGCCTATCTGGACTTGATGGATGACGACCCGAATACGGACAGTTACAAGGATTTCGTGCCGCCCAATGTCGATGTGGACAGTAACCGGTCACAGTATGAAACCATCTTTCGGCGAAGGAAGGATTTGTATCGTCGCTATCGTGATTTAAGCATCTTCGCTTTCATTGCAGTCTATGCTTTGTCTGTCATTGACGCCTATGTGGATGCCGAGTTGTCAAACTTTGATATATCCAAGGACATCAGTCTGAAAGTGGAACCGACCATCATAAACCGTAACAACAATTATTTTACTAATAGCTATAACTCCAACCTGAGCATAGACAAGAACTCTTCAGTTGGCTTGCAGTGTAGATTAAGATTTTAAACGCTATATGAGAAAGATATTCATCATCGCCTTACTTGTTTCGTCTGTGAATCTCTTCGCACAGAAGAGCATTACTGTGCAATCTTCCACGGGAGAAATGGAAGAAATCGACATACCTGAAAACATGATATTGTCTGTCGACAGCTTGCTTTCTGATTGGCATGCGAAAAACTATCTTTCGGTGACGGCCGAAGATTGTGGTTACACGGATGTCAATCCGACGTATCCGGATTCTATTTACATCGACCGCTTGTCACGCATTCCGACCATCATGGAAATGCCCTACAATGAAATCGTGCGCAAGTTTATCGATATGTATAGCGGACGTCTGCGCAAGTCTGTGTCATATATGCTGGGGGCTGCCAATTTTTATATGCCCATCTTTGAGCAAGCACTGGATTTGTATAACTTGCCATACGAGTTGAAATATCTTCCCATCATCGAGTCGGCCCTCAATCCGAAGGCAGTGTCGAGAGCCGGTGCCGCGGGATTGTGGCAATTCATGCTTGGTACAGGCAAGCTGTATGGATTGCAGGCAAACAGTCTTGTCGACGAACGGCGCGACCCGATTAAGTCGACTTATGCTGCGGCCCGTTACCTGAGTGATTTGTATAATATCTATAAGGATTGGAATCTGGTCATTGCAGCTTACAACTGCGGTCCGGGCACGGTCAACAAGGCTATCCATCGTGCTAATGGGGCTACGGACTATTGGAGCATTTATAACTATCTTCCGAAAGAAACACGAGGTTATGTGCCGGCTTTCATTGCGGCCAATTATATCATGAACTATTACTGCGACCACAATATTTGTCCGATGAATACGCAGTTGCCCTTGGCCACGGATACCATCCATGTGAATAGGGACTTGCATTTCCAGCAGATTTCCGACCTCTGTGACATCGACATGGAGTCGCTTCATGCTTTAAATCCGCAATACAAGACTGAAATCATTCCGGGCAACAGTGGAGACTGCATTTTGCGTCTGCCGCAAGCAGCCTTGACAGCTTTCATAGATGCTAAAGATTCTGTGTATACCCACCGTGCAGCCGAATTGTTCACCAAGCGTAAGCAAGTCGCCGTGAAGCAGGCGAGTGGCAGTGGCAGTACGGCCGGGGCTAAATATTATAAAATCCGACGTGGTGACACTCTTTCCGAGATTGCAGAAAAATTTGGGACCAGCGTGCGTCGTTTGAGAAGCTTGAACGGCATACGTGGCAATCGCATCACTGCCGGAAAGTCAATCAGAGTCCGTTAACCTTAAATTCATGAGATTATGGAAGACCAGTTGCAAACCAAAGAAAGGCAGGAAGAAGAGGCAGCTAGGCTTGCAGAAGAGGCGAAAGGATACGAGACCGGAATAACTTTTGAAGAAATATCACGTTCTCCGGATGACTACGAGGGAGAAAAAGTAAAATTCACTGGATATGTTCTTCAGATTAATGAAGGCAGAAATGAAAACGAAATAAGGATGGCGACATCCGGAATGTTTGATGATATTATATACGGTACATATGACCCGTCGATATTAGAGGTTCGGGTACTAGAGGACGATAATATTACGATTTATGGGACAGTATTTGGGCTCAAAACTTATACAGCTGTTTTGGGGAACAGCGTAACACTCCCCAATATTAGTATCGATAGAATCGAGATCAACGAATAGTCAATGCCCTCCGCTTAGAAATAGGTG
>ERZ827088.1451-NODE-1451-length-29375-cov-4.011869_pt1 | contig 29375 bp, 19 predicted proteins | sample MGYA00519922_ERZ827088 | MGnify/ENA primary metagenome ERZ827088 (study PRJEB31778, sample SAMEA3449254) | human gut metagenome | biome: human gut; feature: human-associated habitat; material: faeces | place: United Kingdom | collected 2010/2012 ...
TCCAGACTCAAGGAAACAGCCGGATCCTCTATGAGATTATATGTAGTATCTCGCTCCAGAAAACGTTTTAAGCCCTTAGGAGACGTTATATTGGAAGTTGCATACAAAGAGTCTACATAGGTCTGAATATTCCCGTTGTAGAGCGTATCTATCTTCTCATACATAGCAGGCAGAAACTTTTTATCCACTTTCGACTGATACTCTTTGAGCATGGCAGCAAAAACCTCCTTATCAATGGAAAGATCGAGATTATCATACTTCTCCAGTAACTTTTTCATGCGGGTTATCACCAACTTCTCTTCCGCCTCAAAGTCGAAATTGAGAATTTCAAGAGCGAGCTGCACTAACTCGGGACCATTTATAAACGATTCACCGAAATAAGCCAACGCACGATTGGTTTCACGGCGATTACTATAACTCAACTCTAAAGAAGAAAATAAACGAATCAGTTTCTCTCTCTCTTCCGGATGAGACTGAATCCAGTTACGAAGCTCTGCTTCAGCCACCCGCTTCTTTTCCAACACTTTCAAATGCTTGATGGCTTTATTCGTTCCGATGCTATTCTTCCAATAATTGGAGCTTTCATCGTATTTTGAAGCATACTTAATGCGAATATCCGGACGACGGTCCATCTCCCGTTTCCAGATGGTTTGTTTCACTCCCCGTACATCAATCATTGCCTGATTGATTCCATTCATCATCTCTTCGATACCATACGAGGAAAGGTAACGTTCCGTACTGCCCGGATAGCCAAGCGTCATGCAGAAAGAACCTTCTTTGTATCCATCCAAAGAAATGGGTGCTACATATTCGGGATGATAAGGGACGTTTTCAGGAGAATAATCCGCCGGACCATTCTTGGCATTAGCATAGATACGAAATACGCTGAAATCGCCCGTATGACGCGGCCACATCCAATTATCCGTATCCCATCCGAACTTCCCGACAGAAGAAGGAGGTGCAAAAACCAGGCGGACATCATTATAATCACGATAAACAGATAGCCAGAATTCATTCCCTGCATAATAAGCATCTACAATACCAGTCAATGTAGAATCCTTTTCGGAGACTTCCATACTGATTACATTCATAATCGAATCAACAGCTACACGGCGTTCTGTTTCCGTTTTAGCATGCCGGGCGGCAGACAATACGCGTTTAGTAACATCTTCCGTACGAAGCAGGAAACGAACATACAACTCCGGATTCGGCAGTTCTTCCTCAAGACTACGTGCAAAGAAGCCATCTTTCAGGTAATCATGCTCCACTGAAGAATGTTGCTGAATACTGCTAAAGCCACAATGATGATTGGTAAACACCAGACCATCTTCGGAAACCACCACTCCCGAACAAAATCCACCGAAACTGACAACGGCATTTGCCAAAGCCGGCTTCTTCGGATTATACAGTTTATTTACAGGCATCTGCAAACCGAGTTCCTTCATCACCCGTTCCGCCTGTTTGTTCTTGCGAAGGTTCCCCAATAGCCACATTCCCTCGTCAGCAAATGCCTGTGACAGGCAAAGGGAGAGGAGAATCATTGCGGTTAGTCTGAGTTTCATGCTATTATTTTTAGATTTATATATTCTATGATCAATCCGAGTGTCATTATTCGGTAATAAGCCTCAACTTCTTCGCTCCCACCCGTGCTTTCAGCCATGCGCTGATTTTCTCCTTCTCGGCAACTGACGGATGTTTGCCAAATTTCAAAACAGCCAGTGTCACCGTATCCGTTTTCATCGAGTCTACCCGTGTTTCCAGCGAGTGAGCGATAGAAAGCGAAGTGATGGAAGGATAAAGCACCTTCAATTCGGGCACTAAAGTACGCCCCATCGTATCGTACTCTTTATATTGAGCGAGGTTTTCTTCCAGTCGGGTAATCTTTTTCTGCTGTTCCTGCAGGCGTTGTTCGCTGTTTTTATAAAAGTCCTCCATCACCATGGCACGAATGGAAGAGACATCTACCGCCTCATTATTCATCCCTTGCAGTACAGTCAGCTTTGTTTCTTCCAGCTTGTATTCTTTCAGTTTGCTACGGGCAATGGATATCGAAGCATCCGGAACTTCGGGACCGATCAGAACCACGCGGATGTCTTTATGCTCATAACTGATCTTCTTATCAAGTACCTGCGTATTCTCAAAGTTCAGCTGCTCATTGATAAACCGATTGGCTGCTGTCTCATAAAAAGTACTTTTAATGATGCCGAACGTCAGATAAACAGCCGGGCACATCGTCAGCACAACAATCAGAATGATGTATTTACGTACCATCTTCTCGCGTGCCTTATCCACAAATTCCTTACGCTGGAAGTGCATCACCCGCACACCGATGAAGGTAGCCAGACTGATAAATACGGAGTTGATAAAGTAGAGGTAGAAAGCACCCAGAAAGTAAACCAGATTGCCCGATGCCAGGCCATAACCTGCCGTACAAAGGGGAGGCATCAACGCCGTAGCAATGGCAACTCCCGGAATCACATTTCCCTTCTCTTTGGTAGACAGGGCGACAACTCCCGCCAAACCACCGAAAAGTGCGATGAATACGTCATAAATCGTAGGCGAAGTACGCGCCAACAGCTCCGATTGTGCTTCGGCAATAGGAGTGAAAAGGAAAAAGATGGTTGCCGTCGTCACACTGAAAGCAGTCGTGATGAGAAAGCTCTTCAAAGAACGTTTCATCAGCTCGAAATCATTCAAACCGACAGAAAGCCCGACACCCATGATAGGTCCCATCAACGGTGAAATCAACATGGCACCGATAATCACTGCCGTAGAGTTGACATTCAAGCCCAGTGAAGCCATAAAGATGGCAAATATCAGAATCCATAGATTGGCCCCTTTAAACTCGACACCCTTACGAATGGAGTCTACAGTGGCAAGTTCATTGTCTTTATCTTTGCGCAAATCGAGATACTCTTTCAGGAAGTTCTTGACGGCAAATACATTCCGGTTGGGATTGACAGGCTGTTCCATAAAAATAATTCTATTTTCGGATAAAACGATTGATAACAGGTATTTGACTAAGCGGCAAATCGCGCTTTATAATATAGGCTATAAACAGGCATAACAACAGCGTACGGAACGTCATACGCAGACAGATGTTTTCAATGGGTACACATTCCGCAGCTACATAAAGCACCGCAGCCAACAGCACATAGCACCCTATCGACTTTAAATCGTACTGAATCGGGTATTTCTTCTGACCGACAAAATAAGAGAGCAGCATCGCAACGCCGTAACCCGTAAATCCGGCCCATGCGCAAGCCATATACCCGAACTTCGGAATTAAAAAGATATTCATCACCACCAGAATCGTGCAGCCTATCAGTGAGAAATAAGCTCCCCAACGCGTTTCGTCAATCAGCTTGTACCAGAAAGAGAGATTGAAATAAATTCCCATGAAGATTTCCGCAGCCATTACAATGGGCACAACACGCAACCCCGGCCAATAGTCGCGGCCGATGATGTAGCGGAGAATATCCAGATAGAACATCACTGCCAGAAAAGCCACCAGTGTAAAGATGATAAAGAACTTCATGGCCTGTGCATACACCTGCTTGTTGTCCTTATCGCGGCTCTTGCCGAATACAAAAGGCTCGTAGGCGTAGCGGAAAGCCTGTGTCAGCATTGCCATCACCATGGCAATCTTGCTGGCGGCTCCATAGATGCCGAGTTGTACGGTGGCTTCCGCCTGGTCGGGGTAGACAAAGGGAAAGATAATCTTGTCCGCCACCTGATTCAGGATGCCCGCAATGCCCAACACCAGCAACGGCAGGCTATAAGCAAGCATCCGCTTCAGCAGTTTCCTGTCCAGCACATAAGCGAAACCGCGCAATTCGGGTATCATGCACAGCATGATGGTAGAAGTGCACACAAGATTGAAGAGGAAGGCATACGCCACATCATCGCCCTTCATCCAGACATAATAAATCAGGTTCAAGGCTATGTTCAGGAAGATGAACAGCAGTTTGAGCGCTGCAAACTTGACGGGCCGTTTCTTATAGCGCAAATAAGCGAAAGGAATGCTTTGAATGGCATCCATCGCCACTACAATCATCATCATTCCCACGTACCAGGGATGCTCTCCATATTCCAGCCAGTCGGCAACCGGTTGAAGAAACAGCAGTCCCAGCGCAAGGAATGCCAGCGCACCGATGCCTACGCTGAGCAATGTTGTGGAATACACCCGCATCGGGTCGTCTTCTCCTTTATTGGCAAAGCGGAAAAAGCCCGTTTCCATGCCGCACGTCAGCAGCACCAGCAACAGTGCCACCCACGCATAGATATTAGTCACAACGCCATAGCCCCCCGACTGTGCAGACAAGGCCATGGTGTATACGGGCACTAACAGATAGTTGAGGAAACGCCCCACAATACTGCTCAACCCGTAAATGGCAGTTTCTTTTGCCAATGATTTCAATCCAGCCACGTTATTCAGTGTTTTATTATACTCTCTCTAACCGGTCGCTTATCAATAAGCGTCAATCATTAAATAACGTCTTCTGGCTATTGTAGAGGCTCCGCCCCAAATGTTTATAGGCCAGTTCCGTTACTTCACGGCCGCGGGGAGTGCGTTTCAGGAAGCCTTCCTTTATCAGGAACGGTTCATAAACTTCTTCGATGGTTCCCGCATCTTCTCCCAAGGCCGTAGCGATGGTTGTAAGTCCCACCGGACCGCCTTTGAACTTATCGATAATCGTACAAAGTATCTTATTGTCTATCTCATCCAGTCCGTACTTGTCAATGTTAAGCGCCTCGAGTGCGAAATTGGCGATTTCCGTATCGATGCTGCCCGAACCTTTCACCTGTGCAAAGTCCCTTACGCGACGCAGCAAGGCATTGGCGATACGCGGCGTACCGCGGCTGCGGCTTGCGATTTCCGAAGCGGCTCTTGTGGAACAGGGTACGTCCAGTATGCTTGCCGAACGGCGGATAATACCGCTCAGCACATCATCGTCATAATACTCCAGATGGAGATTGATGCCGAAACGGGCACGTAGCGGAGCTGTCAGCAAACCGCTGCGGGTGGTGGCCCCCACCAGCGTAAACGGATTCAAATCAATCTGTATGCTTCGCGCCGACGGGCCTTTGTCTATCATGATGTCGATGCGGTAGTCCTCCATCGCCGAATAGAGATATTCCTCCACCAGCGGCGAGAGGCGGTGTATCTCGTCGATGAACAGGACATCGTTCGGCTCAAGCGAAGTGAGCAACCCGGCCAGGTCGCCCGGCTTGTCGAGCACAGGGCCGGAGGTGACCTTGAAGCCCACGCCCAACTCATTGGCAATGATGTTGCTCAGCGTGGTCTTTCCCAGTCCGGGAGGGCCGTGGAGCAATGTGTGGTCGAGCGGTTCGCCGCGCAGGCGTGCCGCCTTGACGAACACCTGCAGGTTGTCGACCACCTTGTCCTGCCCGCTGAAGTCACTGAACTGCAAGGGGCGGAGCGCATTTTCAAAGTCGCGCTCCCGCTTGTCATACTGCTGACTGCGTATGTCGAAGTTTTCTTCCATAATGTTTTCCAAATAAAAGCCAACACTAAAACGACTCACTATTCCCGGGATACAACAACTGTGCCCATTCCGGTAAGTCCAGAGTATACTGCTTGACCAAACGGCCTTCTGTCAAACGAAACAATAAACGTGCTTCGGCTTCATCCGTGGAATTATCGTAAACGTATGTCCTGTCTACAAATCCACTGACTATGCTTCCATTGACCAAGGACTTGTCATAGCGTGAAACAATCTTAGAAATAGGGACATCATGACCTCCCTTCATTACCCGGCGTGCCACACGCGAAGCATTGATGGCCGGACTTTCCGTACACACAAAAAAGAAACGAATAAAAAAACCCGCTTCATGAGCCCGCAAAATGTAATCCACCTTGTCACCCGCCGACAACACAGTCTCAAATATAAGGCTTCTCCTTTCCCGAAGACATGTTTCTCTCAATTCTTCGCAATATTTCACAGCCTTCATCACTGCGTCACGTGAATTCCAATCACCAAACTGTTCCTGTGCCACCATGTCCGGATTGATATATAAAGCATCCTTCATCCATTCATGATGAAGGACTTTGGATGTGACGGTCGTTTTCCCCGAACCATTCGGTCCGGCAATCACAATCAGCACAGGACGATGAGTCGCATCTTTTTTCATATCTGGTGCACACGATTTATCCGTTCTTGCCACATGCGGCGGCTTTCTGCCATAAGCAGCTTCAGGTGTTCCCTGCGGCGTTCGTCCGCTTCACGGTTTGTCCGCTTCGCTTCCTCACAGGCCTCCTTCATGATGGCCTCCAGCATCTCGTCAGTCGGCTCTTCCAAACTCGTCAGACGATAACCATTCAGTTCTTCCGTAGTCATATATACTTTAATCCTCTTCTGTTTCAAGTTTCATTTCTGCAAAGGTACGATTACTTTTGTAATGGCGTGAACTCCTGAAAGGGCAATTCTGACGGCCGCAGCCAAAAAATACGCGCACGGGCTGACGGCTGCCTGCGGAAGAAGCCCGGCGGATGATGCCCCTTCGAGGGAGAATGTGTGAATCGGAGAAGAGGAAATTCTTACAGCCAATGTGTCGTGACTGTCTGCTTCTGTTTTTTAACAAAACTAAATTCTTAATGTCATTATGGGAATAACTATAGAAAAAAAGAAAAGGGAAAACGGGCGCTTCGCGCTCTACTTGAGTTTTTGTTTCGAGCACAAACGTTGGCGCGAATCGCTGCACATCATGCTCGAACCGCCCGTCGACGCTGCCACCCGGCGCATGAACCGGGAAAAGATGAAAATGGCGATGGCCATACGCAACAAACGCGAGCTGGACTTCCTCGCCAACCGCAACAACGTCAAATCATCCCAACGAAGCGCCGGCGTCAACTGGCTCGACATCTTCCAGGAATTCATCGAACAATATCAGGGAAAGGACATCAAGATGGTGAAGGCTTCAAGCAACTACCTGCGGCTGTTTGTCAAAGGCCGTCCCCTCTACAGCTGGCAGCTCAACCGCCCTTTCTGCTCCCAGTTCTACGAATTCCTGAAGAGACGGCTCTCGGGACATACGCCGGCCGGATATTTCAACAAGTTCAAGCAATGCCTGGACTACGGCGTCGAACGCCACCTGTTGCCGGCCAACCCGGCACGAAACGTCCGCGTGGTGACGCAAAACGAATTTACCAAAGCCATCCTCAACGCCGACGAAATCGCACGCCTGGCCGCCACGCCCTGCCCCGACCACGAAGTGAAACGGGCCTTCCTCTTCGCCTGCAACACGGGCCTGCGCTGGTGTGACGTCACCTCGCTCCACGTCGACGCCGTCGACCTGCCCAACCGCATGCTCCACATCGTGCAGCGGAAAGTCGAGCAACACTCCAGCAAGGCTGTGCTCCACCTGGCACTCAACGACTCGGCCCTGACACTTCTCCACGCCTTCTCACCCACGCCCGACGGCCATGTGTTTGCCCTCCCCTCATACTCCTACTCCCGGCGCATGCTCATGGCATGGGTCGACCGGGCAGGCATCGGCAAACACATCACGTTCCACTGCGCACGCCATTCGTTCGTCACCAACCTGCTGCTCGGCGGCGCCAACATCAAGACTGCGTCAGAACTTGCCGGACACTCCACCATCCGACACACGGAAAAGTATGTCCACATCGTCGACGAACTCAAGCGCAAGGCCGTCGACAGCCTGCCTCCCTTGCCTGTCGAGTTCGACCGGCAAGCCGTCCTCAGGCAAGAACGGACTGACTCCGGAAACTACTTTTCAGACACAGATTCCTGGAGCAGCGCAGACAACTAATCAGGGACTCCGCACGCCACGCGCCATCTGCTTCAAACAGAAGAACACCCTGCCTATGCTGTCACGGCACGCCCGCAGGCGGAAGACCGCCATGAACACACCCGTGGCCATGTCACGGGCGCGGCTGCCTCCTCCAGCAAGGACGAAGGCTCGCACACATCACCAGCAGCCCCGGGCGGATTCATGCCACACCGGCCGGCATGCCTCTACACTGTAACCGGCAAGAGTCATTCCTCATCGCTTTTCTGTTGAACTTTTTCTTAGCGAAATAAAGATGTCGGAACACGCCTCAGGAAGCCCCCTTCAAGCCCTATTAAGGGTAGCCGACCACGCCTTCCTTTCCGTGGTCGGCTACCCTCCTTTCCGTCCCCGGCTACCCTCTATCCCGTGGTCGGACCGGCAAGCACCCGTCTGCCCTTTCACTCCCGAAGCGGCAACTCCGCACTTCGTACCGGAGACCCGCTTTCTCGCCCCAAAAAAGTCCCGGATTTACAAAACTCGACCAACTCTCGTCACCTCATGGTCACCTGCCATTCTTTCAAAATCCATCTATCACACTGTTAACAAGCGCATTACAAAAAAGTCCAAAATAGTGGGCACGAATACTACCTACTTATCCAATGCCGTGAACGACTACTTCGGATGCAATTTGAAATCGCTAATCAACTGGTATCGAGTGCAGTATGCCAAGATGATGCTCGACAAGCGCATCTATCGGCTAAAAGACATCCCCTACATCTGCGGCTTCTCCTCCAAGAGCACATTCTACGTCGCATTCAAGCGGTGTGAAGGGATGACCCCGAACCAATATTTGTCCGCTCATAAGGAGGACTCTGAAACAAGTAATAATAATGACAATAATAATATTTTAAAACCTTTAAATTTAAAGTTTTAGCTATTATGAACAACAAAAAGTTTATGAACGCACTCCTGTTTAGTGCAGCGCTGCTATCAACAGGAATGATGTCGTCTTGCAAGGACTATGATGATGACATCAACACTCTTAGAGACAGAGTCTCTGCAGTGGAAACATCCATCGCAGAACTCCAAAAACAGATTAAAGAGGGCAAATGGGTGACGAGTTTTCAGAGAAACACGGCCGGCAACGGTTACGTGCTTACTCTCTCTGACGGAAGCACCCTCGAAATCAAGGACGGCGAGAAGGGAGCTACGGGCGACACTGGCGCAGCCGGACAGAACGGAACTTCTTGGAGAATCGACGAAGAGTCTAAGAACTGGATTAAGGTAAATCCCGACGGTTCGGAAGAAAACACCGGCATCTGCGCTGAAGGCACTCAAGGCCAAAGAGGTCCTGCCGGAGAAGACGGCAAGTCTCCCTATATCGAAAACGGCACATGGATGGTCTGGGATGCTGAAAACGAGAAATACGTGGAAGCAGGCTCAGCCGTAGGTACAGCTTCTTACGTCGTGGAATATGAAGCTTATTGGGAACTGAACATCGTCGTTGCCGATGCTGGAGGCAATGCCACGACGGAATTCCACAAAGTCATCCTGCCGAAGACAGCAGACATCACTTCACTGGAAGTGTATGCTTACGACGCTAAAAATGGCATACTGAGCGAACCCTCTGTAAATGTAACCTTGGGCAAGAATGAACAAGGCAAGAAGGTGACTTTCAATGGAAAGACTTACGAAGACGGTGAAATCCTGGTGTCAAACAAAGCTCAACTCGTAGCTCAAGTCAACCCGCTGAATTCCGACGCCAGCCTCTATAAATTCTCCTTAGTCAACAGCAAGGGAGAAACCAAGTTTGAAGTGTCTGAGGCTACTCAAAACATGAGCACCAAACCGCTTACAACACGTGCTACAGAAGCTGATAAAGAGACACCTAACAAAGGCTTGTGGAACCTCTCTCTCACCATTCCCGAAGGTGTAACGGTGGATGACAAAGCCGCTTACTCACTGCAAACAAACTCCATCAACGATGAAAGCACAGTGATCGCCTCACGCTATGACGTTAATATCGGCGTAACCACAGGCACTACGGCCACTCCTTTCTCACAAGAAGCCAACCTCGAAGTGGGCAAGACTTACACTTGGGATGAGTTCCTCAAGCTGGCTCTTCGTAACTACGACACTTGGGAAGCAGCCGACTACTATTTGGCCATCGCGAAAGCCTCTACCGCACAAGCTGCAAAAGACGGCGTAAGCATCAATGCCGCCAACAAGACCATCACCGTCAGCAAGAGCTTCTCGACTGCCGTCACCTATGTACGCCTGAACTACATGGCACTGGATGGCGAAGTGTTTGAAGACGTTGAAGGCTCGCAAAATGCTGTCGCAATGGAAATCACAGCTACAGCCGGAAGTGAAATCACACTCGACGACTTCAACTGGAATTGGGATTTGAAGAATAATACCGTAGAGGTAGCCATCGACGGCAAAGACATCCTGAACGGCTTTGTAAACAACGGCCAAACCGTTACTCCGGAATATACGTTTGTCAATGCTGAGGTTTACGTAGACGGAATGCCAGTAGTCGTGCCTGATCTTGAAAAAGTTTTGGGTAAAGTAACCCTCGTATCTAAACCGGACGGATATGGTTATAATGACTGGTTTGCTCAGATGACATTCGACGCGACTAAGGTGTTCGCAGAGTCTTACAAGGCTGTCATCAAGTTGACGAATGCAGACGGCTCTGAAGAAAAGACCATAAAGTTCAATATAAACATCAGCAAACCTGCCGCTTACACATTTGTTCGCGAAAGCGCCTATTTCGACGGCAATGCAGCCAAGGTATATCCGACTATCGCCACCAACGGCTACTCCGATTACGACATGGATGTGCTCTACAAGTTTGCAACAGCAGACCTGCCATACGTGATGTTCTCTGATGGACACACCACAGGAAGCTGGTTCTCCAACGAGGGTGCTAGCGAAGCAAAGATTTCCAATGCCGATGTCAACAAGGCACACAAAGTGACCGTCACCTACCGTCCGTTCGGCAACCCGAACTTGGATGCGACTACCGACGAAATCACCGTGGAAGTCCGTTCGCAAATCTATGACGGAACTATCGCTTATGAAGGCAAAGCCCTGTCCGTATCCAACGGTATTGACGCGACCTTGAAGCTGAGCGACATCTTGTTCAAAGACCAGGCCGGCAAGGAATATGCCATCACAGGCAATAAGAAAGACGCCCGTGTGGTATCTTACACAGTGGCTTTGGACGGAGAAAACGCCAAGAAGTATCTCTCGCTGAGCGGAAATACATTCGGCGCAGACGGCAACTTGACCATTTCGAGAAAAGATGATACCGTCATCGTCAACGCGCAAGACTGCAAAGTGAAAGTATCCGTAGTGGATGTATGGGGACAGACAAAGACCTACGACATCACTGTCAAGGCTGAATAATCAACCCTGTCTATAAGAACAGAACTACAAACAAATAAGGGCTATTTCCTTTGCGGGAAATAGCCCTATTTTTATACCCTCATCGTGCAATAGTCGTGCCCACTATTGAACTAAATTTCGCTAAAGAAAGATTTCGGTCCAGATAGACGCGCTTTTGGTTCAAGCATTGAAGTATCTTGAGGCATACTTCGCAGCCTGTTCCCTTCGGCAAATCATCCGGGATGGATGCACACTCCACACCCTCAGGACCTACAGTTCTTACATTCATCTTTAGCCGTGACATGAAACTTCATATTTTGGCGACAAATGTAGGGTATCTATTCCCATCCGACAACATTTTTCCTAAAAAACAAGACCAGCCAAGTGAAAGTTTTTAAGAAGCTGGAAAACGGGCATGAAGAGTCACGAAAGCCGGGCAGGTTTCCATCCTTCAGCTGCAAACAGGTACGACAGCCAATAAAGTCGGCCAAATCTCGCCAAAGATGTCTTTTTAAGATGATTTTTCACTATTCTTCAGAATTACTACAGAAAGTGGTATTAAATTTGCGGCGCAATTTATTCTCGACTATTTATAACCGAACTTAACATGAACAAGACTGCCGCTTATCGGTTTACCATCGTGGTGCCTGTATATAACGAAGAGGACAACATGGGAGCTTTGGAAAAGACCCTGAACGAATTCCTCCCCCATTCACTCTATCCGGCCTGCGTGCTCTTCGTGGACGATGGCTCCACCGACCGAAGCAAACAACTCATGACCGACATCTGCCGACGCAACAAAGACTTCTACTTCATCTCCCTCCAAAAAAACGGCGGCCTCAGCGGTGCCATGAAGGCAGGCATTGATGCTGCCGAGTCAGACTATGTGGGCTACATGGACGCCGACTTGCAGACCACTCCTGAAGACTTCAACCTCCTGCTGGCCGACATCGACCGCTATGAGCTGGTGATGGGCATCCGCGCACACCGCAAGGACACGTTCTTCAAACGCCTGCAATCGAAGATAGCCAACGGCTTCCGGCGCATGATGACGAACGACGGCGTGCAGGACACAGGCTGCCCGCTCAAAGTCATGCACACCGACTATGCCAAGCGCATCCCCTTCTTCAACGGAATGCACCGCTTCCTGCCTGCCCTGATGCTCCTGCAGGACGGACGCATCAAGCAAATCCCCGTCCGCCATTTCCCGCGCACGGCCGGACAGTCGAAATACCATTTGTGGAACCGGCTCGTGTCGCCCTTCATGGACTGCTTTGCCTACCGGTGGATGAAGAAACGCTATATCAACTATCGCGTGGCGGAAACCAATCTGACGGAGCAATGACGACACAGTCTCTTCTGGTCCTCTCGATAGGCTTCCTGGCCCAGGCCTTCTTCTCGGCACGTATGCTGGTGCAGTGGATACTCTCCGAGCGTGCACGTCAGGTGCTTTCTCCCTCGCTCTTCTGGATATTCAGCGTGGCGGGCGCCTACTTGTTGTGCATCTACGGCTGGATGCGCGACGACTTCTCCATCATCCTGGGACAATTCATTTCCTATTACATCTATTTGTGGAACCTGAAAGAGAAAGGCATCTGGCGGCGGCTTTACGCCGTGTTGCGTGCCGTGCTGCTGCTCACGCCTGTCGTAGCCGTGTTGTGGGTCGTGACGCACAATGAGACGTTCATTGACGACCTCTTCCGCAACGAGAACATCCCACTGTGGCTCATCTGTTTCGGCTCAGCCGGACAAATCCTGTTCACGCTGCGTTTCGTCTACCAGCTGTTCTATTCCCGCCACAAGGGACAGTCCGTGTTGCCGACCGGCTTCTGGGTCATCAGCATGGCCGGCTCGCTGCTCATCGTATCCTATGGCATCATCCGCACCGACATCGTGCTCATCCTCGGGCAGGCCGGCGGCCTCATCGCTTATGCCCGCAACCTCTGGATAGGCACCCATCCCAAACCTTCCTCCCGATCATGAAACGACTCCACACCTACCTCTGGATGTTGCTGGCCATGCTGCCCTTCATCCTGCTGCGCGACTTCATGCCCAACCACGAGTTACGCTACCTGAGCATCGTCGACGAAGCCCTGCGCGACGGCACATTCTTCACCTTCACCCTCGACGGGCAACCGTATGCCGACAAGCCTCCTTTCTATTTCTGGCTGCTGATGCTGTCCAAGTGGCTGACGGGCGGATACCCGATGTGGCTGCTGTCGCTCTTCTCCCTCCTGCCGGGACTCGTGACCGTCTATGTCATGGACCGCTGGGCCGGACTCGAAGCCGACGAACGCCTGCGCTCCACCGGACGATGGATGATGCTCACCTGCGGCCTGTTCCTGGGCCTGATGCTCTACCTGCGCATGGACATGCTCATGTGCATGTTCATCGTGCTGTCGCTCCACACCTTCTATCGCCTCTGGAGCGGACACAGCGTCCATCCCGGAAGAGACCGGTGGCTGTTTCCCTTCTACGTGTTCATGGCGCTTTTCAGCAAAGGACCGGTGGGCATCCTCGTGCCGCTGCTCGGCACGACCGTGTTCCTCATCGCGAAACGTGACCTGCGCTCTTTCGGGCGTTATTGGGGATGGCGCACATGGAGCGTATTGTTGGGAGGCTGTGTGCTTTGGTTTGGCTCGGTCTTCCTCGAAGGAGGCACAGCCTATCTGGACAACCTGCTTTTCCACCAGACCGTGGACCGCGCGGTCAGCTCGTTCCACCATCAACACCCGTTCTACTACTATTTCGGCACCGTGTGGTACTCCCTTGCGCCGTGGTCGCTCCTTGTCGTGGGCGTTTTCCTCACGGCCCTGTGCCGACGCTGGGTGAAGACCGACCTGCAACGGTTCTTCTTCATCATCGCCGGGACGACCTTCGTCATGCTCTCCTGCATCAGTTCGAAAATCCAAATCTATCTGCTCCCGGCATTCCCCTTCTTCGTCTACGGCGCACTGCTCTTCCTGCCGCGCTGCGAACGGAGTCGCTGGACAAAGGCTGCTGTAGTCCTGCCAGCCGTGGTCTTCGTGGCAGCCCTTCCGGTGCTGCTCGTGTTGGCACAACGTGAGAAGACGGCTTTCCTCGGGTCAGCCTGGCTGCTGGCCTGTGCAGGCATATTGGCAGCCACAGGCCTGATTTCACTCTACCTGCAGGCACGCCGCAACAGCGTACAACCCAGCATCCGCACACTGGCCATCGGACTCCTGCTGGGCCTTTTCATCGGAGGATGGGACATGCCCGAACTGAACAAACAGATAGGCTACGGGCATGTGTGTGAAAAAGGAATGGAGCTGGCCCGGGAATGCGGCTCCGGAGAACTCTACACATGGAAGCTTGGCCGCACCGAAGGCATTGAGAAATACTTGGGACACAAACCTCCTGAAATGTCGCCCGACGAGGCAAAGGCCACAGGCAAACATGGATTCGTCTACCTGACACGCACCAAACTTGCAGACGAACTGGCGGCAGCTTTCCCCGGCGCAACAATCTACGAAGTGGGGAAATACGCTGCCATAGTGGTCAAATAAGTTCATACTTCTACCAAACCCCATCAAAACAAACAGTTGCCATGAATATATTAATGACAGGAGCCGCAGGCTTCATCGGCTCTAACCTCGTGAAAGCATTGCTCACCCGCGGACACCGTGTCGTGGGACTGGACAATATCAACTCCTACTACGACACCCGCCTGAAATATGCACGGCTGGCCTATGCAGGCATCGGACAGGGCGACATACGCGACGGCCGGATGACGACAAGCAGCCTGAGCCCGGACTACCGCTTCATCAAGCTTGACCTGACCGACCGCATCGGGATGGAACGGCTCTTTGCCGACGAAACCTTCGACGTGGTAATCAACATGGCCGCACAAGCCGGCGTGCGCTACTCTATCGAAAACCCGCAGGCCTATATCGACTCCAACGTCGTGGGTTTCCTGAACGTACTGGAGTGTTGCCGCCACCACACCGTAAAGACCCTCCTCTATGCCAGCTCGAGCAGCGTCTACGGCACAGACTGCGACGTGCCCTTCCGTGAAGACGCCCCGACAGATTCCCCCGTGAGCCTCTATGCTGCCACAAAAAAGGCCGACGAACTGATGGCCCACGTCTATCACAAGCTCTACGGGCTGACCACCATCGGACTGCGCTTCTTCACCGTCTACGGCCCGGCAGGACGGCCCGACATGGCTCCCTTCCTCTTCCTGAAATCCATCCTCGAGGGCAAAACCATCCGCGTGTTCAACCACGGCCACCTGGACCGCGACTTCACTTACATCGACGACATCACGGAAGGCGTGATGCAAATCTTCGACCGCATGCCGACGGCAGAGCCGCTCTGCCGCGTCTACAACATCGGCCGTTCGGAGCCTGTGCAGCTGATGAAGTTCATCCACGTGCTGGAAGACACCTGCGGCAAGAAAGCCGTCATGGAGATGACCGACATGCAGCCAGGCGACGTTCTTCGCACCTACGCCGACACGACGCGCCTCTATGAGGACTTCGGCTACCGCCCGTCCGTGTCCGTCGAGGAAGGCATCCGCCGCTTCTACGAGTGGTATGCGGACTACACCAACAGCCACCATAACGGATAATGTTATAAACAGCAATTTGTCCACATCTTCCCATACAGGGAAAATGCATGCGTTCAGAAACGCCTGATTTCTTCCTGCCCGGCTCCTTTGCCTTTGTATTTGTTCTTGGCAGCATTGAACTTGTAGCGTAGTGTAAGGACACACTCACGGCTGTTGATGGTGTTACGCTGGTCTACACGCAAGCGGTCTACCTGAACGATGTTCCCGTCCTTCCGGCTGTGGAACAAATCGTTGCCACGCAACTCCACACTCAGCGCATCGTCCAGCCATGATTTCTTCACCGACACATTGCAAGTGAACATGTCGCGCGACATATAAACGTTTTGATAGTACCCCTTGCCTTGGTACGACATGTCCAAGCTCACCCGCCATTTGCGGGGAAGGGAGAATGTGTTTCCCCACTCGGCTGTCCACATCGGCTTATCCATCACTTTTTCACCCACGGCAGTCTCCAGCGTGAGCCATTGCCTGCTGACTCCGACGCCCACATTCGGCGACCAGCACCCGACAGCAGGCGTAGCGCCAATGTAGGCTGTCAACATCGGTATACAACCTATGTTCTTATTGCCGACCAAGGTCACAGCTTGATTGTCTGCCATCTGTTCGCCCCAATAGATGATGTCATCCGTACGGCGCTGATAGCTCACCATGCCCACCAGAAACTTCCAGGCGGCATTGAGCGACACATCATGGACGACTGTCGGCTTCAATGCAGGATTGCCGGTCTGAAGCGTGAAGCGATTGACATAGCTCACGTTGTTGCTCAGGTATTGATAGGAAGGGCGTTCAATCTTCGCCGTATAGGAGGCCTGCAACTGAAGGTCGCCCAGCCACGTAGCATACGATAAGTTGGGGAACACATCATCGTAGCGGCGGCTTTGGCTATCGCTGCGTTGTCCATTCTCATAATAATCAAAAGAGACGTGTTCGTAACGCAATCCTGCCGTAAGCGCGCCGAAGTCGAACGTGCGGCTGTATTCCGCGTAGGCCGCCACGTTCTGTTCCCTGATTTTACTGCGCGAAGTAAGAAGGAGGACATTCTCGCTCAGGTAGTCATCCCGGCGATGCGTCCGGGAATATTCTCCACCAAAGGCCAGCGTGCCGCCTCCCAACGGATGAGAAAGGGCCAGCTTCGTGGCAAACAAGCGATTGTTGATGTGATTGGCGGAGTTCACGTTACGGCTCTCCTGCTCCTGACTGTCTTCGTGGGTGAAATTGCGTGTATTGCTCTTCCCACCATAGTAGTCGGCATCCCAGTCAATGGACAACCGGCCCGCTTTGCCGCTATAATAGACATTCAGTTGATGAGTGGGACGGTGGTCACCCTCGTTCCGGCTGTGCGATGTCCAGTTGTCATAAAACGCACCGTCTTGCCACACCCGGCTAGTGATTTCCGACAATACACGGTCTTTGGGCATGGCCCGCAGACTGTAGCGCATACCGAGTGAATGCTCCCGGCCGAAGGCGTAGTTCCACCCCGTCACGGCTTCCACCCGCTCACTCAGCGACTCATTGTTCATCGTGTTCTCTTGCTGCCAGAGGGCATCGGCCTGCGTCTCCTGGCTGATATGGGAATCTTGCAGACGGACGTTCCGGCGATAGGTCAGCGAACCGAAGATGTCCAGGTCATCGTGACGGTAGTTCAGATTAGCCTGCTCGTGCCACTGGCTTTTCTCCGCATAACTATAAGTGGAACGCACGTCAAAACCGAAACCGTCGCCCTTGCGTTTCACCGTGCGTATGCGGATAACGGACTTCACCGAAGCGTCATAACGTGCACCGGGATTAGTCACCACCTCCACCTGACGGATGTCAGAAGAATTGAGTTGCTCCAGTTCGTCCATGCTGCGCACCTTACGGCCGTTGATGTAGATGAGCGGAGCGCCTTTTCCAAAGACTTCAAAAGCGTCGTCCCGCCGGATTACGGCAGGAATACGTGCCAGCACATCACCGGCCGAACCAGCCTCTGCCAGTACACTCCCCTGCACGGTGGTCACCAGCGCATCGCCCGAAATACGGGTCACAGGCAAACGACTCCTTACCACAACTTCCTGCAACATGTGCGCATCGGGTTGCATAATGATGACACCTATATCTGCACGTGTTTCCTTATAGACTGTGACATAACCCACCGATGAGACGCGGACAATCCCGGACGGCACAACATCTTTCAGCAAGAAATGTCCCCGTTCGTCGGTGATAGAGCCTGTGACAAACGCAGAGTCGGGTAGGGTGAGCAATGCCACGTTGGCATAAGGCAAAGGCTGTCCTTGTTCGTCTGCGACTTGCCCGACAACAGTTTGAGCATCCAGCCGGAGAACAGACAAGAGAAGACCGGCCAAGATGAGCCATTTAAGGTTTGTCATCATAGATTAGATTTCCATTGTTACTTTTTTTCTTAAGCAAAGAAAAAGACTATTTCAATGCCAACCAAGGAACAATCTATCTTTTTTCCTGATTCATAGCAGCCTTATAATACAAAAATTGCAAGTTTACAATATATAAATATTTGACTATCGAAAGCTTATCACAGACAATAACACTACAAAGAACACAATAAGATAAAAGTCACCACACAGCCCGTAGAAGCGGACCGTCTGATGACTACCGACAACATGCCACGCCACAAACAGATAGAGTAAACCTCCTATAACTGCTCTATCTCTTCAGCTGACAACTGTGTGCTTTGCACAATCATATCCATGGGAACACCCATAGATTTCAATGTTTTAGCAATCTCTTTGGCTTTCTTGATTTCTCCTTCAACTCTTCCTTCAGCTCTTCCTTCGGCTCTTCCTTCAGCTCTTCCTTCAGCCAATCCTTCCGTGTGTCCTTCATCCCAACCGGTCTTGATGACACTACGTTGATAACGCAGGGCTTCCATGTCGCGGATGTAGGCCCGCTTTTCTGCATCGGGAAGGGAGTCTATGCGGAGGCGTTCACGGGCCTCAGGCAGGCCTTTGGCCGTGGCAGAGCTGTCTATCTCACCCGTCTTGAGGAACTTTATCCACTCGTCAAGCGGAGTCTTCGCCACACGGTCAAAGTCGTTCACGCGCAGGACGTAGTATTCGGGGAAAATGTCGCCTGCATCCTTGCCAATGAATATCTCCTGCTGACGCGCGGACAGGCGCAACACGTCGTTCGGGTCGTGCAGGCCGCGGAAGACGGTCTTACCGTGGTAAACGTAATCCTTCCCCTGTCCGAGGCCGAAATAGACGATGTTGATGGAGTAGACCTTACGGACCTTGTCATAGGCATCTCCCAAGTTGATGTATTCGGAGATGGTCTTCGACACGCCGTAGAGCATCCGGTGGAAATAGTCAAGTTCCCGGTTGTTCTGCACCTCGACGATGAGAAGCCGCCCCCGCGTGTCCTCCACGAGGATGTCGGCACGGTTGAACTTGTCGGTCGCGTCTTCCTGGTTCGACTCGCTTTCCAGGAAGCGACAGATGCGAAGGTCTTCGCCCAGCAAGGTGGAAAGGAAGCCTTCAAGCACCACGTAGTTGCTCTTGTCGCGAAGCAGACGTTTCATGGCCCAATCGAAGCGGATAAGGTTGTCTTTCATAAGCGTGCAGTTTTTTTATTCTTGCTGCAAATGTAACAAATATGAGTATGAAAAACAACAATGCACACTTGAATCCCCGTCCTTAAAACAGGTTCTTCGGAATGAGGCATCCATACGGGCGGAAGGACACCATAAAGGGCAGCCGTCCACGCCTTCCTTTCCGTGGTCGGCTACCCTCCTTTCCGCTCCCGCTTACCCTCCTTTCCGTCCGAGGCCATTTTTATAGCCTCCGAAAAGGACTCACAAAGAGCAAGATGGCGGAATGGAAGCAAAAAGACGGTCACGGCTTTGAGCGATTTTTCGTATCTTTGCACCACTTATTTAAAAATATTCCTGCATAAATTCTCATCATATAAACAATGGCAAACGATGTGGCTCTCACGCCCATGATGAAACAGTATTTCGAGTTCAAGGCACAGCATCCCGATGCCGTCTTGCTGTTTCGCTGTGGCGACTTCTATGAAACCTACTCTGAGGATGCGGTCGTCGCGTCTGACATCCTGGGCATCACCCTCACCAAACGATCCAACAGCGGACAAGGCAAAGTGGTGGAGATGGCCGGATTTCCCCACCACGCACTCGACACCTACCTGCCCAAACTCATCCGTGCGGGCAAGCGGGTGGCCATCTGCGACCAACTGGAAGACCCGAAACTGACCAAGAAACTGGTGAAACGTGGCATCACGGAGCTGGTTACCCCCGGTGTGTCCATCAATGACAATGTGCTCAACTATAAAGAGAACAATTTCCTTGCAGCCGTGCATTTCGGCAAGACGGCTTGCGGTGTGGCTTTCCTCGACATCTCCACCGGCGAGTTCCTCACAGCCGAAGGCACGACCGACTATGTGGACAAGCTCCTGAGTAACTTCGCCCCGAAAGAAGTGCTCTTCGAACGCGGGCGGAGAGCTATGTTCGAAGGCAACTTTGGTTCAAAATTCGTCGTCTTCGAGATGGACGATTGGGTGTTTACCGAACAGACGGCCATGCAGAAACTCCTGAAACATTTCGAGACGAAAAACCTCAAGGGCTTCGGTGTCGACCACCTGAAGATGGGCATCATCGCCTCAGGCGTCATCCTGGAATACCTGGAGATGACACAACACACGCAGCTCGGACACATCACTTCGCTGGCGCGTATCGAAGAAGACCGCTACGTGCGCCTCGACAAATTCACCGTGCGCAGCCTGGAACTGGTCAGCAGCATGAACGAGGGAGGCACGAGCCTGCTCGACGTCATCGACCACACCATCTCACCAATGGGCGCACGCCTGCTCAAACGCTGGATGGTGTTCCCGCTCACAAGTGAAGCACAAATCAACGAACGACTCGACATGGTGGAATACTTCTTCCGCGAACCGGAATTCAAGCAACTCATCGAGGAACAACTCCACCTCATCGGCGACCTGGAACGCATCATCTCGAAAGTGGCCGTCGGACGGGTCAACCCGCGCGAACTGGTGCAACTGAAGACCGCCCTGCAAGCCATCGAACCCATCAAACGTGCCTGTGAAAAGGCGCGAAGCGACAGCATGCGGCGCATCGGGGAGCAACTCAATGTCTGCGAAGGAATGCGAGACCGCATCGCACGGGAAATCAAGGCCGACCCGCCCGTCTTGCTCAACAAAGGAGGCGTCATCGCCGACGGCGTGAACACGGAGCTCGACGAACTGCGCCACATCGCGTTCTCAGGCAAAGACTATCTGCTGCAAATCCAGCAGCGCGAAAGCGAACTGACTGGCATCCCCAGCCTGAAAATCGGCTACAACAACGTGTTCGGCTACTACATCGAGGTGCGCAATGCCCACAAGGACAAAGTGCCGCCCGAATGGATACGCAAACAGACACTGGCCAATGCCGAACGCTACATCACACAGGAGCTGAAGGAATATGAAGAAAAAATCCTGGGCGCGGAGGACAAAATCCTTACGCTCGAAAACAAGCTCTACGCCGAACTTGTCGCCGCACTGGCCGAATACATCCCGACCATACAGGTCGATGCCAACCAAATCGCCCGGCTCGACTGTCTGCTGTCGTTTGCCAATGCAGCCGCGGCCTTCCGCTACGTGCGCCCGGTCATCGATGACAGCGACGTGCTCGACATCCGGCAGGGACGCCATCCTGTCATCGAGCGGCAGATGCCCGTCGGCGAAAACTACATCGCCAACGACGTCTTGCTCGACTCGCACTCCCAGCAAATCATCATCATCACCGGCCCGAACATGGCAGGTAAGTCGGCCCTGCTGCGACAGACCGCGCTCATCACGCTCATGGCCCAGATAGGCAGCTTCGTCCCTGCTGACAGCGCACGCATCGGCCTGGTGGATAAAATCTTCACCCGTGTGGGGGCAAGCGACAACATCTCGGTCGGAGAATCAACGTTCATGGTGGAGATGAACGAGGCTTCCAACATCCTGAACAATCTCTCGCCCCGCAGCCTCGTGCTCTTCGACGAGTTGGGACGAGGCACGTCGACCTACGACGGCATCTCTATCGCCTGGGCTATCGTCGAGTATATCCACGAGCATCCGAAGGCCAAGGCACGCACGCTCTTTGCCACACACTACCACGAGCTGAACGAGATGGAGAAATCGTTCGCCCGTATCAAAAACTACAACGTATCCGTGAAGGAAGTGGGAAACAAGGTCATCTTCCTGCGCAAGCTGGAACCCGGCGGTAGCGAACACTCCTTTGGTATCCACGTGGCGCAGATGGCGGGTATGCCCAAAAGCATCGTACGCCGGGCCGGCGAAATCCTCAAGCAACTGGAGCGCGACAATCGCCAGCAAGGCATCGCTCACAGCACCCCCACCGCGGAATCCCATACAGGCGGCATGCAGCTCAGCTTCTTCCAGCTTGACGACCCCGTGCTTTGCCAAATACGTGACGAACTGCTCCATCTTGACGTGAACAACCTCACGCCCCTTGAAGCACTCAACAAGCTGAACGACATCAAGAAAATCCTGCGCGGGAAGTAAAGCATCTATCCAAGACTAGATAATGACCTTATCTAGACTTGGATAAGACACGTCTTTGCATAAGCCTTACAGCAGCTGCCGCGTCTTTATCTCAATGTACTTGTTAATCACATCCACCGTCAGGCGGGCGGGAGAGGTGAGGAGGGCCATGATGCCGTGCTGCTTGAGCAGGGCAACGATTTGCCGCTTCTCGTAGATGAATTTCTCGGCGATGACATGGCGGTAATAGTCCTCCGTCGTCCCGGCCGGAGAGGCAGCGTATGCCCGCACGTCGTCATCCTCAAAGAAAACCACAAGCAGACAATGGCGGCGCGAAAGGTTTTGCAGATAAGGAAGTTGGCGACGTGCCTCCACGAGCGTGGTGAAGTTCGTGTAGAGCACGGCGAGACTGCGCTTCGTCACGCGCTTCTCCAGATACACACATAAGGCAGAGAAATCCGTCTCGCCGAAAGCGGTCCGTTCCTTGTAGAGCGACTCGGACAAGAGAGTCATCTGCCCTTCCTGACGTGAGGCGGGGACGAAAGTCTCAAAACGGTCAGCGAAGGTGGCCAGCCCCGCCTTGTCCTCCCTGCGGATGGCCACATAGGAAAACACCAGCGAAGCGTTGATGGCATAGTCAAGAAGCGTCATCCCTCCAAACGTCTGCTGCATCACACGCCCCTTGTCAATGAGATTGTACACCTGCTGCGAACGCTCGTCTTGGTAGACATTGACCATGAGCTGGTGGCGGCGTGCCGTAGCTTTCCAGTTGATGGTGCGATAGTCGTCGCCCTGCACATAGTCGCGGATATGTTCGAAGTCCGTCTGATGGCCCACACGGCGGATACGCTTGATGCCCAAGTCGGAGAGATGATTGTGAATGGCCATCAACTCGTAATGGCGGAGCATGAGGTAGGAGGGATAGACCTTGACAGAAGAAGGCTCGCCCACCGTGAACCTACGTTCCACCAGCCCCAGCCGCGTGGAGGCAAAAAGGCGCACGTGGCCAAAACGGTATTCCCCTCGCTTTACGGGCCGCAGCGTATAGGCAAGCGTTTCTCGTCCCCCGGGTGCAAGCATCAGGGAGAAGGAAAGGTCGCGCCGCTGGAACTCCACGGGAACCTCATCCACAGCCGTCACGTGCAATGGCAAGCGGTATGTGTTTGTCACTTCCAGCCGGACCGGATTGTCGTCCCCATTGGACAGACGGTCGGCACAGCAGCGCACACCTTCCAGCCTACCGTTACCGGCATAAAGCAGGACGATGTCAAGCGCCAGAGCCAGCACCCAAAGGCACAAAGCCACTTTTCCTACCACAAACAGCAGTCCCCACCACTGGCCGCCACCCAACAACAGAATGACGCACAGTGCCACGACATAGAACCTACGGGTGAGAAACATTGTCAGCACACATTATTGAGGAACTTCCACTTTATCAACGAGCCTGTGCACGGCTTTCACTGCCGACCAGCCCTCCATCTCGGCCTCAGCTGTGAGGATGACACGGTGCTGGAGCACATAGGGAGCCACAAACTTCACATCATCCGGCGTGACGAAGTCGCGTCCTTGCAGCAGGGCATAAGCCTTCGAGGCACGAAGCAACCCCACCGTCGCACGGGGCGAAGCACCCAGGAAGACAGCTTTGCTCTGCCGCGTCTGTTGCACGATTTGTACCATGTAGCGCAGCAGGGAAGGGTCGACGAAAGTCTCGGACGCCATCCGCTGCAATTCCATCACCTCCGTGCATGAGAGCACAGGCTTGACAGCCTCGAGCTTCAGGAAGTCGTGCCGCTGCTGATGGCGGGTGAGGATTTCCAGTTCTTCCTCGGCCGAGGGATAATCGATGGTTATCTTCATGAGGAAGCGGTCGAGCTGCGCTTCGGGCAGTTTGTAGGTACCTTCCTGCTCCACGGGATTCTGCGTGGCCAGCACGATGTAGGGCATGCCCATCGGATAGGTAGTGCCGTCCACGGTGGCCTGCCGTTCTTCCATGACTTCGAAGAGGGCCGACTGCGTCTTGGCCGGAGCACGGTTGATTTCGTCCACCAGCACGATGTTGGCAAACACCGGCCCGCGGTGGAACTCGAACTTGCCGCCCTGCATGTCAAACACCGACGTGCCCAGCACATCACTCGGCATGAGGTCAGGGGTGAACTGGATACGGCTGAAGTCCGCATCGACGAGACGCGCCGTCAGTTTGGCAAGCAACGTCTTGGCCACGCCCGGCACACCTTCGAGCAACACATGTCCGTCAGCCAGGATAGCCGTAAGCAGTAAGTCGACGGTTCGCTGTTGGCCGACGATGACGGAGGCAATCTGTTTCTCCAGCAAATCGATACGCTCTCTCAGGTATTCCAGACGTGTCAGTTCCGCAGCCGGAGCATTGTTTTCTTCCATGATATAAGTTTTTTAGTTATTCCAAGGCAAATATAAACAAAACAAAGATGAAAGGACAACAGAGCAAGGCACTTTTCGTGTTTCCCGCGTTCACGACATTGCTTGAAAATAAAATCCGAGGCTGCTCGTAATTGGTATCTTACATCACAGCCCCGGATTGTCGATTCTTGATTTATAGGAAACTTTATAAGTAAACTGCCTTATCCTGCCTACGGGTTAAACGGAAGGTCTTGACTGGCGTTAAAGTCATTGAGCCCGTATCTGGTCTCAGAGATCGTAGTCCGTTCGTTAGCCGCATCATAGAGGAGCGAAGCATTCATATATGTATATCCTTGCCGTTCCACACCCTGGTTCAAAAACAAGGACATACGCATGTCGGGTAAAACCAACCGGCCCGAATTCGTTTTGAACGTCTTCTTGCCGACCCCGTCGTAGTAGAAGAACACTTCAAACTGGCTCGAAGTGCTACCCAGCGTGCAGAACCTGCACGTCAAGACATCCTTCTCCTTGTCATAGGTCATCGTATTGGGCCTTGCCTCCGTATAACCGGAAGTCGCCGTCGTGAAGTCGCTGTACAGATAGACTGCCTGCATGCTCAAGCGGATTACCATCTTGGTGTAGTCGAAGGCATCCTTGTTATCCTTGAAACCGAAGAGTTCCGAAGCTTTGGCCACGTCGATATACCATTCGGCCGAGGCACGTTTGAGCCTCATCGTCTCGTTGTTGCTGCCGTTGTTCATCTCAAAGGAGAACTGTGCCATGTAAGTCTCATGCGGCACCGGCTTCAAAATCCATTTCCTGGGATTGACGGGTTCCCATTCCGGATTGCAGTAACGGATGCTTTGAGGCTTGTCCTCGCCACCCTTGAGTTGCAGGTCAAGCGAATCCGAATTAAAGACTGCTCCGACACCCTTGAACATCTTCTCCACATCTTTCTCATTCTTGTTGAATACCAACGACGGGTATTGATGCAGGACGGACTCCAACGGGTCTTGGCCTCTCGCCACGTTTCCGGCATCGAACGCGCCGTAAAGCTGTAAGTCCTTGCCCTCCAAGGAGTACAAGCGGAGGTGCAGACGCTCACGGTCGGAAAAACCGATACTGTTCAAGGGGGAAGTCGGACGGTTGGTCTCCACGGTGTTCAGCGGATTGTAGAAGAAGTTGATATACATGTACTTCTTCAACTTCAGTTTGATAAATTGCGTTACGGACGCTCCCTTCTGGTCGAAGGCAATGAATGTGGCTCCGCCTTCAAACTGCGACCGGTCCAGATCCATCAGTTGAGGCGCTGTGAGATGGATGATGCGCTTGGTGGAGTCAGTGGGACTGATGTCCGCCCGCATGCTCCAGCCGGCAGGCAACATGGCCTCGATGCGTTCCACATTGGGCGAACAGATGTAAGGCACATCCATGGTCTGCCCCTCGCGGTTGAACAGCAGCAGCGAGTCGAGCCCGTTGCGGTCCTTCAGTGACAGATTGCCGGGATTGAGCTTGAAGTTAATGCCCAGCAGAGGTATTTCATACGACGTGCCGTCGTGCAGGTTGATGGTTATCGACGTGCCATCCTCGGCCTCGACCACGCTCTCGATGACAGGTTCCACCACGGGAGTGTCGCCCTGGTCACCCTTGTCACCCTTCGGGCCGGTGGCAGGCACTTTGTGTCCATCCACAAGCAGGAAGGTGTAGTCTGCATCACCGGGATACTTGATAGTCCAGTAATAATTTTCATCAGCGGGATTGTTCGGGTCTTTGGCTGCATTAATCAAAGGTGTCCGCCCATCGTCGGGAACAGCCTTGCTGGTGCTTTTCGTCCCGTCAATCACCCAATAACCGTCGGGGCTGATGGTAATGACTGGCGTTTTTCCATCCTTGCCCGGATCGCCCTTCGGTCCGGTGGCCGGCACGCCGGTCGATACGCCATTGATGGTCCAATATCCTCCGACTATTGCGACCGTAGGCGAAGTGCCATTGGTCCCGTCCTTGCCATTGGTCCCGTCTTTTCCGACAGCTTTCCATTCCGTTTTTTGTCCGTTGATCACCCAATAACCGTCCGGACTGATGCTGATGGTAGGCGTCGTGCCGTCGACACCGTCTTTTCCATTAGCACCATCTTCTCCCCGCGCTTTTACGGTCGTTTTCACGCCGTCGATGACCCAATAGCCATCGGAACTGATGCTGACGACTGGCGTCTTGCCATCCTTGCCCGGATCGCCCTTGTCACCTTGTGCCTTGGTCGCGGTCTTCACGCCGTCGATTACCCAATAGCCGTCCGGGCTGATGCTGATGACAGGCGTTCTGCCATCCGCACCGTTCTTCCCGTTCCGTCCATAAGGAATGAAAAATTTGCTGGAATCAAGCATGATGTCGATGCCTATGGTGTCACCGTCGGCCGTGACCCGGTATTCATATCCGGTCGTAGTCGGCTTGTTTGCCAATATGGTATACAGATTGCGCAAATCTATTATTTCATTGTTGATGCGCAATATTTCGGCATTCAGGCCTGTAATTTCAGTGGAGAGCTGATATTGGCGGCTATATAAAGTACTAATATCTTCTTTATAACAAGCTGTGACCAACAGAAGCAGTCCCAGCATATATGCAGAGATAGATACGATTTTCTTTTTCCGTTTCATAGTGATTAATAGCTTTGTTGTTACTTATTTATAGGATGCTTATGCTTCATGGCTCAGCGGCGTCCCATCTTGTTCAAGTTGTCTGTCGCCGCAGCGTCGCCCTGCTCGGAAGCCATGTGGAAGTAGCGCATAGCCGTCTCACGGTCTTTCTTCAACGCTGCGCACACACCCAGCAGGTTCCAGGCGCGGGGGTCGTCGGTCAGAGGCGAAAGGTATCCGGTTGCCGCGTCGGCATCGCCTTCATGCAGGGCGACCGCTCCCATGTAAAGACGTGCCAGCGGCGCTTCGGGATAGAACTTGAAAGCAATGCCAGCGCATTCATTAAACGCTTGGGAGTACATCGGATAACGGTTTGCCACCGCAATCATTTCCTCGACACTCAGCTTGTCCGGACGGGTATGAATGAGCTGCGTGGCACGCTCGATGGTGAAAGGCGCGATGGTATAATGGAAGGTGTACTCGTTGCGACGCAGTTGCGGGTAGAGGTCGCGCAGCATGGCCCCGTAGGTGGGTAGCTGTGCAAGCTGTTTCTGGCGGGCAGCGATGTCTGCATTGTTCCGCAGGATGGCAAGCGCACGCTCCCGGTCAGGACTGTCCCATGTCCGGAGCAGGCATGCCAGTCCGTCCCAGTCCTCGGCATGTCCCTCCACATGAATCCGGCTTTCCGGATAGTCAAACCGGCGGGCTATGTAAGAAGATATAGCGCGGGCACGGTTCTGGCTAAGCAGGATGTTGAAATCGTGCGGTCCTTCAGGCGAGGCATATCCATCGATGGAGATGGAGGAAATGGAGATGTCTTCATCGTCGGCCAACTCACGGAAAGCGGTGGTTATCTTGCCCAGCTCTTCCAGGTTGTCGCCCAATTCGGGACGGATGTCCCAACGCGAGACGACGAAGTAGAGATGTGCCTGACGGCTGATGGAGCGTTCTTTGCGGACACTCAAATCGGGCGTCAGGTAACCGAACGCAAAATCTCCGTCACTAAAGGGGAGCACCTCTGCCTCTCCGGCCAGACCGGACAACATATCCGGCATGGGAGTCATGCGACAGGGCCTGCTGGCATTCCGGCGGAATTTCCAAATGAGCGACACGCCGTTTTGCCAAATGAAATCATCGTGGCTGCGACGCACGGTCCGTATGCCGTCAAACTCACGTTTGCTCACCCAGACCAGTCCGCTGTTCAGCTCCAAAGCAAGTTCTTGCGTCAGGGCAAAATGAAGCGCCAGGTCACCTCCCAGTCCGATGGACAAAGGACGCTGCTGGGGCGCGACTTCGTCATGCCCGTCCAGCGAGCAGGCCTGTGCGTGGAACTTCTGCAAGTAAATGCCGGGCTTCACCAGCAGCGAGACAGGCTGTTCACGCCCTTCGGGAATGCGCGTAAACAGGCGGTTGAAGTTGAACACGGCTTGCAGCGATGTTTCCCAATAACAGGATTCACTGTAAATCTGTGAGTAAGGAATAGACTTGATGTAAATGTTGTTCCCTTGATTTTCCCACACACCGGCGTTGTCGGGTGCCGGTTGGTAATTATCCTTTCCTCCTAAAATCGTATAAGGGTAATAAGTCATGGCATTTTCCGTTCCCAATCGGAATTTTTCGGACGAACGGGGAGAAAAACCGCGCATGCGGCCTGCTGACACGCCCATCTCCAGGCCGAAAAGGGAGGAAAACCTGTAACCACCCTTCAGTGAGAGTTTATTTCCCCAAAAATCACGTTTAGCTGTTAGTGAGCTCATGTCGCCGAACATGAACGGGACAGAATATCCTGCACCGACATACCAATAGTTAGGACGTTTTTCCTTGCCCTTGCATACGTGGATAGCCGGGAGGGTATCAGCAGGAGCCGTCGCCGCAAACATTCCGGAAGCGATTAGAGCTGTCAAAAGACATACCAGTATTTTTTTCATAATTGCTAATATATTGTTTGTGCTAATTTATTTTTAAGCAAAGCTAACTAAACACGGCCAGGGACACATCTTCCCGCAATAGACATCCATTTTAAATAACACACTAAAATGCAGCGATTTATCTAAAGAAATCATGTACATTTATCAGCCCGGCCTTCCCGGACAGCGGACATCCAG
>ERZ827088.1452-NODE-1452-length-29373-cov-4.649533_pt1 | contig 29373 bp, 27 predicted proteins | sample MGYA00519922_ERZ827088 | MGnify/ENA primary metagenome ERZ827088 (study PRJEB31778, sample SAMEA3449254) | human gut metagenome | biome: human gut; feature: human-associated habitat; material: faeces | place: United Kingdom | collected 2010/2012 ...
TGGGAAGAAAGTATCTTTCCCTGGAAAGATATTTTCATAAAGAAATCGCCAGAGTGCAGTCTGTATGGTATGCACAGCAATCGGAAAGAGGAATAAAATATCCAAAATCATCGAAACATATCCAGAGACTTTACAGGAAAAAGCAGAATGCAGTGAAGGATTATCTTCACAAAGTGACCAGATGGATTGCAGAATACTGTAGAAAAGAAAATATCCACTGCGTGGTTGTAGGAGACATTCGAAATATCCGCAAAGAAAAAGATATGGGGCATAAGAACAATCAGAAGTTTCACGGTCTGCCTTATAACAAGCTGTATATCATGCTGGAATATAAACTGAAACTGTATGGAATACAATTGATAAAACAGGAAGAAAGCTATACCAGCCAGTGCAGCCCGTTATCATCAGAAGTATCAAAAAGATATGCGGAAGCATCAAACCGAAAAGAGCGGGGCAAGTATATAACTAACGGAGTAAGATATAATGCAGATGGAGTAGGCGCGTTTAACATCCTGCGGAAATATCTTTCCGTAGCCGGAAAAGAGAAAACACTGTCCGTAACCGGACTGAAAAATCCAGAAATAATAAAAGTAGCTGTATAGCCGAAAGGTAAGCAGTATTGGTGTTATGGACGCACCCTGAAAAAAGGCGGTATCCCGCCAGATTTCAGATGCTCTGGTAACTCAGTTACCGAGTAGTTCACAACATAAAATGGAAACGAATCGTATTTATCGGAAAGGAGACAGAAAATCATGATTTATATAGGAAGCCATATTTCGTCTTCCAAAGGCTATGCTGCCATGGGCAGACAGGCATTAAAGCTTGGAGCGGATACGTTTGCCTTTTTCACACGCAATCCGAGAGGCGGAAGTGCGAAGGAAATCAGACAGGAAGATGTGGATAAATTTTTGAAAATTGCAAAAGAGGGTGGATTTGGGAAACTGGTGGCACATGCACCTTATACTTTAAATGCCTGTGCATCCAGAGAAGAAGTACGTACCTTTGCCAGAGAGGCATTTGCCGATGACCTGAGGCGTATGGAATACATTCCGGGAAATTATTATAATTTTCATCCGGGAAGCCATGTCGGTCAGGGAACCGAGGAAGGAATCCGCCTGATTTCGGAAATGCTCAACGAAAATCTGAAAAAAGAACAGACAACAACAGTACTTCTGGAGACAATGGCGGGAAAAGGAACAGAAGTCGGCAGAACGTTTGAAGAGCTGCAAAGTATCATGGAAAAGGTTCAACTTTCCGACAAACTGGGCGTGTGTCTGGATACCTGCCATGTATGGGATGCCGGTTATGATATCGTAAATGATCTCGATGAAGTATTAGAAGAATTTGACCGGGTGATCGGTCTGAAGAGATTGAAAGCGATCCATATCAATGACAGCTTAAATGAGAGAGGCAGCCACAAAGACCGCCATGCAAGGATCGGAGAAGGTAAGATCGGATTTCCGGCATTTGAGCGGATCGTGCGACATCCACACCTTCAGGGGCTGCCGTTTATCCTGGAAACACCGAACGATGAGGAAGGCTGGGCAAAAGAAATTGAGATGCTCCGAAGAGCATCCCAGGATCAGTAAATATCCGGCAGTGTCAGATTAACATTTTTCCGGTTCCGGATAATCAACGCCGAATGTATCAACGGTGATTGTGCGGATTACCTGAGGATCGAGCGGAGCATCGTTCCAGTCGGTATCTGTCTCAGCAATTTTATTTACAACATCAAGACCATCGGTCACTTTACCAAAGGCAGCATATGCACCGTCGAGGTGTGGTGCTGCTTTGTGCATAATGAAGAACTGAGAGCCGGCAGAATCCGGATGCATAGCACGGGCCATGGACAGAACACCTGCTTCATGTTTCAGCGGATTATGGAAGCCATTTTGGGAAAATTCGCCGCGGATGGTGTAGCCAGGACCGCCGGTACCATTTCCCAGAGGGCAGCCGCCCTGGATCATGAAACCTTCGATGACTCTGTGGAAAGTCAGACCGTCATAAAAGCCTTTTTTCACCAGGCTGATGAAGTTGTTTACAGAAACTGGTGCGATTTCCGGATAAAGCTCAGCTTTGATCACATCGCCGTTGTCCATGGTAATTGTAATAACTGGATTTTGAGCCATAATTGTATACTTCCTTTCTAAAATGCGGTATAATGATAAAATGCTAGGGTAAAAGATCAAAATGTCGTTCTTGCTTGCAAGATAAGACATTTGAGCTTGTAACCCGCTAAAACATGAGGAAGCAGCGATTTACAACGTAAATCTGCGAATTCCGAATGTTTTATAGAATTGTGGGAGTTACATTGTAACGGAGCAATTCGTGGGCATTTTGTAGGATATACCTTCAACAGATATATCCTAGAAAGTATATCATGCAAATTTGCAGGAGACAAGGAGATTTTCAGAGGGGACGCTATCTATGAAAACAGTCGTATTTCATTTACAGGCGAAAACATGTGAAAAAGACATTTCAAAGTTAAAAGAAGAAATATTATCTTATAATATAAGAATCGAAGAAAAAGAACTTTCCGAGGTAAAAGAAGAAAAAGACAGTATTCTGGCGATTACGGATCAGTTTTTGGATGTTGATTATGCGAAGGAACACAACATCGCAGTTATTTTCTATGAGACACCGGGAACGAACCGCAGTGTGTCCGGTGTGGACATGGTCGTGCAGGGATTTGAAGAGCTGAATGTAGAGTATCTGCAGCTTATTTATATGCGACATCACGGATTGCCGTGGATCATTGCAAAGACGGATCGGATCTGCATCCGCGAGAGCGTGGAGGGGGATCTTACGGCTTTTCGGAAGCTCTACCAGGAAGAAGGGATGCTGGATTATCTGCCGAATCCGGAGTTTGAAGGTGAGGAAGGAAGAGAAAACTTTCGTCATTATATCCGTAGCATGTACCGTTTTTATAATTACGGGATCTGGACAGTGCTCGAGCGAAAAAGCGGTGCAATTATCGGAAGAGTCGGCATTGAAAACGGAGAATATCAGGGACAGAGCGTACTGGAACTTGGCTATCTGATCGGGAAAGACTGGCGGCGACAGGGATTTGCAAGAGAAGCTGTTTCGATGACGGAACGGTTTGCAGCGGAAGTTTTGCAGGCGGATTCACTCCATGCTTTTATTCACCCGCAAAATGAATCATCTATTGCATTTATTAAAGCAATTGGATACGAAAAACTGGAACTGCCAGGAGAGGACGGAGTTCTGGTCTGGCAAAAAAATCTGCAAAAGGGCAGAATTTAGAAAACGTTTAGAAAAATTTCTCCGGATTGTTTAGAAAGAGCGATTAATATGAAATAGCTCTCGCAGATGAATGAGCTTAAAAACAAAAGAGGTGGAAAAATGCAAATCGAATTTCAGATTTTAGATGCACTGCAAAAGATACATACGCCAGTTCTGGATGGCGTGATGTGTCTGATCACATCACTTGGAAATGCCGGGATCATCTGGATTTTACTGACCATTGCCCTGCTGATTAATCCAAAGATCAGAAGAACAAAAGACGGAACAGCGTGCAGACTTTTCGGGGAATCCGGCAGACGAAGCGGATGTATTTTGCTTGCAGCACTGATTCTTGACCTGATTCTGTGCAACGGTATTTTAAAAAATCTGTTTCACAGAGTACGGCCGTATGACATCAGAACATCCATCGAACTTCTGGTAAAAAGACCGCTGGATTATTCATTTCCGTCCGGACATACGGCAGCTTCCTTTACTGCGGTGGTGGCACTTTCTTTTGCCGGTGAGAAAAGGGCATGGAAAGCGGCATTGGTTCTTGCATGTCTGATCGCATTTTCCAGAATGTATCTGTATGTACACTATCCGACTGATGTGCTCGGCGGTGTGCTTGTGGGCATCCTGGCAGGATATGGCGGATACCGGGTGGTGAAAGCACTGGAACAGTATAAAAAGGAAAAATAATACAGCATTTTACGAAAGCCCCGTTCTGTGGTATGATAACAGTCAGATTATTACACTACAGAAAGGGGCATTTTCAATGGGAGATACCTCAAAATATAAAGAAGAAAAACAGATCGCACTCGGGATCCTGGCTCATGTGGATGCCGGAAAGACGACACTCTCCGAATCCATGCTGCACAAGGGCGGTATTGTGGACAATATAGGCAGAGTCGATAAAAAGAATGCCTTTCTCGATAATTACGAACTGGAAAAGGAGCGGGGCATCACAATCTTTTCCAAGCAGGCGGTGTTTCGGATTGGAAATATGAGAGTAACGCTTCTGGATACACCGGGACATATTGATTTTTCGGCGGAGATGGAGCGGACGCTTCAGGTGCTTGACTATGCGGTGCTTGTCATCAACGGGGCGGACGGTGTGCAGGGACATACCAGAACGCTCTGGAGACTCCTGGAGCGTTATCAGATCCCGGTGTTTTTGTTTATCAACAAAATGGATCAGTTCAAAGGAAATGATGAGGAAAAGCAGGAAGAGCAGGAGCGTCTCCTTGCCAGTCTTCAGAAAGAGCTGAGTACTTCTTGCCTTGATTTTGGCGGAGAATGGGATGCGGCATTTCTGGAGAACCTGGCTTTGTGTGAGGAAGAGGTGCTGGAGCATTATCTGGAATCGGGAGAAGTAGAAGAGGCAGATATTGTAAAAATGGTCGCACAGCGGAAAGTATTTCCATGCTATTTTGGTTCTGCATTGAAAGAGGAAGGTGTGGACAAATTTCTGAAAGGTGTGGAAACTTATACGGCAGAAAGAAAATACGGGGATAAGTTTGCAGCCAGAGTTTTCAAGATTGCAAGAGATGCACAGGGAAACCGGCTGACCTACCTCAAAGTGACCGGCGGCGTGCTGAAGGTCAAGATGCTGCTCAAAGGTGAAAATCGCAATGCAGAGGAGACGGAGATCTGGGAAGAAAAGGTCGACCAGATCCGCATTTATTCTGGGGCACGTTATGAGATGGTAAAGGAGGCAAAGGCAGGGATGGTCTGTGCGGTCACCGGACTGGATCATACGTTTGCAGGGGAAGGCCTGGGCCTAGAAGAAGAAAGCACGATTCCGCTGCTGGAGCCGGTGCTTTCCTATAAGATCGAACTGCCGCCGGAATGTGATGCCCATCAGATGCTTCGCAAACTGCGTCAGCTGGAGGAGGAAGAGCCGCAGCTGCACATCGTATGGGAAGAACAGAGTTCGGAGATTCATGCAAAGCTGATGGGAGATGTGCAGATCGAGATTCTGCAGAGCCTGATCAGAGAGCGGTTTGGCGTGGATGTCTCATTTGGAGAGGGCAGCATTGTCTATAAAGAGACGATCGCAGGACCGGTGGAAGGCATCGGACATTTTGAGCCGCTGCGTCACTATGCGGAGGTGCATTTGCTTCTGGAGCCTCTGGAGCGTGGAAGCGGCGTTCAATTTGATACGGATTGCAGCGAAGATCTGCTGGACCGGAACTGGCAGCGGCTGATCCTTACGCATCTGGAGGAAAAAGAGCATATCGGTGTGCTGACCGGTTCGGCGATCACAGATATCAAGATTACATTGATCGCAGGAAGGGCACATCAGAAACACACCGAGGGCGGTGATTTCCGTCAGGCGACGTATCGGGCCGTGCGTCAGGGACTGAAGCGTGCCAGAAGTATTCTGCTGGAGCCGTGTTATGAGTTCTGTCTGGAGATTCCGATGGAGAATGTCGGAAGAGCGATGACGGATCTTCAGAATATGGGGGCAGATTTTGAGCAGCCGATGATCGAGGACAAGATGGCAGGCATCAAAGGCCGGGCTCCGGTTTCTACAATGCGTGGTTATCAGAAAGAAGTTATTTCCTACACAAGAGGATTTGGAAACCTGGCCTGCAGTTTTGGCGGTTATATCGAATGTCACAATGCAGAAGAAGTGATCGCGGCATATGATTATGATTCGGAGCATGATCTGATGAATCCGACCGGATCGGTATTCTGTGCACACGGAGCCGGATTTGTCGTTCCGTGGGATCAGGTTCCGAACTATATGCATCTGGAAGAACGCAGGATCGCAGATACGCACTCAGCAGACGGGGAACAGGCATCTGATGATAAAAAGAGAAGCGAAAGCGGACAGGCAGACGGCAGCTGGATCAGTTCCGCAGAATACAAAAAGCGACAGGCAGATTACTGGAGGGGCGAAAAAGAGCTGGAAGAGATTTTTGCCCGCACGTACGGAGAAGTTAAAAGAAGGCTTCCGTCCGAGCAGGAATATCGCAGAGTACATGTCACAGCTTCCGAGCCGGTCTATCGTCCTGCAAAACCGAAAAAAGCGGAAAAAGAATACCTTCTGGTGGACGGTTACAACATTATTTTCGCCTGGGAAGAGTTAAAAGAGCTGTCAAAGATCAACATTGACAGTGCGAGAGATCGCCTGAAAGATATTCTGTGCAATTATCAGGGGTATCGCAAGTGTACGCTGATCCTGGTATTTGATGCTTACCGTGTGAAAGGACACCGTGAGGAGATCACAAAATACCACAATATCCATGTGGTCTATACAAAAGAGGCAGAAACAGCCGATATGTTTATCGAAAAGACCGTCCATGCGATTGGCAGGAAATATCAGGTTACAGTAGCAACTTCCGACGGACTGGAACAGGTGATCATCATGGGACAGGGCGGAAAAAGGCTGTCCGCTGCCGGACTCAAAGAAGAAGTCGATATGGCGGCCGCTCAGATGAAAGAACATCTGGAGGCGGCGAAGCCAAAAACAAAAACCTATCTTGGGGAATATTTTCCGGAAGATTCTGGAAAAGCAGAGTAAAATTTTTTGCCGGACAGAAGCCCGAAAAAATGAATATCATATAAAATATAGTATAAATGTCATATAGTGAGGTATAGAAAATGAAAATGGCAGAAGAGCTTCAAAGAGAGCTCCGCAGTATCAACCGTAAAAGTTATCCGGCGTACAAGGGGCTGAAAGGGGCATATCAGTTCCCGGATTACCAGCTTTTTATCGAGCATGTGCAGGGTGATCCATTCGCAGCACCGTCCGCACTGCGGATTTTTGTGCCGCACAGCAAGGCAAAATTTCCGGAAAGATATTATTGGGATAAGTGCAGCAAGGTTGCATTGCAAGATGCTTTGCTCCGACGTTTTGCGGAAATATCCGCAAAATTCTGTTACCAGGCAAAAGGCTCCGGTAAAAGCGGTGTGATCCAGGTCAGTCACTGCGGACAGGAAGTTCTGGAGCGAACTGCCTGTGAGATCACAAAGGAAGGCATCCACATCTGCTTTTTTGTCGGTTTTCCGGCAAATGGACGCACGATCAATTCCGGCGAACTGGAAAAGATTCTGTTTGTGTATCTTCCGAAGTGCGTGGAAATGTCTCTGTATCACAGAAAAGTTCCGGAAAGAGAGACCGAGCAGGTGATCTGTTTAAAAGAGGATCAGAGGGTAATAAGGGAAGAATTAAAGAAAAGAGGTCTGATCGCATTTGTGGCAAATGGTTCGATTCTGCCAAGACAGAGCGGAAATTCTGATCTGCCGATGAAGGATGCCGTCCCGTTTCAGTCCCCAAAGAGCATGGAAATCACCATACAGCTTCGACATCGTGGTTCGATCACAGGTATGGGTATCAGAAAAGGGATTACGCTGATTGCCGGCGGCGGTTATCATGGAAAATCGACGCTGCTTGAGGCACTCGAAAAAGGCGTTTACGATCACATCGCCGGAGATGGAAGAGAATTTGTGATCACGGATGATACTGCCTGGAAACTTCGGGCGGAGGATGGCAGAAAGATTAAGGATGTCGATATTTCGCTGTTTATCAATCATCTTCCAAATGGAAGAAATACCAGAAGATTTTCTACTCTGGATGCCAGCGGCAGTACCTCACAGGCGGCAAATATTATAGAAGCGATCGAGGCGAAAAGCCAGGTTCTGCTGATTGATGAAGACACTTCCGCAACGAATTTTATGGTGCGTGATGAGCTGATGCAGCGTGTGATCCAGAAGGACAAGGAGCCGATCACGCCGTTTCTGGAGCGGGCGAGAGATCTCTATGAAAAGGCAGGCATCTCTACGATCCTGGTAGTCGGAAGCTGTGGTTCGTATTTTTATATCGCAGATCAGATCATTCAGATGGACAATTACTGTCCGGTGGATATTACAGAGAAAACCAGAAAACTGCTGAAAGAATATAAAAAACCGGACTGTGAGGCAGAAGGCTTTGCACTGCCGTCTGAAAAAAGAAGTATATCCTTTGGAAGCTCTGTGGTACGAAGGAAAAATTACCGCGGAACCGGTATGGTAGAAGAACACGAAAAATTAAAAGTGATGGGAAGAGAAAGTCTGATGCTTGGCAAAGAACAGCTGGATCTTCGCTATCTGGAGCAGCTTGCGGACCGGGAACAGACCCAGACACTGGGGTATCTTCTCAAATATGCAAAAGAGCAGTACAGCGGCAAAACAACAGATCTTACGGCACTGATGGAATCTCTGATCCGGAAACTGGAAAAAGAAGGGATCGGAAGTGTGAGCGGGCAGAAAGAGATTCCGGCCGGGATGGCAATGCCACGAAGACAGGAGATTTATGCGTGCTTTAATCGCTTCTGACCCTGGCATCTTTGAATCGTTACAAAAATATTACAAATATTTACAATTTTACATATTTGTATCAAAATTGTTATGTACCATGTATGTGTCGGGGGGATCTGGAAGTGCAGTACATGAAAAGATTGCCCACGACATTCTTGAAAGCATTTGTCAGGAGATGACAGGCGGAGAAAATGTGAAATGCTGAAGAGAAAGCGTGGGTGTTTTCTGTTCGGTTCGATGATAAAGGAGGTACAAAACGTATGAAACGCAGAAAATATTTACTTGCTTGCCTGCTTGCAGGTGTTACCATTGCCATGCCGGCAGGGCAGCTCAGTTTTGCAGCAGGGGCACAGAACGATATCAGCCTGATGGCAGAGTCCGAAAACCAGAGCGAGACACAGTCTGAAAGCCAGAGTGAATCGGAGACGCAGAGTGAATCACAGTCTGAGAGTCAGAGTGAATCGGAGACGGAGACACAGGACCCGAATGTTCCGGAAGGATACAAAGGCATTTACAAGGTCAGTGACCTGAGTCTGTTATCTTCCAAGCCGGACGGAAAATATATGCTGATGGCGGATCTGGATCTGAACAGTGCAGAACAGGCAAGTATTTCTGTATTTCGCGGTACACTGGATGGAAACAACCATACGATCAAAGGACTGAAGCAGGCACTGTTCCAGGTGCTTGAAGAGGGAACGGTGAGCAACCTGAATTTATCGGGTGTGCAGATCAGCGGCAGCGGCGATACCGGTGCACTTGCAAATGTCATCGGAACCGGCAAAAAAAGTGCAGTTACGATCCAGAATCTCACGATCACCGGAAGTGTTACAGGTACCGGGAATACCGGAGCACTGGCGGGTGTTTTGAAGGGGACAGATGTCGTGATCTCGAGGATCGCTAACAGTGCGACTGTAGCCGGAACGGCAAATGCCGGCGGCCTGATCGGACTTGTACAGGCAACAGATGACCAGGAAGGGGCGGCATCTGTGAAGCTGACAGAGAGCTATAACATCGGAGAGGTCAGTGCGGTAACAGCAGGAGGACTGATCGGTGCAGCAGAGATCCCAAATCTGGCAGCGGCAAGAAACATTGAGATCGCAAACTGCTACAACGCAGGCGTATTGGAAAAAGGGGCCAATATCGTAGCGAAGATCACAGCAGGGAACGGTCAGGTTGTGATCAATAAATGTGTCGGTATTCAGTTTTATTATTCTGTGGCATCCGGCATGGTCGGCACGTCCACAATGGCAGCAGGCAGCACACAGACATCCGGCTGCAGCATTTCAAACAGCTACTATTACAGCATGAATCCGGTCTATGCATTTGAAACAGGAAACTGCATTACTGGAACAGCAACGGCACTCAATGATGTGCAGATCAAGACACAGAGCTATTTCAAAGATTTTGATTTCGATGGCATCTGGGCTTTGAATGCAGCAGAAAACGGCGGTTATCCGTATCTGAAACAGACCACCATGCTGCCGGTCAGCTATGTGGCACCGACTGCCGGAACGGTTCTAATAGACAGCAAAACGGGCGGCAAGTATCTTGTAAGCACCAGAAGCAAAGCAGTTTCCTACGCAGGCGTGCTGGATGAGGAGATCACTTCCGTGAGCATCCCATCTCAGGTGGAGATCAACGGCATAACGTATAATGTAACGGCGATCGCAGAAGGGGCACTGAGAGGAAACACAAAGATCACCTATGTATCCGTTCCGTACAGTGTGACGGAAGTTGGAAAATATGCATTTAAGGGATGCACATCTCTTGTAAAAGTAAGCACCCTCAAATATGTGAAGAATATTTATCAGGAAGCATTTGACGGCTGTACAAATCTGACCACGATCGGCGTAACCAATTATCGGATCACACTTCCGTCTGTTGAAATGATCGGTGTGCGTGCATTCCGCAGAGTGCCAAAGGTGCACAGAGTTTATATTTCCTCAAAGAATCTGACTACAATCAAGAAAGGTGCGTTCCGTGAGTGTACCGGCATGACCAAGTTTAACGTAGTTTCAACGAAACTGAACAGTCTGCAGAAATATGCACTGTATGGAAACAGCAAGCTGAAAACGATCATCTTCAAAAGCGAGCACCTGACAAAGAGCAATGTGGGAAGCAAGACATTTAGCGGAATCAAATCAACGGCAACCTTTACGGTTCCGGCAGGTTCCGTTCAGAATTATAAAGATTTATTTAAGAGCAAGGGAGCGGGGAGTAAATTTAAGGTTAAAAGTTTGTAAAAAAGATTGAGAAGCGTTAAGGGTATTTACAAAAAACTCATATAAAATAAAAAAACTTCTGAGATCCGGTATGGATTTCAGAAGTTTTTTAATACTTAGCTTATAACCTTTTCAGGCTTTTGCTGTGTCACGGAAGATCACATGGCTGTAATTTTTCAGGGCACTTTGCAGAACCAGTCCGATCACACCGCAGGAAAGTACTTCACCGATGCCGACTGTCAGCATCATAAACGGGATCGGCAGATTGACACCGTATCCGTAGTAAAGGACGAACGGTACGATCAGGGTGTTGGCAATGATCGGCGGCAGCGGAGCTAAGAATCTGCTCTTTTTACGCAGGGCATAAGTTCCGAGGGCTCCAAGCAGTGTGGCAATGCTGCCGAAAATAATATCAGCAGGGATTGCACCGCCGAACAGGTTGGCAATAATACATCCGACAAACAGTCCCGGAATCGCAGCCGGTGTGAAGAATGGCAGGATGGTCAGTGCTTCAGAAATACGAACCTGTACTTCACCGAAACTGAACGGTGCAAAGATGATCGTCAGCACGACATAGATCGCTGCGATCACAGCAGCCTGGGTTAAAAAGGTTACCTTGTTAGACTTTTTCATGATATTTTTCTCCTTTAGTTTTGTTTTATGAGTGGAAGGTCACGAACACTCAGCACATTTTACGGCGGTGACCGCCGGCAAGCCCGATAAGACCTTGTTTTTAAGGGCTTTGCAACGGCTCAAAGTATAACACAGTGCCGGAAAGATTGCAACAGAAAGCTGGAAAATCCATGCTGTGCCAGAATCTGGAAGCGTATTTCGACACTTCCCTGAAAGTGTATAAAAATTTGGCATTTTTGGAGGAATGTATACCAGATTTGGTAGACAAAAAGGGAAAAGTAAGATAAACTAAAATTTGTGGTAAATGCTCTTTTGCATTTACAAAGAGGTAAAAAAGAAATCATGTATCAGAAAAGGCGAAGATGGAGTATGAGGAGGAAAAATGAAGTTTGAAAAAGAAGTGATGCAGAATCTTGCTATGGTCACACAGCTTGGGATTTCTATGCTGGCTCCGATCATTCTCTGCGTATTCGCAGGCCACTGGCTGGATGAGCATTTCGGGTTTCACAGCGTGATCGTGCTGCTTCTCTTTGGTATCGCAGCAGGTGTACGCAACTGTTATCTGATCTTAAAACAGCTTATTCCGAAAAAAGGAGAAAAGAAACATGGAAGATAAGGTATTGAAAAGTCTGATTTCCGGTATCCTATTATGTGGAATACTGTTTCAGGCAGTCTTTGTGTGGTTTTCTGATGCAAAGGTCTTTTTTTCACTGGGGCTGTGGATCGGAGTCGGCGTTGCCGTTTTTATGGCATGGCACATCAGGTACAGTTTAGAAGATGCACTTGATATGTCAGAGGGCGATGCTCCGAAACATATGTACCGTATGTATGGCATCCGTATGGCAGTCGTGCTGGTTGTATTTTTTATTACTGCCTATTTTGAGATCGGCAGTATGATCGGCGTTCTGCTTGGAGTGATGACTCTGAAAGTCGGAGCATATATGCAGCCTTTGCTTCAGAAAATAAAAAAGAAAAGAAGGTGAATGAGTGAGAGCAGGTTTTTTGCTGGCGGCAAGTGGTGACGTGGATTTTATGATCCATGGATTGTTCAAGTACAGGTTATTCGGACAGGAATTCTGGATCACGACCACGCATGTCAGCATACTCGTGGTGATGCTGGTACTGTTTGTGTTTGCACTTGCGGCAAACCGGACGATGCGTCACGCACAGGAAGTGCCGGGATTTTTCCAGAACATCGTCGAGATGATCGTGGAAATGCTGGATGGCATGGTAGAGAGCAGCATGGGAAGTTATGCGAAGAAATATCGCAACTACATCGGATCGATCTTTATCTTTATTTTTGTCAGCAATATCTCAGGTCTGTTTGGGCTTCGGCCTCCGACAGCGGACTATGGCGTAACACTTCCACTGGGAATTATCACATTTTGTATCATACAGTACAACAATGTGAAGTATAACAAATTTGGTGCATTTACCGATCTGTTTAAGCCAATCCCGATCCTCTTCCCGATCAACCTGATCGGAGAGATCGCAGTGCCGTTTTCTCTGTCACTGCGTCTGTTCGGAAATGTGCTTTCCGGAACGGTTATGATGTCACTGATCTACTCACTGCTTTCCAAGATCGCAGTGGGCTGGCCGGGATTTCTTCATATTTACTTTGATCTTTTCTCCGGTGCAATACAGACCTATGTGTTCTGTATGCTGACAATGGTATTTACTTCACAGAAAATGCCGCAGGAAAATTAAAAGATGTCAAAACCCCGGAAGCGGATCCGTTCGCAGCAGGTGGGCGGCATCAACTGGCAACATCAAGAAATCATATTTTAATATTTAGGAGGTACATCTCATGGATGGAATTACAGGTAAGGCACTGGTTTTAGCATGCTCTGCAATTGGTGCAGGTCTTGCAATGATCGCAGGTATTGGTCCTGGTGTAGGTCAGGGTATCGCAGCCGGATATGGTGCAAGTGCAGTAGGAAGAAACCCGGGAGCAAAAGGTGATATTATGTCAACCATGCTTTTAGGTCAGGCAGTTGCCGAGACAACAGGTCTTTATGGTCTTGCTATCGCATTTATCCTGCTGTTCGCAAACCCGCTGATCGGCAAGCTGTAAAAAGGGGGCAAAACGTTGGAACGACTGTTTAATCTGGATCCTCAGCTGATTCACGACGCCGTTCTGCTGGCACTTGCAGTATTTGTCATGTTTACGTTTCTGTCCTATCTGCTGTTTAATCCGGCAAGAGATTTCCTGAAAAAGAGACAGGATAAGATCAAAAATGATCTGGATACCGCCGCAGCAGATAAAGCAGATGCACGTAAACTCAAAGAAGATTACAATGCGAAAATTCAGAATATCAATGCAGAGGCAGAAGAAATTCTGGCACAGGCAAGACAGAAAGCTCTGGATAACGAAGCGAAGATCATTGCCGAAGCAAAAGAAGAAGCTGCAAGAATTCTTTCAAGAGCAAATGCCCAGGTTGAACTGGAGCGTAAAGCTGCTGCAGATGATATGAAGAAAGAAATGATCGCACTTGCATCTTTGATGGCAGAAAAGGCAGTAGCCGGTGCGGTTGATGCAAAAGTTCAGGATACGATGGTAGAGAGTACACTGAAAGAAATAGGGGAGGACACATGGCGAAAGTAGCGGCGAAGGTATACGGTGACGCGCTGTTCGAGCTGGCGGTGGAAGAGAACCGCTGTGACCAGTTTCTGGAAGAGATTTGTGCCGTAGAGAACGCACTTGACCAGAATCCCCAGGCAGAGACGCTGCTCTGCCATCCGGGTATCGGCAGCGAGGAAAAGCAGGATTTTATTGAAAAATGTTTCAAGGGAAACGTCTCAGACGATATGACAGGATTTTTACAGATTCTTGTGAAGAAGGGACGCTTTTCCGAGAGAAATGCCATATTTGCATATTTTACAGCTAAAGTGAAAGAATACAAAAAAATTGGTGTGGCTCTGGTGACATCTCCATTTGAGCTTACCGCAGAACAGAAGACTAAGATCGAAAAGAGACTTCTGGATACTACGGACTACAAAAAGATGGAGATCACATACCGCGAGGATAAGACGCTGATCGGCGGTCTGGTGATCCGGATCGGAGACCGTGTCATTGACACCAGTATAAAGAGCAGGCTGGAAGAGCTGAGGCTGCAGCTCATGGGAATTTCCCTCGAAGCCTGAGAGAAGAAAACAGCATGAAAGAAGGTGCAAAGACCTTATGAATTTGAAACCTGAGGAAATAAGCTCAGTGATAAAAGAAGAGATCAAAAGATATTCTTCCCATATGTCCGTTGCAGAAGTGGGCACGGTTATTCAGGTTGCAGATGGTATCGCACGTATCCACGGCCTTGAGAAGGCGATGCAGGGTGAGCTTCTGGAGTTTCCGCATGGTGTGCGGGGCATGGTGCTCAACCTGGAGGAGGATAACGTAGGTGCCGTACTGCTCGGTGATGCAACGAATATCGAAGAGGGCGATATCGTAAAGACTACCGGCACCGTTGTGGAAGTTCCGGTAGGCGATGAGATGATCGGCAGGGTTGTCAATGCCCTTGGACAGCCGATCGATGGCAAAGGTCCGATCTCAAGCAGGAAATTCCGTAAGATCGAAAGAGTAGCTTCCGGAGTTATCGACCGAAAGAGCGTAGATACCCCGCTTCAGACAGGTATCAAGGCAATTGACTCCATGGTGCCGATCGGAAGAGGACAGCGTGAGCTGATCATCGGAGACCGTCAGACCGGTAAGACAGCGATCGCGATTGACACGATCATCAACCAGAAGGGTCAGAATGTAAAATGTATTTATGTAGCGATCGGTCAGAAAGCATCGACCGTTGCCAATATCGTAAAGACACTGGAAGAAAACGGAGCCATGGATTATACAACCGTTGTAGCATCCACTTCCAGTGAACTTGCTCCGCTGCAGTATATCGCACCGTATTCCGGATGTGCGATCGGAGAAGAATGGATGGAGAATGGAGAGGACGTACTGATCATTTACGATGATCTGTCCAAACATGCGACAGCTTACCGTACACTTTCCTTACTTCTGCGTCGTCCACCAGGCCGTGAAGCTTATCCGGGAGACGTTTTCTATCTGCATTCCAGACTTCTGGAGCGTGCGGCGAAGCTGGACGATGAGCACGGCGGCGGTTCCATGACGGCTCTGCCTATCATCGAGACCCAGGCAGGCGATGTATCTGCCTACATTCCGACCAATGTGATCTCCATCACAGACGGACAGATCTTCCTGGAGACTGAACTGTTCCACTCCGGTGTTATGCCGGCGGTAAACCCGGGCATCTCTGTATCCCGAGTAGGTGGTAACGCCCAGATCAAGGCGATGAAGAAGGTAGCCGGTACCCTGAAGCTTCTGTATTCCCAGTACCGTGAGCTGCAGAGCTTCGCTCAGTTCGGTTCCGATCTGGACGCCGATACCAAGGCACGTCTGGAGCAGGGAGCGCGTATCGTGGAGGTTCTGAAGCAGAATCAGAATGCGCCGGTTGCAGTTGAGAAGCAGGTAGCGATTCTCTATGCGGTTACCAGAGGAATCCTGACCCGGATTGCCACAGAGGATGTGAAGGCATATGAGGCAGGTCTCTACACCTATCTCGATACCGACGCCACAGGCGCTGCGGCTATGCAGGAAATCCGCTCTACAGGCAAGCTGGAGGCTGACACCGAGGAAAAACTGAAGGCAGCCCTGGATGCTTACACGGAGCAGTTCCTGAATACAAAGCCTGAAAAATAAGTGATAGAGGAGGAAGCATATGGCTGCAAATATGAAAGCGGTGAAGCTGCGTATCCGAAGCGTGCAGAGCACCATGCAGATCACCAAGGCGATGGAACTTGTAGCATCCTCCAAACTGCGTAAAGCAAAGGAACGAGCAGAAACCTGCCGTCCTTATTTCCGGGAGCTTCATGAGACCCTGCAGGATATCGCAGATGGCAATACGGATTTTACATCCGTGTATGTGAAGAAAGCAGCTTCTGAAAAATACTGCTATGTTGTCATGGCGGGTGACCGCGGACTGGCAGGCGGCTACAATTCCAACATGTTCAAGACCGTGGAAGCGGCCATGGCAGGTAAGGATTGCGTTGTACTGCCCATCGGCAAGAAAGCGGTAGAGCATTTCCGGAGAAAGGGAATTCCCTGCATCACCGAGAAGTACGCGGAGATCGAGGACGTCTCGGTAGCCAACTGTTTTGAGATGGCAAATATGCTCTGCGGGGAATTCAAAAACAAGGAATTCGGTCATATCGAGCTTTGTTACACGAAGTTCGTATCCATGCTGTCACAGCAGCCGGATATGATTTCCATGCTGCCGCTGTCGGATCTGGCCAGAGCAGAGGAGAAAAAGGAGCCGGTACGGAACCTGATTCTCTACGAGCCCAGCGCGGAGGAGGTCTTTGACGCCATCGTGCCGGAGTATCTGGCAGGCCTGATCTACGGAGGCGTCTGCGAGTCCCAGGCCAGCGAGCTGGCAGCCCGCAGAATGGCCATGGAGGCCGCTACCGGCAATGCGGAAGAGATGATCGAAAACCTGAACCTGTTTTATAACAGAGCCCGTCAGGCCAGCATAACGCAGGAAATCACAGAGATTGTTGGAGGTGCGGAAGGCATCTGATGAGATGCGGGTGAAAGCCTGCAGCTCGGACAAGGAATCATCATATATAAGGAGATTCAGGAATGAGTGAAAAACACATTGGTGAGGTAGTGCAGATCACCGGCCCCGTACTGGACATCCGGTTTGCTCACGACGAGCTGCCTGCGCTGCTGAACGCCATTGAAATCGATAACAACGGTATGAAGCTGACCGTTGAGGTGGCACAGCAGATCGGCGACAATACGGTCCGCTGTATCGCCATGAACTCCACTGACGGTCTCGTCAGAGGAGCAAAGGCCCTGGATACCGGAAAGCCCATTGAGGTTCCGGTAGGCGAGGAGTGCCTTGGCCGTGTATTCAACCTTCTGGGCGACCCGGTAGATAATCAGCCGGCTCCGGAAGCGAAGGAGCACTGGTCCATCCACCGTCAGGCTCCGGCTTACGAGGAGCAGGTACCGGCGACCGAGATTCTGGAGACCGGTATCAAGGTCGTAGACCTGATTTGCCCCTATGCAAAGGGTGGTAAGATCGGTCTGTTCGGCGGCGCGGGAGTAGGTAAGACCGTCCTGATCATGGAGTTGATCCACAATGTAGCGACAGCACACGGCGGTATTTCCGTATTCACCGGCGTAGGCGAGCGTACCCGCGAGGGTAACGACCTTTATAACGAAATGAAGGAAAGCGGCGTTATTGACAAGACCGCCCTGGTCTATGGTCAGATGAACGAGCCCCCCGGAGCCCGTATGCGTGTCGGACTTTCCGGACTGACCATGGCAGAGTACTTCCGTGATGTGAAGAATCAGGACGTGCTTCTATTCATTGATAATATTTTCCGTTTCACACAGGCAGGTTCGGAGGTATCCGCACTGCTTGGACGTATGCCGTCCGCAGTAGGTTATCAGCCTACCCTGGCTACGGAGATGGGCGCTCTGCAGGAGCGTATCACTTCCACCAGAAAGGGCTCCATCACTTCCGTTCAGGCTGTATACGTACCGGCAGATGACCTGACTGACCCGGCTCCGGCTACCACATTTACCCATCTGGATGCTACCACGGTACTTTCCCGTGAGATCAGTGCCCAGGGTATCTATCCGGCCGTAGACCCGCTGGATTCCACCAGCCGTATCCTTTCCCCGGAGATCGTAGGCCACGAGCACTACGAGGTAGCCCGTGCGGTACAGCAGGTGCTGCAGCGTTATAAGGAGCTGCAGGATATCATCGCCATCATGGGTATGGACGAGCTGTCCGAGGAGGATAAGCAGACAGTAAACCGTGCCCGTAAGGTTCAGCGTTTCCTGTCCCAGAGCTTCTCTGTGGCAGAGCAGTTTACCGGTATGCCGGGAAGCTATGTTCCGCTGAAGGAGACTCTGCGCGGATTCCGTATGATTCTGGACGGCGAGTGCGATCAGATACCGGAGAGCTGCTTCCTGATGGCAGGAACCATCGACGAGGTATTTGAGAGAGCGAAGAACCAGTAAAGGGGGATGTCTATGAAGACTTTTCCGTTACGAATCGGAACGCCGGACGGACTGCTGTTCGAAGGAGAGGCAGAGCGGATCGTATGCAGAACCATCACAGGTGACCTGGCGATCCTGGCCGGACACAGTAATTTCTGCACTGCCCTCGGTATGGGACACGCCCATGTGGCGCTGCCGGACGGAACGGTCCGGGAAGCAGCCTGCATCGGCGGCATGCTATCCATGATGAACGGCACCTGCCGCGTCATGGCCACCACCTGGGAGTGGAAAGAGGATATCGACGAGGAGCGTGCGGCGAAAGCCAAAGCGCGCGCTGAGAAGCTGCTGGAGGACAAGAACATGGATGAGCGCGACTATCGCATGGCAGAAGCGCGTCTGAAGCGTGCGTTGCTCCGTCTGGATGTAAAAGGATAATCGAATATAGATTACGAAAGAGAAAACCGGATTTTCGGTGGCCTGTATGCAACAGGTACACGGGGATCCGGTTTTTGTGTTGGAAAAGCAGTTGCGGAGAAAATAAGAAGTGGGCTATACTGGAGAAAAGAAGTATGGCATGCGGGGGACAATATGAAACAACGTTTTTTAGAGACACTTCATCTGGAAGAAAATTATAAGAGGGAATGTAAGCTGGCAGAGAACGGGCTGCCAGTCAGCATCTGGGAGACCTACTCTTCATTTGCGAACACAGAGGGCGGTGTTATTCTGCTTGGCGTGCGGGAACACAGGGATTCCTTTGAGGTAAATGGATTGACGGAGCGTCAACTGGTGAAGTACCAGAAGGATTTCTGGAGTGTAGTAAATGACAGAAACAAGGTTTCAAAAAATATTTTGCTGAATCATCATGTGGCGGTTGTGGAGGTCGAAGGCAAGAAACTTTTACAGATAGAAGTACCGGAAGCAGATCGGCATGATAAGCCGGTTTATATCGGCCCGGATCCGATGAAGGGAACCTATCGGAGAAATTACGAGGGTGACTATCTGTGCGCGGAGGAAGAAATCCGGGCCATGTTTGCGGATCAGAGAGAGGTTTCTGTTGATTCAGAAATTTTGGAGAAAATGACATTGGATGCCCTGAATGTGGATACGATAAAGGGGTATCGGATTCGTTTCAAAGGTCTGCATGAAAATCATCCCTGGAATAAGCTGCAGACAGATGAGTTCCTGATGAAACTGAAAGCTGTGGGAAAAAATAAGGAAGGGAATCTTTCCCCGACGGTTGCGGGGCTGCTGATGTTTGGAGAAGCGGAATACATACAGGATGTTTTCTCAAATTATTTTCTTGACTATCGTGAAGAGACAGAGAATGAGAAGGTACGCTGGCTGTATCGAACGACTTCTGATGATGGTGACTGGAGCGGTAATCTATATGATTTTTATTATAAAGTAATTAACCGGATTGATGATGATGTGGCAGTACCTTTTGTAAATCGGAGAAATGGGGCGCGTGTAGATGAAGTAGATGTACACGAAGCATTGGCAGAGGCTGTGGCCAATGCGCTGGCGCATGCGGATTATCAGGGCAGGAGAGGCATTGTAATCGTAAAAAATCGAAAGAAAATTACAATCGCAAATCCGGGAACGCTTCGCGTTTCGCGGGACGACTTCTTTGCGGGAGGAAATAGTGATCCGAGAAATCCGCTTGTATTAAAGATGTTCAGTCGAGTAAATGTGGGCGAACGGGCCGGAAGTGGTATCGATAAGATTATGACAGCCTGGCGGGAACAGAACTGGAAGAAGCCGGAATTTATTACAGAATACAGTCCGGATCGGGTGATTGTAAAGCTGGAAGTCGGGCAAGTGGTGTACATACCGGGAGCTGCAGATCTGCGGGGAAAAGGATATGAACTGGAAAGCGCGGAAGTGACTTCGCGGATAAAAGAAGATGCGATAAAATATAATGCAATGTCAAAAGAAGAGCAGATATTGTCTTATCTTCAGCGGCATGGTGAAATCAGTATGGGACAGGCCACAGAGCTGTGTGGTTATAAAACAAAATCCGCAGCCAGGAAATTGATGGAGAAGTTACGGGAAAAGAACAGAATCGAACGAATTGGTTCTGGACCTATGACCAGATATCGGATAAAATCCTAAGGGTCTCTAAGGGTCTCTAAGGGTCTCTAAGGGTCTCTAAGAAAATTGAGATTTAAGAAGACGGCAGTTAAGAGGTGCCGTCTTCTTAAATTTATTGGAAAGGGTGATAGGCAGGTAAAATCCTTCAGCTTTTCAGGGCCGTGGCCAGCCGCCCGTCTGCCTGGGTCAGCTTTTCTCGTGCCTGTTCCGCGTTGAGAGCGGCGAGGGCCATGAGAATGGCTGTTTTTACGTGATAATCCGAAGCGCGCAGAAGCTCTGCGGCTTTTTCGCGGTCGCAGCCGGTACATTCCTGCAGAATGCCAAGGGAGCGTTCCACCAGCTTTTCATTACTGGGACGCACATCAACCATCAGATTCTGGTAGACCTTTCCCAGCTTGATCATGGTGCAGGTGGAGATCATATTGAGGATCAGCTTCTGGGCGGTTCCGGCCTTCATCCGTGTGGATCCGGTGATTACTTCTGGGCCAGTGACCGCCTCTATGGGGATCTCCGCATGGGAGGAAATAGCGGCATGGGAAACACAGGCGACGGAGCCTGTCAGTGCGCCGATGGAGCGGGCATAGTCCAACGCTCCGATGACATAGGGCGTGCGTCCGCTGGCAGCCAGTCCCACCAGTGCGTCGCGGGAGGTAAAGCCGTGCGAAAGTAGATCCTGCTTTCCGTTTTTGGGACTGTCCTCGGCGCTTTCACTGGAATCGCGGAGCGCGGAATCTCCGCCGGCGATAATGCCCTGAACCAACAGGGGCGAGACTCCGTAGGTGGGCGGACATTCCGAAGCGTCCAGTACTCCCAGCCGGCCGGAGGTACCGGCGCCGATGTAGTACAGGGAACCGCCGTTCTGGAGCCGCTCGCAGATTCCGTCAATGAGTCGCGCGATATCCGGCAGCGCCGTTTCCACGGCCTGAGTTACGGCGGCATCCTCCTGATTGACGGTACGCACCATATCCAGGGTGCTCATGGAATCTATATGCATAGTTCTCGGATTTCTCTGTTCTGTTTCCAGGTTTTTTAAATTCATAGAAAGTCCCTCCCTTCTGATAAGAAAATTATAGAAAATGTGAAACATAAATACAATCATTTTCAAAAAGAATAAAATTTAATTTCACATTTTGAAAAAGATATGCCATACTACAGAAAAGAAAAGCAGGAAGAGAGGGAAAACATGAGTGTTTTAATTAAGCTGCGGGATCAGAGAAATCTATCGGAGGCAGAAAATCAGGTGCGGGAATATATTTTGCGGTATCCCAAACGGGTGCTGGAATACACGGTGTATGATCTGGCCAGAGAATCCTTCACTTCACCGGCCACCATCGTACGTCTGTGCAAAAAGCTGGATATTAAAGGCTTTTCCAGGTTGAAGGTACTGCTGGCGGAGGAAACAAAATATTTCCAGAATATCAAGCTGAATCTGCTGGATACGACCACCATTGAAAAGGACGATTCCCCGGGGGCTATCATTGATAAAATCACAAACATCTCCATCAAAACGATAGAAGAAACGCGGGTACTGGTCAACGAAGAAGAGCTGCTTCGGGTGGCCAGACTTATGAAAGACGCCAATATCATAGATTTCTACGGGATTGGCGCTTCCAGTCTGGTAGCTGTGGACGGACAGTTCAAATTTATGAGAATCGGCAAAAATGTCATCGTACACCAGCATTATGACCGGCAGTATGTGCAGGCGGTTAATTCGGACGCCTCCCATCTGGGAATCATCATTTCCTATTCGGGAGAAACAAAGGAAATGCTTCAGATAGCGGGAATTTTGCAGAAAAACGGGACGCTGGTGGTGGCGGTGACCTCTTCCGGAGAGAATTCCCTGAACCGGATTGCGGATCATAATCTCTTTGTGACGGCCAAGGAAACAGTATTTCGAAGCGGGGCCATGGCCTCCAGAACGGCTCAGCTTTATGTGATCGATCTGCTGTATGCCATCTATTGTTCTCTGGATTATGACGAAATTATACAAAAAATTCAGAAAACAAGAATTGATCAGGTCAAATAAACCGATGACAGCGTAAATTTCTTTCTTAAACTGAAATAAAGTTTCAACATAAACACAGAATGTTGACACATAATTTCGGATTTGCTATGTTGAAATCAGAAAGGGGGCAGAAAAAATGATTACCATTGCAAGAATCGATGAACGCCTGATACACGGTCAGGTGGGCTATGCCTGGTCTGTGGTATATAAAAGCGACGCAATCATGGTAATTGATAATGAAATTTCGAAAGATAAATTTCAGATCAGCCTTTTGCAGATGGCGTGTCCGGCGGGGGTAAAATGCTTCGTCTGCGATGAGGATAAAGCGGTGGAGCTGCTGAACAAGTACGCGAAAAAGAAAATTTTTGTGGTTGTAAAGCATCCGGGAACGCTTCTTCATATTTATGAAAAGGGGGTAAAGCTGGAAAAAATTAATGTAGGAGGACTGTATTTTAAGGAGGGAAGACGACAGTTGTCAAAAACTGTCTATGTGGATCCGGAGATGGAGGAGATTTTCAGAAAACTGAACAGCTATGGCGTGGCGCTTGAAAATCGTACTACCCCTACGGATACGGAAGAAGACCTGATGAAGCTGATGTGAGAGACTGGAAGGAGAAGGTGTAGATATGAGTACGATACAGGTATTGATTTTAAGTATATTTATTGCGTTTCTGATACTTGAGAATTATGGATATGGCTACTGGATGATTTCCCGTCCGATTTTTGCGGGACCGCTCATCGGACTTTTGCTGGGGGATGTGCAGTCGGGTCTTCTGGTGGGTGGAAGCGTAGAGTTGATGTATATGGGCGTAATTCCGGTGGGTGGAAGCGTGCCGCCCAATGCGCAGATCGCGGGTATTCTTTCCACCGTATTTGCTATTTTGAATGGTGGAAACGCGGAAGTGGGAATTGCGCTGGCGTTGCCGATTGGACTGCTGGCCCAGCTTTTGATTATGCTGGCATGGAACCTGAATATTATTCTGATTCACGGCGCGGATAAATACGTACAGGCCGGAGATTACAGGAAGGTTGAAAAAATGCAGCTTTCCGGTCTGGTGGTATTTTTCTTCGTATTTTTTATTCCCACATTCCTTGCGATTCAGTTCGGAAGCGATTTTGTCAATAATGTGGTAGCGGCCATGCCGCCGGTTCTGACTGACGGACTGAAGATTGCCTCCGGCATTCTTCCAGCAGTGGGAATGGCAATGCTGTTGAAGATGATGAATTTCAAAAAATACTGGTCGTTCTTCGCGCTGGGCTTTGTATTTTCTATTTATCTGGGACTGAATGTACTGGCGATTTCCATCATTGCCCTGGCTATGGTCTGGGCTATGAATGCCATGCGGAAAAAGGATGCGGATGACGGTTTTGACGATGAGGATGAGGAAGAATCCGGAGCCACAGAGGGTCAGTTGGACAAAAAGGTGCTGAAAAAAGTATTCTGGCGTTCCTTCTTCTCCATGACTACGATTAACTATGAGCGTTACTGCTCTCTTGGTTTTTGCTATGCCATGATTCCGGCATTGAAGGTATTTTATCCGAATCAGGATGATTTTAAAGAGGCACTGCAGAGACATAATGAGTTCTTCAACTGCCATCCCTATACCGGAAATGCGGTTCTGGGCGTGACACTGGCACTGGAGGAACAGCGCGCGTCGGGAAGACCCATTTCCGCAGAGGCGATTTCTTCCGCGAAGGCAGCCCTGATGGGACCGCTTTCCAGTATCGGAGATTCGGTGTTCAAGGCCACCTTTATGACCATCTTCGCGGCTATCGGCGCGGCGCTGGCTCTGGATGGCAATCCCATGGGGCCGGTTATCTTTATCGTGCCCAATGTGCTCTTAAACGTATGCTCCAGATGGCTGTTTATCAAATACGGCTATGCATGGGGAACCAACCTTGTGGTAAAGATGAAGAGCAGCGAAATCATCGACAAGTTTGTGGAGGGCGCGACGATCGTAGGTATGATGGTGGTCGGAGCCATGATTGTGGGTTTTGTAAAGCTGAATATTGCCTGCGTATGGAATATCGGTGAGAAAGAGATTATCCTTCAGGATATTATCAATTCCCTGATGCCGAGCCTGCTCCCGCTTCTGCTGGTGCTTGGATATTATCGGATTATGGTAAAGAATAAAAAGGGAATGTATATCTGTATTATCGCAAGCTTTGTACTTGGCATTGCCGGAAAGGCGGTAGGTCTCTTCTGATGAATCAAAGAGGAAAAGATGTTTTAGAGAAAATCAAAGGAAAGCTGATTGTATCCTGTCAGGCTCGGGTCGGCTGGCCCATGTATGGCGCCGATATTATGGCCGCCTTCGCGGCGGCCGCCGAGCAGGGAGGAGCAGCAGGAATCCGTGCCACGGGTGTAGATAATATCACCCGTATCAGGGAAAAAGTACATTTGCCGATTATCGGCATCAACAAACAGTTCAGCGATGAATATGAAGTCTACATAACGCCAACTTATCAGAGCGCGGCGGATATTCTGGAAACGGGAGCGGAAATTATCGCGCTGGACGCGACGCCCCGGAGACGGCCGGGCGGCGAAACACCGGAAGAAATTCTGAGGCAGATTCGCGAGCATTATCCGGATGCGTTGGTTATGGGAGAAATTTCAACACTGGAAGAGGCAGAACGTATCATTCCCATGGGGTTTGATCTGATTTCCACCACTCTGTCGGGGTATACCCGGGAAAGCCAGGAGGTGAAAGCCGTGAATCTGGATCTGATTCGCCAGATTCACGCAATTACGGATATTCCCATTATTGCGGAGGGTAAGATCCGCTGTGAACAGGAGGCGGTGGAAGCCCTGAAAGCAGGAGCGCATGCAGTCGTGGTGGGAACCTCCATTACCAGGCCGGAAATCATTACGGAGCGCTATGTGGAGGCTATCCGCGAGGCGGAAGACTGAGCCCGGTGTCGAAACCCTGCCGCGCGCATATACTACTACAAAAAGGATATCCCCATGAAATATGACGACGAACTGCAATCCGGTTTCGGAATGTATCAGGCATATCCGTTTTACCCTTTTCTGCCGTGGGAAGATGAAAAAACGCGCGATCAGAGACGCTTTCGGGAGCTGTATCCAATGCTTGCAAGACGTATTCAGCCGTTGGTAGAGAAGGCCTGCGATATGCAGGAGTACGAGGGCAGCTTCATGTTTGACGAATATCCGGATCAGCTGATGATCCGGCGCGTAAGCCGCAGCATTTACGAGCGGTTGGATAAGAGCGCGTATCAGGATGATTTGATGATGCAGGAGGTCAACGGGCGGAACTGGCTGGAGGATTTCGTGACGGTGATGCTGTTGAATGAGATGTACAGCCGGAGATGCCGCAGACGGGATCGGCGGTGCGGCGGAATTTATTAAAAAAAGAGGATTCGTGCTTTGTGTTATTCAGGCAAAGTACGAATCCTTTTCTTTTTCTGAAAAGACAGTTCAGGCAAATTGGTCAGCAAAATGCGTAAGTGCCTGGTTAATAGCCTGAGCCAGTCCATCCTGATCAATATCGGCGGTTACATAATCTGCAATAGCCTGCACCGTTGTCATGGCATTTCCCATGGCGATGCCGAAGCCGGCGGCCCGGATAAGCTCGATGTCGTTCATGCTGTCGCCGATGGCCACCGCATTTGAAAGATCCGTGTGATAATGGTCAAGCACCCGTTTGGCACCAATTACTTTGCCGTTTTCCCGGGGAATGATATCGGCTCCGCCCAGATTGTCGCCCATGTAGAGCAGCTTTACTTCCGGAAAATGCGCCTGCAGGTCGTCGATAGCTTCTCTGGAGTCCGCAAGGAAGAAGGAAGGAACCCTTTTCTCATACAGCTCCAGAAAATCCTTCCCGTGCCGGGGAGCCATGGCTTTCCGTGCCGGAGAAATATTTTTCATAAAGCGGTCGATATTGGAGGTGTACCAGATATTGTTGTAGCCGCAGGTCAGGCAGTACTGCTTTTCCAGCACATAATCCAGAATCCGTTTCTGAAGCTCCGGATCGAAATATTTTTCCCAGACCAGCTTTCCTTCGATCTCCACAATCGCACCGTTGGAGCTGACAAAACAGTCTGGTGTAAAGTGTTCCCGTAACTCTTCCGGCAGCTGGGAGGTCCGCAGGGAGCGTCCACTGGCAATTGCCACAGGGCAGCCCTTTTCTTGAAGCATTTTCAGAGCGGCAACAGCGCTTTCCGGAATGGAAGCGGTCTGATGACTGAAGATTGTGTTATCATAATCAATAAAAAATACAGGCTTCATAGTAATCTCCTCAAAATCCATAGCAATACAAAGAATATTATAGCGTATTTGCGAAAATAAGGGAAGAAGCGAAAAACAAAATCGTGTAAGTAATGCAGAGTTTTCTCCTGAAAATGGGCATTTTTCGTGAAATATACGGTATTTACAAATAGAAAGTTTGTGGTATACTAAACTAAGACTAAAATAGACATTTTTGGAAATGATATAAAACATAGATAATAAATTCAGAGAACAGAAAGCAGAGAAACGGGAGTTATTATGGATCAGTATGTGATTAAAGGTGGCAACCCCCTTGTCGGCGAGGTAGAGATCGGCGGCGCGAAGAACGCGGCCCTTGCAATTCTTGCGGCAGCAATTATGACAGATGAGACAGTTTTGATAGAGAATCTTCCGGATGTACGGGATATCAATGTACTCCTGAAAGCTATGCAGCAGATCGGCGCACAGGTAGACCGCCTCGATCGTCATACGGTAAAAATCAACGGATCCCGCATCGGGGATTACAGTGTTGACTATGAATATATTAAGAAGATTCGGGCTTCTTATTATCTGCTGGGCGCTTTGCTTGGTAAGTATAAGAAGGCTGAGGTTCCCCTTCCGGGCGGCTGCAATATCGGCAGCAGACCTATCGATCAGCATCTGAAGGGCTTCCGGGCTATGGGCGCTGACGTGAAGATTGAGTACGGATCCATCATGGCCGAGGCAGAGCATCTGCGCGGCAGCCATATCTATCTGGATGTGGTTTCTGTAGGAGCGACTATCAATATCATGATGGCAGCATCTATGGCGGAGGGCAATACCGTTCTGGAAAATGCGGCTAAGGAGCCCCATGTGGTAGACGTGGCGAACTTCCTGAACAGCATGGGTGCCAACATCAAGGGCGCAGGTACGGATGTGATTCGAATTAAGGGTGTTGAGAAGCTTCACAGCACGGAGTATTCGATTATCCCGGATCAGATTGAAGCAGGAACCTTCATGTTTGCGGCGGCGGCGACCCGAGGTGATGTGACGGTCAAGAATGTGATCCCGAAGCATCTGGAGGCCACCACTTCCAAACTTCTGGAAATTGGCTGTGAGATTGAGGAGTTGGACGACGCAGTCCGCGTGGTATGCTCCAAGGGACTTCGTAGCACCAATGTCAAGACACTGCCTTACCCGGGATTCCCGACGGATATGCAGCCTCAGATTACCGCAACCCTGGCGCTGGCCAAGGGCAGCAGTATTGTGACCGAGAGCATTTTCGAGAATCGTTTCAAATATGTGGATGAGCTGGCGCGTATGGGCGCGAATATCAAGGTGGAGAGTAACACCGCCATTATCGAGGGCGTGGAGCGCTACACCGGTGCGCAGGTATCCAGTCCGGATCTCCGTGCGGGAGCGGCATTGGTTATCGCGGGTCTGGCAGCGGACGGTATCACCATCGTAGACGACATCCATTTCATTGAGCGCGGCTATGAGAGATTTGATGAAAAGCTCCGTTCTCTGGGCGCTGAGATTGAGAAAGTGGAAGATGAGCGCGCGCTTCAGAAATTTCGCCTTAGAGTGGGTTGACAAAACACCCGGAGTAGTGTAATGTATAGCACGTGATAAGCAAATTGAATATTGTAAATTTAATTTTCTCTTATTCAGAGTGATGGAGATACAAAGGATCTGTGAAGTCACGGCAACCCCGCGTCAGCGGAAGGTGCCAACCTGAGCGAGTTGAATCGAACAATAAGAGGATTTGGTTATCGTGATATAAACAGGTCCGCTTAAAATTAAGCGGGCCTTAACTTTTGTTTCCATACACAAGTCAAAAAGAAGAAAGGAAGAGACCATGGAAAAATTATTATTTACCTCAGAATCCGTAACCGAAGGCCATCCGGACAAAATTTGTGACCAGATTTCCGACGCTATTCTTGACGCCCTGCTGGAGCAGGATCCCATGAGCCGCGTAGCCTGCGAAACCGCTACCACTACCGGCCTGGTACTCGTTATGGGCGAGATTACCACCAAGGGCTATGTAGATATTCAGAAAATCGTTCGCGATACCGTGCGCGAGATCGGCTATGACCGTGGAAAATACGGCTTTGACGCCGACAACTGCGCGGTTATTACAGCCATTGACGAGCAGTCCGCCGACATCGCCATGGGCGTAAACAAGGCGCTGGAAGCAAAGGAGCACCTGATGAGCGAGGATGAAATCGAAGCCATCGGCGCCGGCGACCAGGGTATGATGTTTGGCTATGCAGTCAATGAGACTCCGGAGCTGATGCCCTATCCGATTTCCCTGGCACACAAGCTGACCAGACAGCTGACCAAGGTTCGTAAGGACGGCACTCTGACCTACCTTCGTCCGGACGGAAAGTCCCAGGTAACCGTAGAGTATGACGAGAACGGCAAGCCCGTCCGCCTGGACGCTGTGGTTATCTCTACCCAGCACAGCGAGGATGTGACACAGGAGCAGATTCACGAGGATGTCAAGAAATACGTTCTGGATCCGATCCTTCCGGCAGAGATGGTAGATGAGAATACCAAGTTTTATATTAACCCGACAGGACGTTTTGTTATCGGCGGACCCCACGGCGACAGCGGACTGACCGGTCGTAAGATTATCGTGGAC
>ERZ827088.1453-NODE-1453-length-29365-cov-3.245002_pt1 | contig 29365 bp, 34 predicted proteins | sample MGYA00519922_ERZ827088 | MGnify/ENA primary metagenome ERZ827088 (study PRJEB31778, sample SAMEA3449254) | human gut metagenome | biome: human gut; feature: human-associated habitat; material: faeces | place: United Kingdom | collected 2010/2012 ...
CTCCCATGACCTGCGCACGCCCCTCACCTCCATATACGGGTCATCCTCCACGCTGATCTCCAAGTATGATGCGCTGCCGAAGGAGCAGCAGCTCAAGCTGTTGGGAGAAATTCAGGAGGACAGCGAATGGCTCATCCGCATGGTGGAAAATCTCCTTTCCGTAACGCGCATCGGCCTGGAATCGGCGCGCATCGAAAAGCAGGACGAAGTTGCCGAGGAGGTCATCTTCTCCGCCATTTCCAAATTCAAAGCGCATTTTCCGGGCGTTGCGGTCACGCCGCAGCTGCCCGAATCGGTGATGCTCGTGCCGATGGACCCCGTGCTCATCCAGCAGGTGCTCACAAACCTTCTGGAAAACTCCGCCCGCCACGGCGGCGCAACGGAGATCACGGTCTCGCTCGCGCGGCAGGGGAACGTCGCGGTGTTCACCGTGCAGGATAACGGCACCGGCATCGTGCGCGAAAGGCTGCCGCATCTCTTCGACGGGATCGGCTTTCTGCCGGAGAAAAACGGCGTCGGCGGCCGCAGCCAGATGGGCATCGGCCTTTCGGTGTGCATGTCCATCGTGAAGGCGCACGGCGGCAGCATGAGCGCCCGCAATACCGACGGCGGGACGGCGGTGAGCTTCTCGCTTCCGGTGCCGCCGGAGAGCGAGACCGCCGCAGAATAAAGAAATATCATCCGGACACTGAAACCGGCAAAGGAGACAGCCATGGAGACGAAAGACAAGATCCTGATCGTAGAGGACGACGAGACCATCGCCGCGTTTCTCATAGCGGTGCTGGAAGCCAACGGCTTTGACACCATCCGCGCGAGCCTTGGCCGGGAGGCGGTGACGCTCATCAGCTCGCACTGCCCGGACCTTGTGCTGCTCGATCTCAGTCTGCCGGATATGGACGGCATGGAGATCCTCGCGGGGCTCCGCAAGTGGTCCACGCTGCCGGTGATCGTCGTATCCGCCCGCGGACGCGAGCGGGATAAGGTCATTGCGCTCGATATGGGCGCGGACGATTATCTCACGAAGCCGTTCGGCCCCGGCGAGCTTCTCGCGCGCATCCGCGCCGCCCTCCGCCACGTCCGCACTGCCGCGGGCGGCGAGGTTGGCCGCACGGGCGTGTACCGCTGCGGCGATCTGGAGGTGGACTGCCACCATACCATCGAGGACACCGGCATTGTGCTGGGGCAGGTGATTCGTGAGGCCGTGGGAGATAAAAAGGGCATCGTCCGCTACGGCACCTGCATTCTGCCCATGGATGAGTCCCTGGTGCTCTGTTCCCTGGATCTGTCCGGCAGACCCTATTACGTCTCCGACGTGGAATTCCCTACGGAAAGAGTAGGGGAAATGGATACCCAAATGGTGAAGGAGTTTTTCTACGCCATTTCCTATAGCGCCGGTATGAACCTGCATTTCAAGATGCTGTCCGGCGGCAACAGCCACCATATGGTCGAGGGCATGTTCAAGGCCTTTGCCAAGGCCCTCGACATGGCGACCACGCACGATCCGAGAATTACAGACGTGTTATCTACGAAAGGAAGTCTTTGATATGAGTGAAAAAAATATCGCAGTGATCCGGCTTCTGGCCGGAAAGGTGCAGGGAGAGGGCGCGGACAAAGAAGCGGCTGTCCTTGCAAGATATTACAGTGACAATGGAGCCGACGAAATTCTGGTCTTTGACCTGTCCGACGGGGATGTGGATCACGATCTGTCCATCGGCGCGTTGAAAGAAATCTGCCGCGCCGTGGAGGTTCCGGTGAAGGCCGGCGGCAGAATCAAGCGGCTGGAAGATGTGAAGAAGATTCTCTATGCGGGCTGTGAGAAAGCCATTTTAAACTATGGACGTCAGGAAAATATCGACCTGACTGAGGATACATCCAAGCGCTTCGGCAAAGAAAAGATTGCAGCTTGCGTGGACAGCTCTGATGTGGTCAGCGCCCCTGCGGCTCTGATCGAGGAGTATGTGAGCGAGCTGATTTATCTGAATGAGCTCGTACCCTTCGTGGAGAAAATCCGCCCCTTAAGCTGCAATATGGAATGGTCCGAGTTCAAGCTGGGACCGGACGGCCTGGTTCCGGTGGTGGTACAGGATTACCGTACCGACGAGGTACTGATGGTAGCCTATATGAACGAAGAAGCCTTCCATAAAACCATCGAGACCGGCAAGATGACCTACTGGAGCAGAAGCCGCCAGGAGCTTTGGGTCAAGGGTCTGACCAGCGGACATTACCAGTATGTAAAGGAGCTTAAAGTAGACTGCGACTGCGACACCATTCTGGCAAAGGTATCCCAGACCGGAGCAGCCTGCCATACGGGCAATAAGTCCTGCTTCTTCCACGAGATCGCGAAAACCGATTATAAGAACACCAATCCGCTGAAGGTTTTCGAGGATGTATACAAGGTGATTGCAGACCGCAAGATACACCCCAAGGAAGGTTCTTATACCAATTATCTCTTCGACAAGGGTATCGACAAGATCCTGAAGAAGGTGGGAGAGGAAGCTACGGAACTGGTTATCGCGGCAAAGAATCCGGATCCGGAGGAGATCAAGTATGAGATGTCGGATCTGCTGTATCACGCTATGGTTCTGATGGTGGAGCGGGGTGTGACCTGGGAAGATATTACGTCGGAGCTGGCCAACCGGTAAAATAAAAACCATGGCAGTTCTGATTTCAGAATGCATTTCATAATGTATAGTAATTCCCACGAAATAAAAGGCGGTATCTTTATGAAAAAAACAGAAAGACAGGGCGGACAGTACCGGCAGCTTCTTTTGGCGCAGCGGGGGCAGGCCCCGGCTCAGGAGGAACCGGTCGGACGAATCTGGATAAGGATTCGCTTTTATGTCTGTCTCTGTCTTTTTGCGGCGTATATGCTTCTGGATTACAGCCATGCAAATATCGCTTCCTGGAACAGTGAACGGATCTGTCAGGAGGTGGAGCGGGATTACTCCGAACAGCTTGGCTTTGATTTGAATCAGGTTCTGAGCCAGGCTGCGTCGGCCATAGAATGAATACAGGATCTTTAACTAATGAGTAAGACTTTTAAATTCGCATTCGTGAAAACCATCCCGGTTATGCTGGGATACCTTTTCCTGGGACTGGCCTTCGGCCTGCTTCTGCAGGAAGCCGGTTACAGCTTCTGGTGGGCTCTTCTGATCAGCACTGTCGTCTACGCCGGTTCCATCCAGTTCGTACTGGTAAGTTTCCTGACCGCCGGGACAAGCCTTCCGGTGGTGGCTGTGATGACATTACTCATCAACAGCCGTCATGCCTTTTACGGCCTGACCTTCATCGAAAAATTCAAGGCCATGAAATCACGGTCTTACATGATTTTCTCCCTGACCGATGAAACCTATTCCCTTTTATGTTCCTTAAAGGTGCCGGAAGAAATAGATGAAAAGAAAGTCATGTTCCTGATTTCTCTGCTGGATCAGATTTACTGGATCGTCGGCTCTGTGGCAGGCGCGGCGCTGGGACAGGTGCTGCCCTTCGATATGACAGGCATTGATTTTGCCATGACGGCGCTCTTTGTGACCATCTTTGTGGATCAGTGGAGAGAAGCGAAGAGCCATCTGCCCGCAGTCATCGGTCTTATCAGCTCGGTGATCTGTCTTCAGATCTTCGGCGGCAGCAATTTTATCCTGCCGTCTCTCATCATTACAGTGACAATTCTGATGGCATTGCAAAAAAGACTAGAAGGAAGGGTGGAAAATACATGACAGCGACGCGCGCATTTGTTATAATTCTGGTGACAGCTGTCTGCACGCTGATTACCAGGCTCGTTCCCTTTATGCTGTTCGGCAGGAAAAAGGAGATGCCGAAAGCAGTCAATTATCTTGGCGCGATTCTGCCCCCGGCAATTATGGCAACTCTGGTGGTCTATTGTCTGAAGGGCGCGGATCTCTTTTCCCTCACCCATGGCATTCCGGAACTTTCGGCCACGATTCTGACAGCGCTTTTACATGCCTGGAAACGGAACGTCCTCCTTAGCATCGCGGCGGGAACCTTCTGCTACATGCTTCTGGTGCAGGTAGTTTTCTGAAATAATATTTTTGAAGTAGGAAAGACATGAATTTAAACAAATTAAAACAGAACAAAAAGAAACTTTTTGCAGCAGCGGCAGTCTTGTGGCTGCTTGTTTGCATGTTTGTCACGCCGGTATTTACGACGGTGACACTGACCTTTGAAAATGACCCTCATGGCGAGGTGGTAACAACCGTTTTTTCCGGACCGGGTGAAAATGTCAGCGGCCGGGATGAGCACCATCGGGTGGTGGTGAATGGGGTTGCCCGGATCTTCTTTGGCGATCTCCAGTGCGGCAGCCACTGCTCCCTGAAACGTATCGACCCGCTGGACCAGCATTATTCCACAGGCGAGCCGCTGACCATCACAAGACTTACTGTATCGAAGAACGGTATTCAGACGGTGGATCTGACCGGTGACAAGCTGGGGACTTATTTTACGGTTAATTCAGATCTGGAGCTGTTGGGAGAGGACGGTTTCACCTTTCTGGTGACCGGAGAGGATTCCCAGATGCTTCCGACAGAAGCCTTTCAGGCACTGTACGCGCAGACACCCTTTGCCGTGCGGCTTCTGGGAGCGCTTGGCAGCGGCATTCTTCTGGTACTGGCTATTCTTTTGGTACGCTGGTTCACACGGACAATCGCGGGACAAGGTCTCTTTTCTAAATTGATTTTCTGTGTGTTGTTCGGCGGACTTTTCGCGGCCACCTTGATGACCATTTTTACTGGCTTCTGGAATCCGTTCTATCTGAATCCGGACGAATATCATACCCTGTCGGCAGTCAATTATTATTTCTCGCACTTCATGCCGCCGGATATGCGGGATCCGGCCATCATCGATTCCTATGCCATCTACGGAACCACCAGGCACAGTGAATGGACGCTCTTTTATTTTCTGACTGCGAAAACCGGACAGTTTTTTGCAGACCCCATTATCCGGGTGCGTTTCTTTACGACGGTAACCTTCTGTATCATGGCTGGCATTGCGCTGAAGAACGTAAAGAAGAACTGGGCGCTCTCTGCCATGCTGCTTCTGACGCCCCAGGTGTGGTATCTGTTTTCCTACTGCACTTCGGATTCCCTGGATTTTTTCATGAGTTTTCTGTGCATGTATGAAGTTATGAAAAAGGACAGCATGCTGAACCGGGTGCTGGACGAACCGTTTTGCAAAAAGCATCTGGTTTGCATGGCGCTTCTGGGCCTGCTGTTTGCGCAACCCTTGTGGGGCAAACCCACGTTCTATGTGGTGCTGATTTTCATTTTCCTGGTGCTGCTGATTCGACTGTTCTACACGCCGAAGGAGAAGCGCATGACGCTACTCTGGAAGTATTTGGGCATTGTGGGTTTTACACTTGGTATTTTCGCCATCCGATATATGATTACCGATTTCCCCTATTACGGCCTTTTCGGAAAATATCGGGTCTACATGGATATGATGGAGCAGACGGCCCTGCCCGGATACAAGCTTTCCACGCCGGCTTTGGAACGGGCTTATTCCATGAGCTTTATGGAGAAGGGCGTTACCCTGGGCGAGCTTCTGACCGGCTTTGATTTCAATAAAAACCTGTTCCGCACCTTCGCAGGCTTCTTTGGATCTTACGCGTTCGGCGCCCGGGACTGGTATTATACGGTTATGGCCATTCTCTATCTGGCGATCATCGGATATCTGCTGGCGCAGGCTTACCGGAAAAAAGACTCCCGGACCTGGTGGGAGATTGGCGCGGCGGCCTTGTCTATGTTCATCCAGTACGCGCTGATTGTATACAATGCCTGGGTGGTGGACTTCCAGCCCCAGGGACGCTACCTTTTGCCGATTCTGTTCTATACGGCTTATCTGATTCATCGAGCGGACAGTGAGAGCCAGAGCAAGGTGCTGCGAATTCTGCTGTGTCTGACCTGCCTCTTGTCTCTGTACAGCTTTTATACCGTTGGCATTCCGAATTTGGTGTCGGTACATGGAATACAAGCTTAATCGGATTTGAAATGGAATGCAAAACGATGCGCTTACTGATATGCCTTTAAACAGGCGGACGAAGGAGAAATATAGGTTATGACCTGGTTGAAAGACAAACGAATATGGATTTTGCTTGGCTTCTATGGAGTCCTGGCGATTCTTTTTCATATGTGCTGGCTGAAGCTTGGCGGCGGGGATGATTATTACTTTATGACCTGCCTTGATGATACCAGCTTCGGCTCATTCATGGTGAAGCGCTGGTATGGCTGGTCCTCCCGCCTGGTAATCGAGGGCGTGCTGGTACTGGTATTGCAGCAGCCGATCCTGGTATGGAAGGTGCTGGATATTCTGGTGTCGGTGCTAATTGCGTGGCTGTTGTGCGGATTTTTCTGCAGCGGCTATGGGAAACATGGAAGTGGCAGCAGTATCCAGACCGACAAAAACACTTTGTCTGGGACTCGGACGGTTGTCCCGCTTACATCCCTGATTCTGTTCCTCTGCCTCCTCCTTTCCTATGATTTCCGGGAAATGGATTCGGCAGGCTATATGACCACGACCATCAACTACTGGTGGCCCCTTGCAGCGTTAATGGTAGCGGCGCTGCCTCTGTATCTCTGGTATCAGGAAGGTACCTGCAAGAAAAGTTACTATGTCCTCGGTACGCTGGCGGCCATTTTCGCCATCAATCAGGAGCAGATCTGCGCCATGGCATTGCTGGCCTGTCTGTATCTGCTGATTACAGATAATCTGCGGGGAAGAAAGACGAATCCCTATCTGTATGTACTCCTTGCCCTGTCTGTATGCTTCGCCATCTGCGTCGCGATTTGCCCAGGCAATGCGGCTCGCAAGGCTTCCAACATTGATTTCTGGTTCCCGGCCTACGCCGGATTCAATCTGGTGCAGAAGGTATTGCTTGGTTGGTACAGTCTACTAAAGACTCTGTATCAGGACGTCAATCTGCCCTATTTTCTGATGAGCGCCGTGCTGTTTATGGCAGTCCGAAAAAAGCAGAAGAGACTTCCGGCACGCCTTATCGCAGCCATTCCACTGCTCTCAAATTTGGGACTTCTGGGCGTCCTGCTGTTCGGAAAATACCGGGAATACCCCTGGGTACACCTGATTCTCCATGTGTTTGATTTCGACCAGCCCGTAGTATACTATCAGGGCAGTCTGCCGAATTCCAACCGGCTCCTGCTGCTTGTATACACGTTCTGCTGCGCCTGCGTGGTGATTTCCCTGTTCCTTATCTGGAATAAGAAAGAGCGATCCATCGACGCATTAGCACTCCTCGTCATTGCCTCCGCCTCCAAGATCAGTATGGGCTTGTCGCCTACAGTCTGGGCTTCCTCGGAGCGCACCAGTATTTTCCTGGATTTCGGATTTATTCTGCTGGGAATGCTGGCGGTACGGGAAATGGAGCCGTGGAAAGCTGCTAAAAAATCGTGTTGTGCCATACCGTAAAGTAATGTATAATAATTCCCAGTGCTTTATGCATTATTTAACTGGACATATTTTGTTCTTACGATGTAATAAAGGAATATAGGTATTTCATGAAACGTAATAAAATAAAAAAAATTCAGTATATCATATGTTGTGTTCTATTAATATGGGGTGCAATTGATAGTTTAATCCAATTTGTAAGGCTGGTTACCAACCCGGGATGGAGTGCTCCTTATAGTGCGCCATTGCTGTGGTTTCTGATTATTTATTTTGTACCAGTGTGTATTATATTTTTTATATTTGAAATAATCAAACGATTTATTAAATAAATTAGGGGGAATCACATAATAGCGGAACAGGTTACCACTCCGATATCATTACCGGAAAATCATGTTGTATTTAATGAGTTCCCTGATCTATGCTATTGTGCAATTATTTTATGTGTATATAGCACAAAGAACAGCGAGGTATGTATGAAAAAATTAGCTTTGTCCGATGAAATTTTGCTGAAGATAGATAAACCGGCCCGATATCTCGGAAATGAGATCAACGCAGTGATGAAAGATAAAAATAAGGTAGATATCCGTTTTGCCATGTGTTTCCCGGACGTCTACGAAATAGGCATGTCCCATCTGGGCATCCAGATCCTGTACGATATGTTCAATCAGCGGGAGGACGTCTGGTGTGAACGCGTCTATTCTCCCTGGACCGATCTGGACAAAATCATGCGGGAGCAGCACATTCCGCTCTTTGCCCTGGAGTCGCAGGACCCCATTCGTGAGTTTGACTTTCTGGGTATCACGCTGCAGTACGAGATGGCCTACACCAACGTCCTTCAAATCCTGGATTTAAGCCAGATCCCGCTCTATGCCAAAGAGCGTACCTGGGATGACCCCATTGTCATTGGCGGCGGTCCCTGCGCTACCAATCCGGAGCCGCTGGCGGATTTCTTTGATCTGTTTTATATCGGAGAGGGCGAGACCTCCTATTTTGCGCTGTTGGACGCTTATAAGGCTTCCAGGGCAGCAGGAGAGAGCCGTGTACGGTTCCTGGAGCGTGCGGCGGAAATCCCGGGAATCTATGTGCCTTCTTTTTATGATGTCATTTACCATGAGGACGGAACCCTTGCGTCCATGGAGCCCAACAATCCCCATGCGCCCGCAAAGGTACAGAAGCAGGTGGTCACCGATCTGACTCACAGCTTCTATCCGAAAAAGCCGTTGGTTCCGTTTATCAAGGTGACCCAGTATCGTGTAGTTCTGGAGATTCAGCGTGGCTGCATCCGCGGCTGCCGTTTCTGCCAGGCCGGTATGCTGTACCGCCCCATCCGGGAGCGTTCCCTGGAAATGCTGGAAGAGGCCGCCACAGAGATGCTTAAAAACACCGGACATGAGGAGATTTCCCTAAGTTCCTTAAGCTCCAGCGATTTCAGCCGCCTGCCGGAGCTGGTGAATTTCCTCATCGATACCTTTGGTAATAAGGGCGTCAATATTTCCCTGCCGTCTCTGCGTATCGACGCCTTTTCCCTGGACGTCATGAGCAAGGTCCAGGATATCCGCAAGAGCAGCCTGACCTTTGCGCCGGAGGCCGGTTCCCAGCGTCTCCGGGACGTGATCAACAAGGGACTGACTGAAGAAATCATTCTGGAAGGCGCCGGACAGGCCTTTGAGGGCGGCTGGCAGAAGGTGAAGCTGTATTTCATGCTGGGACAGCCCACAGAAACGATAGAGGACGAGAAGGCCATCGCCTGGCTGGCGGAGAAGATCGCAAAGCGTTACTACGAGATTCCCAAAGACAAGCGCAACGGTAAATGTCAGATTACCGTCAGCACTTCCTTCTTCGTGCCGAAGCCCTTCACCCCGTTCCAGTGGGCGCGCATGTGTACCAAGGAAGAATTTCTCGACAAGGCCTATATCGTCAACAGTGAGATCAAGGCCCAGTTAAATAAAAAGAGCATCAAATACAACTGGCATGAGGCCGACGTGACCGTGCTGGAGGGCATTCTGGCCCGCGGCGACCGCCGGGTGGGCGCGTCCCTTCTGGCTGCTTACCGGAACGGCTGTCTCTTTGATTCCTGGAGCGAGTGCTTCGATAATGACAGGTGGCTTCAGGCCTTTGAAGAGACCGGACTGGATGTGCCGTTCTATACTACCAGACATCGTGATGAAAATGAGTTGTTCCCCTGGGACTTCATCGACATCGGCGTTACGAAAAAATTCCTGCTGCGGGAGTGGAAGCGGGCTCACGAGGAGACCGTAACCCCCAACTGCCGTCAGCAGTGCCAGGGCTGCGGCGCGGGCAGTTACCGTGCCGGCTGCTGTCCCACAGCGCTTACAGGAGGTGAAAACGCATGAAAATCCGTATCAAATTCCGCAAATATGGTATTATGAAATTCATCGGCCATCTGGATATCATGCGCTATTTCCAGAAGGCCATGCGCCGGGCGGACATCGACATCTGCTATTCCGCAGGCTTCAGCCCCCATATGATCATGTCCTTTGCGTCTCCCCTGGGCGTTGGGCTTACCAGCGACGGCGAGTACCTGGACATTGAGATAGGAAATGAGCTGTCCTCCGAAGCGGCAGTAAAGCGTCTGAACAGAGTTATGGCCGAGGGCGTGGAGGTTCTTTCCTTCCGGAGGATCCCCGAGGAAAAATCCGCCAACGCAATGTCTCTGGTGGCGGCTGCCGATTACGAGGTCCGTTTCCGGGAAAACAGCCTGCCTGCGGACTGCGTCTTGGGAAATGGCCTGGAGGAAAAATGGGCGGCGTTCTGCGCACAGAAACAGATCCTGGTGACAAAAAAGACGAAAAAAGGCGAGCGGGAGCTGGATTTAAAACCATTGATTTACGATACAAAATGCCAGGATGATTCCATTTCCTTACAGCTCTCCGCCGGAAGTGCCGAGAATGTGAAGCCGGAGCTGGTACTGGAAGCCTTTGCCACTTACGCAGGCTTTGAACTTCCGGAATTTGCCCTGCTGATTCACCGGAAGGAGCTGTACGCAAACCTGGCCGGTGAGGGCGAGCCACGGAAACTGATAAGCCTGGAAGATCTGGGAGAGGAATTCTGATGGAACAGACAGAAATCATGGCAGAGCATACTTCTTCTTCGCACGCCGGGCAGCAGGGAGGCGGCGCCTTTCTGGTAACTACCCTGACCATCAGGGACCGGGAGCGCACAGTCTACGCTTTTTATGAAAATGACCATGCCGCCGAGCTGTCCTGTCTGCCCGCAGGCGGAGAATCCATCCTCGGAAATATCTATGTGGGCAAGGTGAAAAATATCGCTGCCAATATCAGCGCGGCCTTTATCGAGATTGCAAACGGGCAGCTCTGTTATTACGCCTTAAATGACAATGATGCGCCCATTTTCACGACACCGAAGAAAAAGAACACACTGGTGGCCGGAGATGAGCTTCTGGTGCAGGTGAGCCGGGAGGCCGTCAAGACCAAAGCCCCCACAGTCACTGCGAACTTGAATTTTGCCGGAAAATATCTGGTTCTGACCAGCGGCAAGCATCATCTGGGTCTGTCTTCCAAGCTTTCTCCTGAGGATAAACAGCGGCTTCGCACTATCGCAGAGCCTTTTCTTGGGAAAGATTTCGGCATCATCGTCCGTACCAACGCAGCGGAAGCCTCGGAGGATGAGCTGCGCGCGGAGCTTGGCGAACTGACAGAAGCCTATCGTCACACCGTGGAGACCGGGCGAAACCGCGCCTGTTTTTCTCTTATATACAAAGAGCCGTCCGCTTACGCGGCAAGACTGCGGGGACTACGTGCCGACAGCTTTAATAAAATCGTGACGGATCGTGCGGACATTTACAGGGAACTAAAAGCCTATCTGACAGACCGTCAGCCGGCGGATCTGCCAAAGCTTTATTTCTATGAAGAGACAGCACCGTCCCTGGACAGCGTCTATGGCCTGTCCAAGGCCTTTGAAGAAGCCGGAAAAGAGCGTGTATGGCTCAAATCCGGCGGCTATCTGGTAATTCAACCCACGGAAGCCCTGACCGTTGTGGACATAAATACGGGTAAATATACGGGCAAAAAGAAGAAGGACGACACCTTCCTGAAAATCAATCTGGAGGCGGCCAGAGAGTTGGCGAGACAGCTCAGGCTCCGGAATCTGTCCGGTATCATTGTGGCAGATTTCATCGATATGGATCGGGAGGAAGATAAGCAGACACTGATGGCAGTGCTGGCATCGGAATTAAAAAAGGATCCGGTACGGACGTCCCTCGTAGATATGACGCCTCTTGGCCTGGTAGAAATTACTCGTAAAAAAGTGCAGAAGACACTGGCAGAGCAGGTAAACAGCTGATTTCACAGACATCCGGAAAACACATTCAGGAACGTTTTAAGGGGACTGAATGCATGAAAAACAGACGAAAAATATTTAGCTGAAATATAATAAAATTACTTGACAGCAGGAAATTGTCCTGCTATTATATAAAAGATGCCGCACAACGAGGTATAAGTATGTGCTTTTTCAGTCCGACTGGAGAGCGCGTCACCGAAATTGGCGAGTAATTATATTAGGAGGTGCCACAGAATGTACGCAATTATTGCAACAGGTGGTAAACAGTACAAAGTATCTGAAGGCGACGTGATCAAGGTTGAGAAGCTTGGCGTTGCAGCTGGTGAGACTTATGAGTTCGATCAGGTTCTCGCAGTTGGCGGAGATTCTCTGACCGTAGGTACACCGACTGTAGCAGGAGCTACTGTAACTGCATCTGTAATCGGTGATGGTAAGGGCAAGAAAGTCATCGTTTACAAGTACAAGAGAAAATCTGGATATCACAAGAAGAATGGTCACAGACAGCAGTACACAGAAGTGAAGATCGAGAAGATCTCCGCGAACTAATTGTCATGATAACCGTTACCATATATAAGAAATCCAATCAGTATCTGGGGTTCGATATCAATGGACATGCCGGATACGCGGAGGAGGGTTCCGATATTATCTGCGCAGCAGTCAGTGTGCTTTCACTGAATACGCTAAATTCTATCGAGGCCTTTACAGAAGATGAATTTTCCGGTGAACAGGGTGATGGGTCGCTGACCTGCACCTTCCCGGAGCCTTTGTCAGAGAAAGCCGCATTGTTGATGGATTCCATGGTACTTGGGCTGACAGACATTCAAAAAAGCTATGGGAAACCATATATCAGGATTGTATTCAAGGAGGTGTAATACCATGTTACAGATGAACCTTCAGTTATTCGCTCATAAAAAGGGAGTAGGTTCTACAAAGAACGGCAGAGATTCCGAGTCCAAGAGACTGGGAGCTAAGAGAGCCGACGGACAGTTCGTAAAGGCCGGAAACATTCTTTACAGACAGCGCGGAACCAAGATTCACCCGGGTGTGAACGTAGGACGCGGTGGCGATGATACACTGTTTGCTCTGACCGACGGAGTCGTAAGATTCGAGAGAAAGGGCAGAGATAAGAAGCAGGTTTCTATCGTTCCGGTAGCAGCAGAATAAGTTGGTTGTAAAAGGCTTCAAGTCGGAAGATTTGAAGCCTTTTTTACCATTTTAATTTTCGGAGAATTATTATATGTTTGCAGACAGAGCAAAGATTTTAATCCGCTCCGGTAAGGGCGGAGACGGACATGTCAGCTTCCGCCGGGAGCTGTACGTACCCAACGGCGGTCCGGACGGCGGAGACGGCGGACGCGGCGGCGATGTGATTTTTGAAGTAGACGAGGGACTGAATACCCTCTATGAGTACCGTCATAAGAGAAAGTTCAAGGCTCAGGACGGCGAAGAAGGCGGAAAACGACGCTGCCACGGTAAAGACGGCAGCGATATTATATTAAAGGTTCCGGAAGGAACTATCATCAGAGAAGCGGAGAGCGGAAAGGTGATCGCGGACATGTCCGGCGAGAACCGCAGACAGGTAATCCTGCAGGGCGGCCGTGGCGGCGCGGGAAATATGCATTTTGCCACATCCACCATGCAGGTCCCGAAATACGCCCAGCCGGGCGTACCGGCCCAGGAGCTGGAGGTTCTTCTGGAGCTGAAGGTCATCGCGGACGTGGGACTGGTCGGTTTCCCGAATGTGGGAAAATCCACGTTCTTATCCCGTGTGACCAATGCACAGCCGAAGATCGCCAACTATCATTTCACCACTCTGAACCCGAATCTGGGCGTGGTGGATTTGCAGGGTGCTCCTGGCTTCGTCATCGCGGATATTCCGGGACTGATTGAGGGTGCTTCCGAGGGCGTGGGTCTGGGACATGAGTTCCTGCGCCATATCGAGCGTACCCGCGTACTGATCCATATTGTAGACGCTGCTTCCACGGAAGGCCGTGATCCGGTAGCGGATATCTACGCCATCAACAAGGAGCTTGAGGCTTACAATGAAGAGATCGCGGCGCGTCCGCAGGTCATTGCAGCCAATAAGATAGACGTCCTGGGCGACAATGAGGAGCCCATCCAACGTCTGAAGGACGAGTTTGAGCCACAGGGCATCAAGGTATTCCCGATTTCCGCTGTGGCCGGAAAGGGACTGAAGGAACTCCTCTACTATGTAAGGGAGCTCCTTGATCAGGCGCCCCAGGAGGCCATTGTCTTCGAGCAGGAGTACTTCCCGGGCGAGGAGCTGGTATACGAGAACCTGCCATACACCGTTACCAAATCCGAGGAGGAAGAGGGCGTCTTCATCGTGGAAGGACCGCGTATCGAGAAAATGCTGGGCTACACCAACCTGGATTCCGAGAAGGGCTTTGCCTTCTTCCAGAACTTCCTGAAGAATACGGGTATCTTAAAGGAGCTTGAGGAAGCCGGTATTCAGGAGGGCGATACGGTCCGGATGTACGGACTTGCATTCGACTACTTCCGTTAGGCAATGAGCAGTGCGGAAGAAAGTAAAGACAGACACGTTGTACCCGAAGGGCACATAAGGGGCTGTTTTTGCTTTCTTTCACAGGGCGAAGCCCGCGAGCGAAACGGAGCGCAGCGGCAAGGTGAGCCCGGAGGGCGAGAGAGTGTCCTGGGGCAAATCGAGCCGCACTGCGATATAAATATAAGACAAAAGGAGAAATCATGACAAGTAAACAGCGTGCTTATTTAAAAGGCCTCGCAATGACCATGGAGCCGATTTTCCAGGTGGGCAAATCTTCCGTTACACCGGAATTTACCAAGGCTGTGGACGAAGCGCTGACTGCCAGAGAGCTGATTAAGCTCAGCGTTCTGCAGAACTGCGCGGATGATCCCCGCGCCATCGCAGAGGTAATTGCCGACCGCACCCGCTCTCAGGTCGTGCAGGTGATCGGCAAGAAGATCGTGCTGTATCGTGAGAATACAGACGAAAAGTACAAGAAAAAGAAGATTGTACTTCCGTTATAAGATTTTATAAAACACAGATTCTCAGGGAAAGGCGGTTATTTTCATGGAGCTTACACGAAAAAAGGTCGGCATCTTGGGCGGAACCTTTGATCCGATTCATACCGGACATCTGATTCTGGCGGAAGCTGCCTATGAGTCCTTTTCCCTGGATTATGTGCTGATTATGCCAAATGGCAACCCGCCCCACAAGGCCGGCCAGGTGAATGCTACCATGGAACAGCGCACCCGGATGGTGGAGCTTGCTGTGGCGGATAATCCGCATCTTAAGGTATCGGATTTCGAGAAAACACCGCAGGATTATCATTATACCTACGAAACCCTGGAGTTTCTGAAAAAAGAGCACCCGGATACCGATTACTATTTTATTCTGGGAGCAGATTCCCTGGTTCATTTCCACACCTGGATGGAACCCAGACGGATCTGCGAAGCCTGCAGTATCTTGGCGGCTACCCGGGATCATATGGAAAGCGAAGAGTTGACCGCCCGCATTCGGGAGCTTTCCCGGGTGTTCGGCGCTCATATTTATCCCATGGAGACGCCCAACATCGACATTTCCTCCAATATGATTCGGGAGCGTGTCCACACCGGTCGTTCTATCCGGTATTATGTGCCTGAGGCAGTGGAGGAATATATTTATAAAAAGGGATTATACTGTCCGGCTTAAGGAGTTACTGATTATGATGAAGAATTATGATATGAAATCCTATCAGAAAAAGCTGAAGCGGGAAATGGATGAGGGCAGATATCAGCATACACTGGGCGTCATGTATACTTCCGCGGCCCTGGCCATGCGCTACGAATATGATATCCAGAAGGCACAGATGGCGGGACTTCTGCACGACTGTGCGAAATGTATTCCCAATGGAAAGAAATTAAAGCTGTGTGAGAAACACAACATTCAGATCACAGAGGTGGAGCGCCGCAATCCCTTTCTGCTGCATGCAAAGCTTGGGGCCTTTCTGGCCATGCATGAGTACGGCATCAACGACAAGGAGATTGTCAGCGCCATTTTAAACCATACCACCGGTAAACCGAATATGTCATTGCTCGACAAAATCGTCTACGTGGCGGACTATATCGAGCCCCGCCGTAACAAGGCACCGAATCTGACGGAGGTACGGAAGCTTGCGTTTATGGATCTGGATGAGGCTCTGTATAAGATTCTGTCTGATACACTGGCTTATCTGGACGACGGCCCGGGCGAGGTGGACGAGATGACAGTCAAAGCTTATGAATATTATAAGGCAAAGCGTGAGGAGGCAAACCATGACACAGAAGCAGTCTAAAGAAATGGCGCGTCTGGCTTATCAGGCCATGGAAGACAAGAAAGCGCGCGATATCCGTATCATTGATATTTCTGAAATTTCCGTTCTGGCCGATTATTTTCTGATTGCCAGCGGTTCCAATAAGAACCAGGTACAGGCCATGGTGGACAACGTACAGGAGGAGCTGCATAAGGCAGGCTTCGTTCCGAAGCAGGTGGAGGGCTACAACAGCGCCAACTGGATTCTCCTGGACTATGGCGATATCATCATCCATGTATTTGATGAAGAAAATCGTCTGTTCTACGATCTGGAGCGGATCTGGAGAGACGGATCCGTCATTGCTGCCGAGGATCTGGAGGCATAAAAACCATGAGTAAGATCGAAAAGGTCACCAAGACCACCGATAACCGATTCCTGAATATGTACGATCTGGATGTCGTTACAAAAACCGGTCATAAGGGACTTTACCACGTGGCATCCCGGGCAAAGGACGTGTCTGATTTGAAGTTGAATACTCATGTCAACAAACCGGATGGAGTCATTATCTATGCCCTCTATGGCGAAAAGCGGGAGCAGGTGGTCCTGATTCGCCAGTATCGGTTCAGCATCGGCGGTTACATCTATGAATTTCCGGCGGGACTGGTGGATGAAGGGGAAAATTATCATCAGGCAGGTGTGCGGGAACTGAAAGAAGAGACCGGACTTACGTTTCATCCTATTAAAGTAGATGAGATGTACAGCCGCCCTTATTTTACGACCATTGGAATGACCGATGAGTCCTGCGCTGCTGTATACGGTGCCGCAGACGGTGTAATTTCCAGGAATGGTCTGGAAGACGGAGAAGAGATAGAAGTCGTTTTGGCAGATCGCACGGAAATTCGAAGAATTCTGAAGGAAGAGAATGTATCACTGATGTGCGCTTACATGATGATGCATTTTCTGTATGAGGATCCGGAGAAGCCTTTTGGATTTTTACATGCGGAATAAACATGACAGCAGATGAATATGACTCTGCCAGGAAGGTGACTGCCATAGAGAGCAACACATTGGAAACTTATGTGTTATATTAAATTTTGGATTATAATGTAGAAAGATGTAACATTGTAAAGGCTCTGTATTACAAATCATATGTAATACAGAGCCTTTTATAGGATAGCTTTTTTTATTACACTTTTCAGTAATTACCGGAAGAAGCGGAACACACCGAACACCTTACCAAGAATCTGACAATCCGGCACGATAATCGGATCCATGGTATCATTTTCCGGCTGCAGACGGATGTGATCGGCCTCGCGATAGAAGGTCTTGACCGTCGCGGAGTCGTTGATCAGCGCAACCACCATGTCGCCATTGGCAGCGGTCTGACACTGCTCCACAAGAATGGTGTCGCCGTCAAAGATGCCCGCATTGATCATGGACTCGCCTTTAACCTGTAGCATAAAACATTGCTCATTTGGCATAAACTCCATCGGTACCGGGAAATAAGACTCCACGTTCTCCACGGCCAGAATGGGCTCTCCGGCTGCCACACGGCCTACAACCGGGACGTTAACAACTTCACCGCGGCGGGCCGTATTGAAGTTATCATCCATGATCTCAATCGCGCGGGGCTTAGTGGGATCCCGGCGGATATAACCGTTTTTCTCCAACGTCTCCAGATGGGAATGAACGGACGAGGTGGATTTTAACTGTACCGCCTCGCAGATGTCACGGACCGAGGGCGGATATCCCTTGTTAATGATCTGTGATTTAATATATTCAAGAATTTCGGACTGCTTTTTCGAAATTTTACCGTAAGCCATAGTTAGATTCCTCCCGAACGTAATAAGGTCTGTATTTACTATCAGTATACCACAGGATGTATGATGATGCAAACAAATGTTTAGAAAATTTGTTCGTTTCCTTTTACAAGTATACATAATATAATTATGTATACTTAGGCGTTACAAAATTGCATATTTGTGTAAATTTTAAGCATATTTTACATTTTTACTGGTATCTTATTACAGAACGTGATATAATTGTTACAAGATTATTAAATTCTACACAGGAAGGAAACTATGCAGATGAAAAAACGTTTAACACTGATTCTGCTGACCTTATCTCTTGCAGGCCTCCTTAGCCTTACCGGCTGTGGTAAAGGCGATCAGGAAGCTACATCAGATAACACTTTTTCCACTGAGGATGAAGTGACAGCGGATGAAGCAGAGGACACAGAAGACACCGAAGAAGAAGCGGAAGAGGAAGAGGTTGCTCCGGAAGGTATGTACCGCAGTGAACTGACCAATGAGTGGATCAGCGAAGATCTGAAGGATCAGCGTCCCATTGCTGTTATGGTTGACAATGAGAAGACCGCACTTCCACATTATGGACTGTCTCAGGCAGACATTATCTACGAGATGATGAACAGTACTCTGAATGACCATATCACCCGTTTCATGGTTCTGGTAAAAGACTATGACAGCATCAAGCAGCTGGGAAGCGTACGAAGCGTACGTCCGACCAACCTGATGATCGCGCCGGAGTGGAATGCCATCGTATGTCATGACGGCGGCCCGTTCTATATCAATACATTCCTGAATAATCCCTATGTGGATCATTTCAGCGGAACCTTCTCCCGCGTAAAGAACGGAAAGCCCCGTGAGTTTACCGAATATATTCTGACCGGCGATATGGCAAAGAACTTCAAAAATAACTCCAGTATCGACCGTAGCTATAATGAATATGCTCCCAAAGAAGCACATTTCCAGTTTGCTTCCGAGAGTAAACCGATAGAGCTTGACGGAACGGATTGCACACTGGTAGACCTGCCCTTCAAGCACAATGGCTCTCAGCTCGATTACGATGCGGAGAGCGGCACCTATCTGTATTCCGAATACGGCTCCAAGCATTTGGATCCGGGCAACGGTAACAAGCAGCTGGCATTCAAGAATGTTATCCTGCAGAAGATGTCCTACAGCCAGTTAGACGAGCATGGTTACATGGTATGGAACTGTCTGGCAAGCGGTCAGGAAGGCTATTATATCACCAATGGTAAGGCCATCCCGATTACCTGGACCAAGACATCCGATACCGAACGTACGGTTTACCGTGATCTGAACGGCGACGAGATTACTATCAATACCGGTAAGACCTACATTGGCTTCGTAGCAGATGATGTGTGGAGCGAACTGGTAGTTGAGTAAACAAACTTCAAAAAATGGAACCCGCGAGTTTCAGCATGACTGAAAACCGCGGGTTCTTTGTTGTCTTTCACAAATTTAAAATCTCCTCCTGCTGCCGCTGAATCTCCTCCAGACGCTACCGATAAGCTGGTAAGCAGCGCAAAGACCTCTGCGGTTGCCATTGACAAGGGCAATGAAGACCTGCTTGAGATTGTGAATAAAGTAATTGCCGAGCAGCAGGAGCAGGGTAACTTCGACAAATGGGTAGAAGAGTACAGCACCATCGCAGCGAAAAACGCAGCAGATTAGTTTTCACTTCATCCTAACGCTGCTTCCTTAAAAGGCCCTGCAGGTGATTCATTCATCTGCAGGGCCTCTCTCTTTATTCTTTCCGAAGCTTTACCACATTCGCCGCGCTGCGTCTCCTGGACTCATCCTGAGCAGCATAGTGCTTCCTTGTGGTATTGACGTCCTTATGACCCAGGACATCCGCCACCAGGTAAATGTCGCCGGTTTCCTGATACAGCGTTGTACCGTAGGTACTCCGAAGCTTATGTGGGGTGATTTTCTTCAATGGCGTCACCTGCCTGGAATACTTTTTTACCAGATTTTCCACGGCCTTTACGCCGATACGACGGCGCTGGGTGGAATAGAAGAGGGCTTTTTCATGGCCTTCCTGGGGATTCACAAGCTTTCGGCTGCCATTGATATAATCCTTCAGCGCCTTTTCCACTTCATCACCGAAATAGACTATCATTTCGGAACCGCCTTTTCGGATGACGCGGATGCCATTGGTATTGAAATCAATATCAGTCACATCCAGACCCACACACTCGGAGACACGGATTCCCGTACCCAGAAGAAGCGTCACAATAGCCAGATCCCGTTCTTTGGTTTTCTCATAGTAGACTTTTTTCTGACCGGTCAGCTCATCGCCGCCATGCTCGATAAAATCAAGTAAACGGGCTGTTTCATCCGGTTCCAGGCGGATGATGGCTTTCTCATGAAGCTTGGGCATGTCGACAAGGACGACCGGGTTATTTTTTATCAGTTCGTAACGGTAAAGATAATTAAACAAACTACGGACGGCAGATAACTTTCTTTTCATACCGCGTTCTCCATTTGTAATATCAATTTCGCCCTGTTCTTCCTCACGTTGATATAATTTTAAATATTCTTTGTATTCCTCAATGTCAACGGTACTAATTTTATCTAAATCCTCATATGTAAAATCTGTTGTTTTATAATTTTTAAATAAAGGATTTTTCTCTACCAGAAAACGAAAAAAAATTCGTATGTCATATCCATATGAAATTCTGGTGGTAGTAGCCATGCTCATTTCCTTTGCCCGGAAAAAATCGCTGACAAAAGAGGGCAGGGTAGTAAGCACCTCCCGCAGCCGCTGAATATTCTCCGCATCCTTCTGTTCGTGATAATTTTTATATTTCATTGTGCATGCCCGTCCTTTCTGTGGTTCTATTTTATCATTTTTTATGTAAAACTTCCAGAAAAGAATTGACTTTTCTGTATATACTGTTATAATAAATTTGTACAATTCCATATAAGGTATTAAGTGCTCAGATGGCCCCTCAGCCAGATGAGAAAAGGGAATCAGGTGTGAATCCTGAGCGATCCGGTCACTGTATTCAGGGAGTATCCTTTGATTGAATCCATTGTACTTTTACAGTATGAGAAGGAAAAAGGTATATGATGATCTGTAAGTCAGGAAACCTGCTTAGTATTTGAGGAGAGACTTCCGATGAAAGTTCAGTTCCTGACAGAAAGGTATTTGCGTTATGCCTTTTTGGGGTGTCTGCTTTTGGAAGCAGGCATTTTTTGTTTATGGAATGCGCTCGATGTGGAACCGTACAGGCAGCCGGGATGATATAAATCTTGAACATGCATTTTGATTTCTGGTCTGATAGGTCGTGACGGCATTCGGTCTGTTACGCTGGGAAGATAAATGTACCTCACCAAAATCCCTCAAAAAGCGATATATTATTACCCAACGAATTCGCTTACATTATAAACCAACCCAAATATTCAATCCGGCAGCCTTGACATCTGCGTCAGTGCTGTTCAGATTTTTCGATTTCACCTTATTGGGATTACCTGCAGCTTCCCGGTAGAGCGAATGAGAGAGGTTTGGACGTGCTGATAGCAGATGTTTTTTGTACCTTTTTTTATAATACCTGGAGCTGTATGGAATCACGCATATAGAAATATATAGCTATATCTATTCGAAAAACAAGGATTTGGCGTATAGATCTAGGTCAGTCTGTACGGCACTCTTCACCGATAAATACATTGTGTTTCGCGCAGGCTTGTAGATTAAAAGCCGGATATTTAATCTTTTTGCAGACTAAACATCCGGCTTTCTTTTGTACCTTTTCCATCTCTCTGGTGTTTGTTTAAAATTCTCGCGTATCTTATTGGCAACGATTTATTTCTCTTATGTATTTTATTTTCTTATGTATTTCGTGCTCACCAATCTTTTGTGTCTTAAAAGCTTTTGTACCTTATTAAAAATTCTCTCTTTTGTATATCTATGTAAAACTCAGTGGTACCACTGACAAACATAGCGCATCTGCCATGGTGGTCAATCGCTTACTTATACTCTGCAGAATAATACGGCATTATCAGATACTGACCGGATACGATACTGTCGCTGTCTGCAATACCGTTAATCTGACGTACCTCTGCTACATAGACCGCACGGGACTCATACTGGTCACCCATATAATCCTCTGCCAGATCCCATAGGGTGTCGCCGGGCTGAATCTCAATATTCGTATAATACTTATAATAGATAGTATCCGACTCCTTTGCCCCGGCCTGGGAAAGAAAACTGCCGAACAAAAAGGCGAAGGCAAGGGCCAGGCAAAGGCCGGAAACCAGAATCAGAAAATTCCTTTTTCTTTCATATGCTCTTCTTCTCTCGTATCTAAATTTTCTTCCGTACATAAGATATGCCCTCCCCACTCTTGCGCTCTCCAGTGCGCCTACTGTTCGAACACGCTTTCCGAACAGCTGTTCTTTTTTTGATATTTGTATTATAAGTCTCGAACATTCGTTTGTCAATACATATGTTCGAATTTTATATAAAAAAGAATGTGCCATTGGCACATTCCCATATTTCGAAAATTATTTACTGTTACATAAAAGCGGTATCCCTGTCCTTCTATTTCCGAAAGTCAGAAACACCGCCCGTACGGTTCTGTTTAAATATAATACATATCCTGCCCGCTGCTCAGGCGCTGCTGATAATCCGCTTTCAGTTCTTCCAGCGTAAGCTCTGACAGAAACCGTTCCATAGCCTGATTGATCGGGTCAATCAGACGCTTCTGCATGGTCTCTGAGACAGCATAACATCGACTTTCCGAAGATACTTCTTCATCTGCTATCTGATAAGAACCCTCCAGGATCTCCAGGATCTCCGCTGCTGTAATGTATTTGGGACTCCGGGCAAGCTGATAACCTCCCTGGGGCCCTTTTAAGGCCTTTACAAGCCCTGCGCGGCGAAAAGAAGCAAATACCTGCTCCAGAAACTGTGCCGGGATTTCTCCGCGTTCTGCGATGTTGCTCAGGGAAACATACTGATTCTGCGGCGCAGAAGCCAGATCAATTAATGCCCGCAGTCCGTAGCGGCTCTTTTTCGAAAGCTGCATAAGTAAGTCCTCCTCATGAAAAAGATAAGGGGCAGATACATGATCCGCCCCTGTACTCAGTCTTTTACTGTACTGCCTTGAATGCCTCGTCCAGATCCTGAATGATATCGTCGATATTCTCAGTTCCGATGGAAAGACGGATGGTGTTCGGCTTAATGCCCTGATCCAGAAGTTCTTCCTCTGTGCACTGGCTATGCGTGGTGGTTGCCGGATGGATAACCAGAGACTTCACATCAGCTACATTTGCAAGCAGGGAGAACAGCTCCAGGTTGTCGATGAAGTCCTTCGCCTTCTGTGCGTCGTCCATATCCTTGTTTACTGTCTTTGCACGTTCGTCAAGAATCTTGCAGACGGGCTTGTGCAGAAAGAAGAAATAAAGCAGAACGATGATGAGCGTGTTGATCAGAGTGAAGACTATAGTGTTAAGATCTATGCTGACCAGAGAAAACTTTGCCTGCTCGGCGGCTTCCTCGGCTATTCTCAGCATATCCGTCATTTCACTTCAATCCTTTCGTGTTGTAGTCTGCCAGAGATTAAAGCTGGCTGATGAAGGGGTTTGCGAACATCAGCAGCAGAGCGATAACGAGTGAGTAAAGACCTGTGGTTTCCGCAAGAGCGTCACCGATGATCATTGTTCTCGTGATTGCGCCTGAAGCCTCGGGCTGTCTGCCGATTGCTTCAACAGCCTTACCGCCGCAGAAGCCTTCACCGATACCGGGGCCAAGACCTGCGATCATAGCAAGACCTGCACCTATTGCAGATGCGCCCAGTACGATTGCCTGTGATAAGTTTTCCATATCAAAGTCCTCCGTCATTTTATTCTACCTGTCGGTAGATTATTGTTATTTATTACACCACAGTTTCCTGTGGGGGTAAACTGTTTAGTCATCTCCGCATTCTGCCATTGAAACGTAAGCCATTGTCAGTGTGCAGAAGATATAAGCCTGAATGAATGCCGAGAACAAGTCAAAGTACAGCGAGCATATAGCCGGTATACCGATAGATGCGAGGCCGTTTGCGACCTGTCCTAAAGCAAAGTAGATAAGTCCTCCGATTACAGAGCCGGCAAGGATATTTGCAAAGTGACGCAGTGTCTGTGAAACGGGGTTTGCTATATCACCGATTATATTGAACGGGAGCATAGGCTCGATGAAGCCCTTAAGATAGCCCTTGATACCGCCTGTTTTCAGCTTGTTCCTGAGCGTCAGAACGAATGTCGTGATGCCCCATGCGGCTATTACGGAAAGGTCCGAGGTCGGACATCTGAAGCCGAAAAGACCCATAAGGCTCGAAAGAATCGAGAAGCAGAAAAGACCGCCTATATAGGGGGTATATTTTCTGTATTTTTCGCCCATGGTGTCACGCACCATATTGTTGAAGAAGTTTACAAGATACTCAGCCGCCATCTGTCTGCGTGAGGTCGATCTCACCTTGAGGTTTCTGCCGAGTATGAAGAACACGATGCCGAGCACCAGCATTACTATCCACTGTACAACGATGCTCTCGCTGATTACTACGTTGTAGCTTCCTATATCAAAGCTGATTGATTTAAGCGGTCCTTCGACGGAGAATTCCGCCATAGGTTTTATAAGGTCTGTCATTTTCTAATGCTCCTCCCTTATTTTTACGGGTCGTTCCCGTAATGAATATTTTATATCTTTATATAAATTTAATGTTAAGTCAGCAGTTGTAAATTTGCTGTCAGAAATTGCTTTTTTCCTTGAATGCCGTCACGGTATACGCAATTTTCGGCACGAACAGCGGAAGTACGGCTGTGACGGGATTGATAATTTTAAAGAACATCAGTACGCCGAGAATTATAAACGTGCCGATATACCTTGCTCCGTAGCTGCCGTTCATAGCGAGCTTTGCGGATTTCTCGGTCAGAGTTATCGCTTTTTCCGCACTGATTGCCATAAGAACAAAGTTCAGCGCCGAAACCGCAGTTCCTGCGACCGCTCCCGTAAGCAGTGTATAATCGCCTATTCCCGAAATCATAAGGATAACGCTCACAATCCCAAGCAAAACAAGCGCACCGATATAGTACGGCAGCAGTGCCATACATTCCTTGAATGAGGTCGTTTCGGTAATTTTCTTTTTCATATTTATAGCTTCCTGTCACGGCGGTCATCGTCGTAATAGTCATTGTCACGGCGGTCCGAAAGATACTTGTAGGTTTTTTTATCATCTTTTCCGCCGTACATTTTTATAAGGTTCTTAAGATAAGTTCCCACTCCCGAGATCATCGTGATTATTCCTGCAAACACAAGCAGAATCATCACCCACGACGGCAGAGAGAATTTATTTACCAGTACACTGCCGCCCCAGATAAATATCAGCAGGGGAGTGATTACCAGAAAGCCTATCTGACTTACGACAGCGTAGACTTTAAGAGGGTTGTCCTTTTTGTTCATTTATCAGTAAACCAGCTTCTGAAGCCGCCACTGACCGTTTACCTTGAGCATATTGGCGGTGATTTTCTTTGTATTACCGCTTTCCGAGCCGGAAGAAGTGTCGGCAGACGAGGTTTCTTCCGCAGGGTTAAGCTCAACTATTATATCGCACTCGGTATTTGACTTGGGGTGAAGGGTAAATTTTGCGTTTGACCAGGTGTAGTCATAGGCGATAGCCTTGAATCTGCCGTTCTCGTCCACCATTTTTATGTCAAGACCGATGCCCTTGTTTCCGTCGTCGTCCGTTTCCTCGGCATAGACCGCAACATCGTCGCCGTTTATGTTTGTGAGGATACGCTTTGCCTCTTTTCCGACAAAGGTCGAATTTACGAGCGTTTCAATATCTGAAAAGGTCTTGTAGCTGTCGCTTTTTACAGTGTAGTATCCGTCCTCGGGAACATTGTTATACGGCTCTGCCTGATGGGGAAGACCGTACTGGAGATAAATTCTGAACACCTCGCAGTTGTTCTTGATAAGAGTAACCGCATTCATATTCATTTCTTCGTTTACCTCGTCTGAGGGAACGTAATTATACTGATTTTCCTGTATCTGCTGCTGTGAGGTCTGGTACAGCAGGAATAAAGTCGTTGCTATGGCAAGGACAGCTACGATTATTGTAGCTATGGTAGCCGCTGTGTTTTTCTTACTCATGGACGCCTCCGTAAAAGTGGTTTATACTTAATTATACAACTTATATCTCAAAATTTCAAGCGGTTTCACAGGATTTTCGGGTTATACGGTTTAACTGTGAATCTCCGTTAAATGTTAACGGCGGTTAATTTACATCCCTTTTATTTCGAATTCGGCTTTCTGCCTGTAAGGAACGAAACGCTTCTTTCTATAGATGTGCGGACGTGTTCCATTTCTTCGCTGTGGAGCTTGCCTGCATTACGGTAGTCAAAGCTGTTGCAGAAGTCGTTTACATCGCTGTTGAGCTTTGTTATATATTCCTGCATTATCGTATCCATAGCCTTTATGAACTCGGCTCTGTCGTTCTTTGCCATCTTTGCTTCGCTCATCTGTACAAGATAGTGGTAGTGAGGCATACAGAAGCATTCCTGCGACTTGAACAGGTTCTTGAACTTTCCGTCCTTTGCAAACATTGTGAATACCGTTTCGAGCATATGGTCAATGCCCCACTGCACTTTTGAGCAGACAAAGCAGGTATCGCCTATTGCACCTGCCTTTTTAGCCTTTGCGTCCTTGGGCGCAAATAAACCCTTTTTCTCAAAAATATTGCCCCTCAGCTCCTCAAGATGACTGTTGAGCATAAGACCGAGCGACAGGCGGTTGTTCTGCATCATAAGCTGCTGATAGTGTGTAAAGCAGAAACCGAGCCTGTTGGTATCCTGTCTTACGTCAGGCTCCATCATAGCCGCTCCCATTATATATTCGCAGATATGCTCCTCAACCGTATCTCTCATACGGCAGATAGGACAGCCCTCACGAGGCTCGAACACTTCGTTTACCGGTATTGTAAGTATACTTTCTCTCACTTTTTTCGTTTCCTTTCAGAAAATTCGGCATATGCGGAAAACCCCGCAGAATTTAAAAGCCGTGTCGGTTTATAGGGGGATAAAAGAAAAAATTTTTCACGTCGGACTTGTAATTTCCCTGTTAATATTGTATTATATATAACGGAAATAATCAAGACCAAATCAAAAATTTTTCCCTACAAAACAGATAACGGCAGATGATTATATGGATTACACATTCACTTGCGAACGGTTTGACATAAGGCGCACGCTTTTCTGCGGGCAGGCTTTCCGCTGGAAAGAGCTTGACGGCAGATTCTGCGGTATAGCAGGCGGCAGATATGCCGAAATATCCGACAACGGCGACAGCACTTATACTGTTCACGACATAGAAAAAAGCGATATTTCTTACTGGCAGTCATACTTCGACCTTGATACCGACTATGACGCATTGATAAAACAGTTCTCCGAGGACGAGCATATGAAGCTTGCCTGCAAGGAAAATCCGGGCATAAGGGTACTCAGGCAAGAGCCGTTTGAAACGCTTATCAGCTTCATAATCTCGCAGAACAATAATATCAAGCGTATCACCGGTATTATTGACAGGCTGTGTGAGAGCTTCGGCGAAAAGACGGACAGAGGCTATATGTTCCCCACACTTGAAAAGCTCGTCGGCGTTACCGCCGAGGACTTAGCGCCGCTGAGAGCAGGCTTCAGAGCAAGGTACATAGTTGACGCAGTAGAAAAACTGAGTAGCGGCGAGGTTTCCCTTGACGGTATAAAAGCTATGGATACCGCAGCGGCAAGGGAGGAACTTAAAAGGATAAAGGGTGTCGGCGATAAGGTCGCCGATTGCGTACTGCTTTTCGGCTATCATAAGACGGACGCTTTTCCGAGAGATGTATGGATAAAGCGTATCGAGCAGAAATTATACCCCGACGGTCTGCCGGAATGTATAAAGGGCAACGAGGGGATAGCACAGCAGTTCCTGTTCGATTATGCGAGAACGCACGAGATCTGACGGAGAAACAAAAATGGTTAACATAGGCAACGAATGGGACAATCTGCTTGCAGACCAGTTCCGAAGCGAATATTACAGAAAGCTGAGAGCTTTTCTTGTCGATGAATATAACAGATACAATGTATATCCCCCTGCGGATTGCATTTTCAACGCACTGAAATACACGCCCTACTCAAAGGTAAAGGCTGTGCTTTTAGGTCAGGACCCATATCACGGTCCGGGACAGGCGCACGGACTTTGCTTTTCGGTAAAGCGTGGAGTTATGCCGCCCCCATCGCTGAAAAATATCTTTACCGAGATACACAGCGACCTTGGCATAGACTTTGATATGTCTGTGGGCGAGCTTACCGACTGGGCAAGGCAGGGAGTTCTTATGCTGAACACCTCGCTTACCGTCCGTGAGGGTATGGCGGGAAGTCACAGGGGAAAAGGCTGGGAGATACTGACCGACAGGATAATCGAGCTTTTAAACGAGCGTGATGTGCCTACGGCATTTATCTTATGGGGAACCAACGCAAAGTCCAAAATGCCGCTTATCACAAACCCGAAGCACGCAGTTTTCACAGCGGCGCATCCGAGTCCGCTGTCGGCATATAACGGATTTTTCGGCTGCCGTCATTTTTCAAAGGTGAACGAATTTCTGAAAAGCAACGGCATAGAACCGATCGACTGGAGCATACATTGATCGTAAATACGGATAAAGACAATAAGAGAACGGAAGAAGGATATAGCTTATGATATGTGTTACAGGCGACCTGCACGGCGATATAACACGATTCAGGTCCCCGGTGCTGAAAAAGCTCAGACGTGGCGATGCACTGATAATAACGGGCGATTTCGGCTGTATTTGGGACGGCAGTAAAAAAGAAAAGAAAATGCTTAAAAAGCTCGGCAAAAAGAAGTACAACGTGCTTTTTGCGGAGGGCGTACACGAAAATTTCGACCTGCTCGAAGAATATCCCGTAGAGCAGTGGTGCGGCGGTAAAACAAGGCTTATATCGGGCAATCTGCGTCAGCTTATGAGAGGGCAGTATTACACGATAGCGCAAAAGAACGTGTTCGTTTTCGGCGGCGGTCAGAGCGAGGAAAACAACAGCTATCTTGAGCCGGACGATGAGAAAAGCTGGATAAAGGAGCTTCCGACCGATGAGGAGCTTGAAGAAGGGCTTCGTAACCTTGAACAGCACGGCAACGAGGCGGATTTCATAATCAGCTATGAGCCGCCCGCAAGAATGATAGAGTTCATCGACATAGGCAAAACCAGCCGCAACCATATAAATACATATCTTGACAAGGTGCTTGATACGGCAAAGTTCAAGATGTGGTATTTCGGTAAAAGGCATATAAACAAGCTGATACCGCCAAGATACCGCTGTATATTCGATGCGGTCGATGTAGCGGACGATACACGGCTTCCGAAGCAGAAAAAGCAGAAGCCGGAAAAGGTGAAGAAAGAAAAACCCGAAAAGAAAACAAAAAAGGATAAAACGGTGACTTTGCAGACAATTCGCTTGATCTGTAAAGCTGTTGGGATGACGCTCGCGGAGTTTTTCGAT
>ERZ827088.1459-NODE-1459-length-29299-cov-4.309602_pt1 | contig 29299 bp, 18 predicted proteins | sample MGYA00519922_ERZ827088 | MGnify/ENA primary metagenome ERZ827088 (study PRJEB31778, sample SAMEA3449254) | human gut metagenome | biome: human gut; feature: human-associated habitat; material: faeces | place: United Kingdom | collected 2010/2012 ...
GGGGGAGGAGCCATAAAAGTCGATATAGAATCATGGAAACAACAAGAGGTGGCACAATCGCCTGAAATGCCACAACAACAATTATTGGAAGAACAAGAGCAACTGGAATTATTACACCGGGCTATTGACCGACTTCCCGAAAATCAACGCACGGCGTTAATTCTAAACAAGTATGAAGAACTTTCATACAAGGAAATTGCAGAGATCATGGGGACTTCTCTCTCCTCCGTGGAATCACTTCTTTTCCGTGCAAAAAATAATCTTGAGAAAATATTCAACACGAAATAAAAGACATTGTCATGAAAAAGATGAATAAAAAATATTTGATTTACTGGGTGAACATTATTCTGCTGATGTTGAATACGGCTCTCCTCGTATTCTTTTGTTTTACTCCCGACAAAACAGTCTACAAGAATGAAGATTCCACTATATCCAACGAATTCTTACGTGAAGAACTGAATTTCACGGATGAGCAATATAAACTCATCAACGAATTAGATAAAGATGTCCTAAGAAGACACCAAACCGTATTAAAGCTACTCTGCCAAAGACGTTATCAGATGTTGAACGAACTGGCAAAACCCAATCCATCCACGGAAGAGCTGAACAAAATTGCCACGTCCGTGGGACACTTGCATAAAGCACTGAAAACACAAACAGCACGACATTTACTCAATATAAAAAAGGTATGCACCCCGGAACAATCGAAAAAACTCGAAAAAATGTTCATCGATTTACTGGAGATTAACAAACATTGTTCGGAATGTGCAGAAAAATGTACGGATCAAGAAAAATGCAAAAGATGTAATAAGTTCCACCATTACAAGAACATAGAATCCGATTCACTAGAGACAAACAGAGATTCTACAAAAAATATTACGAAATAATGAAAAAAAGTATCTTGCCAGCGCAAGTTTTTATAATAAAGTCTGTCATATAACCAAAGAGAGAAAAATCATGAAAGTTGAAGAGATCATCGAAAAGGACAAAGTAAGGGAAGTGCGTGAGGACTTTTATAACGGGATCATGAAAAAGATGGCCCGAAATAAAGTGGATGATGCCGGTCCGGTGATCCGCAAAAGACACCTAGGCATGAGCATTGCCGCAGGAATTGCACTAGGCATTCTGGTGGGCAGTATACACCACCACATGCACAAGACCGATCGGCAAGTGGCAATGCAGGAGTGGCTAGGAAAGTATAATATTAACGACACTAAACTTGAATGTATTGAGGACAGACTTTTTAATTAAAAACAGCTAAACCTACAAGATCTTACTATGAGTTTGAAAAAATTGTTTTTTTTAAGCACGGTCATCTTTTTGATCGGGCAAATGGACCTCTTTGCCCAATCTGAAAAGGTCAGCCTATCCGGAACTATACAAGATGCAAAATCCGGTGAGACACTCCCCTTCGTTGTGGTCAATATCAAGGACTTAAATCTATGGACCACTTCTGACATTAACGGAAAATTTTCTTTCAAGAACGTAAAAAAAGGTGAATATACCCTAACCGCTTCTTGTCTTGGTTACAAAGATTATGAAATGAAAATTAATCTAAGTAAAAATATCGAGAAATACATTCTAAAATTAGAGGAACAAACCCTAGCACTAAAAGAAGTCACCGTGACCGCAACATCCGGAAACAAGCTAAACAGTTCTTCCTCTATTAAAAAAGCGGCATTGGAACACGTGCAGGCTTCCAGTATCGTGGACGTGATGCAATTACTACCCGGATCGTTGACCGTTAATCCAAACTTAAACGACATCTCGAAACTGACGATCCGGGACGTCACGGGAAAAGATGCTACCAACGCTTTCGGGACTGCCGTGATCGTGGACGAGGCACGTATGTCAAATGATGCAAACATGCAAATGACCTCTACCGCTCTATCCAATCAAGGCATAAGCACTTCGGCCGGAACCGGAATCGATGCCCGCCAGATTGCCGTGGATAACATCGAGTCGATCGAAGTTATCCGGGGTATCGCCTCTGCCGAATACGGAGACTTGAACTCGGGAGCTGTAATCGTCAAGACAAAGGCAGGGAAATCCCCCCTGGAGGTACGTTTCAAGACTGACCCGAAAATCAAACAAGTCTATGCGGGCAAAGGTTTTGCCTTAGGAGACAATAAAGGATTCTTAAATATTGACGCCGATTACGTGCAATCACAGAATGACATTCGAACCCCGGCAAAATCCTATAACCGTTTGACCGCACAAATCGGTTATTCCAACGTGTTCAATCCGCAAGGAAGAGCTTTTAGTTTGAATGCTAAGCTAAAAGGTCTAACCACTTTGGACAAACAAAAAAGTGATCCGGACAAGCAATCCGAAGAAAAGACAAAAGTTGAAAATCAAGAAATCAGTTTGAATATCTACGGGAACTGGATGATAAACAAAGCTTGGTTAACCAGCCTGAAATACACCGTGGCCGGATCTCTCGGAAAACAATACAACTGGGACCACGAACAACATACAACTGTCGGGGCTGCAACCACAAATTCCATGGAATCAGGAGAACACGTGGCCGGTTTTCTTCCCTATGAATATTATAGTGATCTGAAAATCGAGGGAAAGCCCGTTTACGCACAAGCCAAACTAACGGCCAACATCTCCGGGAAATACGGAATTTTCTATAATAACTTCATGTTAGGAGGTGAATGGAGTACAAAAGGAAATGAAGGCAAAGGAAAAAGTTTCGACCCGAACAATCCGCCGACCCAGAACATTCGTCCCCGTTCATTCAAAGACATTCCCTACATCAATGAATACAGTGGTTTCATCGAGGACAAAATAAAAATTGAAATAGGCAAAAGGTCAATAGAACTTTCTGCCGGAAGCCGATTCACCAAGATTGACACGAAAGGAGCTGATTTTGACGTGATCGTGGATCCACGTTTTAACGCCCGAGTGACATTATTAGAAAATCGCTGGAACAAGAAAGGATGGGAAAGCCTAAGCATTCGTGTTGGATGGGGAATCCAACATAAAATGCCGACACTGGCCTACTTGTACCCGGACCCGGCTTATATAGACAAAGCCAGTTTCTCGTTCAAAGATGACGCTAATGATCATAAATTAGCCGTGATTACCACGAATGTATTCGAAACGGACAATGACCATTTGAAAATCCCCAAAAGTAACAATTTCGAAATTGGGGTAGATTTCAAAGTACTAAATATTAATGCCAGTTTAGCTTACTTCAAAGAGGAACTGACCCATGGATACAACCAAGCCGGCTATGCCGTTCCCTATCAATACCGGGAATATAATTACAGTTCCAGCCTGACCAACCCGGAATACGTAAACGGAGAAGTCGTGGAAAACGGGACTTCCGTGGGTTACCGCACCTTGAAAACATTCGGGGTTTTCCAACGCCCAGATAACGGAATCAAAACCGATAAATGGGGGATAGAATACTCCTTCGATTTCGGGAAGATCGACGTGATCAAGACATCAATTCTTGTAGACGGGGCATTCTTCCACACAAAAACATTCGACAATAGCCTCAAAATGATTCATGAATCCCGATATATAAACAATGAACCTTATCCCTATGTCGGGTTATACGTGGGTGGTACCAATGTCGGAAATGGAAATCTTTATCAACGCTTGAACACGAACTTGCGTTTAGTGACCCATATTCCTCAATTACGTCTTGTTTTCACGTTAGGTGCTCAATGCGTGTGGATGGATAAATCGAAAGCCTTATCGAAATACCAGGGACAATGCCTAGCTTACATGAAAGACGACGACGGCAACATTATTGAAGGAAATGTAGAAAAAGACAAAACCTATAACAAGTATATTAATCCGGTAGCATACATGGATCAAGACGGTACTATTCACCCGTTCACTGAAACAGAAGCAAACGACCCGGTATTCCAGCACATGATCAAAAGCGGGAAGTCCACTTATTTCGTGGAAGATTCCCTTGATCCGTATTTCATGTTGAACCTGCGTATGACGAAAGAAATCGGGAAATTTGCCTCTCTTTCTTTCTACGCAAACAACTTCACCAATGCCAAACCTTGGAGATATTACCAATCCAGCGGTTCTGACTTTAGAGTAAACAGCGACATTAGTTTCGGTGCCGAAATCAGTCTGAAATTTTAACGGATTAAAAAAGGAATAAAGATGAAAACATATCATATACTTACACTTCTGGTCGTATTCCTTTTCACGGGATGTTTGAAAGAAGAAAAAATGAGTATCGAGGCCTTAATCAAGGTGAATATGCCGGAAGGTTTTGAAAGCATGAACCCGGAAGGGATTGACGTGAAACTATACAGCACAACTTCCGGTCTTACTTACACAAGCAAGTGTGACGCCTCCGGTATCGCAACATTTAACGTGGAATACGGTTTCTACGAAGCAGTAGCCCAACACCGGGAAAGAGGAGAAAACACGATCGACATTTTCAACGGAAGAATGGAACGAATCGTATTAAGTGAAAGCGCAAAAGATGGGGAAACTTACACGATAAACCTGACTCATGCTAAATTACAGCAGTTAATCATCAAAGAGGTTTACTACGCCTCTTGTAAAAAAGATGACGGTAAAAATTATGGAAAAGACGCTTATATGTCTATCTACAATAATTCCGACGAAATCGCTTACCTAGACAGTCTCTGCATCGGAACCGTAAACCCAGTCACGAGTAACAGTCCTAGTAACTTCACCAAACCGGACGGAAGTTTATGGGATGAAATTCCACTATTTATGATGGCATGGCAATTCCCCGGTACAGGTACAGATTACCCATTACAACCCGGAGAAGAGACGATCATCGCAATCAACGCCATCAACCACATGGATATTGCCTCACAATCCGTGGATCTTTCCAAAGCCGATTTTGCATTCTGGGATCCGCTGTTAACTGCTGCATCTGTTCCCGCACCGGGAGTTGAACCTTTAAACATGATCTGGAGAAATAACGGCACGGCATTTACCATCAGTTTGACCGGACCGGCCATGATCATCTTCAAAATTCCGACATCCGCAGCCATTAGTGCACAAGCCTATGCAGAAGACTCCAAAAATCTTCAACTGGATCCGGTAAAACCCAATGCCTCTCAAAAATACTTGATGATCCATAAAGATTGGGTAATTGATGGTGTTGAATGCGTGACAAGTGCCAGTAAAGCAAACAAACGAATTCCGAATAACATTGACGCCGGATTCACCTATATCCCGACGAGTAACTTAGGTAATTCCGTTTGTCGAAAAGTAGACGAAGTTGTCGATGGCAGAACCATATACATGGACTCCAACAATTCCAGCGAGGATTTCGAAGTAGTTCCGAACACATTAAAAAAATAGATAGACGAACTGTATCTAAAAATGAAGATTATGAAATTCAAAAAAATATATACACTTGGTCTGGGTCTACTCATCGCCGGGATGTCGGCAGCAAATGCCCAAACTCAAGACAACGAGAAGATTTTTTACCGGATGGATCGGGTCAAAGCCAACAATCCCTGGACAAAGTCTTTAAACTATGCCGGATTAACATTCAACGAGAATCAAGATTTCACTATCGTAGAACTTGATTTTCAATATGGGAAAGGTAGTTTTAGAAATATAAATGCTCCTCACGCGTTCAATAAAACAAACCTACAAACAGAATCCTTCCGAAGATTGAATAAAGTATTCTTCTACGGGAAATTCAGTTTTGACTACATGAATCGTCTTAAAATGGGATGGTGTAATGTTATCGACCCGTACCGCTCCCCAATATTCTTTGCAGACAGTATGCCGGGACGCCAGACCATGGAGACTTACATCCTGGAAGGCGGTATCGGCTACATGCTCGGGAAACGCTGGAGCATCGGAGCCAAAATCGATTACTTAACCGCTAGTAACGCCAAGAAAAAAGATGCCCGGAACAAAAACACGTACATGAACCTGAAAGTGTACCCGGGAGTGGTTTACCGTTCCCAATACCTGAACTTGGGACTGAACTTCATTTACCAGAAAGAAACCGAAAACATTGACATCAGGACAATTGGAACAGGACGGACACCGGAGCTCCTTTCCGTTGAAGGGTTGTGGTTCTACACGTCGGAACAAGTAAATTCAACTACCAGTATTATCCGGGACATTCGGGATGAATCCTTGGGCGGTGCCGCACAAGTGGAATTCCATTCCCGCCGAATCCGCTTCTTTAACCAATTCTCCATGTTAGAAAAGAAACAGGAAGTTTTCAAGGCCAACTACAATAAAGAGCGCGGGGGAGAAATGAAACAACGTGCGTATAATTACACCGGGGCTTTCAATGTCAGCGGAGAAAAATACAGTCACTATATTAACCTGCAAGCCGATTTTTCGAACATGCTAGGCTACGAGAACATCCAACAAAAAGAAGTCATAAACCAAAACAGCACTTGGACACAATTCGGGAAAAAGAATAAATCTTCCATCGAATCCATCGTTTACGACGCAAATTACAACCTGTTCCGTAATCGCACCGCATACAACAGTTGCTGGAACGCACAAATTGGGGCTAAAGGCTTTTACGCGGAAAGAGTGTACCGTCTCTACCCTGCCAAATTCCAACAAATATTGAGAAACACAGAAGGTTACCTTTCACTCGAAAAAAACTTCCTGTTCAAAAAAGGAATGCTGGATTGCGGCATAAATGGTGCTTACACGATCGGGGGAGGCACAATGCTAAAAATGAAACTGGAAGCCGAAACGGTCTTGCCGAATATTGACGAATACCCACAACGGAAAGACTTACTGGAACAGGAATTCGAGTACATCACGTCGGATAAAATTGCCGGAGGAGTAAACGTTCGCTACACCTATTTCCTCAACAAGGAAAAAGGGATGAACTTGTACGCTATCGGTAATGTCAATTATAAAAAGTCCACCAGCGGCCTGTATGACGGTAAGAACTGGACAACCTTACAAGCCACGATAGGACTATCATTCTAGGGAATCACAAATAACAAATATAGCAAAAAGAAATGAGCAAGATTAAGAAAAATTTATGGAGACACGTACTGCAACTGGGTGTAATTGCAGTCATTGCCGGATTCATTCTGAAAGTATTTTTCGGAGGAGAACCTGCCAACGTTGAAGCCTATTGTCCGTTCGGGGGCCTACAATCCCTCGTAACTTACTTGAATTCAAACACGCTGGCATGTAGCATGTCGATCGTGCAGATTATGATGGGAGTAACCTTGGCAATCGGTGTTATTCTTTTCAGTAAACTATTCTGTGGCTACCTCTGCCCCCTGGGTACGGTAACGGAATGGATGGCCGTGTTACGCAAAAAGATGAAAATAAACATCAACATCACCACGGGTTCAGTTGTTGACAAAATCCTAAGAGCAATCAAGTACATCCTGTTATTCTGGATATTCTACATGACAATTTCCAGCAGTGAACTATTTTGTAAAAACTTTGACCCGTACTACGCTATTGCAACCGGATTCAAAGGCGAACTTACCGCATGGATGGCGGTGATTTCTATCGCCTGCTTATTCCTGGGTAACTTGTTTATCAATATGTTCTGGTGTAAATATATCTGTCCGCTCGGGGCATTAAGCAACGTGTTCAAATTCACACTTACCTTCCTGGGGCTACTGATACTCTCGTTAATCCTAGGTTATTTCGGACTACCGATGCAATGGTACTGGTTACTAGGTGCAAGCTGTGTAATCGGTTATATCTTTGAGATCGTTTACCACGAGAGTAAAGTATTCCCATTACTCCGCATTACCCGAGATGACGAAAAATGTACCCATTGCGGTTTATGTAGCAAAAAATGCCCGCAACAAATTGACGTGGCAAACTTGAAAGTCGTGAAAGACATTGATTGTACTTTATGTGGTGAATGTATGGGAGCATGTAATAAAAATGCTTTACAGATAAACCGTAAACCGGCATTCCGATGGTTACCCGCAATTCTAGTCGTTGTTCTCTTCTTCGTCGGGCTGTGGATGGGTACCCATTGGGAATTGCCGACTATTGACGAACGTTGGGGAGATCCGGCAAAATTAGAACACCTCGAATCATTTGAACGTGAAGGAATGAGAACCGTAAAATGTTTCGGTAGCTCCAAGGCATTTGCAGCCCGTATGAAAAACGTTCCAGGTGTCTACGGAGTAACGACCTACGTGAATAGATTCGCTGTCGTGGTTTACTATGACCCGAGTGAAACGAGTAAAGAAAAAGTAGAAAACGCCATGTTTACCCCGGTGAAACGGAAACTGAATACACCTCCTGCCGGAGTGGAACAATTAAAAATAATCACTTTGGGCGTTGAAAAACTATTTGACCAGATGGACGTAACCTTCTTGGGAAATATTATTCGTGAAAAAGAAGGCTTCTATGGAATCCAAACCGAATATGACTGCCCGGTAAAAGTGAAATTATTCATGGATATCAATAAACCGATCGACAAAAAAGAATTAAGAAGTATTATCGAAACCCGTGAATTCGAAATGCCGGTACATGGCGGCGGGGTCAAGAAAATCGAATGTGACTACGAGCTGGTAAACATCTCGAATCAAGTGGATACGATCGGTCGTCAGGAATTCCTCGAAATGATGTTCCCGGCAACCAAATCACGTTTCCAAATCGCCTTGAAGAAATACGGGGAAGATGCCGCCACGGCCGTTTACGAAATGCCTTACCCGGGATTAGACAAACCGTTAGTTCAGCGTCAAGTTCCCTATTTGGGAAGTTTCCTTTCCACCCAAGATGGAGTGATGGAACTCGCCACGGCACTGAACGGCGATACACCGGTTATCCGGATCACGTACGTGAAAGAGGTACTGGACGATGATAAAATCTGGGAAATCCTTCAAACACCGAAATGGGAAATCCATTACACGAACGGGACGACCAAAGAAATTGATGCTACTCTAACCTTCAAAACACCGGGTAAAACCGTCGAATAAACACTTGTTTCCAAGAAGGAGTGTCAAAATCCATTTTGACACTTCCTTCACGGGAAACTCAAAACAATTTTACCATGCTTTCATCTTGTCAGAGTAATCCAAATGGATTACCCCGCAAGACTTATATCCATACAATTTGTAAATCACCATGATAAAATACATTATCTACACCATATTATTCACCTTGACCATCAGTCCCTTGGTGGCTCAGGACATCGGTGCAGACCAAACAATCCCAATGGATCCCGATATACGGATCGGGAAGTTGGATAACGGACTGACCTATTACATCCGTCATTCCGAGAATCCTAAAAACAGGGGGGAGTTCTACATTGTCCACAACGTGGGGGCCATGCAAGAAGAGGACAACCAGAACGGCTTAGCCCATTTTCTGGAACACATGGCTTTCAACGGGACAAAACATTTCCCGAAGAAAACCATGTTGGAATACCTTGCCAGTATCGGCGTACGATTCGGAACCAACGTGAACGCCTTCACGTCCAGAAACGTAACGGCATACAATATCTCAGAAGTTCCCTTAGTTCGGGGAACGATCATCGATACCGTGTTGCTGATGCTTCACGACTGGTCCAGTTATATCACCTGTGATTCGGCTGAAATCGAGGCTGAAAGAGGGGTCATCCGGGAAGAATGGAGAACCCGGGACATTCCCCGTACGCGACTATCGGAACAACTGAATCCCGTGATGTACAACCACTCGAAGTATGCAAAACGTAACGTGATCGGGGACATAAATATCATCATGAACTTCAAACGTCAGACTTTGTTGGATTTTTATCACAAATGGTACAGACCCGACTTGCAGGCCGTGATCGTGATCGGTGATTTTGATGTGAACATGATGGAGAGCAAAATCAAGACAATTCTATCACCACTACCTAAAGCACTGCATCCAGTACAAAAAGAAGTGTATTCGGTCCCCGACAACCAAGAGCCTCTTGTCGGTATCTCGACTGATCCGGATGCAGGTGCTATGGTGGTCAGACTCATGTACAAGCTAGACCTTCCTTCTCCCAGCGAAAGACAAACCGTGAAGGCCTACAAAACCGACTTGAAAAGAAGTTTTATTTCCGAATTATTCAAGAAGAGAATCATCAACAAAGCCGCACAAGGGAATCCTTATATTCGTCAAGGATCAGTCAATTACACGGATTTAACACCCGATAAAAAGATGGTGTTCATCATGGGTGCCGTGAAAAATAATAAAGTCAATGAAGCCCTGAATGAACTGGCCATCGAAGTGGAAAGAATAAAAAAACATGGATTCACGCCGGAAGAATTCAATGAACTGCAAGCCAATATGCTTAAATCCGTTAAACTCCAAATGAAACAGAGAAAGGACCTTAAAAGCGCAGATATGGTGAAAGCTTGCTTGGCTCATTTCACCACGGGCGCTCCAATCCCTTCGAATGATTTTCTTGAAAAGATGTCCATCTCTACGTTACAAAATCTAACTTTGGAGGAACTGAACCGTACTGCCCTAGAGATGTTCTCTGATGACAACATACTTATCACGGTACTCGGGCCCCGGCGAGAAAACATCAGTTATCCCAACGAGCAAGAGTTAATCGCCACCGTTCGGAACGCCAAGGACCAAGACCTCACACCTTACATCCATCGGACACTGAAAGACACTCGGCTAATCACGAAGACACCACAAGCCGGGAACATCCGTGAAGAAAAGAAAAACGACACGATGGGAACCATTGAATGGACTCTTTCAAACGGTGCAAAGGTCATCATAAAATCGTACCCGACGAAAAAAGATATTGTTGACATCAAAGGATTCAGCCAAGGAGGGACCTCTACTCTACCGGAAGAAGAACTTTCCAATGGATTCATGGCCAACAATTTCTGCCAACTCATGGGAGTGAAGAATTTCTCACGAAGTGATTTAAAACAAATCAATGTCGGTAAAGTAATCTCCATTACACCGGAAATCGGGGAATATCACGAAACATTAAGCGGGTACGCAGCCAAACGTGACCTGGAAACCTTGATGCAAATGATCTACCTTTACGTCACGGAACCGAATTTTGACCAACAAGAGTTTAACCGCCAGATCGAAAAAATAAAAAGCACGCTAAATAATCGCAAGGGCCTCCCTAAAGCCGAATATAGCCAAGAGATTCGAGGCGTGAAATACAACCAGCATCCAAGGAAAACAAGTATGACCCTTGAAAAAGCGAACACGATCACCTTCGAAAAGACAAAACAAATATATCAAGAACGTTTTGCCAATGCCGGAGACTTCACGTTCATTTTCACGGGAGACATTGAACTGGAAAAATTAAAACCGCTCGTGGAGACGTACATTGCCTCTCTACCGACAACAGGAATAAAGCAGGAATACAAAGATAATCACGTGCGTTACGCTAAAGGAAAAATCATCCGTCATATAGAGAAAGAGTTGACAACCGACAAAGCTTCAATCAGCGTGCTTTACACGGCAAAACTCCCTTACTCCGCCGACAACAAAATCCTCTCGGCCGCTTTCTGCTATATCCTTCGGGACAGGTACATGAAATCCATCCGCGAAGAGAAAGGGGGAGCATACAGCGTAAGTGTGAACGCCACGGAAGAGGCTGTTCCGACCAACCAGATCGCAATAGAAGTGAATTTCGATACGGCTCCTTTCATGGCCGATGAGATGCTGGAAATTGTCCAAAAAGAAATCGACGATCTTGTTAAAAACGGTCCTTCATCTTCCGAACTGGAAAATGCTCAACGCTATTTTAACAAGCTTTACAAGACCAACATTTCCACCAATGCCTATTGGCAGGAAACTTTATCAGACTATTACCTACACGGAATTGACAATTTCACGAATTACGAAAACAAGATGAGCAACCTAACTCCATCAGATATTCGTAAGTTCGCCAAAACCGTGTTTGGACAGAAAAATAAAATGGAATTCGTATTACTACCAAAAAAATAACGGGATGAAGAAAATAACATTTATCAAAAGCATTATTGCTACTCTCTTAATTGCAAGTAGCACGTTTACAGCAAAGGCAGACGAAGGAATGTGGTTGATCCATCTTATGGCTCAAACCAATTACGAGGCAATGAAAGCCAAAGGAGTTGAACTCTCGGCAGAAGAAATATATAGTGAAACCACTCCTTCCTTAAAGGATGCCATCGTGGCCCTGGATTTCGGAAGCTGCACGGGAAGCATGATCTCCAAAAACGGTTTGATGATCACGAATCACCATTGTGCTTACGACGACATCCAGAAGTTGAGTAGTCTTGAACACGATTACCTAAAAAATGGTTTTTGGTCAAAAAATCAAAGCGAAGAAATTCGTATACCGGGTAAAACAGTCATGTTTCTAGATCGGGTGATCGACGTCACGGACGAATACCGAGAAGTACTGAAGAATTTCGAAAAAGATGACGGAAGCATCCCATACACATCCAGAAGAGCCAATTCCGTGATCGAAAAAAAGTACGCAAAGAAAGGATTCGAAGCCTCATGCGCAGCCATGTTGCGCGGCAATAAATATTATTTATTCTACTATAAAGTGTACGAGGACGTGCGTCTTGTAGCGGCTCCCCCCACTTGTTTCGGGGCATTCGGGAAAGACACGGACAACTGGTCATGGCCACAGCACAAAGGAGATTTTGCCATGTACCGAGTGTATGGCGACAAGGATGGAAATCCTGCAAAATACTCACCAAATAATCAACCGATCACTCCGAAATACGTGCTACCCGTGTCAACAGCCGGGATTAAGGAAGGTGATTATGCTATGGTTTTAGGTTACCCTGGATCAACCGCCCGCTACACGCCATCTTTCGGGATAAGCGAGAAAATTAACATCACGAATCCCGCCATGATTAAAGTTCGAGACACGAAATTAGCTATCCTACGGGAAGCCATGAATGCAGATGAAAAAATCAACATTCAATACGCTTCCAAATACTTCATGAACAGTAACTACTGGAAATATGCCATTGGCGAATGCGAGTACACAAAGAAATATGATGTTGTTGGTATCAAAACAGCAGAGGAGGCAAAACTAACTGCATGGATCAACGCTGATCCGACACGCAAAGCTAAATATGGTAACCTAATCGAGGAACTTCGAGCTTGTTACGCATTCGCCGCCCCCTATATGGCCACGGGCATCTATCACCGGGAAGCTATCGTAAACGGGGCTGACTTGACCCGCTTGGCGATGCGCTTTAAAGGATTTGAAAGCACCATGGAAAAACAAGGATGTTGTGTCCTACACAAAGATTGTGCTCAATGCAAAAACCTAAGACACTTCTGCGAACAATATTTTAAGGATTACGACGAACAGGTTGACCGTAAAATCTTTACTGCCATGATCGAGTTGTACGTGAAGAATATCGACCCGAAATTCTTCCCGGAAGAGATCGGTAACCTAGTAAAAAAATTCAAAGGTGATTACCAAAAATTGACCGATTACGTTTACAAAAATTCCATACTAACGACAAAAGACCGCTTGTTTACTTGGCTAGACAAGGGCGTTGATAAAAAAACAATCGACAAGGATCCGGCATATCTGATCACGAAGTCCGCACAAACGAAAAACTACGAGTTACGTGATTATTTAAAAGACAATAGTCAAAAAATAGGAACTTTACGCACACTTTACATGGAAGCTCTTGTCGAGATGAACAAGGGAACCGTGCTTCCTCCGGACGCAAATTCAACGATGCGAATCACTTACGGAACAGTTGGCGGTTACTCCCCCAAAGATGGTGTTATTTACGACTACCGTTCTTCTATCGACGGCTACAAAGAAAAATACGTGGAAAATGACCCTGAATTTGACTTGAACCCGGACTGTTGGGCTGCCATCCAAAAAGGAGATTGGGGACGTTATGCCGACAAAGACGGCAAACTTTATACCGGATTCGCCACAAATCTCGACATCACGGGAGGGAATTCCGGTAGCCCGGTGATCAATGCCAAGGGAGAATTAATCGGTTTGGCCTATGACGGCAACTGGGAATCCATGGCTGGAGACCTCTATTATAACCCTAAATATAATAAATGTGTATGTGTCGACATTCGTTTTGTCCTATGGATTCTAGACAAATACGCAAGGGCTTCAAATTTACTAAACGAGATTAGCATTGTTGAATAATAAAAAATTACTATATTTGTTTGGTCAAGGAGTGAGTAATCTTGATACGAAAAGCACACTACGATTATTTAATGTTTTTAATCAATCGATCACTGAAGCACGCACCAAAAAAGTGATCTTAGTTTGATTCCTTGACATAGCGGTCTCCGAGTGGGGCCGCTTTTTGCGTCTAATCATTACACTCGCCCATATTACAATATACACTCTTAGGTGTCTCGCTAGTAAGTTAACGGGAAGTTAACCGAAAATCAATGGAGTAACACCGTAATTTTTTTTCTGTTCTTTATCTGATTTCATCCATCGCCCCCCTAATTTTCAACCCACAACGATTTGCTATTAAAAATCCTCTCGAATATACACGTTCATTAAAAATAATTTCTATCTTTGTCCCGCATTTGGAAAGATGCAGGAGTGGCTGAACTGGCACGCCTGGAAAGCGTGTAATCCTCTAAAGGGATTCGGGGGTTCGAATCCCCCTCTTTCCGCCGAAAATCATAAAAAAAGAGAGTTGGAAAGTGAAATCCGACTCTCTTTTTGCATATAAAAGGATTCCAAGCCTAATTCTTATCGATTTTTAACGGGATTTCTACAACGATTTTTCCCGTAAGGCGTATCAATAGTACAATTTCACCAGACAGATGATAACATCAAAAGGGAAATAAAAAGATTGCTAGCATAGGTAGAGAGTGAGAATTCCCGGAGTCATAGCCGGGGAATATAGTGAATGTAGATTGTTGCTAGTCTCGGTGCGGTTACTTCGTGATGAACGTAGCCGCACTTTTTTATCCCATACATTCAAACAATTATGAAAAACTTTCCCGCATATTACGGATAGTCTAAGATATTTGGTAATTTTGTGGTGAAAAATAAAAAAGATTATGGATGATTTACAACATATCGGATATAGCCGGGAGGTCATTGAATTCGTTGCCGTTGCTAAAGAGTTTTGCGGTTATCTGGAAGGCTCTCACGAAGAAGACGCCAGCGAGTTGCTTTCAAAATTACAAAAGTTCATCCCGCTAATTTACTTGAAAGGCAGCCTACTACCCTCGTGCGAAAGCGATAACCTCGGCATGATGGAAGAAATTGTGACAGAGGAAGATTACAATGCCTTGCTCGCTACATTAAGCCGGACACTAGGCGAGAATGACGAATATCTGGAAGTTTTCGACGAGAATATGCAATACAGCGAAACTCCGGTCGTAAATTCGATTTCCGAAAAACTCTGTGATATTTACCAAGATCTGAAAAATTTCATTTCCGCATATCGCAGTGGCATGATTGATGTTATAGAGGAAGCATTATGGCAGTTAAATAACAGTTTTGAATTATATTGGGGAAAGGCGTGTGCTAGCGTATTAAGAGCAATACATTTGGCAATATATAAAGTAGTAGACACGGACGACTCCATGTAGGAGAGATTGACATGGAATACAAGACGAAGATCAGCGAAGAAGAAATAGAAGAATTACCAAACTTCACGTTTGACGGGGAGATCATCGTGATTGATCATGAGGATAAAATTGATGCAGCCGTGAACGATTTATCGTCCTACTCGCATATCGGGTTCGACACGGAAACCAAACCGGCATTCAAGAAAGGGGTAACACATCAGGTAGGCCTGTTACAACTGGCCACCGATAAACGGGTATACTTATTCCGTTTGAACAAATGCGGCCTGTCCGAATCATTACAGGATCTTTTGGCCAATGAAAATATAATGAAAATCGGTGTCGGGATACGCGATGACATCCGGGGACTTAGGAAACTAGCCAATTTCATCCCGGCAAGCTTTCTGGATTTACAAATATTTGCCAAGGCATTTGGCATAGAAGAGATGTCATTCTCTAAATTAATGTCCATTATTTTCAAGGTGAAAATATCCAAACGGCAACGGACGTCAAACTGGGAAGCCCCACGATTGACCCCTGCACAATTACATTACGCAGCAACCGACGCATGGGGGGCGCTAAAAATGTACAAGACGTTAAAATCCGGCAACAGCCAGCTACAACAAGTGTCCTAGAGTTTGTAAAGTAATACTTTATAAACTCTCTTCTACGGGCACGGAAAAATAAAACGTGGTACCTTTCCCCTCTTTCGATTCAAACCATAATTTTCCGTGATTCATTTTCACAAAATCCTTGCAGAGCTGTAACCCCAACCCACTCCCCTTCTCTTTCTGTGTTCCGTAAGAAATAAAATGTAATCCGTCATCCAGCAACCCCTGCTGATGCTCCTCACCGATCCCCTGCCCTCTATCCTTCACAATTACCGTCAGGGACCCGTTTTCTTCCCTACAATCCACATCAATCCTTCCCCCCGTGTAGCTGAATTTAATCGCATTGGATAATAAATTACGCAACACGGTCTTCATCATATTTACATCCGCATACCCGGTAAAAGGTCGATCAATATGATTGTAAATCTTTATTCCCTTCGCCTCTGCGATATTCTCCTGTAACACGATCACTTCTTTCGCCGCCTCCGTGAAAGAAAATGCCTGCCTGTACGGCTGTAATAATCCATTCCGGCTATTGCTCCATAACAACAGGTTTTCCAGCAACAAGAAAGCCTCATCCGTAGTCTCCTGCAACATCTTGATAAGATTCTTTATATTATCATCCGGAATTTTCTCTTTCTGGTGATCAAGCGCTTCAAGAATCATTTTAAGCGTACCAATCGGGGCACGCAAATCATGAGCGATAACGGAATATAGCTTGTCTTTAGAACGGGATACGCTTTGGATACGTTCATTCTGCCTCTCTATGATACGCTGTGATTCCAGTAAAAGCAATTGATTATTTATGCGAAGAATCAGCTCCCTTTTACTCAACGGCCGGGAAACGAACTCCACCCCCTCGTAATCAGCCACCTTCCGAAAATCGTCATAACGGTTGGGGATCGTCATGTAGAGTATCGGAATCTGCTTGGTCAGGGCGCTCTGTTTCAACTGGCGGACAACCGTAACCCCCTTCCCCTCTTCTAGCGCCAGGCGAATAATAATCATATCCGGTAGCCTCAATTTCGCAAGTAAAAATACCTCGTCCGCTTCCAGAGTAGGTAATAATTTAAAATTCTCTCCAGCCAGCAGGCTTTTCATCTTTTCCAAATTCGAAATAGAATCGTCAGCCAAAAGGATTGTATATTCGCTATGATCTATATGCATTCGCTACAAATTTATAACCAATTTTTGATAAAAGTTCCTCGTAGAGCCTATTAAATGCCATAGCTTTTTGACTTAAATTATCAAATGATTCATTATTACCAATTTCGTTTTCTCCCGATAAATTATCTTTGATTGATTTCCACATCGGGTACATGGTTTCGGAGAAAGTTTGCAATTCAGTTTTCAGCAATGTTAATTCACGTTCCATCTCCTTGAAACGAGTCACGTCATGCCCGATCAAGTGAATTTCGGTGTGATCCCGATCTAACCTGACCGGATAAGCATACCACTCGATAAATACCACCTCATCATCACGCATTACCTTGGCATTAAACATCAACAAATCCTCAGGGGACTTCACCACTTCCTCCAATTTCTTTGGTGAAATATCCATTTCAGTCATTAGCTCCCCGATCCGAGTTCCGATAATCTCATCCGGACTATCCCCAAATAAGGAATAAAACGTCTTGTTCGAGAAACTGATATGTAAATGCCGGTTCAGACGAAGAATGTAACCCACCCGGTTTTCGATAAAGTCCTGATACAAGGCATGATGTTTCACCAATTTTCTTAAAATCAACTCTTTCTCGAGCGCACCAGATAGTACGGAGGCAACCTGTACCAAGAAAGCAATCTCTTCCCCCGACCACGGTTCCTCGTGGTGACAACGGCTTAAGCACAAAAAGGAAAAAAGATGACTAGATATATACAAGGGTAAAAATATAGCACAATTGACCCCAAGCGCCCGCATGATATTCTTCAGACTCTCGTTCGTCACGTCATTTATATCCCGAATATATATATAATTGTCCCTCTCTAAATCCTGTTCCAACTTCCGATCATAATAGAAACTGCGTTTCTCCCCTGACTCCGGGAAAACAGACTCCCCGGTACGGGTCCATTCTTCCGATATGGTAAATGTCATATCGTGATTAATACTCACGATATAAACCTGATCGGCCCGCTCATGTTCGCCCAGTTTCTTTAATGCCAACTTCACGTTTCTATTCAAACCCACGCTCGTGGATAATAAAACGTTTAAATCAGATAAAAACTCTGCTCCTGTTATGTTATTTTCTGTCTGCATATGCTTGTTGGGATCGTTTAGTCCTCAATATTTGTTTCTTTTTCTAGTATTTATACACGAATTTCACACTTCAGGTTACATGATTCTACATTTTTATATAACAAGATTAAAATTCATCTACAAACAACTTTCTATAATCCAATATATTAAATATACACCCTAAATTTAGTCTATAAAAATCTACGAAAACATTTGGTAACTGAGAAGATTTTTGTACTTTTGTGCCCGGGTAAGTCCTATGCGACCAGCTCCTGCAGAACCCCCCCAGGGTCGGAAGGCAGCAAGGGTATGTGGTTGTAGCGGTGCGACATAGTCAGCTTACCCGTTTTAACGAAATGATGCCTCTTTAGCTCAGCTGGCCAGAGCACGTGATTTGTAATCTCGGGGTCGTTGGTTCGAATCCGACAAGAGGCTCAAAAGAAGGGAAGAAAAGCGAGTGAGTTCTTTTTTAAGTTGCTGATGTAGCTCAGGGGTAGAGCACTTCCTTGGTAAGGAAGAGGTCTCGGGTTCAAATCCCGATATCAGCTCAGAGGTAGCAGTCAATAAATTGACTGCTTTTTTGTTTTATATCATTTATATTTAAATAGTTAGACTCAAGTGGTGTGTTGAGCACATTATGTCGCTTTATTTTCTATCCATATTTAAAGGGGATAATCTGACTATCATAAAAATAAAAGAAGGGGCCTGACACCCATTGTTCCCCATCTTCAAAACAAGCAATACAAAACCATCCCTACTCCATGCAGTAACTCCAACCAATCTCGTCAACACTTATCCGCCAAAATAATTACTCGTGATTTCTAAAATCGAACACCAATAAAAGAACGATCCCCCAAAAGCTCTTTATAAAACCTCTAGGGGATTATCTACTTTAACTCAAATTCCTTCGCTAAGAATTATTTTACTTTCTCGTAGATATAAAGTTCGTGAATTTCTCCGGTATACCCTTCTTCCTTGAACGGACCTTGTGACATACCAAGAACAATTAATGTTCCACGATTATTTAAAACAACCAAATCATCATTTACCGGGTCAATTGAAAGACCTTCAATCTCTCCAGAGCGACGAAAATCGCTCATCTCACGAAACAACTCCACTCTTCCTGCTTTTGCCCCTGCAGCAATTTTACCTTTACGCATTACAGGCTTTCCGTTTTTGTCAAGTTTCACACTGAACGGAGTATCTTTAACCACTTCTGTTCCTTCCTGTAAACCGGTGAAATGCACTTCCGTAATATCAGCGACATAAATATTATCAGGAATATTATACAAAGATTCTCCATCATCTGAAGTGAAAAGCATTTTTCCGTCAGCAATGAAGATTCCCTGGCACCAGTAGGGTGTCGGACGACATTGCATTTTCGTGTAGTATTGTCCTGTTTCAAGACTATAGCAATACACATAACGGCTATCCACCCAGTCAGACATCCAAACCATATTTTTTTCTCGGTCAACAGCAAGACCAGACACCTCTACCTGTCCTGATTCAGGAGACCAAGGAAGATCACGTTTCCATTTTAAAGTCTCTGCGTCATAAATTGACACGGCAATATTGTAACCACGTCCATATTCGAATTTCTCGATACCACAATAGATCTCCCCATTGTACACGTCAATATCACCAAAATGGTTAGCAATTTTAGGATCCTGGAATGGCTGATCATTCTTCATGACAAGGTTACCTTGCTTATCATACTTATAAAGAACTTTGGTGTCGGAAACATAATAATAGTTACTGTCAATAGCAATTCCTTGACGCCCTGCCACGGGAATAACTCTTTTCAATCGATACTCAGTTCCCAGATGTTGGGCACTTGCAGACATTCCTACAAAAAGTAATGCCAGAGCAAAAAATAATTTATTCATAATCCAATAATTTAATTTGTTGGTAAAAAGATTGAGTATTATTAGAATTTAAGAAGACACATGATTTGTAAGCTATTACCCGTACCGGTTCTTGTTCCTGCATCTTTTACCTTGTCAGGATAAGCCGAAATGGTATAATTTACCTGGAACTTAACATCCTTGATTATTTCATAAGTACAACCTAAAAGGAAGTTATCCTTGTTGTTTGCAGAAGTCTTGGCTGCTTTATCACGGTACATATCATAACGTACAACCGGTAAGAACTTACCAATTTTATACGCCGCAAGCACATAAAAACCATCTTCCTTCACGTTAGCATCATCACTTTGAATATGACCGTATTCTGCACGAACGTCAAGACCATTTGGATCATAATACCAAGCACCAGTGATAAAACGATTCATCGGAAGATAATCCTTCGTATCTCCATTTTCGTTCAAACCTTTGTATTCTCCCCAATTGTAACAACCGATGATACGCAATTTCTCTACCGGACGGATTGTTATACGACCCACAAAATCTTTCGATTTATTGTCATCATTCAACGTCGGAAGGTAGCCGTTCGTCAATGACAACTGATAACTTAAATAGCTAAATTTTTGATCTTTACTTTTAAAAAGGTCTCCATAAGCCATCACTCCAAGATCACGACCATAATCAATAAGATCTGCAGAAGAGATCGCATTACGACACACCATACGGTAACAAATATTCGAGAAATCCACGGTCTCTAAAGTAGACGGAGAAATATCATAATTCTCGAAACCAAGCGGCAAATAGTATTGACCAGCACGGAAATGCAAAGCATCAGTAATATGAGCGTTAACAAAAGCATCCATTACCGTAATTACTTTTTTCTTATAGGCAGAGTTATCGACTGATCCAGAGAAACATTCCAACTGGGCGCGGAAATCAAAGGTTTTTGAAACTTTTTTATCAATGATCAAACGCATACGCTTCAATTGGAATGACGATCTGTTATCTCCATTCTTGTCCCCCCAGTTATAACCGGTTTGAATATAACCAGAGAATTTAGGCAATATCGAAAGAAGTTTATTTACTTGTTTTGTAAGGTCATCGTTATTGACTTGTGCGACCTCGCTTTTCGTGTTAGAAGGTTCGTCTTTATCAGACTCAGCCCGGGCAATTGTACATACAAAAAGGCCACAACATAACACCAATACATTTAACAAATAGTTTTTTTTCATAATGACATAAATTAAGTTTATTGTAACTATGCGGGATAATTCTTCTCAGAATTATTCTTTAGGATTAATCACATTTTCTCTGATTCCCCACTCCGAAGTATGGAAACGCACTTTCGGATCTCGGACATCATTACATCGAACAATAACGGCTCCTTCTTTTTCCCAGTACCCTTTCACCGTTAGACCATGCATAGGACCATCTTCTGCCCCACGGACAGTTGTATCATCCGGGTTTACCACAATTTTCAAACCACAAGACTGGTTTAGCATATCCATGTCTCCCCGGCTATTTCCTCCCACTACAAGTGGACGAGTTTTAATGAAAGTCGGGATAACATTCGCTTTCCCATCATCTTGCGGGATCGGTAACACAATCTCATTTGTCAACACCCCATCTACCACGACAGACTTCATCCCGAGAATATTTACTTCGGGGATTCCCAATTCCTCTGATAAAAATTTTTGATATAAAAACTCGGGAGAAGCTGTCAATATCCAAATCTCAAATCCATACTCTTTCAAATTAGCTATAAGCTGTTTCATTTCCGGGTAAAACTTTCCTTGGTATGACTCCACATAGCAATCATACCCCAACTTTGCCACTTCCTCCGGAGTCATTCCCGCCAAAAAGTGAGCACGATCTTCGACATAAACTTTCCCCACGTTATTACCGTCTTTTACCATCCGATTCAAAATAGCCATTTTCTCCTTGGAAACTTTATCATTTTTGCCCTTATAATATTTATCGGCATAACGATATAAAGCTTCATCCGCCAAATAGTGTGGTGCTTGCCCAATCACTGTTCCATCCCCGTCAAACACCGCTACTTTACGAATATTCATGGTTAAAGTCGTATTCAAGAATGTTTCAATTCTCTCATTAATTTCCTTTGACCACCCCTTGATCTCCCGGTAAGTCTGTGCGTAAATCGAGGACGTAATGAATAGCAACAATATAACCACTATTCCTTTCGTCAAATGTTTTGTATTCATACAATTTATTTTTTTATTATTGGTCAGAATGATTCTATTTCTTCACCTCAATAAGGCATCATTATTTTCTATTTTGCACCAGGTATTGTTCCTCCTTGTAAGTAAAGCCGACGAAAACGATGGACAAGGCGCAGGCGACGAGCAACAGCACGAACGTCCCGTCCCACCCGAATGAACTTTCCGCCACGTATCCCATCACCACGTTCGCCAGGATAGCCGTCCCGAAGAAGTACCCGAAGAACCCGGTCAACCCGGCCGACGTCCCGGCCGCGTTCTTGGGAGCCAGGTCAAGCGCTTGCACCCCGATAAGCATCACCGGGCCGTAGATGAAGAAACCGATGGCGATCAAGGATAGCGTGACGATCATGTAGTTATCCGAGAACTGCCAGTAAAGGAAGATAAACAAGGCCACCAGGGCCATGAATATGATCGTCGTGATAGCGCGGCGTCCCTTGAACACCACGTCACTCAACCACCCGCAAACAAGCGTGCCCGGGATGGCGGCAAACTCGTAGGCGAAATAAGCCCAGCCGGCCTCTTTAATATCGTACCCTTGCGCCTCCTTCAAGTAGGTCGGGGCCCAGTCCAGGCAACCGTAACGAACCATGTAAACGAAGGCGTTAGCGATGGCGATAAACCACAACATCTTGTTATTCAGCACGTACTTGAAGAAAATCTCTCTCGTGGTGAGGACTTCCTCCTGCTTTTCGCTGTAATTTTTCGGGTAATCGTTCCGCCATTTCTCTATCGTCGGTAACCCGCAGGACTGCGGGGTGTCACGAATCAACACGTACGCCAGCAGGGCCACGAACAGGGCCACCGCCGCCGGGAAAATATAGGTACCAATGATAAAGTACTTTGAACTGTCCACCCCGTAGAACCACGACCCGAACCACATGGCCCCGTACACGGCCATCGGGCCCACGAGAGCGCCACCCACGTTATGGGCGCAATTCCAGATAGACATTTTCGTCCCGCGTTCCTTCACGGAAAACCAGTGAGTCATCACGCGGCCGCAGGGAGGCCATCCCATCCCGTTAAACCACCCGACCAGGAAGTTCAACACCGCCATGATCACGATGGAAGTCGTGCTTGCCCCGAACAGCTCGATCGGCACGGCCATGAACATCATGGACAGGGCCGCCAGTACCAACCCCAGGGGAAGGAACACCCGCGCGTTGCTACGATCCGAAACGCTCCCCATCAAGAACTTCGACAGGGCGTAGGCCACCGCGTTCAACGACAACACGATACTCAGCGATCCCTTGTCGAACCCGTAAGGTCCGGCGGGGTCTGTTAGAAACGGCATCGCCATCGAGAAGTTCTTCCGCACGATGTAGTAGCCGGCGTAACCGATGAAGATTCCGACAAAGACCTGCCAACGCAGGCTCTTGTAAGTCGAGTCGATCTTACCTTCCGGTAATAAATCCTTGTGAGGTGCTGGTTTTAAAAAATTCCACATGTTATTAGATTTTATTGTAAAAATATTTTGTTATAAACACACTTCCACGTTTTTTTTGCTCTACGGACTTGTTCTATCCTCCCCCAAAAATACATTCTTGTATCGTGTTTCTTTGCCGATTCATAATTATCATTCTTTTAATGGACGCCGCACTTATTCCTTCCTCGAATGAAATCGAAATCGATTGCTTTCTTTTTTGCAATCACTTTGTTTCATTATGCAACAAATGTATGAGAATTGAATTTTAAAACAAAATGTTTTTCGAAAAAAAATCGTTTGGATTTTGATTTTAACACATTGATTTTCGATATATAATTAAAAATGCATTAGAGTGATGGAATTAAAATCACTCTAATGTATTGGCTAATATCGATATAGGATGTTCGCAAGGTTTTGAAGTAGACATTTCGATTTGCCATTTGCATGTTTCGCAATCGGTAACCACGTAATCAATGTCAAGTGCTTCTATTTGCTTGAATAAAGGTTCTCCTATGTCTTGAGAGGTTTTATAATTCTCTTTTTTGAAACCGTAAGTTCCCGCAATACCGCAACATTGCGAATCTAATATGGTTAATTCGATATTCGGGATTAATTTCAACAACTCGATAGAATAGTAAGCCCATCCCAGTTTTTCCATGTGGCAGGGCGTGTGGTAGGCAACTTTGATTTTCTGTCCTGTTTTAAAATTCAATTTTGTTTTCTTTTGGCTTAACAAACGATAGATATACCGAGTAGCCAACTCCACGTCCTCACGAACATCAGCGTTATCAATATCCAACAAGTGAGGATACTCGTCTCGAATCGTAAACGTGCAGGTTGAAGAAGTTGCTATCACGGGTATATTCTTCTCCAACACGGACTTCCGAATCGAATTTATATTCGTACGAGCCTGTTTTTGTGCTTGTTTGATCAATCCGTTGGAAATCAAGGCGACCCCACAGCACTTTTCTTTTTCTAGAAGTTGCACTCCGATACTAAAAGCATTCATGACCTTAATTAAATCTTTTCCCAGTTGAGGATTATTGTAATTCACGTAACACCCATGGAAATAACTTACTTGGCTTGGATAGGCGGCTTGTTTCTCTGCGACTTTTTTATACCAGCTTTCGAAAGTGCCGAAAGCGTATTTGGGGAACGTGCGTCGATGATCGATTTTCATAACCCCATCCAAAATTGCTTTCACTGGCTTTAGGCCCAAAGTTGTATTCACGATCGGGGCAAACGGGGTGGATAACGTTCCGACAAGATCTGTATTAGCTAGAATATAGTCTCGGAGTTTCGGTTGTTTTTTGCTATATTTAATTCGAGCTGCTTGGATAATGTCTCCGATTTTCACGTTCGAAGGACAAGCGACTTCACATCTTTTACAGTTAATACAATATTTCAAGGATTCATCATAGAAGTTGAATTTCTTCAACCGTAGGCGTTCTCCATCGGGGCCTGCTTGTTTGGGCCCCGGATAATTGGGATTTACTGCTGCTACAGGACAATAAACGGTACAGATCGTACATTTGATACATTGTTCAAAATTGTTGTCGCTGATATTATGTTGTTGGAGATTCATGGCTTCTTTATTTACTTAAAATCTGTTCTGCTATATACATGGCACTCAAAATGGAAACTCCTGCCCCGCATCCCTCTTTCAAAGGATTGAATCCCTCAAGGATTGCCCCGGCTGCATAAAGATTCTCAAAGATTTTGCCTTCTCGGGTACAACGGAACGTGCTGTCGGTTTTGATCCCGAAAGATTGATAAGGTTGTGTGTCAAACACGTCGCTGTTATACCATTGTGTCCTATTCGGGGTAAATGTTACATCGAGATCAAAAATTGGTTCGTATATTTTTTCTGTACTGGCAATCAATCCTTGACTGAAATAACTTCCTGTGGCAAGAATAAAATTTTGTCCAACGAAAGGAATGTCCCCATGATTGAAAGAGTAAATCTGTGAAATTCTGTTTTCTTTTATGTCTGCGCATAAAACATTATCTCCCAGCATGAAAACTCCTCCATTTTGTTGGAAAACAGAACGAAGTTTTTGTTGTGTATGTATACCAGGAACGGAAGGAGGAAGAGTTTGCAAGAGATAGATTGGTTTGTTGATTTCTTTTCGCAAGTAATCTACCACATCTTCCCGATTCAACCCCGTGATCGCGGGTAAAATAATTGAATCACAATTTCCGCTTTCCGCTTTTAGTATTCGGGCTAATTCTTTTATATTTTCTTGCTTGTCAAATACCCGGGCAATATTAACGGAGCGCATCTCTGTCGGATTCTTACGCAAATTTTCAAGAGCCGGGAAATTGATAGAATGAATACTGCATTTGGCTCCCATTTTTAGGAATTCATCCGCAATGAATCGCGTGTAAAAATCAAGGAATCCCGTGATGTTAAAGATGCCCGGATGCTGGATTGGTAAACATTTTTCGTTTTCGCTTATTAATAAATTTTTAAGCGTGAGCCAGGTGGGCTTCAATGTCCCCATTGGAGTCACTCGATAATGATTCTCTTCGTGATTCCCTTGGGTAGAAATTCCTGCATTTTTAAAAAATTCTTCAGCTTGTTGGGCTAATTCCTTAAACTTGGTTTCGCCAAGCTTGGCATAAGGATGCGTGGGAGCTTGTTTGACAAGTTCGCTTATCGCATCCAATGGCTTTTGGACGCTTGTTCCATCGGGTAGATTATTTAATAAATCAAATGACCCGGAAGAAAAATGCAAAGCACTTTGTCCCGATGATATGATAACACATCGCTGACCCCGTTGGGACAAATAAATTCCACTGATTAAGCCGGATAAGCCACCACCGATGATGATTGTATCGAATTTCATGTTATTTCTTAGATGATGATGTTAAACCACAAACGCCTTCATAAATCCAGGCCGTATACTCACTCTCGCGCAACGTGTCTCCCCAGGCAATGGGCGACATCCCTTTCCATCTTTCGTTCAAGAAAGAAGCAAGATCTGCCTTGGCTCTATTCGTGCATACTTTATTCATATCGCTCATTAAACCGGCGGCACGACACGCGCAAAGTTCTCCTTGGCAGGTTCCCATGCCAACGCGAGTTCTTCGTCTCAAGTCAACCAGATTGTTTACATCCAGCTCGTTTAAGGCGTATTTTGCCTCGCCAACAGAAACCTCTTCACATTCACATATCAAGCTATTGTCTAATGGCGTATTTTCAGAAAAACGATCGGCCATATCCCCATGCCTGTAAATAGTCGAATTGCGTTGCGTAAGAGGTACGGATATAATTTTTTTGCTAATTTCTTCTATGCTCTCCCTTGAACCAGGAAGCTTTTCCGTAGCTGTCGTACAAATGGCTGAAAGGTTGAGTTTTTTACATATCAAATCTGTTGTCCACTCGGCCATCAACCGGTAGGTCATTAATTTTCCCCCCGTGATTGTGATAAATCCTTCCAACCCGTCACGGGTTGCATGATCCAAGAGCACGATTCCCCGACTTACACTTCGGCCGCTTGGATCGTTGTCAGACGCAACTAGCGGGCGCACTCCGGCATATGCTCTTAATATACGAGTTTGAGCCAGAATGGGTGCCATCTTTTCCCCTTCTCGTAACAGCACGTCAACCTCTTCCGGGGTTACTTTCATGTGATCAATTTCTTCAAAAGGTACTTTACTAGATGTTGTTCCAATGAGGCAGATCGTGTCACCCGGAACAAGAATGTCTGCATCGGCTGGCTTGCGACACCTGTTCAGGACGATATTGTTTACTCGGTGTCCAAAAATCAGTAATGCTCCTTTCGAAGGCAGCATATTTATATTAATATCCACAAGTTTTGCTATATTATGTCCCCAAATCCCTCCGGCATTGACAACAATAGTAGCATAATAGGATTTGATTTCGTTTGTTTTATGATCTTGAACTTTTACTCCAATCACCCGATTTTGCTCTCGTATGATCTCGATGACTTCTTGGTATGTGAGTATCGTTGCTCCATGCAGTTTGGCGTCCATCACATTGGATGCCGTCAGGCGAAACGGGTCCACGGCGCCATCCGGTACTCTTACCGCCCCGATAATATCCCGGTTTGCAGATGGTTCTAGACGTAATGCTTCTTTCGGGTCGATGATGTCCGCACGAATTCCCGCCTGCTTACATGACTCGACAAATTTGGCCTGATAGCTAAGATCATCCTCTGGTAAACTTAAGAATAAACCATCTGTTTCTTCTACACAATGACTGGCAATTTTGCGGAGAGTCATATTCTCTTTGATACATTCTTCTGCGGACTCTTTGTCAGTCACGGCGTAACGGGCTCCACTATGCAATAAGCCGTGATTTCTCCCCGTAGCACCGGTAGAGATGTCAAATCTTTCCAATAGAAGTGTTTTTATGCCCCTGCGAGAGCAATCTCTGGCAGTTCCGGCGCCGGTAGCGCCACCTCCGATGATTATCACATCAAACGATTGTGTAGTTTCGTTCTGCTTCATGTGTATGAAATTTTATTTTTCACCACAAAGAAATGAATAAAACGAAACATATCAAAATTAAAAAGTAACTTTTTTACTAGAATCGAAACAAAAGAAAAGTGTTTTGGTTTCGATTGAAATAAAGTAATCTGGAAAAAGAAACATGTGCAGATCTTGTTTCAATAGATTCTGAATTCCATATTAAGAAAACCGAAGGATGTGATTATTATTTAATTCTTTGTGTTATAGAAATATATGTGAGATAGTTATGCGAAGAATTGTTACTATAAATAATAGTATATGAATTTTGTGTATAATAAATAGGTATACCTGAGAAATACAAAGAGGAGACAAAAGCATAACGGGAAAATGCTTTGTCTCCTCACATCACCAACCGATTAACATACCCCAATTGCTTGGGGATTTCACCAATAATCGCTATATTTGTAACAAACGATGTACGAAGGTAATACAAACTTGGATGGAAACAAATTTATGTTGGATTATTTTCGACAAAGTAACATAATTTATAGTAATTCTAAATAACACGATATGTCATTTTCAGAAAGATTACAAAAGGTAATGGACGAGCAGGGGTACACAAAATATAAAGTAGCGAAAGCTTTACATATGTCTGCAACAACGATTTCCAACTACTTAAAGAATAAAACAAAACCAGATACCACAAAGTTGGAAGTGATGAGTCGTTTATTGGGAGTAAATCGAAGATGGCTTCTAACAGGTGAAGGTGACAAATATCGTAAGGGCAATGCAGCAATGACGGAAACTTCTGGAGATCTTTCTGTACGGGATAACGACGAACTCACGGTTCGCCATCTTGTAGAAATTGTAGACAAACAGGCGTCCTCATTACAAGCTAGAGATGAAGAAGTCAAAAAGTTAATGACAATGAATGAAGTCTTGTTAGGAAAGTTGACTATCTTGTTGGAAAAATTGTTTGAAAAGCTTTAAGCGTCATACAATATTGGATTATATAAACTCCCTGTAATTTATCTTTGCAAGATGAA
>ERZ827088.1466-NODE-1466-length-29131-cov-141.559430_pt1 | contig 29131 bp, 27 predicted proteins | sample MGYA00519922_ERZ827088 | MGnify/ENA primary metagenome ERZ827088 (study PRJEB31778, sample SAMEA3449254) | human gut metagenome | biome: human gut; feature: human-associated habitat; material: faeces | place: United Kingdom | collected 2010/2012 ...
GACGATGAAGACGATGAAGAGTGTGAAGAGGACGACGACTGCGACGGCGATTGCAAGAATTGTGAATTCGCTGTACACATTGTACACGGTCCTGTAGACGACAAAGACTAACATAGGTCCTTCGACTGGGGACAAACTCCCAAGTATACCTTCCTAGGTATAATATAAGTACGAAAGTATTGAATCTTTATACCTAGGGAGGGTTTATATATATGCCAAGTTTAAAGAGCGTTTTAACCATGCTCAGAAAGTCTCCCGGTGCAGTATCTGCAAAAGCCCCCAAGGGCCGCATCGCCCGTGCATGGGACACAATGAAAGGCGATAACGTACGCCGCGTAGCACGCAATCAACAGGAAATGGCCACAAGGATGGCTAACCGTTCTACTGTTGGTAAAACGCCGGAGCAGATGCTCGACCGTATGAACAGCTATCATAGCCGTATGAATAAATATGACGCAGCACTTAAACGTGAACGCGCCGCTACTATTGGTACTAACGCAGCAGTTTTGGGTGCTGGTATGTATGGGTTAAGTAAGGGCTTAGACGATGGTCGTCAAGCTCAGATGCAGCAGTATGGGTTTTATAATGAACCTAAACTTGCCTCTGCGGAGCTCAAAGTCGCATCAGAACAAGTCAATGACCCACCTAATATCCCTACGACTACCATGGCCCCAGCTGTGAACCGCCCGGAAGACTATGCTGATTACTATGATTGGCAGGAATGGGCAACAAGTGACCGTAACTACCCTGACAGAGAGAACCATCCTTCTGTAATTGAAAAGACCAGTGCTGAAGATATCTGCGATGCGCTTGGTGTGGACCTCGATACTCGTATTGAGATGTATAAACTTGCATTTACAGTGCCCAGCGGAGCTACATCTGTATTAGGCAAAGCTACTGGTGCAGTAGGGGGTATAGCCTCTAAAGCATCTAAGAAAGTACCGGGTTCTAGATTACTTGGTACTGCTATCTTAGCTACTGGTGCAGGGGCTGGGGGTTACGCTGCTGGGCGTGCATCAGAAGGTGTTAGAAATTATGTCCCGGATTACTTTAAGTGATTTAATTAAACGTGGTATACATAATCCTCCTGATGGTACACGTACATTAGCCTTGGGTGGCGTTGTAGCTGGCAGTTCTGCAGCTATGTACAACAATTATAACAAGGCACTTTCTAAAACCAGTGCCGTCGACACTAGTGAGCTTACTCAAAAAGTTAAGAACTATGTAAAAAATAAGTTACTTAATAAGTATTTTCCTGAGTATGGTCAAAAGGCTTTTGACGTGACTTACGGTGGTGGTCAGGGTCTTAAAGTAGAGCTCAATGGGCCTCATAATCCAATCCTCGAGACCTATGATAACCTCAAGACTCTCGATGATGACCCCGGTAATCACAAAAAGAAAGCACTGGTGGGCATGGCTGGCGTAGGTGCAGGTGCTGCTATAGCGCTCGCCGCCAACGCTAAGGCAATGAGAGAAGCAGCAGAAACGGTTACTACCCCACAAGGCACCGACCCTAAATCGAAAGCTTACATGGCTGCTGGTATGGCAATCCCTGCAGCTCTGTATTATATATATCGTAACACCGATAGGCCAGGCCGTCAAGGTCTAGGCGCAGGTGTACTTGCCGGTGCAATACAGCACCAGGATGAATTCAGGCAACAAGCTGGGTTCAGTGGTATGCAAGATGTACCCCCTGAGATTAGGGCTCAACTTGGCCTTGCTAGTACCGGCGTACTTTTGGCTACTACCTCCGGAGTCTACACTGCACATCAACTGCAAGCAGCAGCAGATGAGGCGAAACTCAGGGCGCTAGGCACGTCTGGAGCGAGTGAAGTGGAGAAAGCGAAAGAAATTAACAGAATTCGAGCGAAAAAAGACTTCCTTACTCGTTATCCGGTGTTCCGCCCATCGCCTTATGCAGAACGATTCCGGGGTTGGTACAATAAATTTCACAAACCTAGTCCTGTGGTTTCCAAAGCCGATTATGATAAATACATCGCACCACATATAAAGGACTAAGTTATACATACTCTCTCCTTTCTTTCTTGGCAGGGGTTCTGAGCATTGCAGAAGTTGCTCTGGAGCCCCTGTTTCTTTATGACTTCTCTTAGGTATAATATACTTATAAGAAATTCTATACAGATTGGAGCAATCAGTTATGTTAATTTCAGTTAAACCTACAAATTCCGCCCTGACTTTTCAAAGTGACTTAGGGCAATACAACGTGATAAAAAAGCATTTGCAGCTTTGGTTCAATAGCTCCCGTATGGGTAGTGACGGAGTAATTACGATTAAGGAGTTTACCCTGCCTGACGACGTAAAAACACTGGAACTCATCGACCTTTATAGGGACGAAAGGCTTAAAGTTCCGGTCTCTGCTTTTAAAAAGCTGCACAAGGAGGGAGAAGGGTACAGTTTTGTACTCAAGGACCTCCGTAAAAAATATTTTAACCCAGAACGCTAAATAAACCAACTCTCTATACCTTGAGAGAAAGGAGGAGTGCCTAGAATATGGCAGATTACCCAATACCGGGCGTCGGTAATGACTTTACTACACAAAATTTCACAACTCAGGCACGACAGTTAAGCTCCGAGAGTTTACGTCCGGCAGGTATGGGGAACGCGTCTGCTGATTTATCTACGACCCTCCGTTCTTTCCGTGATTCTTTAGCGTTTAGTTTCCAAACTCTCAACTTAACTTTAAATTCGTTAAATAATAGTGTCCGCACCGTAGGAACGAAGCTCGGTGCAACGGACATCCATTTATACAACCAGAGCCAATATTTACGTACTAGTCCTCCGGGTGTATGGCTGGGTGCAATGAATCCGGCATATGCTCAGTTTGCAGGCAATCAGTCGCTTGTGGGTATGTTGACCGCTAATAACCCGTATAACGTATCTCCTATGGAGTTCTGGCAGAACAGAGCTCAGGAGATGGGTTATCGTTTTAGCTCTGCAGGCATCAACGCTATTGGTACGGGAGCTGAAGTTGGTGCTGGTTTAGCTGGTACTTTACTTGGTGGTCCTGCGCTTGCAAGAGCAATAGGCTTTGGGAGCTCTCGTATGGCTGGGCTTATGCTTGGTGGTCCCGTTGGTATGCTCGCGGGTACTGTTGTAGGAGCAGTTGCAGACCCAATGATTCGCGTCGCTCAGGAACATAACCGCGATGTAGCAGCCTTACAACGCATGAGTGCTCGCTTTAGTACAGGTGGTTTTAGTACCAGACAGGCCCAGCAGGCCATAACAGGCATTGAAGACCTCGCTTACAACGAAATCTTCAACACTAACAGCCTGCAGCCTCGTCTTAACATGTCTGGTTTCCGTGAACTCACTAACATGGGCTTGCAAGGCGGTTTATTCCATGGTACAAACCCTGATGACCTTGTAAAACAAGTAAGCGCAGCAGCTAACGTAGTTAAATTCCTGACGGGCGTTATGGGCAACAAAGACGTCCAGGAAACGATGCAGCTCGTTAAGCAAATGAAGGACATGGGTGTAAACCTGTTCCACGCGAATAATTTTGCAATGGGTCTCGGTACGGACGCCTTTAAGTATGGCCGCGCAATGGGCATCAATCCTAATGATATGATGAACATGGCAGCTAATATGAGTACCGTAGCTTTCGGCCAGTACGGCAACCCTGCCTATGTTGGTATGCAGCCTGCTATGCGTAATCTGGCATACATGCAGGAACTTGAAAAACGTGGTGCACTGACTCCCGCTGAAATAGCTGCCGGTGGCGGTGTACAAACAATGGCTACCAGGATGCTCTCTGCACAGGCAGCGATGCTGAACAGTGGTAACTTCGGATTACCAATGCTTGCGGCAGGTTTTACTCAGGGTGGCGGCTTTAATATGCAGCAATTCCGCACTGCAATTAACAATGGTGGTTACTTCGGTGCTGTAGGTGCAGCCGCTAGGAACATGTTCCGTAATGGTGTATATTCTATTGCAGATGTAATGGCTAACCAGGCTAATACCATGGATGCACTTGCTCGTGGCGATTACATGGATGAGGCTTTGCTTAGCATGTTACGCGAGGCTCTCAATAACACTCCAGGAATTAACCAACCTAACACCTTGTCTTCTGACCAGGTAAATCTTGGTGCTGTCCAAATTTATCAGATGCTCCGAAATATGGGTGCTGATATTGACATGGGTACTGCAAAAGCTATGGCTATGCGTATCTATATGCCTCAGTATGCAGAGTCAACGCAGAATGCTGCTAACAGGGCTTATAACATTGGCACTATGGAACAAATGCGTGCTGCTCGTTCTCCTGGCCGTTTCCTTGAGTCTAAAGGCGAAGCTATTGAACGCGGTGTAAGCAGTGTTTGGCATAATGTTATTCAAGAACCAGCTAGAAGCTTAGCTGATGCGTTAACTAATATCGGTGATTTTAGTTACGTTAATAACATGGCAACTGCAACGCCTACTACGATAAACGATGTCCAGATGTATCTATGGGCAGACCAAAGGCTACGTAGGTCTAACTATCAGGCCGAAGGTTTATATAGCCCAGAAGAAATACGAAGCGCTGTACGATTAGTAAACACAGTGGACCCGAATAGTTGGAAGCATCTTAATGAGAGGTCTCAAGATTGGGTAGCTAGCTTATGGGAAGGCCGTGATTTCAATAGGTTGGAAGACGCGATTGCAGCAACTCAACGCAATGCATACGCTGATGTATGGAATAGGATTGGTTCTGAAAATCGTATGACTAAAGGCCAGGCTATTGCAAGCGGTTCCTATCTCTTTAGGCAGGATGCTACAATAGCCGATTTTGAGCGTTTCTTCAACGGCCAAGATAACGGCAACGCTGCTGACCCGATTAGTAGAGCGGCTAGGGCAATGTGGAACATGCAGGGCAGTGATAAACGTCTTACCCGAAGTGCAGAAAGTGTACGTGATTTGCTTGATAGTAGATTAAAAGGTGAAGACGTAGCTAGCCAGATTTTGAGACCGTCGGATATGAGTACTAGTGATTTTAGTAATGGCCAGTTTACTAATCTGTTTGCAGATACAGTTTTAGACGGTTATTTACGTAGAGACGACGCGAAAAAGCGTATAGCTAAGTTTACAGAGGACTATAACCGTAGGTTCAATGATAATCGTACTGTAGAACAAATGACAGGTTATTTGGCACGCCGCTTTGCAGGTCAACAAGGTAGCATTGGCAGCGCAGGCAGCAGAATTTCCGATGTTTATATGTCCGGTTCTACCGATGTAATGAAGAATATTGCTGAAGGTTTCTCTTCGTTAGAAAACTTAGGCCAGTGGATGGGTCAGGAAGGCCTCGGTGGCGTTGACTTTAACCCTGATAAGTCGTATACTATGATGCAGAACCTGGGTATTAGTGAAGCTGAGCTTAACGATTTAATGAAGGAAGGCCCTAAGGCTTTAGAGGCTCTTGGCAAAATCATTGATAAGACCAATAAAGGTGAAGTTCTTACAAACGCTGACATGGCTGGCTCTGAAAATCTTGTTAAAACAAAGGCTGGTCGTCGTATTCTCAGTATGCTTGAAGATAAAAACAAGAAGGGTGAGAAGTGGTACAATGCTAAGTTCTTTGAATTTGACAGTGACGCCATAAGTGGTAAACAGTTTACAGATGCTTTAGCCGTTATTGGTAGGGACAAGAGCTTTTTGAATGTAAATACCAGCTTAAAGAACTTAGGCATTGAATTATCGCCTGAGGAAATGCAGCAAGCTATGACTGGTGAGAACGGTCTTGCTGGGTACTTGTCAAATATTGATGCCAAAACAAAGGCTCAAGAAGCTTTGAAAAACTACGCTACACAAGTTGCTGGCATGAATCACGACCAGTTAACTGCAGCGTTAAAAGACCAGCTTCCTAAAGACAGAGCAGTTAGCGACGCCGAAATGATGACTATGATAGTAGCAGGAAAGGGTAACCTTGTAGCTAGCCAGGAGTCTGAATCGGTAAACAAAGCATTCACGAAGAAGAAGTCAGCTATTGACTCTGCTGTGGCTAATGATAGCGGGGAACCATATGTACGTGTTAAAATGGTCTCTGATAAGGCTAAAGAGGCCCGTGGTGATTTAGGCAAAGAAACTCCTGGTGTTAAACCGCCAGGCACTAAAGACCCCAGTAAAATTCCGGGAACGACAACTTTTACTCCTGGGGGAGAAAGTGAAGTAAGTTTCTTGCCGAGTTTATTATCAGGATTCTTTAGATAATGGAGGTAACGAATAGATGCCAAGTTTATCTGCAGAAGAGTTAGCAAAAGTCAACTCTAACGTATCAAACTTAATAACGTCAGATTCTATTGGTATGTCCTCCAGGCAGAACGTAACTGACACCGTTACTCTGGGCGACCTCAGTACAGGTACAACGACTATCACTAAAGAGACCTTAGCAGGCATATCGTCAGAAGCAGAAGACGCTATTAGCACGTCGAATATCCTTGCTCAAAATGCGTCTATCAGTTTAGGAACTAAGTATATGAAGGGGACTGGACGTTTGGTCTCCTTTACATACGCTGATGGGTCGGATGATAATAGCAGGCGTGCTTATATGCAGCTTCAGGGAAACGTTTCTGCTATGTCTGCTATTATTGAAGGCGAAGATAAAAACTTACTCCAGACCGTGTACAACCATTTAGTAAACGGGTATACTGCTATAGTTATCACGCAGATGCAAGAAAATCTACAGGAACGTCAGAGCATTATGCCCACTGTAGGTGATTCTTTTGCAACGACGTTTTCTGGACTTGAACCGCAAGTCATGGTTATCAGCGGATATTTACCGTTTGACGCTGCAACAGATAACTCTTCATGGTTTATCTCGTTTGTCAACGCCTATAAATACTTTATCCGCGCTAGCCAGCTTGCAAAGTACAGATGTAGTTTACGCCTCGTATTCCCTGATTTTGCGTCGTATACTTGCTATCCTGTAAGCATCAGTACTAGTATGGCATCAGACCAGGATACATTTATACCATTTAGCATGACTGCTGTTGTAGTATCTAATCCTATTAACAAGGCTTATGGGTATTCTTCTAGTATTACAAGTCCGACTTCGACTGTTGAAGATGTACAGCAAGCTACCAGTGCTTCTAAACAGCAATCTGATATTGAACAGGAAGTAACTAAGAGTCCCAGTGAAATAGGTGAGCAAGAATCAAAGAAGTCTTGGGTAGAATCTGTATCTGACTGGGTACACTCTGTTGATAGTAGTAAAACGATGCAAACTATTAATAAAACGCTGGCAGTTACCAATCAGGTCATTGGTGCTATTGATGCTGTCAGTGGTAAGCCTTATGGTGAAAGGTATTACTCTGGTAAGATAGGAAGGGGGTCCTACGAATAATGGATAGGACAAGAAGTACGTATGGTTTAGAGCGGTCAACTGCAGAACCCATGCTTTTCAGCCTAGCAAGGGATGCTGACGACGGGACCACAGATTCTACCGGTGCCCCTTCTGAAGTAGTAGCTAATGTACAGCAAGCAGCTAATGACTCTGGTAGTTTGTATAATATGCAACAAGAGGCTGCCACGTATAACGCTGATGGGGTACAGAATGGCGAGGGTAGCGCTACTACAACTGAGCAGGCTACGACGTCTGCTCATGGCGTGCCTTTAGACACGATTCAGGGTGTAGATAGTAGCGTTTATTATTTAGATGTAAAAGTCTTTTTAGAGGGAGTGCAAGTACCTCATGCTTCTGCAGCTATTTCCTATGGCATCGATTCCCCACCTAGCTGCACGCTGACTATACCTGCTGCTTCTTTTTTACGCGAGTTACCAGAGACGACTAAAGTTTTAGTTATCTTTAAGGACTTGGTTGCAGATAGTAGTGGCGTGTACCAATGGCGTGTAATCTTTGATGGAGAACTGTCGGGCCTAGGGTACGCAATTAATCCCAATGGTGCTTCCATTACTCTCCATGCTATCCATACTACAGCTTATTTAAGCTTGATGCAGCTGATGACGCTCGATGCTCAACAGTATTTGTATACCCCTCAAGTAGCTATGCTTGGTAATATGACTATGGCAACCATGGGTGGTTTTTCTAAGGTAGACAATGATTTTATCCCTGAAATCATCAAAGGGAAGCAGTATAGTAGCATGGCAGACCTCGTTTACTTAATTTTAAAAACCATTTTAGTTGGTTATAAGGATTCATCTTCAGTTAGTAAGTGGTACTACAATAAACTTGGTGACGTAGTTGGTGGTTACAAAATACTGCAGCGTATTTACGGAGTGTCAGACACGGCTAAGAATGCTAATGTTGGCTCCTGGACTATACAAGGAACAACAACGACGACAACAGCTAATGGTAATACTTATGTCAATACCGGAACCGAGGCCCCTATGACTTCTGGCGTTACTGGCCAAGTATTAACCGACCCGGAATACGGCGTTAACTACACAGTAACCCGTGTAGATGGTGAAGTTGGTACGGGCGGTAATGGTGCAAACAGCGATGCTATTATCCAAAATGCTGAGAATCGTCAAGGTACTAAGTATGTATTAGGCGGTAGTGGTGCAGAAGCAAGTGGTACAGACTGTGGGCAGTACATTAAAGACTGCTGGAATGATGCCGGTATTGAATGGGATAGCCGCTATGTTCCTGCTATGGTTAAGGAAGCTAAAGAACGTGGTGTATGGCACGATGCAAGTAGTAATTATGTAGCTCAAGCAGGCGACGCTATAGTTGTTTACGACGATTTAGGCCATATTATTATGTCAGACGGGCAGGGTGGCAACTACGCTGCAAGCTCAAGTGCAAAACAAGTTATCCATACATCTTCGACAGCAAATCAGTATAATTATAGAATAGTGGGGTATATTGCAGCTAACAGCTTACCTCGCAATTCTTCTAGATAGGAGGCACATATATGGCAAAGATTACAACAGTAACAAGGCTTGATAATGTCAAAGTAACCTCCTATACTTATAATGGTTCTGCTGAGAACGGCAAGGATGACGGTGTTGGTGCATGCAACCAACCTGTTGTACCGGGCAAAACTATTGCTGTAGACCCTAATATAATCCCATATGGGTCTTTGGTTGAAATTGATGGTGTAAAATATCTTGCAAATGATACTGGTGGCGCTCTGATGAGTGATGGTGATAATGGTATTGTACACCTTGATTTACCGGCGTGGAGCACTACAGAAGCTAAGCAGTATGGCACTCAAACTCACAGCATTATTGTTTACCCACCTGGAACGGAGAACACTGATTGGGCTGTAGAAGAACTCAAAGCAGCTAATGACATTAAAACGGGCAAGATGTGGTCCGATTCGTGGCTAAATCGCTCTGAGACTCTTTCTAGCACTCAGAGGATGAACGAAGCGTTTAGTTCAAACTCAGATGACCCGTTTGGACTTCAATCTCGTATTGTAGCAGGGCACCCTACGTCGTCTACTTCTGGTAGTAGTTCTACAACAACAAGTAATCCCACTGTAACTGGTGCTGGGGCTAATTCGTCTACCATTGAAGAAGGCGGTATTATTAGTTTTGCAGCGTTTGCTCAGAGTTTGGCCTTTCAGCAAATGCTCAGTCAGGGTTTTAAACGTGGTGGAGAGCTTACAGTACACGAATTTATCATCCAGTTTATGACTAAATTCTATCATCAGTTGTATTATATTCCAAATTTAAGGAATAATTATACAATAGTGGTGAAACCTGAGACTCTTTTTGTAAATGCACCTTCATGCAACCTCATTTTTCCAGTAATTAAGAGCCAGATTTCCTATACTCGTTCGTTTAAGCAGGAACCTACTCGTCTTCTTCAGATTTCGGACCCGATTGCATCATTATACGGAACTTCTGGTAATACTCCGTCTCAGCTTTTGTGCATGATGTTTACTGAACAAGAGGATTCTGGTACTACTAGAAACGGTCTTCCGATGTATAGGCAGTACGTAATGTCGCTTGGTGAGCACTCAAATTTGACAGATAGGACATTCCCTATGACAAATTTGACAGACTATGAGAAAGCTAATGGTATTAGGTGCTCAACGTCTAACAAAGGGGCAGATTTGTACCTCTTTTTAAAGAGCGATACAACTACTAATACGGATGACGACGAGTCTTATATGATTAGTTTACGCAATGATGGTACTGATATGGCTAGTGTTGGGAACACCCTCGCTAAACTTGCACGCTACGAGCTGCTTCGCCAGCGCTATGTGACTCGTACAGGCAGCATTGAGATGTATTTTAACCCGTATATTGTGCCGGGATTCCCTTTTGTAAGCATCGAAACTACTGAAAACGGCCTTAATATTTACGGGTATGTAACCTCTGTAGTGCATAGTTTTACGGATAGAAGCTGGTCTACTACTGTGAATTTTAACTGTGCACACATGGACTACGAACAGACGCCAGAAGCGTATCCGATTATTGAGTCTGAGTACGCAAGTAAGCTTCCTGACACCTACAAAGATATGCTTGGAGACAACATCGTACCAATTACCAATGACACAGTACCCGAACTTATTAATACTTATGGTAATGATAAGGTGTACCTCTCTACAGCATACAAGAAAATCTGGCGTGAAACACCTTCTCTCGAAGACTACCTTACGAATGTCGCTGACGGGGCAACGCTTGTCGAAGACAACAACTTTTGGTGGATTCAAAACCCGTCTGGTTCGACGTTTTTCAATACAACTCTGCAGGAACGCATTAAAACCTACACTAACGACATCATTAATAATAAGTTGGCAATGAGTGTCGATGATGTAGTCTAAGAAGGAGCTAAGTAAGATGACTGTAATGGTGACGCATAACCCTAAAGACAGGGTGTATAGCAGCTTTGGAGCTACGTTAGACGAAGCTAAAGCAGCGTCTGACTCTTTGGCGGCAAATTTAAAGGCTAGTGGGAACCACGTACAGCAAGACTCTAGCGGTGAAAAACTGCGAGATGGCGTGTATGGCTGGAATCTGCTAGTTAAAAAAAAGGTATATAGCTAAACTGAGCGGGGACTAAGCCCCGCTCTTACTATTTTTTAGCCTTAATTGTTCGGTTTCGGAGATTGTGTTCACAATGAAAGCAGACGAACATGTCATCTATCCATAGTGTACACATCTTGCACACTTCTGGAGTTTCAGAAGCCATTGCCTTAACTCCCTGTCTAACAGACTTATTCTTAGAAACCCCAATTCGCATATTTATTTTCATTTATATAACCTCCCATACACCGTCTGGCCTCATATCAGCTAAAGCTTTGAGCTGGATGAGGGCCTTTTTCACGTTGCCTTCTGTTGGGTGCCAGTAACTTTCATTAGCACCTTCGTCAGACCGCGAGTTAATAGCTTTACGCAGCATACTAATTGTCTCTGCAGCGTAGAGTCCATTTATAGCGTCGAGCCCTACAAGAGTGGTACGTTTACCCGTATCCTGGTCAATAACATCCCGTTGTAATACTTTGCATAATACAGCTGCATAATTATACGTTATATTGAGCCAAAGCTCTTTAGTCCCACCTGGACAGAACGTACCACCTTGCATAAAATGGGGGTTCTCTGCTTCTAGTACTTTGTGGGTAGTGTGGTCTATAAGTCGTACATCATATGACATATGGTGATTCTCCTTTATGTAAGCATCTCGTATAGTATTATGATTACGCTGCCAGTAGTCGCTTTCATCTTTCCAGTATTTAGCAGCATTAGTAAGTTCAGCATTTTCTGCTTCTAGGTCAGCAATGATTTGTTCCTTGTCTTTAATTGTTTTAATAGTATCTAAATTTTCCTGTTCATCTTTATACTGGTTATAGCGTTCTTTCCAGAATGAAGCTTCAGCAGTAGCCTCTTGTAACTGCGCTTCAAGTTTCTTGATTTTTTCTTTAAGACCAGAGTTACCAAACAAACTATTGAACATGCCAATTCCTCCCTAAATCAGGTATAATAGTAGGTAGATGAGGTTACCTAGAATTTTGGTCTATTCCAAAAGTCTGCATACCACTTCATCAGCAATATCAGTATGATAAGTAAAATTATATTAACTATTGTTAGCATCTTTATGCACCTCCTCGTTATTGCCCCAGGTTAACTGGAAATTTATATAGGCTACGATTATTGCAAGACCAAAAACTATAGGACCTACGATATATCGGCCGTCGGAGGCTATTGCTTGAAGTTCAGCAATAACGCCCATATAAGCCAAGGCAATCGCGCCACAAATGAGCATTAATTTGTCTTCAAAGTTTTGTAATTTTTGCTTATTCATATACATTCTCACTCCTTTGTCATAGCAGGGTCGGGTTGTTGAGTTCAAGGATTACTCCAAGAGTCAGCAGCCCGATTACTGCTATAATGGTGTAGAGTATTAAATACTGGTGTATATTTCGACCTTTAAAACCAGTGTGAAACCAGTTCAATAGGAACCAGGTATTCACCATCGAGTATAATGCCATAGAAAATGGTATTAAGCTCCCGAAGATTTGTTGTAGTTCTTTTAATGATTCAAATGTTATGATGTTATAGGCGAGCAGCACTGTAGTCCCAATGATGGTCCACAGATTTAATGCTGTGATAACAATACCACTTGCGTTGTGTAGGATATTCATTAAAAAAGACATCCTTTCTTAGTAAAAAGCGGCCCCAAGATTAAGCCCTGGGACCGCTACTTTTTTTAATTATTTTTTACCAGTAGAACCAAAACCGCCTTTGCGGGGTACATTAGTTCTTGGCACATCCATAGCTACTTTATACGCGCCGTAGATAACTGCCTGTGCTACACGTTCACCACGTTTAAGCTCTACAGGCTCACTGTATGCTTGAAGCAGAAGCCCAATATCCCCATTGGTATCCGGGTTGTCTTCATAGTCAGCATCAATAACACCGACGTTGTTAACAAGGAATATTTTTTTGGATAACCCACTGCGGATGTGTAAGCCAAGCCAAGGCACTTGCCCTTTTGTACGCAGTTCATCCACAAATCTCATGCCTGGGCACCATTTTACACCAGTGAATACCAGAATTGGTTTTTCTACCGGTACTACAATATCACAGGGAATACGCAAATCGTACCCAGCAGAAAGCTCTGTAGCACGGCGGGGCTGCTCCCAGTCACTTGGATGAGGATGGTGTACTGGGGCAAAAGTATGAAAAAGACTGAATCTGGATGGAGCTACCACAAAGTTATTTTCTTTGATAAAAGTGTTGATAGCTTCCATGTCTTCCTCAGAGTATTCTTTTTCCATACAAGAATATGTATATTTATCAATTGTCAAATCCGGCTGATAGCTTTTTGCCGCATCAGCAACCATTTCACCCAAGAGTCCCATCATCTCCTGAAACGGAGGAAGCGAGTTATACACTGTTCTTTCTGTACTCATTTATTACCACTCCTTTGTAATGCCAAATCTAATTTTAAATTTCTTTACAGAGTCAAGTGCGTCTTTGACCTCTTTTTCGGATACTTCCTTGTCAGCAGTTGCCAGTTTTTTCAGCATTGCTATCAGTTTTTCGCTCTCTTTAATAGTCATTTCGTATTCATCAATATCGCGGTTGAGCTTTTCCCACTTTCTAAGGAAAATCTGGTCATCTTTAAGTCCAGGAAGTTCTTTCATGCTCTTTGCTACCGAATCGCGGTTCGCTTTAAAGTCTTTAAGAGTTTCATGTTCTCTGTTGAGCTCTGCTTCTCTTTTAGCAATCTCATCTTCAAGACTATTTGTAGCAGATTTAATAGCAGAAACGGCTCGTTTCAAAACGTCATTTTCAGCCATTGCACTGAAGATGTCGTTACTAGCTTTCTTGCTTAAAGTTTCAATAGTTTCTTTAGATTTACCAATTTGAGCTTCTACGAGCTCCGTTACTACTTTGCAGATGGCTACAGGAAGTGCTACTTCGCACATACGGCTGAGCACTTCTGGGGTAAACGTATCAGGTTCAACTCCCAACCCAGCAGCAGTTGTTTTACCAATCTGTACTTCACATAAAATATGGGCAGTAGATTTACCGTTTTTGCCAACCATTACAACACCAATGATGTTGCCTTTTTCAACTTTAGCATCAGCATACACCGTAGCGCCCTGTCTTTCAAGCAGGTCGAACCAGGTTTCTCTGGTAACTTTAAGCACGTCAAAGTCTGCAGGGAGGCCGCCGCCTTTACCCCTAAAGAATTCGCACAGTGCAAGAATGCCAGAACCCATGTATGCCTGCACAAACCAGGGACTTTCAGCAGGTGCATCTTCTTCAAATTCCACATCATTGAAAAAAGTGAAGTAAGAGATAAGCCTGCGATTCAAAGCCTTCTCCATACGGTTTACAACTTCATCAAATACAGCATTATAAATTTCTTCGTTTTTCATAATTAGGTTCTCCTTTCAAATACATACTTTTAACTAGTTAAAACTGTGCACATATATTTTACCATATTTTAGCCTTTTTGGCAAACGATTTTATCCCATCGCAAGCACCTCCTTCCTGTATAAATTAAAGGCCAATTTAAAACGTAAAAAACATCAGCGGGTATGCTGAGTTTTCTACACTTTACTTATACCAAGTAGTTAGGTATAATATTAGTATAGATAAGATACGACAGTGAGGTTCAATAAATTATGCAGCCACAACTCAGTTTATTCCAGGAGGGGCGTGTCGGCCTCAAGGCTCACAACGCATACTCTGATTCTGACCTGGAATTATGGAAGAAATACAAACAAGGCAATCAGCAAGCTAAGTGGGATTTGCTCAAAAGATTCCACGGCGTTATAACCTCTAATGCCCGTAAGCTTAGTAATGTCCGTCCATACTCTGTAGTTGAGGCGGAGCTTAAAGAACTAACGCTTAAAGCTTTTGATACCTTTAACCCTGCCCGTGGTGCTAAACTTTCTACCCACGTGGTTAATACCTATAAAAAAGTTAGTCGTGAAAATATCAGTAACCAGCACGCTATCCGCATCCCAGAGAATGTACATTTTAAATTCCGTCCTATCACGGAGGCTACGGAGTATTTAACCTCGGCTCTTAATAGAGACCCGACTAACGCTGAGATTGCGGAGTATACTGGCTGGTCCCTTCCCAAGGTCATTGACGCCCAGTCTAGGCTTCGTAGAGAACTTGTGGAATCAAAGCAAACCTTTGACCCTGGTGTTAATGAACTAGACCCTACGGCCCAAGCATTTTTTTATGCATATAATTGCCTTGATAATCAAGGTAAATACATTTTAGAACATTCCACTGGCTACGGTGGTAAACAGGAAATGTCTGATACTAAAATCAGGCAAGCCTTGAAACTCTCTCCTCATCTGTACAATAAAAAGAAAAACGAAGTTATTGACATCATGAGGGAGTCTTTAAACGTAGCCCAAGAAGAGTATTAAGATTGCGAGGTGTAACGGATGATAATTATTAACCCGGTTAAAGACACCCGTGACCCGAATACTGACGCTGCCCGTACCCATATTAACTGGGTTTTTGCCTCGAAACTCGTTGAGTATATTGAAGTCAAAGGCGACGAAGTAAGGATGTCGAGATACTCAGAAGACGCCCCAGCAGTAACGTTGGAATCTCTGCGTATTAATTATTCTCCCTCAGTAACTATTACTGTCGACTGCTATGCTGACTTTGATTCTTCCGTATCAGGTTATTACCTGCTTTGCGATAAATATACAGCTTTACTCGGTACCATTAACTATGAACTGTACATGCGCGGCCGCAGGCCTATTACAGAACTGGGGTACAAAGAGACGGGTTCTCTTAAATATGGCCAGTACACTGATATCACAATTTATTTAGGATATGTTACTAATAGTGAAGACTTGGCATACCTCCAAGATGAGGATAACCTTGATATGATGGCCATTCGCATCATGGAAGGTGCATATGGTCCTCCGGTTAAACAGATTGAGGATACTGACCCGTCAGGTAACGACGACCCCTATTTTTATCGTATTAGCACCTGGCAGGTCGAAGATAACGAAGAGGGGTCTACAGGAACAATTAATGAAACGACTTATTCAGGCTTACCGGTTAGATATCTTGCACTTAACTCGACTGCTACGGGTTATTACCCAGTACCAGACCCGCCGGAGGGTGAGGGTAATTCGTCGGATTCTGGAGACGGCGGCGAAGAAACCGAGCCAGTCTTAATACCGAGGCATTATAGCTGGAGTACGCCTCTTACATACACATCTCCTGTAACTTGTTTGTTCATTGGTTCTGTTCGCTGCCAAGGCGGCGAGGTTACAGCGTACATCAAGGTTGACGAAACAGAGTATACTCAGTTAATCACAGATACTACTTTTACCATCGTCATCTTTGAAGCCGAAGTAAACCCAGGAGCCAAAGTACATATAGGAGTCCAGGGAAGCGGAAGGTTAGATTATTCAGGCATTTGGGTAGCGCCCAAAGGCTCACTTGGTTCACTCGACGACCCACGTGCTACATATTCTATCTTCCCACCGGGCTACCGCTCAGTATCTCGTACGTCCTCAGCGTATAACAATGCAGACGCTATTCACATTGCACTGACGTCTGCAAAGTCACTCTTAGAGCGTGCCCAGGATACTACAAAGCCGGTCATTGGCAGTCAGATTACCAACGAAGAGGCTTTAGCCAATAGTTCTAGTGGGTCAAATTCGTCAAGTTCGGGCAGTAATGCTATGAGCTTCGTGTTCACAACTTTAGGCTATGCTAATGCACTGTCCGGCCTTATGAATATATTAACTAACTTTGATGCTAGCAAATTAAACATCGTTGACCCGTCAACGATTAATATAGATTATCAAGCGCTTGAGAATTCTATTTCGTCCATCCAGTCTGTACAAAAGAAGGCTGAAGTACTCGCTGCAGTAAACGATATTAAAACAATGTCAAATACCGTTGATACAGCGACTAAGACGGAAGAAGAGCTTAACGCTGATGCTGAGGAGATTTCAACTGCTACACAGCAGAGAATAGAAGATAAGGGGGCAAAATTAGGTTCATCATGATTTCAGGACTTATACTTACATCCAGGCTTGAAAGCAACGTAGGCCGCGTTTTAGTCTCCTACGAATTAGACCCGTATGACAGAGCCGAAGGTCCGATTAGGGCAATGCAAAAATTTGTCGTAATCTTAATGACTACGGTAGGTACTGACCCACTCCGTCCTTGGTTTGGAACCCAGATGCCCCAGCTTTGCCGTATGAATATCGTAGATAGAGCAGAGACCCGTATCTTTGTACAAGACCAGGTTTCTGAGGCTATCAGACAGTTTTTTAAATTACAGAGTGGAGAATACTCACAAAACGCCCAAACGGCAGATGATATAATTACAGCAATCGAATTGACAGACTTGACTATTGATACTGGTAATTATATCAGTTTGACTCTTCGTTTTACACCGGCTAAGTATTCCTCCATTGTTTATTCTATGAAAATTAAGTAAGGAGGACTATATAAATGCCGTCTACAACTCCTGACTTTTCTACTGATGTGTCAGAAAACATGGAGACTAAGATTTTACAAGTCTTAGCAGATACATACCCAAATTTAGACTGCGGACCTGGTACTCCTGTGTATGAAATGGTGGTTAGGCCAATTGCACTACTTTGGTCAAGGCAGGCTGCTGGTGCAACAGAGCTTCTCGATTCTGTAAGCTTTGAGAACTATAGGACTATGGACGAAGCCCACTTAGACAGGCTTATGAATCGCTATTTTTTAACCAGGCGTAGCGGCTCTTATGTTACCGGTGTCGTCCGTGTTGTTTTTGGCTCTAAAGTTGACGTATATATTAGTGCTGGTGAAATCTGGGAAGCCAGCAATAATCGTACCTATGAGGTACTGTCTGACCACTTTGTAACAAAAGAGGAACTTCCGGGCGATGATATTAACGGCTATTATGTCGATGTTGCCGTACGTTCTACAGCGACAGGTCAGACTTACAACGCTGTAACAAATGATGCCGTAACTGTAACCGGTTCTTCAGCCTCTTCTGTGCGTAGGGCTTATTTCCTCTCTGATACGTCAGATGGTGGCATTGTAGAATCGAATTATGTCTTTTATAACCGTGGTAAAGATGAGCTTGCACAGCGCGGGCTCTATTCCTATAAATCTGTTAAGGCTATTTTACGTGATAACTTCCGTACTATTCAAGAGGTAGTACCGATTGGTATTCGTGACAACGAGATGATTCGTGACCTTGTTAATATTCGTGGTACTGGCACTGTTCATATTGGTGGCAAATGTGACATCTATGTAAGGACAAATGCTTTTAAGATTACAAGTGGGTATCAAGCACCGCTGGGTTTTCCGATGTCCTTCAATGGATATAGCTTAGCATCTGAACCTGAGCAGCTTATGCAGGCTTGGAACGCAGCAAACCTGACTCCTGCAGATACCGCCCTGAGAGGCTCTGTACAAGAAACTGTGCCACTTCTTACCCCGGCATCTCCGATGACGTCTCTTACCTCTGATATTACAGCTATTGACGACTTCGTGTTAAATAGTACCAACGAGCTTCTTCATACTGATAACCTTGTTAAACAGATGTGGCCGCTGGTATTCACGGCGTCTATTACTGTATCAGACACTGAGTCTGCTGAAGCGATAGCCACGGTCAAATCTACTATTGCTCAGTATGTCAATGAACTTCGTGGGGAAGATGCTCCTCAAGTTGCTGAAATAGCGCATCTTATCCGTGATGCCGGTGTTATGCAGGTACATTTGCCGATTGACGTTAAGTGTTACTACCTAACAGAAGACTTACGTATGGAGCGTATCGGCCTTGACTTATATAGGCAACCAGTCGACTCTATTTTGAGACCTACGGAATCAGATAGTTTGACCTTTATTATCGAAGACAGGTCTCAGATTTCTCTCCGTACCTGCTGCTGGTACACTAATGAAGACTTGATTAACGTAACAGTTCGGTCGTAATACGAGGTGACTTAAGATATGCAACGATTTAACTCGTGGGAGCAAACAGTCACCCCTGACTTCTGGCAGGAGCGTTTTAAACCGAAAGATATACTCAGGGTAATGGCTCATATCAACTCCATTCTCAGTATGCGTACAGATGCTAAGCTGATGGAGCGTTACGACATCAACGATGTTGATGAGCACAGCGTGGGTATGACTTTGATTTGGGTCCCGGTTACTTTTGGTGAACCAACGTATCTCGGCGATGACGAAGATTTCCCGTGGCAGTATGATATAGATGAAAATTGGCTGTATGTCGATGCCATCTATGAAAAACATGTTGACCCAGAAGTGCCTCTACAGCATGATATTGACTTTGTACTGTCAAAAGGCCACATTTCTTTTGTTGATAAATTACCGGAGCAGACACTGTATATCTCTAAAGGCAGATATGCGTCTTACCGTATCTATAATGAGATTGGTACGCTCCTTGATTATAAACGCCTTGACTCCGTAAGTTACCGTGATAGTATTGCCCCAATACTTGCTGCCTTCTATTTGGGGCCTACGTACAACAACTTACTTGCTGTACTTAATCTCAGGGTAGGCTTACCGGTAGCAAAGTATGGCAATGAAACGGTACTGTCTATCAATGGTGGCGTTGTTGAAACAGATAAATATATGTACCCAATGGGTAACGCTAATATTTCTGTTAAAGAAGGAGATATACTCTACCAGTTTCAGCCTCTCTCTAATGCTGTTGAACTTGTAACTCATGAAACACACCCGTATTGGTGGGAGTCGAGGCCTGTAGACCTCTTTGCTAAATACTGTATTGACCAGCCGATGACAAGTGAATTACGTGACTATTTGATGCGTAATTTCTTGTATGACGTAGTAGCATACGTAAGGCTCAACATGCAGCGGCAGGACCTAGAGGTATTCAGTCAGAACGCTGATATCAGGCAGCTTTTCTATGACGCATTGCCTACCCGTACAGATATCCTTATGGGTCAACAGTATGTGGCTGAAAGTTATGACCTTGACGATACCATTATAAGTCCTGATATGGATAGTTTAGGTGTGCGCTTAGGGTCTGGCTCCATGTATGGTTTAAAAGACATAGATAGCGACATGTTTATCTATGCTCCTGATTTGGGTCGTCCAATATTCACTGATACTGAAACAGACCCATTGGCACTTGTACTTAACCAAGGTTATTGGCATATATTTAGTGAGTCTGAAACTGACAACTGGCGTGAATTCTGGAAATCTAAACCGAATCAACAGTCATACTTTGAACCTGCTGTAAGTAAGGTTTATCTCAGACTTTCAGAGACTGCCCCTTGGGACCACATGGAAGAACATGTGCTTACTTCGGGTGTACCAGCAGAGTTGTCCGATATGGGCGTGCGCATCAACCTGAGTGGTGAAGGCGAGGGCGGTATCAGCTCCACGATTGAGTTTGATATGGAAGAAACCGCACCGACTTACACTGCTGTACAAGGTGAAACTATTTGCGGTGTACTTGAGATGGACACATGGGAACTTAACAACTTAACTATTGCCCGTAATGGCTTAGAGGTTCTTGACGGTGACAGTGGGTATGCAGTAACTACTGCTTTTCCGCTTGGTGGTATTCCTAAAAATGTCTTTATCCGTACTGAATATGATACGCCAGAATCAACGTTAGTCGACGTGCGGTATTCGATGGACAAAGACGAATGGCTGCCAATCCCGGAGATTATTCCTGCAGTTACAGGTAATATCTATTTTAAAATAACGCTTTATGCTTCTTCACAGAAAAGTCCGACTTTTAGAAGGCTTTATGTAAACTTATCCATGATTTAAAAGGAGTGTCCTAACTTATGAACAAAGTACAAGATATTGTAACATCAACCGGCCTTGTAGATTCCGACAACGCCTTACATGGCCAGGTACACGGAGTATTGAAAGACGGGGACGGTAATGTTGTCCACATGTTTGACACTCCGAATAACATCGTATTGGGTATCCGTATTCCCATCATTAAGCTTTTAGGCGGGTGGAGTGCTGACGTGGAAGACCTTCCGTTTGTACGCCAGATTGCGTTGGGACTCAGTGATACCCCGGCGACTATCGCTGATGAAGCTTTGGTACAGGAACTGAGTGGTTCTCGTAAGCTCACTGCTACTGTACCGACTATCTCTGAAGACGGTTTGAGACTCACGTTCTCCTTCCTGTATGATATGGTGGACGACGCAGTAGACAACCAGGATATTAAAGAGCTTGGCTTGTATACTACTGATGGTACGATGATTGCTCGTACTACTGTAGGCCTTTGGCGTAAAACCCCTGGCCTGTACTTTGAAATCTACTGGACTATCGGTTATAATGCTCAATAACGTAAAAAGTAGATAATTAAAAAAAAAATAGCTAAAAAAAAATAAACCTCACAGATTATTTAGACCCAGGTCCGTGCCCAGAATTACTGGGGAGCTCCTCAGAATTCTGAAGAGATACGCGTTAATTACGTCGGATTACATTTTTACCCGCAGGGTAAAAAGATAAGATACATTTAGGAAATCCTAAATAGACCTTCGACCTGAGTCTAAATAATCTGTGAGGTTTTGCTATGTGTACGTCTGTTCCTTCTGTTTTTCTGTCCCGCATCCTGACGGACGCCTCCTCAAGATGACCAATGGCGTAGCCAAAGGTAAGAAAAATATAGTGCGGAAATCCTCACTAGACCTTCAACAGACGTATACTATAGCTGGGGTGAGAGACTAAAGGAGCAACCATTACAATAGGCGCTAAAGGTTATGCAGAGGCCATTATAAAAAGTAATGATTATATATTCATAGCATTAGAAAGGAGAAAAATACTATACCCCTTAGTCTCTCACCTCAACCATAGTAATAACCTAACCTGGAAACTGTACTAAAGTGTGTAAGCCCGATTTTCTCGCCTGCAGCCCGGCCTGCAGCAAAATCGCTGGATTTGGAATTCGGAGAATGCCATATCCAAAAGAATATGTAAAGGAAATCCGTTACAGTACGTTCACACTTTAATACAGTTCTCAAGCTAGGTTATCACATAGTTGAGGGAGTCCTTTTACAGTTCTCCAAAGGTTATAAAAATGGAAAAGTAGTAAAGTAAAATCTACTAAAACTCTACTACAATATACTTATACCACTTCATTAGTTGGTTTCGTTGACCGTTTTAACAATCGCGGCATCAATACTGTGATGGATAGTTTCTATAGATTTGTAAAACGCTGCCCTTGTATGTACGGTTGCTTCCTTGCCAGTAAGTGCTTTTGGCAGCAAATATTTAGAGATTTGATACGCTAAGGTATCGCAGTCATCATCGAGCCACGGAGCCTGGCTTGTTTGAAGATACGGTTCTAAAGAAATACCCGTATCGTCATTAGTCAGTTTTGTGTTAAAGATGCGTAAGATTGCAAGGTACAGATATGTCGGTAGTTTCAGGTGCCTATCTTTGATGTCCTTAGCATCCATCCCATACATACTAAGAGTACCATCTGCATATAACCCATTAAGCTCATCTGTAATATTCGCGATGAGCCCTTTTATGTTTATGGACTGGAAATCATATAATGGAAATTTTTCCGCTGTATTTTTACCAGAATGGTCTAGCCGTGGTATAATACTGTCAGCGCCAATATAATCAAGGCACCCCCTGTACCAACAAGGTTGCTCTTCCTCTTCTCCTTCATACCCAAAGGAATTCTGCCAATCATCATATTCATCTGGGTAGATGCCTTCATAATATGGATATACAGCTTTATTCATATCTTGGAGTGCTGAGGCTTGAAGTGGCTTCGGATTAGCCTCGGTGTCTTCCCATGTTTCCACTTCTGTTGCTTCCAGAGCAAGTCCTTCATAGACACATTCATCAATATTGTCAATGCAGTCTACAGCATAAGATGCTGCAGTCGCATTAATATTATGAAGGTCAATTTTTGCTTGAGTTAATAGCTCATAGGTAATGTTAATTGTATCTGTTAATAGATATAGGAGCCTATCTGTTGGGATGACATAGACTTCGCAGGAATCGTTCATAATGTAGGAAATCTTTGGGTCTACACGGCTTACAACAGAGGCGTATGGAACCCCAGAGAGTTCTAGTTCCCTTAATACTGCAGACATGTCTTCCCCTTTAGGTATTTTGATATCCGGCGTATTAAGGTCTGGTATTACCTGAGGTTTCTTAGTAGGCTCTTCGGTCTCTTTAGTTGGTACAATTTTAAATTTAACTTCCTTACCGTTGACTACCATCGTAGTTTCGGTTCCTTTATTTTCGTTTTGCATTTTACCCATCTCCTAGTTACACAGCACTAAACTTAACGTACTCTCTGCTAGCACTTTCTTGGAAGGCTTTAACAAGAGCTGCTAAAGTTTTGAGTTTATATTTTTTAACTATTTCTTTTAACTTTGTTGCCTTCTCTGGGTCTACAGTGTTGACCCAATTTACTTTACCATAGAATACTTTAAGAGAGACCGGCTTGTCGAGCATATTGCGATATCCTTTAGAAGTGCGCTTCTTGCCTCTAAGATAAATCGGTTTTATACCGAGTATTTCAGCATAAGACACCAGTTTATATCTACGGCTACTAATAGTATACAACGCATTCCTAGCGTTACCAACAGGTACGTTAGTATATCTTACTGTGAAAAACCGGCTATACATAGGGTCATCTTTGTCACTAATGTTGTCCACGAAATTCTGTAAATCAAGGTAAACATGCTGTTTAGAAGTTATTGGGTCGATAGTATTCTTTGCAATATACTTTTGCGTAAATTGGAACGCCATTTGTCTGCCTACGAGCATAGCTTCAAGTCTAAGCTGGTTATACATTTTACGGGGATAACAGATTTTACCGTCAGTAATATGCATCCCGAGTACCTGTTTTAGCGACTTAATATAAAAGTAAGTCGGTTTAAGTTTAAACTTAAATCCAGACGCAGAGTATTTACTATTTAAGTGACAGCTAAAACGGTCACACTTTTCTTTAAGGCTACCAACTGGTGTTTCCACGATTTTACCAAGTTTGAAATGAATTTTACCCTGAGTAGCAACTGTATGTACAGAAGTAAATTCCGTCGGCTCAAATTCATGGCGTACGAGTTTAATGAGCTTGCCTAAGAGTGACGACGGTATATACTGACGGTCGTTCTCTATATAAAGTTTTAACCCTGAGAATACCGGATATGCAGCATCTCTCATAATCGCCACCTTCTTTCTGTTCAGTCGAAATGGATGTACAGCATCTACTAATTTGTCGAGGAAGACCCTGATGTCGTCGTTAGCAATTGTGCCGGAGAAGCAGATATCATCTGCATACCTCATATATGTAAGGTTGTACTCATCGGCTAAACTTTGAATAGTAGAATCCATATCATAGTTTATAATAGCTGTAATGATTGGAGAGCAGGGACTTCCTTGGGGTAAATGTGTATACACGGTTATGAGCCTTGTAAGCAGTTTGCAGAACTCTGGGTCATACATTTCCGGTACATTTTGAAGCATGAGCATCTCCAGTTTGTTTTTGATATAAAGAGGTGTATGTTCCGTAAAGAAATCCTTTAAATCTGTATGAATAAGCACCTCGCCTTCTTTTACAGATTCTACGGCATCCTTAATCTTTTTACCCCTAATAAACGCATAGTTGCATTTATGAATGGGAAACTTTTCAAAGAACGGGATGAGTTTCATCAAATATTCTTTAAGTTCTGGCCTTGGGGCCTCAATCATACGCAAGTTTGCCGTTTTATTAAACGGTACAATCCTGTTTGTGGCTTTATCAATATAAAACCTATGGTATAGCAATGTTGGCTGACAGTTACACAATGCTTGTAGTTCTAGTGGAGTTATACCAAGATATGCACAAAGCGTCGGTATGTCAAAGAAGGGCCAATCGTCGAGACTCTTTGTAAACAATTTGGGCGCTGCTGTTTCTGCTGCGACAAAACCTTTGACTAAATGCTTTAAAGTTGTTTTAAAGCTATAGTTTTTCATAAGTTCTATCATGCTTCTGTACCTCCTTCGTGTAAACTATCATAAATGTTTTCTTCTACTGTGTCTGTATCTTTATCAGCATCGTTTATATCTACAGCTTCATAGATAGCATCCATATACGCTACATCAGTATCAGAAAACATTGATAGCTTCGTATTAATTTCAATAGAGGTCTTCAGTTCTGCGTCAAGAGCATTATTAAGCAAGCACATATAGCCTGGAGTTTGATAAAGACAGAGATTAAGCTCTTCATCGTAGTCATCTCTGTTACAACAAATAGAACAAGGTTTATCAACTTTTATATTGTTAATATAAAATTCAATAGTAGTTGCATCAAGTCCAACGCAATGTGTCTTTACAAAATCATACGTTTCGTCACTTGGTCCCAAGATAAACAGTGAACCATACAGGCTTTTCAGCACATCCAGTATCACATTTTGTGGCATCTTACATTTCTTTTTACCACTCCAAAAGTTAGAAAAAAGTGGAATTGCAACGTATATACGGTTACAATCATCAGGTAATGCTTCAATAAATGGCTTCAAATTCTTTGATATGAGCTCTTTAAATTCTTGGTCTTTATAAGTATACCCAAAGTCATTTAAAATCGCCTCAGAGAGGATTTGTGTGGATACGGTGACCTGAATTTTATTCGGCAAAAACCGAATTGGTTCTGGAGACAAATATGCACAAGTTACCAGTACGTTATCTGCTAGCTTGAGATATGTACCTGGTACCTGTTTGTCGCCTTGCCATCTGAGTACAACTGTTTTCCTTTCTTCATTGTTTTGACCTGAAATCATGCCAATCCTTCCTTTCTCTAAAAAAAAATAGCCGTTTACTCCACGAGTAGCTAGTCAGCCACTCGTTTTGTTTACGGCTTTAGGTTTCTGGCTTTTTGTTCGATTATGTTTTGGGTCGCGCTTACGCACTTTTGTTGGGAGTATCACCTTAACACAATCTAAAGCTAGCCAGGGAAGCTTTAGTAGAAGATACTCCAGAAGCGATTGGTGCATGGACAGTTCACCCATAAGGTAATACTGCGGTTGGGTATATCCCCAAGTGCGTGCCATAGCGCAGCATTGTATTACCTTTAAGTGCAGTTACACTGTCCACGCACCTCAAAGAATCTTCTACATATTACTTATACCTTATTTAAGGTACTACTCGATTTCCGGTATATCTACTTCAATATGGTCGCTAGCGTCTTTATCCGGTGGGTTAAACGCTTCCAGCTTATGTTGATACTTGGTTGGATTAGGGCCGAAGAAGCGAGCACCTAGTCTCAAATATACCAGTGTATGGGCAAAGTCATCGGGAGTGTTCAAGTCCCTAATAATTTGGAACGCACGGATACGGTCGTTGTACTCACAGGTAAGTGTTAATAAGTCCGGTGCAAAATCTTTCATTACTGAGAATTTTGGGAATATCATTCTACCCGCTTTGATATCAAGGATTACACCAGCAAGAGCTCTGGTTCTGTCTGTAATCCAAGAACGGGAACCGACGTTAAAATGCATACCATCCTGTACTTTAGCTTTGTACTCTATTTCATATACTTTCTTATTAGGGAATTTACGGCGAAGTACAGAGTTAGCAAGGGAGCCACCGCCACGGTCAGCAACGATGATGGCCGCACCAGAGTCTGTAATTACTTTTGTAATATCCTCTATTTGGTTAAGAGGGTCTTGGTCAACTGGGTATTTTTTAGAATATAACACGCGGATATTCCCATTAGAGTCAAGACCACCAATAGTGACCACAGTATGAGTGTTGCCACCAAGCACACCCCAGTCCACAGCGGCGATAACAGTGTACATACCCCATTCGCTTTTTCTTTGTGTACTCCAGGATTCTGTTTTGTTGTCGCAGCAAGCACGAATATCAGCCTCCACTAATAGTTTTGCACCATTATCATAGGAAAATCCTAAGCATTCGTTGTAAAATTTAGCTTCGCTGTATAATGGGTTTACAAGTTTTTCCCAAAGACGGCTCCAAGGAATGCCCGTCTGTTTTACACCGGCAACCATGGCTTGAGAAATGTGAAACCCTACAAACTGACGGTCAGGATACATGGCAATGTACTCACCGTTTTGAATATCGAGACGGTTTTTACAATGTTTACAAACGAGTCCTTCTTCAGACAGGTTCTCAATAACTATTGGTACATTCCATTTTCCACAGCTAGGGCATTTCATACCCCAGTAATGCTGGGATGTCTGTTCCCACAGTTTTTGAATACAGTTATCAAAGGTTTTAGGAGTACCACAGAAGGTCATACACTTTGGATTCTTACGGGCAGTACATTCCTCAATAACTGGGATGTTGTCAATAATGATATCCTGGACCTCATCGACATACACTGAGTTAGCAGAAATACCACGGATACCATCTGCTGTATGGTAGCAGCTACGCAGGTAAATAATAGAACCATTTAAAAGTTCTTTAGCCCCTGCCTGACGTACGCAAGAAGAATCAGTATAATATTCCTTAAGGATGGGTGAGTTGTTTATCATTGGGTTCAGTTTATCGTTGTTAAACTGTGTAACCTGGTCGTTACGCGGTGCAACGTATAGGGCCCTCCAGAATGGATGGCTTGCAGACTCCGTAGTAATCAAAGCAGATACGTCAGTAGATTTACCTACCTGGCGTCCCGTCATTAAAAGGCGTCTATCCGTTTGTGTATTTAGGATTACTTCCATATATGGAAGCCCGTTGAGACTAAATGGTTTACCATCTAGGTATAATATACGTTGGGCGAAATCTGCAGGAGTAGTTTCGATTGTATACATAAAATGGCATTACCTCTATCAATTATATATCTTTCTAAGATATATTATACCGATAGGTAAAAAAGAATAGAAGCGGAACTGGCGGGGATTACTCCCCGCTGAGCTCAGATGCTTCTAATCTTTTTAGTGCTTATCGTCTTGCTGAGCGTTGTAGTCAGCAATTGTAAGCCATGCCATCGTAACCATTGCTACGAAGCCAAGAACAGACCCGAGGCCCATAAGCCTCGCCCCCTTTCTTACCATGCTTCCTCGCCAAACAGCTTAGGCACGTCGAGATAGTCCATTTTAGTAGTCCACTTCTGGGGCTCTTTGAGGACTTCTCTGATAAAACCTTGAACCTCGAGCTTGTGCCCCATAGGACCATCAGCGTCGGGTTCTACATAGCTGTCTGGGAGTAACACCCAGAAAACCCATTTGGAGTTTGGGTCTTGCCTGTCGATTTTTCTCCAATGGAACTGGATGTCATCAGAGTTAAGATAACTCATCTCATCTTTGTCCCAATGAAGAATCATCTGAGGAAAGGCCAGGTACTTGAGCTGTACAGGGGAAGGTACAGTAATGCTATCTAAGAGAGCAAACTGTGCTTCTTCTGCCAGCCAGTCATTATCCTCCGTTCTTTTATCTTCTTTGGGTTTCGGTACATGCCGGAATACATCGCCCATAATAAGGGATGCTTCACGGAAGCCCTCCAAGCCACAGAAGAATTTAGGAGTCGTCATGACATACCTTTCCGTAAGTTTTTCTGCATGTTCTTTTAACATAGTATTTTCCTTCGAGGGGACCTATCCCCTCTTTTTTATAAATTTTAGGCGATTATAAGCGGTTTAAACCGGGGAATCATTTCACCTAATTGTTTGGAGAATGGACTTTATGATTCTTTGCCGTCCATATCCTTACCCCTTCTCCGACGGGGGATAACTCTGATTTCATTTTTGAAACCTTTGCTATCACCCGGATATGACGCAACTGTAGGGTTATTGCCACGGGACGCTTCATAACGGGCGTCTGCCTTTGTATCCATCTTATCTATCTTTTTAGATAAGGCGTCTACTCGAGCAGCCATGGCTTCGACGGCCTCTTCGACACGCCGGTTAGATTTCTGTTGACGCTCTGCACTTCTCTTGAGGTCTTCTTGGACCTGAGAGATACCAGACGTTGTGGTTTCCCGGAAGGTATTCTCTTCCATGGCAACCTTGGTCTCAAGCTGTCTACCCTTACGGGATACGAGCTTATATAATAAAGCTCCTGCAATAGCACCAAAAACCATTCCTGCCGCGTACCCTAAACCGAGGCTGGGATTATCTAACTCTGTATAAAAATCTGACATATAATCAACTCCTAACGCGTAATACGCTTATGTAAAAATTTTAGGGATTTATAGAAAAAGCCCCAAGAGGAACTTAATCCTCAAGGGGCCTTTCTTTTATTTGTTTTGGTGTTTGGTTTTATCCTCAGCTTTGTCTTCAGCTTTGGCTTCAGCTTTGTCTTCAGCTTTG
>ERZ827088.1475-NODE-1475-length-28916-cov-3.276117_pt1 | contig 28916 bp, 25 predicted proteins | sample MGYA00519922_ERZ827088 | MGnify/ENA primary metagenome ERZ827088 (study PRJEB31778, sample SAMEA3449254) | human gut metagenome | biome: human gut; feature: human-associated habitat; material: faeces | place: United Kingdom | collected 2010/2012 ...
GCAATGTGCATCGGATAATTCCGGGCAGTTTCGTTTCAGCATTGATGCGGCATTAGTCGTTCCATTTGCCACATCGCTTCTAACCGTATTTAAGAATATCTCTTTGTTTAGAGTTCTACCTGGCATAAGTCACCTACTAATTCCTTAAAATATGAGCACTCCTCACGTCCCGTAATTGGAACAACAAGACCTCTGTCAAGCATCCTGTTTCCGTTCTCGCACGCCGTTTCAGATATCATACAGCATGAATGGCAGGCAGCACCGTTTGAGTTTTTGCCAGCCGGCAAATTACTCATGCATTCCGGGTCATTCGTGCAAACAAGAGCCTCTTGGAAAGCATCTCGCATAAGATTAGTTATCTGATCGATATTGCCAAGTTCAACCAAACCGCCGAGTGATCCTTCTTTGTCAGAACTTCCCGTGTAGAGCAGAATGCCGGCCATTTTATTACCAAAGTAGATTCTTTCTCTAATGGCTGAAGAAGAATATCCCGATGACATAGACATCTGCTTAATCATCAAATGAGCAAATGTGTGCATCAGAACATAAACTGCATTTCTCACTACCGTGATTGTCCAACCTTTTGACTCGCAAAACTCTCTGTAGGAATCGGAGTATTTTTCCGACAAGCCCTTCACCGCAGGTGAGTTAAGCCATGCCGCAAGCGTATCTTTATTAAATTCTATGAAGATGCCCTCGCCATTTACCTCCGCCGCAGGCAGCCAGCGTTCCTGCTTGCCTTTGCTTAATGCTACGACATTCGGCTGCTCATCCGCATCCGGATCAGGAGCATCTACTCTTGTGAATCCAAGAAGAACACGAACTTCTCTAAGTCTGGTCACTCGAATGATGCGGCTGAAATATTTCTGTAAATAACCTGGCAGAGCATCTTCTTCCGCCTTGAAATGCTTCTTGTTTGATTCATATGCAGGGTCATTGTGATGTGTGATGGCGTTGTATTCCATCTGCTTTATTTCAGTGAACTCTTTGATATTGCTCATGCGACGCTCAAGAGCATCATTAAACTCATCCCTTGAGTAAGCAGAGAAATACATCTCATATATTTTGGTTATTCCATCGTCTCCCATAAGCTGCTTTGCAAGCTCTATATCACGCAGATGCTCATCAATCAGGTTATACAGCGGATTAATCCACGGCGGAATAGAAATCGCACTTCTGCTCACGGCAAAGTATACATTAGACGCACCTCGCTGTGAGGGAATGATGGGCTTGTTGCACTTATGGTTCTTCACATTCGGTCTGAACGGATGATGTCCCGGGCAGGTAACGCCGTCAAAATTATCTCGCTGCGTTGCGCCGCTCATGCTGCGTTTCGCACCGCAGGAGCATTCTACCCACATATCTGCAAGCGTAGAAGTATTACCTGTTGAATACATCTTTAAGGTTCCGTTGCAATCAGACTCGCCTCTGTGTACCCACCACTTCCAAGGGAAGTCCGACATATGACCATCCTCGCAGATCGTGATAAAACGAGACGGATATGCAGGTCGATGGCACTCGGGGCAAGTGACGCCATACTTGAGATACTTATCCAAGTCAAAATATTTTCTGGCATCAAACAGCTTGCCGCATTTTAAATTAGAGCATACGTGCCAGTATGGGAAGGTCACAACAGGAACATCACCCGAAAAACTTGTCCGAGGCATATAAAAGCAATCAACGCCCAAGTATGATGCAAGTCTGCCGTCGATTATTTTTTGTCCCTTCTGCTTCCAGTAGGAGATGTCAAGAATCGTAACCGAGTCCTTTACCGCATCGACTACCGATCCGGGACCAAAGGTGGTTATGATTTGGTTTGGACGTAACTCTCCAAGTTTATTATTATCAAAAGCCATGTCAATCCTCCGTGTAATAGAACATATTCGCAGAACTCTCGACCTCACGCATGGAACGAAGTGTAGCTTTTTCGTTCTCATCATGCGGCTGGTCATACGGATTCATCAACCTGTTATAGCGTTCAGTTCCAACAACGTAATACCGCAGCGGTTTCGTCTGCGCTGCCTGAAGTTTCCACCAGTCAATGAAGCGGTCAATTTCTTCCTCCGCATCTGCTCGTGCTGACGGCTTGATGATATTAAGCCGGTCAATTATCAGCTTCTTTACAGAATCAAGCTGCTCCGTGGTTAGTGAGCCAATAGCCGCCGCATCCGGGTTATTTGCCATGTTCGGGAAGTTCAAGCGTATTGCTGATATTATCAGCGCGTGCATGACACGATCTCTTGCTCTGGCGGAGAACGGTGTTGCCGTTGTTCCTTCAACAAAACGATAAAGCTGCGAATGATAGCCTGTAAAATTCTCGTAGTGCGATAAGTCACGGGGACGGTACGCATTGTAGAGCGTAACTACAAGTCCTGGGAATGCACGACCGATACGGCTTGTTGCCTGGATATATTCCGAGTTCTGTTTCGGCTGACCTGTCACAACCATCAGTCCAAGACGGTCAACATCCATACCAACAGCAATCATATTTGTCGCGATAGCCGTATCCAGACAGTCTTTTGAATCACAAGTCGTTTCAAGCTGATTCAGCTTTTCCGGAATCTTGTACGATGACATACGGGAAGTGATCTCCACGTTGTGGTTCAGATACCTCTGCTTGTCCAAGCCGTACTTATTCTTGATACGATATATTCTCTTTGGAATGTCATCTTGTAAAAGTCTGACCGCACCGCCGAGTTCTCGGATACTGTTGAAATAGCCAACAAGAGAATAGTACGGATCAATCACATCCTTATACTCATCTTGAAGGGAGTATGTATAAGCAGCCTGCAGGATAATGGCGTAAACACGCAGCAAGGCGGTCTTAACAGACTGACCGGGTGCGCAGACGCCCACATATTTTCGGAACGGATCATCCTCTACGGAAATCTCTCTGATGAAGAAACTATCTCCGATTTCAAATCCGTTCGGCGGGAACTGCGTTGTATTCTTTCTTGCGTAAAGGCATCTGGTCTGCGCCTCTGCATTCTTGATTGTGGCTGTTGAAACGACATACTTCGGCTTAATACCATCGTGGATACACATATCCTCGATAATCGTTTCATAGGCACCGTAAACCGTACCAAGCGGTCCCGTTATAAGATGCAACTCGTCCTGAATAATCAATTCCGGCGGCAGGAACGGTCTAATATTGACGATCGTTGACGCAGGCAAAGAAGCCGTTTTATTGTGGCGGCCGTGTTCTGCTCCAATCGCAACATAACCGTCTCGGCTGCATTTTCTGTCCACTCTGCCAAAGAGCGCATTCGTATTCACATCCCAAGGCAGGCGCGCAAATTTATCAACGGTCGACAGAATAATAGTTGGACACTTGGCGTATATCTCTTCATCGACAAGATAAACCGGAATCGGTATTCTGTCGTTTTTATATCTGTAAAACTGACAATCTCGATCAGAACAGAAAATCTCAATAGACTTCTTGTCGGTGTCAATGTTAAAGTTCTCTTCTTTGAGAGGCTTTCCGCAGAACGGGCAAGTTAGAAGCTGCTTATAGACATGGTTCCTTGCGCTTCTTGCAGCCTGTGGATTATCAGCCTTTTCAATAAACTCATCAAATTTGTTAGGCGTTACTCCGCCTCCTACCCAGAATCCAATGCTGATAGGCTCTTTGCCAAACTGCGGGTATGCCTGCCGCCTGATCATTTCGGCAGCAAGCACCATCTTGGTAATACGGTCTCTCTGCTGTGTGGTGAGCAAACGGAGGGTATATCGGAGCATAACGGTTACACCGCCATCTCGATTGTAATTCTCTCCATTAGACGCTCTGAGCCTTCTGTTGGCGATTACGAACGCCATAAGGCCAAGGTAGGCCTCTGTTTTACCGCCGCCTGTAGGAAAGTAAAGCAGGTCAACGACCTCACGGTCTTTATGTTTCGGATCAACGATTCCGGCAAGATTCATCAGAATAAAGGCAATCTGGAACGGACGCCATCCGAAGTTATTATCAGGATTCTTCGGATTAATGAAATCCTGGAAGTTGCACTCTGTTCCTGTGCCGTGCTTCTTTGCGTAGCCCTTGATGCTGTTCTGCAAGAAGATTACACGGTTCATAAAGCAGAAAGCCTCGAATGAGATGTCATCATTTTCAATAATGCTGATACCCTCACGTATACGCTTCAGAGCATCCAGGCAGCGTTCAATGACCTTGTTGCCAATCTTGTCCTTAAAATCAGGATTGCTCATCCTTGCGTTTCCGAGAAGTGTAGAGTTGATCCACTTTTCATAGGATTCAGCCAGAGTATTAAGTTTTCCGATGGTTTCTTCTTTTTTCGATTTTACAGACATGGTAAATGTGGAGAAGAAGTATCGGTCAAATCCATCCAAAGCAGCGCTGACACCCGGAAATTCATACTCAGGTATAAACGCTGATTTCACATATGTTGTTCTGCCGTCAACAGGAGTATCCCAAACCGCTGCGCAACCACGGCCACGTCCCATAATCGGACGCTGTTCAAAATAAAACTCATCGGAGGCAAGAATCTCTCTACAAATATGTTCTGCGATAAACGCGGCAGAGCCGTCCTCCGCATAAGCCTTGATCTCCACCTGGAACATAATCGCTTCCGCGCTGTTGGCAGGATTTTTTCTCTTATTAATGACATATGCCGTCACAAGAGAATAGCCGCCCTTCAGCGGAATACGTGAAACATGAACATGAACATTGGAGTCGCAGACAAGCTGGTAATCCTTCGTTCGGGTAAAATCCTTAAACTGAACATGAACCGTTTCTTCCATTGGCTGGCGCGTATATATGGCACGGCTATGCTCTTTTTCATCCTTTCCTGTATATTTCTCGGATGACTTTACATAGTCTCCCCACGTCACATCCAAGTTGATGCTCTCGGTATCACTTTGGATGTAGAAACTGATACCGATAGACGAAGGCAGTTGAAAATGTGTGGTGGAAATAGGCTCGTTGTCGTCATCCTCACCGGCCGTAAAATCCTCACCATCCTCAAATGCCATATCTGCATCAACTTCCTGCTCCCCAGCGCCGGAGTAATCCTCGTCATCGCTTTGAATATCGAGCATTCCCACGAGATAGGCATAGCGAGGATTCTCTTCGAGAACCTCTTCCTTTTCTCTGGGGCCGATAAGGTCGGTTCTTATGGCGTCAATGATTTTCTGCCTGACCTCTGAATACTTAAATCTGTCAGCCATTATGCCTCCTCCTTCACGGCATGAGCCGTACCGAGTGTATATTTACAGGTATTACCAAGATGAATGTTGTCATCTGAAATCAGCTTGTACTCCCAAGGTTTATGATCCGGGTCTGCCGTTGAAGCAAAGCGGCACCACTTTATGCCTTCTCTTGCCTTTGATACGACCTCATCCGATGTCACTTCATTCAAAGCCTTAACTTCGACCATGAATTTTCCGGCAGTTGTTTCCACGAGAAAATCAGGATTATACTGTTGTCCGGCTTTCCAGAATAAGCCAAGCTGATTGAGCGGCGGCTTGATCCAACGGATAACATCCGGGTCTTCCTCCAAAATGATAGAGAACAGACGCTCCGTATCGCTGTCGAAAGCATTCGCCGGATAATATGACTTCTTGTAGCCGGTAAAGAGATACTTCTTGATATTGCTCTTGTCAGAGAACGGCTTATCGTACTTAACCTTTCCGTCCTCTTTGACGTTCTTCACGAACTTACGAAACAGAATAAGGTCTTTCTGAATGATGTGGACATCCTGCGTTTTTCTGTCCATATGCTCATAAATCTGCTTGCGGATATCGGCCACGATCAAAGAAGCATAGCGGCGAACGATTCTCCGCTTGTTTTCTTCATCTCCGGGTATCTGGCTTAAATACTGCTCAACCACGTCAATAACAAAATCCGCATCGTCATAAGACAACTCGCTGATGGAATCGAGGAGCATACAAGCAAGAGTGTTCATGGCGTCATTGACTTCAAGAATCTGTGCATCCACGACAGAAAGAAGCTGCTGATTGATAGCGTCAAAACGCTCAATCTTAGCCATAGCCACTTCAAAATCAGCGATTGTGCGCTTCACCTCAAAACGATTAAACTTCACCTCCGAAGTGGTCTGCACGAGGATTTTCGGAACGGAGATAGCCTTTGCGGAGTACTCCGAAACAGCCTTTACAAACTCGTCCTTGCTGAGAGGCTGTTTGCCGGATTTTCCACTGACCGGTTCTTGCGGCTGTTCCTGTGCGGGTGCTGTGGTTTCGGCAGAGTCGCCGGAAAGCATCTCAGGATGAAGGTCAAAGAGAGTCATCTGACCAGGGCCTTCATTCTTGTCCTTCTTCTGCGCAGCCATAAAGTTCTTCACGTACTCCTGATAAATCTCAAGCTGCGTTTTCGGATTGCTGACTTCGGCAAAGGACTTCACGCCGGTTGCAGTAATCGCAAAATCCAGCAGAGAAAGCTGTCCATCGTCCACAGTAGCAGATACGCCTACGGACTCCGATGGTTCAACAGTTGTCTTATCAAGATCACGATAACGGAAAATATCACTGCTCTTAATCTCGTCCACAAGTTCTCTGTAGTGATCATGGGCAACGATATCAAGAGAGTCCAAGTCTTCGTTGCCGGTTTGTTCTCCGAACGGAAGTCTTAAGCCACGACCAATAGTCTGCATAGCGAGGATATCGCTCTTTGCCGCATTGAGCGGGATAATCGTAAAGAGGTTATTGACATCCCAGCCTTCCTTCAGCTTATAAACATGCAAAACAATCTCGACCGGATTAGTGGCACTCTCTATAGAGAGCAAAAGACGGATGTTTTCTTCCGACTCCTCACCAGTCTGTTTTGAATGTATTTCGATAACCTTGCCCTTATACTTTCCGCCCTGGAAATCATCGCTGTCTATCAGCGCACGGATTTTCTTGGCATGATCCGTATCTTTGCAGGCCACAAGAACAATAGGCTTTACATAGTCGAGGTCATTTTCGCTGCAATATTCACGCAGCACAGCCTTGCGATGCTCGTGAAGCGTAAGACCGTCTCTGATTTTCATTTCCTCAATATCGTCTTGGTTATAGCCCGCCATGTTGGAGCGTCCCATAACGACAGGAATTTTCAGATAGCCCTCGACAGCGCCACGGGCCAAATCATAAGCATAGATGACATTCGATGTGGTCTTCGGTGTGGCGGTAAATTCAAGACCGAGAACAGGCCTCAGATAGTTGATTGCTTTCATCGACGCCGGGGCATAATAACGGTGCGCCTCATCCATACAGATAACGAGGTCGTCAAACTGCGCCAACACATCAGCAAAGGAAGCGCCCAGCGTTTCCTTGAACTTATGGAAGTTGAACTGCGTATCCGTCTTGCTGTTAAAGATTTTCCCGATGTTGAAAATGAAAAGCTGAATATCAGAAGTCTTCTCAACAATCTGGCTCATCTGATCATACTTTATGGGATAGGTATCATAATTCTCACCGTCATAAACCTTCGGTTTGCCCATTTCCGCTTCGAGACCTTTGAAGATATACTTCGGGTGATTCGGATTGGACTCTTTGCGCAGCTTTTCATAAATCGTGTTTCCGGGCGCAAGAATGAAGAAGTGCTTATAGCCCTTCGTCTTGTACAGGTAATAGATACTGGCTCCCATCAGACGGGTCTTTCCGATACCCGTAGCCATAGCATAGCAGAATGACGGAAAATCAAATCCTGCTTTGACCTTGCGCTGCTTCTCGCAGTATTCCGATGCAGCCGCCTCGACAATATCCTTGCTGTCCTTCTTGTAATCACAATGCGAACTGATGGCATCGAGGTAAGAGAGAGCCTCCTCCTGCGGAGTTCTCAGGCTCATTGCGTATTTGATCTTGTTTACTATCTCAGACATTTACTGCACCTCGCTTTCAAAATCGCATTTTTCCAAAAGGTCTTTCGGAATCTTCTTGACCTCGATGTTATCGGGCAAGACCATATCCGATTGAATCTTCGTGCCGTAAATCAGGAGCGACTGACCTTCGGCAAGCCGAGCAGACAGGGATTTTATATATCCTGCGTTTACAAACTCCGTGGTGATGTGAATAAACCGTTTCTCCGAAGAATGACCGTGGAAGACATCCTGCGGATTGTAACGGAATCCCTCAATCTTACAGATAGCCTCACAGAGCATCTCGAAAGTGTATAAGGGATTGATCTGATAAATCGGCAGCTTATCATTCTTCACAAGAAGGCTCGGTGCCAGCTCATAGAAGTGGTATCCACCACCGCCTTGCCATTCTACTTCCTTAGAAATGCCTGTTTTATCTCCATTGATGACATTATCTATTCGAGTCTTACATAAACTGTATGCGTGTTCACCCATTTCAACGCCAATCCATTTTCTATTCATTTTATGAGCAACAGCCATTGTCGATCCTGAACCCAAAAATGAATCCAACACCCAGTCACCCTCATTTGAGAAGTATTCTAATATCATTTTCAACAAGGCTTCTGGTTTCTTTCCACCCTTAAAACCTACTCCGCCTTCTAATCGACAATTCCCAAATCCACCTGCAAAATCATAGAAATTGCTTACGGGTCTGTGCTTAAGGCTTGATCCGTTTTTTAATTCCTCGAGTCGATTAAGCGGTATGCCCGAATAGAATTTACCTTTATTTGCGGTAGCTTTCTTAGGCCCGGAAATATATCTATAACCAAGCCCATCTTCACCAATTCCATAAACTTTGTATAAGCAGCCTAATCCATCCAGTTCTTTTCGAGAAGAAAGATATAGTTCGAAGAATTCACCCGCACTCGCTTTTACCCTGGATAAAGAACCTGTTGCCCAAGTTTCCTTTAATCCTGTATACGAAGGTTCTTCCTTGACAATTTCGTATTCGTCTGGCTGAAAAATAACAACCTTCTTGTTCCCAAGTTCAACTTCAGTACCTGCTGATAGTTCGTTCACTCTCCAGATGAATTTTTCAATAGAGTATTCTTCAGTCGGACGATTGACCTTAGCCTTATATCTATCCTTCGCATATATCAAAACTTGTTCAATTACTTTCTGGTAGTCACTATCTTCAGCTAACGTTTTGTTAGGATATCTCACCTGAACATAGAAAGATGTAAGGTAATTTGCTCTGCCAAACACCTCGTCTAATACGCACTTTAAGTAATGGCTTTCGGAATCATCTATGTGACAGCACATGAATCCATCGTCCGCCAACAATTCATGCAGTAACTGAACCCTCGGATATATCATCTGTAGCCACTCGCTATGTTCTAATCCGTCATCATAATATTCAAAAGCACTTCCCGTATTATAAGGCGGGTCAATATATATACACTTGATTTTCCCTGCAAAATCTTGTTGTAAAGCCTGTAATGCTATTAAATTATCCCCATGAATCAACATATTGCCGCTCGATAAATCCCCATAGGATTTACTTTGATCTTCGAGCAGTATACGTGGCTCAATGACTTTTTCATCATACTTGCCAACCCATGTTAATTCCAATCTTCCTGTTTTCTGCATAATGATCTCTCCTAAAACTTCAGAACGATGTTAACCAACAGAATCGGGTTAATATCAAACTGTTTTTCAAACTCTGCAATTTCCCGTTCACCCTCGGCTTTGAAGCCGGTTCCTTTCTTATGGAAGGACTCCTGCAACTTTTCAAGTGCCTTGGACTTTTCGGTTATCTTTTTTCGTATGTCTATCTTCTCGTAGAAGTTGTCTGAGGCTCGTTCTTCTTCCTTTAGCGACTCAATCTCGGCATTCATATCTTGGTATGTCGCTATCAGCTGCTCCATCTGGATGCGTTCCCAATTTTCAATCTTTCTGCGGTTATAGGCTTTGATTGGCTCCGATTGTTCCTGATAGCGTTTAAGCATCTCCGCAGTCAGATTGTCGTAAATACGCTGGTAGAGCTGCATTTCGGATTCTGTCGGCGTGAAATAGTGCACATCCATATCGTCGATCTGTTCAAGTTCAGGAACAAGGTCTGCCTCATCAAAATCTATATAGGCTCCTTTTTCATCACAAAGCAACAATACCGGGAAGAGAAGTTTCGAGGAATCACAGAAGGCTCCTATGAACAGGATTCCATGCGAACCGAGGACTTTTTCTCCCCAATTATCGACTTTCCAGTAATGAAGGCCGCCGTCAACCCCCGGCTCGTCAAAGGCACTCCAGTATTCCACATCGTGCAGATACCTTGCGATATCAGACTTTGTGGCGTCAAGCGCCTGTTCCTTTGCTCCGCTGCTTTCGGTAAGCAGAAGGGACCGGAGTTCTCTTGCTTTCTTATCTCGCTTTGCGTTCAGCTTACGATCCAACTTATCAAAGGCTTTCTTAAACTCCGCCGTGGTGTCGCAGGTCTGATAAATCTGCAATACCATTTTTTCAAAACTTGTGCCTGACTCCAATGCGCCGAGAGCAATATCCGATGCGCCGAACACGCCTTCGAAGAGTTCAAACTTCTTCGAGAGGATATCGTAAACACGCTGGTCGGCGGCGTTCTGCGTATTCAGCAGATTAATTGCCACAACGTCATGTTCCTGCCCGTAACGGTGACAACGACCGATACGCTGTTCAATCTTCATCGGATTCCACGGTAGGTCATAGTTGATTACCGTGTTGCAGAACTGAAGGTTCAGACCTTCGGAACCTGTATCCGTGCAGATCAGTATCTTTGCGTTATGGCGGAAGTAATCTACGATAGCGTGTTTATATTCCACGCTGCGCCCATAGTTTGCCTTGCCGAAGTTCTTGACCTGCCATGCCTTGTATATTTCCTTTGTCATAGTGTCGTCAAAATCACCGTTGAAGAGAAGGATATCCTCATCCTCAAATCCCGTCTTGCGCAATTCGGCAGCTATGTACTTCTGGGTACGCTTTGACTCCGTGAAGATTACAACCTTTTGCGGAATGCCTTGTTCCTGTTGATAGTCAAAAGCAATCTGTATAGCAGTCTTCAATGCGTCGACTTTTGCATTTGTCTTGATGCGCTTTGCCACATCAATGATGATATTTACCTCATCGAGTTCAGCTTGGATGAATTGTTTCTGAACAATAGTCTCTTCATCCTCAGTCTCCTCAAAACCCGACTCATCTATTTCATCCTCAACATATCTCCAGAAAAGGTCGAAGCCTTCCTGCGCATTTGCGGACTTGCTACCTTCGTATAACTTTTCGAGTCTGTTCTTCAGAATTTCGAAGGTCTCAATCAATGCGAAACTCGAAGAAGCAAGCAGCTTTCTGATAACAAGGATAATCAGTCCACGGTTTGAGGTCGGTATGGAATACAGCAGTTCCCGCTTCAAAAAGTCGTTTACCCGCTGATATAATTCAATCTCATCCTGCGACAGGGTAAAGTCCACCGTCTTGCAGGTTCTCTTTTTGAAATTCATGTACTTTGCCACATCCTTGCGGAGTGTCCGATATAGAACCGGCGACAACTCACGCTTTAAGTCTGAATAATCCTGACCCTCGATGTAGCGTTTGTTAAAGACCTTCTCGCTCCCGAATATTCGCTGGTCGATAAAGGAAACCAATCCGTGAAGGTCTGTCAGCGAATTCTGAAGAGGCGTAGCGGTCAGTAGAATCTTCGGAATGCCCTTTGATAGCTCATATAGATTCTTTGCACGTTTAGTGCCATGAAATACGTTTCTCAGGTTATGCGCCTCATCGATAATGATGAAATCCCACTTTACCTCCGGGAACCGTTTCATCAGCTTGGATGAGTAATCATAGGAGGTAAGTACAATGTTGACGGACTTGTTATCCGTGAGCCTTTTGCGCCAGTCTGAACTATCTTTTTCTACCGTAAGCCTATCGAGTATGACCGACCCCAAGCCGAATTTATCCTCAAGTTCCAGTTCCCACTGTTTTCTCAAGGATGCCGGAAGTGCGATCAGCACACGCTTTGCCCCTGACTCAAGAACATACTTCAGCACAAGCCCGGCTTCGATGGTCTTTCCGAGACCAACCTCATCCGCCAGAACAATGCCGCCTGTTTTCAACGCCTGGATAGCAGCGCAGAAGGCATTGATCTGATGGGGGTTCAATTCAATATTCGCATCCAAAAGGAAGTGGAACGGAGAAGCCTCAAGTTCCAGCTTTTTATATCTGCTGAATTGTTCAAGCAGCAGGTTACCTTCCATCTGAATCTCCTTTATACAGTTGCTCAAAAATACCCATCGCTATCCCTTTGGCCATCATCGGAGGCACAGCATTTCCAATCTGGACAAACTGAGATGTGCGTGGTCCTTCAAAGAAATAGCTGTCCGGGAAGGACTGTATTCTTGCCGCCTCGCGGACGGTAATCGATCTGTTCTGTTCAATGTCAGGATGAATGAAGTAATGACCGTCCTTTGAAAGGTGCGCCAAAATGGTATGGCAGCACGATTCATCTCCCTCAACAACTTTGAACCTGTCCGTAAATGAATGCCTGTTCTTGTGAGTTTTCAATTCATCTGGGAGGTCATTGTAATTCAGACGCTTATGACCGTCATTCCACAGTTCAACCGCCCGTCTGTAAATCTTGATATCTCGATCTATATTCGGGCGGCAGTTGTGGTGAGTCAGCACGTCATCCCTCGTCCTTATCCCTGATTCTGTGACATAGCTTGTGGCCTTTGTTTTTGCGTATTTATCTGAACTCTCGCCGGGATGCAGCTTTGGCAAATCAGCGAAGAGGTCATTTACTATTGCGTCCGTTTTGATTTCAAGAAAATCAGGATATTTCAGACCACTCTTCTTTAACCATCCTACGATGATCATTCGGCGTCTGTTTTGGAGTACGCCAAAGGTGTGAGCATTCTGCTCACGGCATTCAATTTCATATCCTACCCGTTTTAAGTATTTCTGAATGTTCTTCCAGGTAGCTCCGCCATTTGCCGATTCAATACCCGTGACATTCTCGAATACAAACATACGAGGCTGATAGCGTTTTAAAAAACGTGCATACAGTTTGTACAAGTAGTTACGAGGGTCTTCCGCCATAGGCACTTCCATATGGCTGCTTTGCGCTCTGCCCACCAAAGAATATGCCTGACAGGGCGGGCCGCCTACAATGACATCGATTTTTGTGATGCCTCGTATTTTCATTATTCCATCAATGGTCTTGAAGATTGCCGGGAGCGTCTCATCCGACATCGTTTCATTGATGATGGTTTTTGTTATGGAAGCAGGAATCTGCTTCATATAATCGTCACGAGATATCTTCCCGGACACATATTTTTTATATAAAGCGAGATTGTCTGTACCCTTTAAGTAGTAATAGGCACTTCTCGTTTCAAGCGTTTTAGCCGCAAATTCATTCATCTCCACATGGGCAATTGGTCTAAAGCCTGCCTGCAGAAAACCTTCAGACAAACCGCCAGCTCCAGCAAAAAGATCTATAAAGTTGTAGGCCTGTTTCCCTATGATACACATATTCGTTTCCTCTTTTTGAACTGTGAAAACAGCTCAGGTTATTAAATATTTTTTATGACATTAAATAATCTACAGTCAAAGAGTTGTTTGTTCCATATCCTGCTATTCTGTTCTCTATCTTGTTATTATCATTAGTCTTCTTCGACCACTTCCATTAAATCACCAATATCGCAATGGAAAATTCTGCAGAGATTAATCATGATTTCCATATTTACAGGGAGATCATTATTAAGTTTGGTCATAGTATAGGAGCTGATTCTGGCCGCCTTTGCAAGCTCTTTCTTCTTCATTTTATTGTCTTTCATTAGTCTCCATAGCTTATCATACTGAACTTTCATTCCACACCTCCTGGTGATACTCCAATAGCCCCATTGGCTGAACACAATAATACATGATTCATTATAGCATATACGCTACTGGTTTTCAATGATATCAGCTAAAATTTTATCTAATATTATGGATAGGTGTAACCTATTGATGCCACCTTGATGTTCTGTGCAAAAAGAGGCTGTAGGATAAGCAATTACACTTCCTACAGCCTAAATCATTCAGAAATATTAATAATGCGAAGTCCATTCTCTCTCGCATAGTTAACGGTATAGTATGTTCCGCCTCTATCTTCAGTCAAATAACAAATACACAGACTACTGTTATCCACGAGGTGTCGGTTTCTCTTATGCATACACCCGCGATAATATACTTCCGAAGTATAGACGACTTTGTCTGCTGCCTCTTTTATCCGCTCGTACTCATCTATATCCGTCTGTTTCCAGCCAGAGGTTTGCGTTTTGCAAGGAAGAACAAGAATAAGCTTAATGTCTGGGTAACGTTCTTTCAGTTTCAAAACCGTTTGAGCTGCAAGCGTATCAAAGCCCAACGCTCCACCGGCACCAAAATACACATATCCGGCTTGAATACTTCTTTCTATTGCTCTTGCCAAACGATGCTTGATCCCTGGGCGCTTTAGAGGAGGAATGTCTCTGTGCCCCGTAAAGCAAGCTGTTTTGTTTTTCATACAGTACCACTCCCATCAACTCTTTAATACAGTATATCAGAAAATAATGAACAATTCCACACTATTGGTTATTCCGTCTGCCGTATAGTTTGTGTATAGGAGCATGCTCAAAACCTATACTATTAGTGATAGTCCCACACTAATAGGAGGTGGAGAGGTGCAGTATAATTCTATCGGTATAAATATCAGAAAGTTCCGAACTGAGAAAAAGCTGAGACAGGAAGACCTGGCTGAACGAGCCGGCCTTAGTGCTAACTATATCGGGATGGTGGAACGGGGGGAGAAGATCCCGTCCCTTGAATCTTTCATCAGCATCGTGAATGCCCTGGGAGTATCGGCAGATATGGTGCTACACGATGTTCTCGAAACAGGGTATGAAGTGAAGGGTTCTTTGTTGAATGACAAGCTGAGAAACCTTCCAAAACACGACAGAGAAAAGATATTTGCCGTCATTGAGACAATGATAAAGCACAGCTAAACAACGTTGCCATTGCCGGATTATGCCGCCCTCGTTGGGTGGCATTCTTTTTTTGTGTTCTTTATTCTGCTGTAGTATCTTTTCAGGTGGGAAGTTCGCCTTCTCCCTCCATGATGAAAGGTACCACCTTCCATCATGAGGGCAGACGTCTCCCTTGGTGAAAGATGGTATTGAAAAAATCATCGTTTCAGCGAATAGAGTAAACTGCTCTTGCCGCCATGCTTCCGGTATCGCTGCTCAGTTTCCAGCAGTCCGGCTTTGCGCAGGTCCTGAAGAGCTCTGCGAACAGTCGACTGCGATAGCTTGAGCTCACGGGCAATGGTAGGGATTGCAGGCCAACATTCGCCGTCTTTATTCGCTCGATCCAAAAGATAGATATAGACGGACTTCGCACGGTGAGGAAGATCCATCCTATACAGAAAATCAAGCCTGCCCATCAGAAGCCTCCAACGGGACGGTTTCAGGCCCCGGTTCAACAGTTACCTGCTTTTGTGAAGGCAGAGAACCACCCTTCTTGCCGTCCTTTTCGGTTTGCTCGGGAAGAGGCTTCGGTTGTCTGCTTCTGCTCCGATTGCTTTTAGGAGGTTGATGGTTCTTTGCTTCCGTCTGCTTCGGTTCTTCCATCTCGCCGCCTCCACCGGTGATGTCACCCTCGAGCAGTGCTTCGGGATGATACTTCCTTACGATACCGTCCATCAGTTCCGCTTTGTTGGCATACTGCACCTTTCGATTTCCGTTCTCAGCAACGGTATAGGGATGGTCTTTGTCAAACTCAATACCCCATTTGAAGAACAGTTTGAGGTGGACGCGCATGGGATGGACGCCGGTCTTCATCACAACAAAATCACCCTTGGGCAAGGACTTCAACTCATCGGGTGTGAGGAGCGGTCGCTCCATCATCTGCAGGGATTCAGATGGATCGTTCTTGCTTCTGGATACCGATCCGGACATAACTGTGCGGCTACCCAGGGCTTTAGACAGCGTATCGGCAGACGAGCTGTTTGGCGCAAAGCCACCGAACAGCGTGATCTGAGTATTATCCACGATAATCTCACCACCCTCTTTACCGTAGTTCTTTTCGAGCTGGGCAAAGGATTGGATGATTGGAACGATCTGCAGGCGTCTGGATCGGGATGCGCTGAACATCATTTCCGCGGATTCGATCTTCGGCAGCGTACCGAACTCATCGCAGAAGAACACACAGCGGTTCTTGAGCTGACCGCCGTTCTCATCTGCAACGGCCAGGATCTCACGGTAGAGCTGCTGGATGATAAGGGAGATCATGAAGAAGGTGTTGGGGTTTTCCTCCGGCATGATGATAAAGATCGCAGATTTCTCGCGGCAGAACTTTTCGGCGTCGATCTCCGTATCGAAGCATAGAAGCTGTTCCAGCTCAGAGTCCAGGAAGGAGTTCAGTCGGGACAGTGCTGTTGACATGACGGATGCCATGCTCTGCTCGGCCGTATTCAAGGCGGCTCCGGCAAACCACTTGGCCTTGTGGTCGTTGGGGAGCATCTCCATGAGCTGTTGGAACTGGTTTTTGCCTTTCTTTCCCGATGGAGCCAACAGCTCCTGGATAATCTTGAACACGGATACAATGTGCCGTTCCTCGGGCTTGCAGAACTCTGCTACCAGCAGGATCGTCGCTGTCAAAAGTCCTTCGGCTGCATCGTAGAAGTAGGCATTCTGACCGAAGCTCGCCGCATCCATGCCGGAGAGAATGATAGTCTTGGAAATGATCTTCGCATACTTCTCAGCCTTTGCCTTGAAGACGAGGGTATCGGGATTCGCCTGGTACAGATCCATATACTTATTAACTAGGTGCAGAAGGTTGTTTCCGTTGGAGCGTGTTGGATTTCGCAGATCGATCACGGAAACATTGTAGCCGTAACCCTTGGCGATGTTGCCGTAGTTACGCATGACGTCACCTTTGGTATCGGTAGACAGGAAACTCATCCCGCTGGCACAGGCATACTCAATGCAGGGGTAGAGCCAGAAGGCGGTTTTGCCGACGCCGGCCGCGCCGATCATCAGCACGTGGACGTCGCCGGTGTCTACCATCGCCGTGGTATTACCTGTACATCCAACGACGATGCCCTGCGGAAGAGATTTGCCATCTTCGCCTGTGGGAGTTTTACCGTTCTTGGCCTGCTCCCGCCATTTCTTCGGCGTGAATGGAATATGCTTATAGATCTTACGCTGTTCGCCTTTGGTCATCCAGCGGGCGGTTCCATGCTGGCCGTCGCCGACTGTCTTGGATTTGATGTTGTTGAGGCTGTATACATACGCCAGCAGTGTGATCCCGCCGAGGACGCTGAACATAACGGCTCCAACGATGATCAGAGTTGTAATACCTGACACGGTTCTTCCGCCTCGCTTTCTTCTTTATTCAGATATAAAAGATCCTCGTTCCAGTCTTTGTGTTCGGGAACGAGGATTTTTGCATTGATTCCTTGTGTAAACAGCTTATCGCTGATTCGTTTTGCCGCCGTCTGCCCAGGCTCATCGCTGTCCATGCAGAGGAACACCTCCGAGATATTGGGATTGTCCTTCAGCATCTGAAACAGGACTCTGTCAGATACCGAGCAGGCGGCGGCGTAGCTGTGCTGCTGCCAATTCTTCTTGTGCATGGAGATAAAGGACAGCATGTCTATCGGCGCCTCGAACAGTAAGAGGTACTTGCTTCTGCCGGTCCAGTGGAAGCTGTACTCCGGTATGCTGCTGTCTGCATTGCCCTTGAAGGTGCTTTCGCTTCCTGTTCCGCGCATATTGGCATGGCGAGGGACGCCGTCTTGATCGAAGCCTACGAACACAGCGTTGTGGTATTGTGCCGATTCATAGATCATCTGCCTGTGCGCAAAGGCATACACCACATCACGATCCAGCCCTCGGCGGGACAGCAGATAGGCATAAACTCTGCGCATGTTATCATTGCGCTGAGGCAGTACGAATGGCTTTGGCATTGTACGTTCAATCGGCGTCGATACGGCAAGGGTTCCGTTGCGGCCACCGAGCAGGTATTCTACAGCCTCGGGATAGTCCTTGTTGTAGAACCTTCGGACGAAGTCAATGGCGTCACCGCCCTGCTGGTCGTACTGGTGAAACCACAGGTTTCCCCGAATGGTGACCTTCTGTGATCCGTCCTTCCATTCGTATTCCGAGCCGGATCGCTTGAGCTTTTCACCCTGCGAGCGAAGTAGCTCGCAGAGATCTGTCTGACGAGCCTGCTCTTTCTGCTCGTCAGTGAAATGAACATATTTTGTTGGCATGAAATCCTCCTTATCCTTGCTTGAGACCGTGAGCCTGCTTCTTCTCGTCGATCTTCCTCTTGAGTTTCCGATCAATGGCACCGGCTTTTCCTTTCTTGTCATCGTCGAGCTGGTTTTGGATCATCCTGCTCAGATGATGCAGGAGCCGGATCGAGCCCATTGCCGCAGACCAATTGCGGTTGGAGCGAATACTGTGCAAAAGCTGCTCGGCATAAGGATTGCCGTGCTCCGCTGCGGAGGTCAGATAGGAGATGGCCTTTTCGTAATCCTTCTCGACCTCTTTGCCATAGAGATAGAGTTTTCCGAGTTGGTATTCCGCATAGTCGTTTCCATTCTCCGCGGCAATCTCAAAGTTACGGATCGCCCGGAGGACATCCTTTACCTCCGCTTCGGTGAGTCGCATCTTTCCGACAAGATATGCGGCATAGGGATTCTTCTGCGCGGCAGCTCGTTCCAGGTAATCCAGTGCACGGGCAATGTCCTGCGGAACAACTTCGCCACGATAGAGGAGCTTTCCCATCTGATACTCTCCGGCCGAAAATCCTTTTTCAGCAGAGTCGGCAAGCAGTCGAATTGCCTCGGGGATGTCCTGCAGGAGAAGCTCTCCGTCGAGGAGCGTTTTCCCAAGTGTATATGAGGCATAACGGTTGCCCTGATCCGAAGATCGTCGCAGAAGCTGCTCCGCACGAGGAATATCCTGATCAATGTCTTCACCACGGAGAAAAGTTTTCCCCAGCAGGTATTCAGCATATTGATTGTGTTCTGATGCGGATTCTTCCAACCATCGCAAGGCGTAGTCAATGTTTTTCGGAACATCCTCGCCACGAAGGAACATCTTTCCCAGCCGGTATTTTGCAACCCCGCATCCAAGTTCGGCTGCTTCGATCAGAAGAGCCACAGCGGTGTTTGGATCGTAGGCGTCGCTCTCCCGGTCGAGCAGTTCTTTTGCATTCCGGTATAACTGCCACATACGGGAACGCTGAACTGATCTCGGCGCAGGAGCATACTCTTGTTCCTCAACCTCATCTGCTTCCGGTTCATATGTCTCTGTATCAACCTCGGCCTGCTCATCCTGCTCGTCTGCGATCAATCTATCGGCCGAAATACTCAGCGCCTCTTGGATGACCGCGTTCTTGATCGATTTGAATTCCGGGTTGTCCACCAACGGAAGACGCTCCGGCAGCTCCTCCGTGTAGGTTCGGATGACTTCATCTTTCTGTTCGTACCACAGCTCATAGAGCGAGGCAATCCGCTCGTCGGCGGCAAGCTCAGAGACGATTCCGTTCACGAGGGCCTTGAGGTCTGGCTTCAGATATCCGAACTGCTTCTTTCCGCTCGTCTTTGATAATCGATCAGCGAGCTCGAGCAGTTTGTTTTCAATCACAGGATTGTCATAGGTGCCGCTGTTGATCCGATAGACGATCTCCGCGATCACCTCACGGCTCTGCGCACGGAGCGCATTCCGATGCTCCGTCTGCTTTTCATAGACGGAGTGCAGGTCGTCCGCAAAGATATCCTTTGCGAATGCAGAGCGCAGATTCATTATTCCTTTCTGTGTGAGGTAGGGCTTCGCCTGTTCGGAGGAGTAGACCATCAGGTGGGGATGGTGACTCTCGTTGTGGAAGGCGGCGTACCATTTCAGATCCTCCATCGGGAGTTTGAAGTTCTTGGCGATGGCCTCAGTCTGTGTCCGCAACATGTCCCGCCAGCGTTCCCCGGTATTGAAGCCGAGGCGCTCTGCGTCCTCCCGGCGCAGGGAGAGGATCACCGTCCACACATTTCCTTCGTACTCATTCAGCTCCTTCGACACCTCTCCCAGCTTGACGCGCACACCATCATCCGTGAACAGTCCGTGGGAGCCGAACCGCTGCGCTCTCGGTCGGGTGGCGATGTAGTCGGCGTAGGTCTTGCTCTCCATCACTTCTACGGCGTTGTCTTCCAACGAGCGGGAGATGAACTCCGAGGCGTTTCCGACTGTTGGCTCTTTGAGATAATCCTCATACTCCAGCATGATCGCGCTGTCGGGAAAGTCATGAAGGATTTTTCCGATGAGTTTCTGTTGTTTCTTCGTCACAGGCTCCAGCTTGAAGGTGTCGTCGACCTTGTCCACGCCTTCACGGGTCGCAATGTATTTTGCATAGCCGCCGACGCTTTTGCGATCCATCGGACGAATGTATTTGAACTTGGTGATCAGCTTTGCCACAGTTTTTTATCCTCTCTGCCACTCCGCGGCGTCCTCGAACCGAAAGGAGCCGTTGAGCCTCTTGACCTCCTGCACACATTCACCGCGCAGTCGTTCCAGTGACAGCGGATCGATGTCCTGCTGTAGTGCGATCAGGTTTTCCAGGATGGCGATCTCTACCGCCAGCTTGAAGAGCATCCGGTTTTGCCGGTTGTCGCTCTCGGCTACGATGCTTTTGAGCGTCGATGTCACCACATTCGGAAGGAATGTCTTGTAATTATCCGAGGTCAAGAAGCCGTAATAGAAATCCACGGCCTTTTCAATGAACTCCGACTTGCTCTGACAGTTGTCCTCCCGATAGACCTGTTCGACCTTTTCCAGCGTTTCGGGATGTACCCAAAGCGCAAACTTTTTCTTGTTTTCAAAACTCATGCGTTTTCCTCCTTTCCGGCGTATAACCCCTGCCGCAAGCCCTATGGAACGCTTGTAATAACGGCGGTTTCGGGCATGCACGACCCCGCAGGCAGGATAGCGGCGCTATTTACAACCCCGCTGCTCTTCTTCCGTTGAAAAGCCCACAAGCCCTTGTGCGGTCGGCGTTGCCGTCCGCTGTGACGCGAGTCGGGGGCGTTTTACGACCCCGACTCTTTCACCCGCTTGATTTTCGACCCTGTCGAAAATCCTCCCAATGGGCGTCAACTCCGGCCTGAACGTCTGCCCGAAACCGCCTCAAAATCGGCTTGTGTTCTCCTGGCGGGTTGCTTGCCGCCCTGCATCAGAAAAAGCCGACACGAGGGCTTCACGGCTCCCACGGTGGGCTACATCTGCAGGTCGGGACTCTCGTCTTCGCCCTCATCGAACGTGATCTCCTTGCCCTCGAGAGCGGCGGCAAAGATTTCGTGCCTGGCATCCAGGGAAAGTCCTTCTTTGCGCTCTGCCTTATACATAGCTGCCGACACATCTTTGAGGTTGTATGACACCCATGCATTGGCACTGCTCTCGCAGACGCTTACGGTATTGTGGTCGAAGTCAAACTCAACGAGCGCGGTGATCCTCGGATCATTCGGCATGGCGTTGCACAGAACAGAGAACGTCATATCGTTGATCGTCTGGCACCCGCTGAAGTTCGATTGTGCAATACTGTCCAGCGTATATTTGCCTACCTCGTCCTTCAGCGTGGAACGGTACAGGATTGCGATACTGTAGAAGCTGTTGCGAAGTTCCGAGGTAAAGAAAAAGTCGTCATCTCCTTCATGGAAATGAACGACGGCGAAGCGGCGGGAGGCTTCTCGCTCTGCCGCTTCACGTTCTCTCTCCAACTCGATCTGCGCTTCCACCTCCATGCGCTCATGCTCGGGAACCGTCTGCTCATAGAAACGGTCGAGCAGATTCTGAAGCTCGTGCTCGACGCTGCTGCCGTCCTTCAGCAGATAGCTTTCCAGCTTTGCAAGCCGGTGTTCGTTGAAATACAAAACGAGTTCTTCGTCAGTCATGATCGGTCACCTCCGCGGCAGGTATCGGCTCCGCTTTCTGCCTCCGCACCTTCGGAGCGGGAGGCTCCGCATTGCCGGAGCGCAGATTCAAGAATTCTCGAACGCCTGCGGGGACATTCTTTGCATAGAGCGTATCCAGCGATTTGGTCAGCTCGTCCTCAACCTGCATACCTTTCTGTTCGAGGTACAGTCTGAGTGTGGAGAGCTTTTCCTCGTCATATGACACGCTGACTGAGATTTTTTTCATGTGATACCTCCTACATGGTTATCCCCATATCGGTATCGACCCAGGCAAGGCTGGCGTCATTGAGAACGGTGAGACCGTTGTTGTAGTCCTCAACCATTTTCTCAGCTTCGGTCTGTCTGTGCGTTGCGTCGTACCATCGGGACTCCATTTCATCAATGGTTTTGTCTATGCTCTCGGGATGAACATGGCAGGAATAGTAACCGGCCGCATCAAGAAACTGATCGCGGCCGTGCTTCTTATAAATCCCGTATACCGATTTCATTTTTCCGTGTGCCACAGTTCATCACCTCACATCGTCATCCCTTGGAAGGGTTCTTCTTCCAGATCGTCTTCCTCAACGGTTTCGTCTTCGCTTTCAAGCTGCTCGTTTTGGAAGAGCTGCCGTGCCATCGGAATATATGCGGTGTAGCGGGCATAGTCGTACCCCTGCGGATCGACGAGGATGCCGTCATCGACACCTTCGCCGAGCACCAGCATGCACGGGATGGCATGGAACTCGTCTGTCTTCAGATTGGGCAGATGCTCTTTGATGAAGTCGTGGTCAGCGAGAGGGTTGAACTGGAAGCCACAGAACTCCGCATTGGAGAGCTCCACAATGCAAGCGATATCACAGCGCACGGGCTGGATTTCCTCCTGCTTGCTTCGGAGCTGCGCATTAATCAGCATAGGCACCTCCATCACATGGAAGGCACTTGCGGAAGATCATCATCCGAGAGGACTCCCGCCGGTTCTTCATCGTGTTCATCGTAGATATTACAGCCCATGAGAGAGACGAGGTTCATCGCTCCATCAATGCCGCCCTGTTGACAGTTTGGACAGTGTTCCAAGTGATAGGTCATCTCGATAGCGTCCTCCGTCATGATCAGCTCGTTGATTTCCTCTCTCTGGCGTAGTTCTTCTTCGAGCATTTTCCCGTTTTCGTTAACGTCAGTAACTTGCTCGCCAAAATGATAGTACAGCTCATCATAGGAAACAGACCATCGTCCATCGGTTGTATGCTCAGTGCCTTCACGCACGGAGTAGTCAACGAGCATTTTCAGTTTGTTTTTATCCATATCTTACCTCACAATCAAAAAATGGAGCCGATACGATCAGATCACTGACCGTATCGGCTGTAGTAGACGCTGCCGTTGGCAGCACGCTGCGTTTGTACGGCTTCGCTTTGATCCAACGGAGCCTCAAAGTTGAACAGCACATAGTCGGAAGCCTCCCGAACTGATTTCGCATTCTTCAGTGCGGATAGTACACCTGGGAATTTCGTTTCCAGCTCGTCACAGAGGAAAGCCAACTGCATATCCAGATCCGCAATGGAACAGCCTCGTGCATTGGCGAATGCGAGGAGCGGCGTTTTCCGATCTTCGACCGTCCACTGCGCCAAGCCGTAGCCTGCACTGTCGGATGTGAAGTTGGCGTAACTGCCGCTGTCCACAGCCTGCGTATAGGAAGAGTCGGAATACCCGAGGGAATCCTCATAGCTGTTCTGCAGGTTGTTGGGGTGCAATCCGCTTTCCGCATAAAGATTGCCCATCAAAGCTGCCACACCGTAGGAGTTGCCGATCTTGGCGTAGAGAACATCCCAAATGTGTTTTTCATTGGGAGCTTCCGTAACATCGCTGTCATAATAGGTGATATACGGAATCTTCAGCCAGTGCGTCCAACCGCTGTTGCCGATTGGCGTCTGGATGACACCTACCTTCGTTCCGCTTGCATGGATGACCTGTCCGTTTCCGATATAGATACCGATATGCCCTTCGTGCCAAACGGCAAGTCCGGGGATTTCCGGGATCGTATCAATGGTTCCGCTCTCTTCGGCGTTTGCGTACATGGTGTCGGCGCCGATGTCCGGCATGCCGTTTGTGCCGTACTCGATCTTGCCAGTCTCGGGGTTGAACCAGCCATATCCCTTGATCAGCCCAACGCAGTCGGCAGTCCGACCGCCGATCCAGTGTTCTTCGATGAAGTCTGCATAGCCGCCAACCTCGTCTGGATACTGTTCGGCCTTGGCGTTATACAGACTTCGCGTCAAGACCTGTCCATAGGTTCCCCATACGTAGCCCCAGCCTCTGGAGTAAGCATTCTTTGCCCATTGCACGAGATCCAAATTGTTCTTGGTGCTCGGATCGATATATCCCGCCGTCGAGATATACACAGCTCGGATCGCGCTCATCACCTTTGTGAACTCATCGGCAGAGAGGTTAGTGCCGAAGGCTGAGTTCACGGCAGAGATCAACTGCGCGTCCGTCTGCCCGTCAGCAAAGCAGCCGACAAGTTTGTCCACAAAGCCGTCCGCCTCAGAATAGTCAGAAAGCGCAAGCACATATAGTACCTGCGCCTCCTTGACTCGCTGATTATCAAAGCCAGCCTCAGTCATCTTATCTTCAATCTCATACATGAGATCCTCTACCCGCTGAAGCTTTTCCTGTTTTTCCGCAGATAAGTTCTGCACGACAAGCGTCTGCAGTCGATTCGCATCAATGTTGATATCACCATTGAATATTGCGATGATCGCAGCAAGTGGCATCACAAGAATGATGAGGATGCCGAGGATTATTCCGAGAACAACTTTTCGGGCCTTCTTGTCGGTCAGTATGGCGACGGCAATCTTTTTGAGTGCCGCCGCTACTGTTGCGCTCATTACCGACCTCCGGCTTTGCCAAACAGAGCGGCCTTATAGTCGGGAGCGATGACCTGCAGAAGATATCGCTCGTTGCCGCACCTGAACAGGCAGGTACCTCTCTCGGGATATTTGATGAGCTCGAACTCAGAAGGCTCGACCTGCAAGGCGTCCATATACTCCTTGGGGTTGATCTGACCGGCATTGAACAGGAACTGATGCGTGGGGATGCTGAACAGCGGTTTTGTGAACTCTCGGATCGAGGGGATCAAAAAATCCTCGATGTTCTGGCTTGCCAGAATGATCGAGGAGTCTTTCTTGCGGACACGCTTCATTGCGTTTCGGATATATTCGATGGCCGTCATGTTGGTAAGGAACAGATACAGCTCATCGATACTGGCTGCCGTCTTGCCCTGTCCGAGGAGCTGATTGCTCATGAAGGACAGGATGTTGAACAGCATGGCGTCCTTGAGCCGCTTGTTGGTGTCCATCAAGCCCTTCACTCCGAAGACGAGGAAGTGACTGTCCGTGATGTTGGTGTGTCCGTTGAAATACTTGGACTCGGCGCCGACGCACATGGAATGGATTCCGAGGCACACGTCCTGCAAGGTGTCCTCCGTATAGAGGTACTTCCGCTGCTTGTCGTAGCTGTAGAATTCTTCCTCGCACAGCTTGTAGAAGTCCTCCATGATCGGAAAGTCCGTGGGCTTCTTCGTGCTGTAGTCGGTGGCGTCGGTGATGCCGAAGCGGGCGTACAGCTTAGAGAGCAGGATCTCAATGGTGTCGATCTGCGTGTCAGAGAAATCCTTGTAGCTGCGGAAAAAGTCCTTGAGAAAGGCGATGTGCTGGGACAGTCTCGTGACTTTCTTGAAGGCTTCCGGCGTGGTGGCGTCGATATCCTCGACGCTGTCCGTCCATGCCTTCGGCTCGAGGGGATTGATCGTGTACTCGCCGCTCATGAAGTCGATATAGCAGCCGCCCAGAGCATTGCAGAGTTCCTCATACTCGGACTCGGGGTCCAAGCAGATGATTGCCTTACCCGACTCTCGGATGTTGGTCAGAATAAGCTTGAGCAGATAGCTCTTGCCCTGGCCGCTGTTGCCGAGGATCAAGACGTTGCTTGTGGTCTTATCCTCGGCGCGGCGGTCAAAGTCCACGAGGATATTCGTGCCGTACTTGTCTCGCCCGATATACAGTCCCTGCGGGTCGGTCTTGCCCGAGAAGTTGAACGGGTAGAGGTTTGCCACGCTGGATGCGGGAAGGACTCGTTCATACTGCGCACCGAACTGATTGTATCCGGTCGGGATCACGGACAGGAATCCTTCTTTCTGTCGTAAGGTCAGCCTGTCGACTGAGATCTTGGATCTCGTCAGCTCCATCGCAATATCGCTCTGAAGCTCTTTGAGGGCATCCATACTCCTTGCCTTCAGTTCAATGAAAACGCTGCAGTGAAGAAGCGGTTCCTTGTTCTTTCGAAGGTTGGCCAGGAGCTCGATCACATCCTGCAAGTTGCCTTCGGCCTCGATGGTATCATTTACGTCATTGCCGCCGCTCTTGAGCTTATTTCGGCGGGTGGCGTTCTGAATGATCTTCCTCTGTTCCATGCTTTCCACCAGGCGGTGATAGATGCGGAGCGTCACGCCACTGCGGTCAGCAAGCTGGGACAGGATGGCCTGTTCCTCAGTGGAGGGGGGATATTCTCGGATAACCCACACAGATCGGTAACTGTCGCCAACAACATAGTGGTCGGACAAGAATTTCACGGAGCCGGGTAAAATCATATCGAAGAAGTCCTTCGTCCGAATTTCCTCCATCTGTGCCGGCGTCAGCACTTTCGGTTTTCCAAACATTTGCTTTTTCCTCCTTTGCAATGATGATGAGACGGCTGCTCCTGGTGCTTCCATAGCAGGTGGACAGCGTCAGCAGGCGGTCGCCGTATACGGGGGCATCCCCGTTGGTGTAATAGGCGTTTTGAATGATTCTTTGGACAGCTTCATTGAAAGCATCTTCAGATTCTGCATCGATGAAGCTGTACCATGAGTCGAGCTTATCTACACAGGCAACCGCAAAGATGGTGAACTCGTGAGCCCCGTCCTCCGTTTCCAGCAGGATCATCGGATTGGAGGAGAGACGTCCATCGTTCAGATATTCTCTGAGAGAGGAGAACATGGTTCCGTTGCGCATGTTGTGACCGAAGATGATGAGGTTGTCGCTTTCGACCGTACAGCGGTAATCCAGAAACGGAACGCCGGAGTCGCTGTACTGCTGATAGAAGTTCATGCGCAGGTACTTCTGCGGCCATTCCGGGGTGTGCATCACGGGATAGTCCACGGCGGTGTTGTCGATGGTGATCCAGCCGATGCAGTCGCTGTTCTGATTGATCAGAAGCGGAATGTCGTGGCGCGGCGTCAGAACAGGGTTTTCCTGTTCCTCCTGCGTATCCGAATCCATATCCGAATTCTCCGCATCGCCGTCAGTCTCCGGCTCCGCTGTTTCTTTCGGCTCATCCGGCTCCTTGATCTCTGCAAGCTCTGAGAGCTCGGCAAAGGCGTCGATGTCTTTCTGGCGGCTGCTGTACTCCTTCCAGATCTGAACTCCGCAGAAGACCACAACCGCCGACAGCAGAAAGGCAAAAATCGCATAGAGATGCTTGGGATTAAGCTTCGTCTTCTTCATCATCGTCCACCTCATAGAACTGTTCGCCGTCGAAATCCGGCATCTGTTCTCCGTTCATACTCGCCTCGAAATACAAGGCGAGGAACCGCTTGATATCTGCCTTACGCATTCTTCTCACCTCAAAGCCCTGTTCGGAGATGATCTTCTCCACACGGTTGGCTGTATCGAAGACCTGCTTGTCCTTCGAAGCTTTGATTCGGGCGGTAAAGAGGAACTGTCTGGCAGTAGCCATCTCCACCTGAACGTTGTCGAGAAACTCGATGTCTTTCTTGATGAGCTTCCGAACTTTCGGGTTCTGCTCATATTCAAGGCGCTCGTGGAGATAGGCTTTGTTGTCATCAAAGCATTCGGACGAGTCGGTGCAGGTGATCTCAATATCGGGGATCGAAGAGAGCACCATCATCAGATGCCGGATTTTGATCTCAATGTTTACGTAGGACAGCACCGAGATATTGGTCGGGCTGACCAGGTAAAACAGAAGCTCGCCCTTCTGCGTCAAAAGACCGTATTTGGTAAAGGTCTTCACCCCAATGAAGTCCTGCACCGAACGGCCTTTTCTTTTCTTCTGCTGTTTTTCGTGCTTTGCCTGCTTGGGCGGTTTCTTTTCGTTGGGCAGTTTTTCTTTCTTGGGCATGCTGCTCACCTCCATTCGTAGTACTGCTGCGTGGTGATAAAATAACGACCCGCATATCGGATGAAATCAAGGATTGTCGTATCATCCATGCGGATCGTAAGAAACCCATAGCAAAGTGTGGCGGCTGCGGGAAGCATCAGATGCAGCTCCACAAGGATCACTATGGAGAGCAGGGCGGCAACGCCCATAATTGCGAAATCCCGCAGGCTCCATAGCCACATGTTTGCCGAGGCCTTGAGGTTCTGCGGATAGATATAGTGCGTCATAGTATTCCTCCAATCGTCGGATCTTCGGCGTAGTAATCCTCGCAGAACTCCTGCGGGGTTTGATGGTAGTCCTCCTGAATCTTCTCCGCGATCATGTCCTTGATAAGCTGGGCTTCGTCCTTGGTCGGCTCGTAGTCAAAATACGTGGAGCCGTCCTGTCGGCTGATCTCGCACTCAATCCGCAGAGAGTCATCGAAAGGATTGTAGCGGCCGTACATGTTCAGCCAGGTGTCATCATCCGAGGCGGTTTCGATGTGGAACTTTTTGTCTACATCGAACCACGCTTCGATATACACAGTGATCTCTCGGCCCTCATCGCAGTCGACTTCCATGTCATGGTCGATAGCGATATCATCTCGTGTCAGTTCGTTGTTTTCTTTCATGTTGTACCTCCGATTACTTTCCGGCTACCTTCGCCACACTGCGGGTCAGATTGACGGCGGTGGTGGTAGCATGAACAACGCTCATCATGTTCACCTTGACGGAGCTGTCGAGACCGAACTGCTGGGCGATGCGAGGTACTTCGTTGGCGGCAAGCATGATGCCGAGGCCGAGAAGCATATTGCTCGGAAAGGTCATCAGCCCGAGGAACAGCAGAGTTGTCTGCATAAATGCTGTCAGACAGATGGCCGCAACCTGCTTGCACCATTGATTAAAGCCGTCGGAATACCCTCGTGGTAC